>Ga0210378_10000675_pt1 | contig 17555 bp, 24 predicted proteins | sample PLM1_60_b1redo_FD_155465 | JGI IMG/M metagenome (GOLD analysis project Ga0210378, IMG submission 155465) | Groundwater sediment microbial communities from an aquifer in East River, Colorado, USA - PLM1_60_b1 redo | ecosystem: Environmental > Terrestrial > Soil > Riparian zone | place: USA: East...
AACGGGAGCGAGACCTGCTCGAGCTGCCCGGCAGACTGCGGCGTGTGCCCGCCGGTGTGCGGCGACGCGAGCTGCAACGGGAGCGAGACCTGCTCGACCTGCCCGGCCGACTGCGGCGTGTGCCCTCCGGTCTGTGGCGACGCGACCTGCAATGGAAGCGAGACCTGCTCTAGCTGCCCGACGGACTGCGGCGTTTGCCCGCCGGTGTGCGGCGACGCGAGCTGCAACGGGAGCGAGACCTGCTTCACCTGCCCGGCGGACTGCGGCGTCTGCCCGCCGGTGTGCGGCGACGCGAGCTGCAACGGGAGCGAGACCTGCTCGAGCTGCCCGGCAGACTGCGGCGTGTGCCCGCCGGTGTGCGGCGACGCGAGCTGCAACGGGAGCGAGACCTGCTCCACCTGCCTGGCGGACTGCGGCGTTTGCCCGCCGGTGTGCGGCGACGCGACGTGCAGCGGAGGCGAAACCTGCTCGAGCTGCCCCGCGGACTGCGGCGTCTGCCCGGGGGACCAGTTTTGCACGGTCGACTCCGATTGCGTGCCCGAAGTGTGCTGTCACGCGTCGAGCTGCGTCCCGATTTCGCAGGCGCCGAACTGCAATGGCGTCGCCTGCGACGCGGGCTGCAACCCCTACACGATGGATTGCGGCCAGGGCTACTGCGCCTGCCAGTCCGGAGTCTGCGCCGCAGTCATTTGGCCCGAGCCATAGCTGTCGCGATCGGTCTTCGCCGTATTGAACGTATACACCTCGGCCGTCCTCTGACCGGCGGGCTCGCCTCGGATCGGCGACGCTAGAAACCAGCGCCCCTACGGCCGAGACGAGACGGTCCGGAGGCTCGATGGCGGCACGCTCGGCGAGGCGCGGTCGGCATCTCCCAGCTCGTTGAGGACGGCCTGCTCGGTCCGTGCCGCGAGCAGGCCGGCGCGCACGTTCGCGTGCATGATCAGACGGACGATCGCGGCGAGGATCTGCAGCTCGCGCTGGAACTCGCGAGGCGGCGTGAGGAGCACGAAGACCAGGCGGACCTCGGCGCCGTCGGGGACGTTGCAACTTAACGATAGGGGGGTTTCATCCGCGACGACGGCTACGGAGGCGCCGTCAGGGGGAGAACGGAGCTTCCAACCCCGCTCGACCCTACCGCCAAGCCTGCGAGATTGCCGGTGGCGCGACTCATGGGCCCCACAAGACCCATCCGACCCTCCTCGACGTCGCGCTGGCTCCGTTGACGGAGATACTACGCCCTTTCGGGGGCGAGCATCAGGATTGAAGGTGGCTGTGCTCAGCCGGCCAGGATCTCGCGCCCCTCGTCGTCTACCGGCACCCGGACCACCTCCCGCCTCGGCGGCGGCTTTTCCTGCTCCGGCGGGCTCAGGCCCAGATGGTTCGGCGGACAGCGCCTCTTTGTCGGCGCCGCCTCCACCGGGAGCTCCGAGCCCTCCTTCTCTCTTCGCGAGGCCCGGACCCGACTGGCGTAGAAGCCGTAAAAATGGGTCCGGTGCTTGCCCGTGTCGGGGATATGGTCAGCCAGACGGGCCAGCCACTCCAGCGGGTCCATGACCTCGAAGTTCCGGCTCAGGAAGGGATTCATGCGAGAGCGATACAAGACGGCCTTCTGGCCGTCGAGATACACGAGCTTCTTGAGCGAGAGCGGCGCGCGGACCATGTAGCAGGCCTCCTCGGAGATGGCATGGCGTTCGATGAGACGGGCCAGCAGGCGCTCGCGGAACAGCTTCATCACCGCGTCAGCGTCCCACGTCTCGAGCGGGTGAAACGCGCCATCGTCCGAGAAGGCGCCCTCGGTCACGAGGATGTGCCCATGAGGATGCCACTGCAAGAGGTCGCCGCTCGTGGCGATGCATGGAAGAGTCCGCGTGGCACCACTCCCGCCCTCTACCAGAGTGATGCGAGCTTCTGGACATCCATCCTGCCTGCGTTGACCGCACGCCCGGTGAACCCCACCGCGGCCCATCCCAGATAAGCTATTGACCTGCCAGAAGCAACCAGATGACTACGAATCTGTAGGTCGGGCGTTCGAATCGCCCGGGGCGCACCAACCTGCAACTCCTGAAATGGGAACGATCCCAAGTTGCGGCGTTTTCCAGTCTTGGGATTTTTCTTCCGTGAATACAGGCGATATACACCTGGAGCGAGTTTGCGAGTCATTGCCCTGCACTCCTCCTGCACCGCGGTTCTAGAGTGGCTGCCAGGCCATGTAGCCGACTACCGGTAGCGCTGCAGCGCCCATGACGCTCTCCGTCTCCAACAGGCGCACCCTTCATGGCCCGGCGGAACAGGTCGCGCACCGGTCGCAGCAGCCGCGCTGCACGCGATCACGAGCGGTCTGGCCCTGGCCGCGCCACAGCGCCTGGACGGTCATTGAGTTCGGTCGTCCTCTGCTTGAACCTACATCCCGTCTCCGCCAACCCGGGGCACGGCCAGGGTCGTGAGCTCATTGATCAAGCCGACTGCCCGACCCGGATGACTTTGCGTGGGGCAGCGGCTGCCTTGGGAACGCGGATCCTCAGCATCCCGTTTTCCTGAGCGGCCTTCACGTTGTCGGTATCTATCTCCTCGGGGAATTCGAACAGCCGAGACAAAGCTCGTACCGGTTGTTCGCGCTGGATGTACCTTTGGCCGGAATCTGTCTGAGACTGCTGTGGCTCGGTGGATACGGTCAGGGTATCGCTAGTGGCCTCGATGACGATTTCATCCGGCTTGAGTCCGGGAATCGGAATCTCGATCACGTACGCATCGCCGCCCGCCGTCTCGGAGATGTCGGCCGTGAGCCGTGGCGAGGGGAGCGCTGGCACCATTGTCCCGCGCAACCAATTCCATTGCTGCTTCATGTCTTACCTCCTTCGTATTCGTGTCTCTGCATACGTGTCCATACGTGCTCTTCCTTCAGGCCGGCCGGCGAGATCGCCCTGCCGGCCGGCCTCCCTGATCCAGAACGCTGGCGAACAGCTCAGTTCGCCGTCTTCGTCTCCCGGCGTACCGATTGCAGCAAGACGGCTGCGTCGCGTAGTTCTCCAGCACGATCAACTTCTGCTCTTTGTCCGACGTGATCTTGGTGGCGAGCGACATCTTGCCCTCGCCTTCACCGTTGCGGTTCATGCGCAGCTCGATCACGGTGAAGGGGTAGTCGATCGAGCGCGGGCGCTCCCTCGCCTCCCAGAAGCTGATGTACCGGTCGGTGGCCAGGATGTATCGTTCGCCGCCATCCGCGCTCGGAACCCGCCGCGCGAAGCGCAGGTCGTAGCCGATGCTGTTGGGCGTCCTGATGTATCCAACCCGCGGCATGTCCCGCAGCACATCGAGCAGCTTCTCGGGCCCTTTCTCCAGCAGCACGGACAGCAGCCGATCGCGCTCTGCGTCGCTCGAAAAGCGGTTGACGACGATCTCGACCGTGCCGGCCCCCGTGGGGCCGGGATGACCCATGTTCACGGCCAGCGCCGTGAAGCGCACCGGGGCACCGGCGGGCTCTCCCGACAGCGGTGCCACGAGCGCGAGCGCGGTGGTCAGCACGCACGCGCTGACGACACGGACGATTGCAGACGATGTAGAAATCATGTTTGCCTCCTCTCAACAGGTTGCACAGAGCGGCGGCGTCCCGCCGAAGGCTTAGACCGTGATCGCGATCCGATTCTCCACCGAGCTGACGCCCGGGGCCGACCACGCTGCCCGCTCCGCCTCTTGCTTTTCCGCCCAGGAGCGCAGGGTCCCTTTCAGGACCACCTTGCCGCCCTGTACCTCGACCGTGATCCGCTTCGCGTCGGTCTCCGCCGTGCGCACCAGGGCCTCCTCGATCTTCTGCTTGAGTTCCGAGGGCGTCAGGCGGGGCCTGACGGTGATCAGGTTGGTCACGCCCCTTACGCCCGACAGCCGACGGACGACCCGCTCGGCGTCATCCTTCTGGAACTGCCACTCCACCTCGCCCTTGAGGATCACCGCTCCCTTGGACACCGTGACGTCGAGCTTGTCCATGGGCACGACGGCGTCCCACTCCAGGGCCCGGATGGCGGCGGCGGCGATGTCGGCGTCGGTGCGCTCGGCGGAGCCGGCCAGCCGGACCTCGATGTCGTTGGCCACGGCCTTGACGCCGCGGACGCGGTGGGCAGCGTCCTCGGCCGCCCAGCGCTTTGTGTAGGAGTCGACCCAGCCCGTCAGCATGACGACGCCGTCCTTCACGGCCACGCCGATCTCGTTGGGCTGGATGCGCGGCTCCCACCGGAACTCGTTCAGCACGTCCTTCTGGATCTGCTGGTCGGTTCGGGTTGCAACTGCGGTAGTCGTCGCCATGATTGGTTCTCCTTTCAGCAATAACGCCAGATTCACGTCACCTTTGGATACCGCGCCCGCCGCTGTCGCGGCTTCCTTCACCGCGGTGGCCCCCCGACCGTCGCCCGGAGACCCGAGCGACGGCCGGGGTAGGGGCCGGCATCGTCGAGATCAGAACCGATAGGTCAGGCCCGCGGTCCAGTTGGTGTCGAACTGTGTACGGTTGAGGCCGTACATGTCCCAGTCGTAGACCCAGCCGGTTCCTTCGACGTGGAGCCCGAAACCGCGCGGCAGCCGGTACTCGAAACCGAGCCCGAGCCGCCCCGCGGGCTTCGTGAAGCTCTCACGCTCGAAGCGGAGGCCGGTGGGGGAGACGAGGACCGCATCGTCAGCCGGATCGACGGTGACGAGCCCGACTCCCGCCGAGACGTAGGGCCTGAACGCGGAGTCGTTCCGGGTTGGCCGGAACTGGAGGTCGGCACCGTAGTAGTGGCGGTTGAACTCGTTGTCGCGCACCGGCTGCCGGGACAAGTTCTCGCCTTCAGCGCGGTTGAACGCATACGTGGCGCGGAGCGTGAACCGATCATTCAGCGGGAAGCCGAGCCCGGCGCCGGCGCTGAAGCCGGTGCCCAGCTTGGAGCCCGCCTCGTCGAGGTCACGGATGCTGCTCCCCGCTCCCGCGCCGAGAAACAACATCGGACGCTCGGACCTCTGATCGCTCACGTCGGCATGGACAGGCGTGGCTGCCAGGCCGAGAGCGGCGGCAACCAGACTTGCGTGTAGATACCGGATCATGAACTTTACCTCCTCCAATAGACACACTCGGGACGTGCCTGCGCCGGACGCACGCGCGCCCGACGCAGGCGTCGTGACGGCGACGCCGTCCTGAGATCAGGCGGCCTTGACGGTGATCTGCTTCGGCTTGGCCGCCTCGCTCTTCGGCGCCGTGATCAGCAGCATGCCGTGCTTGTACTCGGCACGGATGGCGCTGCTGTCCGCGGACGCCGGCAGCGTGAACGCCCGATAGAACGGGCCGTAGACGCTCTCGCGGCACTGAGCCTCCTCGAGCTTGACGCCATCGGGCATCCGCTCGCCCTGGATCGCGAGCACGCTGCCGTCGAGGTCGACCCGGACCTTCTCTGGATCGACTCCCGGCAGGGTGACCGCGATCACCTAAGCGTCGTCACGCTCGAAGATGTCCACCGCGGGCGTCCACGTCGAACCGTCGATCGCCTCGCCCGTGAGCCGAGCGGGCACGTCGATGTCGGCGAAGAGCCGGTTCATCGTGCCCTGCAGACTGTTCAAGGCACGGAAGGGATCCCAGCGAACAGGGGTCATGAGCATCGCCTCCTTTCGAACAGACCCCACCCTGGACGGTGTCAGACCGCCCAGTCGTCAGCTTGTGGCGTCTCTTCGTGAGCCCGGGGGTTTCCAGGGGAGCGGCGCGTTCACACCCGGGCTGGCCCCCCCGGTGGGGCCCGTTCAGCGCTCCCAAACCGAAAATTAGGCAACTGCCTCGCGTTGTCAAGGGGTCGAAGGCGCGCCTGACGGCGCCGCGTCCAGCTCCTAGTTTTCTTATTGGGCTGGGTCGGCAGAGCCTACGCCTCCGTCAGGAGGCCGTCTCTGAGGCTCGCGGGTTTAGGCGGGAAACCACAAAGATATGAAGGGACGGCCGGTGGGGAAGCAAGGTGTGTCTGGCCATGAAAACACCACCCGGCTGCCGGGGCCCGCGATCCCCAGACTGGCGGCGGTACCCGCGACAGCGGGATGCTGATCGCCATGGGTTTTCCGGTCTTTGCGAGGTACCGGAGCCCGGTCGAGGCATTCGGACGCGTGGCCACGGTCGACCAGCAGGTGCCGATTCTCATGGCGGGGGAGCTCACCGAAACGGTCGTCGTGAACCCGGGGGACTTCATGTTCGGCGACATCGACGGCGTCCTGGTCGTCCCAAAGGACCTCACCGTGCCTGTGCTGCTCGAGTGCGAGCGTGTGCTCGGCATCGAGAACGCGGCCCGCGCCGACTTCGGACGGGGTGACGATCCGGTCGAAGTGTTCAAGCGGCACCGGCGATTCTAGTCTCTGTTGTTCCCGGTCACACTTCCTGCGCGGAACAAGCGTGAATGTGCACGGCGCCGGCTTTGATCCCACCCGACCAGCAGAGTTTGCACGGGTCATACCGCACGAGCGAGGCTCGAGAAGCTCGCCGGCGGGGATGCAGTTCCTGGAGGGCCGGCCGACCTTACCGGCGTCCAGAGAGGGCGTATCGGCGTGCTGCCATGGCGAAATGCTCGTGGCCACTCCCGCAGTCGGAGCGACTTCTCATGCACGGCCCACGGCTGAGCCGCCCGGGACGTCGCGCCACGTTGCCTGGCCCAGGTGACGGATCTCCACCGAGACGAACGGCGTCTCCGTGGGGGCGCCGACGCTACGGTTCGCTACGTGTCCCTACGTCCTCAACGCGGAATGGAACGGCACGGCACTCCACGCTGATGTTGGCGGTGCCGTCTTCCGAGTGTTCCTTGCCTCTTCGCCTCGGCCGACTTCGAGACTCCGAGCGAAAGGGCGGGCGTACCGCTAGGAGCGGTCGTTAATGACGGTGCACCAGTGATTTACAGCGACAATAAGACGGAAAGATCATGCTAGCATCTGAGTAAAGTTTAGTGTAAAGTAACAACGGTGCGTAGCCTTCAGCCGCTCAGACTCATCCGATCCCCCTTGGTCCTCGTTTTGGCGCAGGTGAAGATCTCACCGATCCTGCAAATGGGCGATTACGTACCTGGGATCCAAGAGCGCCTCCGGCACAAGGGATTTCCGAAGTTCGTGATGAGGCGGACACAAGAGATCGTGCTTGCACCCAAGCCGGTCTTCGGCACCCACGAGCGATGGCTCTTCTCCAACAAGGAAAGCACCCAAACTGTCGTGTTGGCGTCGGACTTCATCGTCTTGGTCGCGAGCGTGTACAGCGTGTTCGAAGAGTTCGTCGAAACGCTTAAGAGCATCCTCGCCGTGGTCGGCGAAGCTGCACAGGTTGCCCTTTCCGACCGCCTCGGGCTGCGATACGTCGACGTCGTACGGCTCGCCAAAGGCGAGTCGTATCGCGACTACCTGCAGGACGGCTTGCACGGGCTCGACGCTGCGAAGCTAGACGCCTCAAGCGTTCTCCTTCAGAGCCAAGTGAAGGCGGACACGAGTATGGGTACGCTCCTTGTGCGTCTCTGGCAGTCTCAGGATGGCCGCTTCCTGCCTCCGGACCTCGAAGCCGAGGACGTCGCCTTCCAGATTCAGCCGCAACCTGGGGAGCTGCTGACGGTACTCGACATCGACCACTTCTCCGTCAACGAAAGGGAGTTCAACCCCGATCAGCTGGTGCCAGAGCTGTGGCGCCTTCATGACGGAACGGACCGCGCTTTTCGTGCGGTCGTGACCCCGGAAGCCCTGACCCGTTGGGGCGCTGAGCCGCGATAGCATCGACGAACACTTGGAGACATAACCATGCCTGCGCTCAGCCCGATCACGACTCTCGATCCCATCTTGCACGCATCACTCCCATCCGCGTTCTTCGAGACGGGATCCGGATCCAAGGCGCTAGGCGGTGAGGTGTTGACGGTCATGCGAAGTTCCGCGGCCGCTAGGGCCGTGGTCGCTCTCGACGAGATCACGACATTCGGTGATCCATGGCTGTCCCTTCTTCTTTACTGGCCGTCAGGAACGGGATGGTCGTATCCCGTCGCAAGGTCCAGTGCGCCCGCGTCGGTGACGACGCCGACTTATTCTCCTGGCCAAATGTTGGCCGCAATCCGAGCGCACCTCTCCCTGACGATCACGGAGACGGCCTCAGCGCTCCAAGTCGAGCGGCCGACCGTTTACGCGTGGCTCCGCGGACGGTGGGAGCCCCACGAGCAAAACCGCCGTCGCCTTCATCGACTGTTCGACCTAGCCTTCTACTGGAGCCGCGCCTCGAAGGTGCCGCTGGGAAGCCGCCTCCGCGATGCTGATGCACAGGGCACGAGCCTTCTCGATCTGCTTCGCTCCGAACGCTGGGACGAAGCGAGAAATTGGTTGACGGCTCTCTGGAAGGCCGGGGCCGTGCCAGCGCCGGGCCGACCCCTGAGCGTTCGTGAAGCCCTAGCCCGCCACGGTCTCTCATCCCGCGTTCAGCGTGGCGCCGAGGAAATCGATCGGGTGACCAGGAAGCGCCTCGGCCCCGAATGACTTGTGGTCGGCGAGAACTACAACCCGGATGACGCGACGGAAATCGGACGCAATGGCTGGCGGCAATGCTCTGTTGCTCCATCTGACCTGGCGGAGGCAGTAGCGCGCGACATCCCCACTCTCGAGCAAGGAGGCCTGCTCTTCGTTGCCAGCCACGATTGCGATGTAACCAACCGCTCGTTTTCCAAAGAGCCAAATGTGGAGTTCCTGGTGGCCCGGAGGGTCGCCACGAAGGATGGCAACTATACTCTAGGCAAGAACTCTCGACTTCTCCATCTCGACATCGCGACACCCGCCGGGCCACAACCGCACGAACTCTCAGCCGACTGCAAGTATCGAACGACCCGTCGACAACTGCTCGGTCGGAGGCCATCCGGCGACCACCGCGTGTTTGACACAGACCGTCGGCTCATCTCACGCTGGCTTGCGAAGCGCTATGATCGTGCGGCGTTCCCTGACGCGTTCAATGCGCGCGTCCGCCCGGCCCAGGCCGAGCTCCGCCGACTTCTCGGCCGCACTGGAGGTCCGGTAACGGGCTTGTACTTGGCGATCGCTGAGGAGGAGCTTCCATCCGAGGAGTTGTATGAGCTCGTGATTCGAGCGACGATCTCCGTCGAGGACTACGCAGACCCAGCCCTGCGCGCTCAGGCCCAAGAATGCGTCGATGGTCTCGCGGGGCTACTCGGGGGATGCGACAACATCGATGTCCGCGACAGCGCCTTGGTCGCCGAGGACCAGTTGACCCTCGACGACCTAAGCCGAGTGAAGCGCTGGGACTGGGATTGGATGACCGAGGAGGGAGAGTAGTTCGCATGTCGCGGACTACACATGCAACCCCGGTGCACCCCCACAAGGAATATTCAGCGTAAGTGATTGAATCGACTAAAGGAACCGATTGACTACGAATCTGTAGGTCGGGCGTTCGAATCGCCCGGGGCGCACCAACTTGCAACCTTCTGAAACCCGGGTGTCGTAAGTAATGCTTGACTCAGCTGCTCCGGACCTACATGTCCACGCTGCCGCTCAAGGAGGCGCGGGACGCGCTGCAGCCGTGGGGGGGACGAGCTCGAGCGCATGGTGAGCGCATCCCAGACCCTCAAAGGCACCGCCAACTGACCAGTGGCCTAACCACTCGAGACGCTCCGGGAGGCATAATGGGCACAGACCATGAAGAGGGCCACGGCTAGAGCGACACCGCGCCCCAGGCGTAAGAGGACAGCCTCCGCCAAACGCGCTGATCTGCGCCGCCTGATCCGAACCGTGGAGAGAAAGCTACAAGCCGAGATCACCGACCTTCGGGACGAGATGCGGGCGAGCGAAACGGCCCTCGCCGCGGCAAGGCTCCGAGTGCTGAACGAGCGGCAGGCGCGCAAAGGTGTGGAGCGCCTTCGCGCCGACCTGAAGGCCTTCCGGGACCTTGGCATCATCGACGAGCGTGGCAATCGCGTTCGCCGGGAGCTTCCCGCTGAGATGTTGGAGGAAGCCTCCGACGTCGTTTGACGCCCGCTGACTCGCCGTCTCCACCCGTAATGGACTTGGTCGCAGGTCCGCAGGGCAGTGGCAAGTCCACGTTCTTTCCGGTCGCCCACAGAGGCCACGACTTCTTCAACGTCGATGACCGCCGACGGGAACTGAACCGCTGTTCGTCCCGGAAAATCCCCCTCGAAGTCCGGCGGCGAGCGATCAAGGAATATCGGGAGTTCATCGAGAAGCACATCCGGCGACGGCACAGCTTCGCGATAGAGGTCACCCTCGGCAAGGAGATCACGTTCGAGCAGGCTGAACGGGCTCGTCAGGCAGGGTTCCGGCGGCACCTCACATACGTGGCCGCCGAGGTCGACGATTGCGTCGGTCGGGTCGCGAACCGGGTCGAAGGGGGAGGCCACGGGGTTTCGGCCAGCGTCTTGCGCGAGACCTACGCCGCGAGCATGCGAAACCTCTCCCGGGCCGTGCGGGAGTTCGATGTCGTCCAAGTCTACGACAACAGTCGCGAGGCTCAACTCGGAGACGCCCCGGAAGACATCACACCCCAGCTCGTGCTGGAGGCACAGCGGGGGGGGGATCACATATGTGCGCCCCCGGCCTCCTCGTTGGCTGCGGGCCGCGCTCGGTGGGACCACCACGACCTCGGCTAAAAGCTAAAGCAAGCTCGCGGGGCGTCTTGGCTCGGCGCCATTCAGCGCGCGGCTGCGCTGATCGCGCTCGCTTACCCCTCGAGTCCACGAGGTCCAGCCTCCAACACGCGCCGCAGCAGCAGCCGGGGAACGCCGACTCGCCGAGTTGAAAGAGCCACGAAGCGTCACTTCAGCGGTCCGAGCGGGCTTGGCGGGCACCCGGTTCGCTCGACCGTGTAGAGACCACCCGCGATCTTCCACCCGTCCGGCGTCTTCATCAGATTGAACGCGTCCACTCCACAGTGGCTGAACTTCCCGTCAATCCAGAAGTCATACGCCGTCCAGACGACGGCAATGGCGCTGTGGATGCGCACCTCGGGATTCCACATGCGCTCCCGCAGCTTCCGCTTGTCGGATGACAGTCGATCGAACGATTCCTGATTCGTAAGGGTGCGAACCGTCGGGGCGGTACCTGTCGTGCTCTCTCGCAGCGAAAAGAAGCGCCCTTCGGGCACAGACACCGCCCGCCCTCCTGCGATGTCGCCCGACGCCATCGTCTCGAAGAACTTCTGCACGACGGCGAGGACTGCCTCCCGCTCAGCGGCGGATACCTGTCCTGGGGTCTGCGCCAGGCCGATAGACGGAATACACATTATCAAGGCGGCGGCAAGAACGTGGCGCACGGGCTTCACCTCGCCGCGCAGCATACCGTACGAAGTATCGCGCGCGCCTCGAAGAGCTTGCCATGTCAACCACCGGCCTGAGCGAGTTGGGAGAACACGTCCTATCACCCTCCTACTGGCGCTGGCTGCGTCACACGCAACCGCCCAGAGCCGCCCGAACGTCGTCCTCATCTACGCTGACGATCTGGGCTACGGCGATGTCTCGGCGTACGGCGCGAGGCGCTTGAAGACGCCGTGCATCGATCGCCTCGCTCGCGAGGGTGTCGGTTCAGAGACGCCCACTCGGCCGCCGCCACCTGCACGCCATTCCGCTATGCGATGCTCACCGGCGAGTACGCGTGGCGGAAGTCCGGCACCGGTATTCTGCCCGGCAACGCGGCACTGATCGTCGAACCGGGCAGGACGACGCTGGCGAGCGTGTTTCAGCGGGGCGGCTATGCAACCGGTGTGGTGGGCAAGTGGCACCTCGGACTCGGTCCCGCAGGGGGACCGAACTGGAACGGGGAGATTCGGCCGGGCCCGACGGACATCGGCTTCGACTCCGCCTTCATCATGGCCGCCACTGGCGACCGGGTTCCTACCGTCTACGTCGAGAATCGCCACGTCGTCGGACTCGACCCGGCCGATCCGATCAGCGTGAGCTACGGCCAGCCGTCAGGAGACTCGCCTACAGGCCGCGAGAACCCGAATCTTCTCAAGCTGCATCCAAGCCACGGCCACGACCAGACCATCGTCAACGGCATCAGCCGGATCGGCCATATGACCGGCGGCAAGGCGGCGCGGTGGAAGGACGAAGACATGGCGGACGTCTTCACGCGCAAGGCGACCGCATTCATCGAGCAGCGCAACGCGGATCGCACAGAGAGCATCGCCACGATCCGCGCCGCCTCGACGCCGGGATCAACCTGGTCGACACTGGCGACTTCTACGGCAGCGGCCACAACGAGCTGCTGTTACCTTTCGTACTCGTTCTGGAAGAAGCGCCGGGATAAACCGGCAGAGTGTAGCGAAGGAGGAAGTCGCACATTGAAGGACTAGCCACCCACGATGACCCCGAGTCATGTGGACGCGGCCGAGAGGACGCGCCCGAAGCGTTGACAGGGGCACACGTAGGCCGGGTATTGGGCCGCGAAATCGAGTGAGCACCTGGGTGCCCAGGCTCTTTCCGGGGCCGGAAGGCAACACCCGATGCACCGTAAGAGGCGAGGTGCAGCGGGGCCAGGCGCGGTCGTAGACCCCGAGCATGCGTGGAAGCACTTTGCGCGAGAACCGGGAGACCCTGCACCCGCCCACGGCGGATGGCGCCGCGGGCCGCGGTGGGAAGTCCAAGGACCAAAGCCACCGATGAACGGAGCAGGGAGTCTGACTGCTCGGTAGTACCGACGAAGCCCCCGAACAAAGGGTGGAAGAAGCTGGAGCCAGGAGCTATGGCAAACCCAAACGGGCACGAAGGTGGAAACGCCGGACACAGCCAAGGGGCGCCTAAGGAGCCGGGCGAAGGCGGAAAGCCACACGCGGAGGGGGTGGAGGGAAGCGGGCAGGCCAAGGGGAATGCGATCCCGCAAAACATGCTCCGGACTCAGGGCCGAGAAAGTGTGCCCAGCGCGCGGGAACGCATAAGGCAAGCGGCGGAGACGGACAAGGGGAGACGGTTCACGGCGCTCCTTCACCACGTCTACAACATCGACAACCTGCGAGAGGCGTACTTCGGCCTCAAGCGAGATGCGGCACCAGGAGTGGACGGGGAGACGTGGCGGGCTTATGGGGAGCAACTGGAGGTACACCTTGCGGACCTCTCCGGGCGTCTGCAACGCGGAGCGTACCGGGCGAAGCCGGTTCGGCGGGTGCTCATCCCGAAGGCGGACGGTCGGCAGAGGCCGCTCGGAGTCACCACGCTCGAGGACAAGCTGGTCCAGCGTGCGCTCGTGACGGTCCTGAACTGCATCTACGAGGCGGACTTCCTCGGCTTCTCATACGGGTTTCGACCAGGACGCAGCCCGCATAGTGCGTTGGATGCGCTCTGGGTCGGAATCCAACGCAAGAACGTGAACTGGGTGCTCGATGCGGACATTCGCGGCTTCTTCGATGCCATCGACCAAGAATGTCTCGTCAAGCTCATCGAGCACCGGATTGCGGACCGGCGCGTCGTGCGTCTGATCCAGAAATGGCTCGACGCCGGCGTGCTGGAGGATGGGGAATGGACGCGCAGTGAGGTGGGGACGCCGCAAGGGGCCGGAATCTCGCCGCTCCTCGCGAACGTCTACCTGCACTACGCGTTTGACCTCTGGGTCCAGGAGTGGCGTCGGCAGGCCAAAGGTGACGTGATCGTGGTCCGTTTCGCCGACGACTTTATCGTGGGCTTTCAATACGAATGGGAGGCCAGGCGGTTTTGGAACGAACTCCGCGAGCAACTCGCGGCCTACGGACTGGAACTGCACCCCGAAAAGACCCGCCTCATCGAATTCGGCCCCTTTGCGGCGTCGAACCGAAGGCGGAACGGACGGGGCAAGCCCGAGACGTTCGACTTCCTCGGCTTCACGCACGTCTGCGGGAAGACGCGAAAGGGACGCTTCGTCGTGCTGCGGCTGACCATGCGGAAGAGGCTGCGGGCGAAGCTGAAGGAGATCAGCATCAAGCTTCGGCAACGCTGGCATGACCCCGTCCCGGAGGTGGGGAGATGGCTGGCCTCGATCATCCGCGGGCACCTCAACTACTACGGAGTGCCCCTGAATTTTGACGCCCTCGCAGCCTTTCACCATCGGGTCATCCGCCTCTGGAAGCGCGCTCTCAGTCGGCGCAGCCAGAAGGCTCATGTAACCTGGGAGCGCATGCGCCGGACCGCCCGTCGCTGGCTCCCTCCCGTCCGCATCGTGCATCCCTACCCGGACCAACGCCTATGCCTTCCGACCTGAGGCAGGAGCCGAGTGCGGTAATTCCGAGTGCTCGGATCTGTGCGGGGGGCGCCGGGCAACCGGCGTCCCTACCGCAAACGAGGACGCACCGTCGCCGATGGCCTACCATGGGCGCGAGGGAGGCGGTGATGCAGCAGGCCATGGACGAGCTCGTCGACTGGTTCGAAAAAGGAGCCCTCTCCAGACGGGAGCTCATCGCCGGCCTCCTGGCCCTGGGCGCCGCGGCGCCTCCCGCGGTCGGCGATGCCGCCTCGCCTCGGCCGATCGCGGTGAGCGGGATCGACCACCTCGCCCTCCGGGTGAGCGACGTCGAGCGTTCGGCCCGGTTCTACGCGGAGCACCTCGGCGCCACCGTGCGGAGCCGGTCCGCGAGCGCCGTCTTCATGGATGTCGGCGCACAATGGATCGCCCTCTTCGGTCCCGGGGCCGCGAGCACCGGCTTTGCTCCCACCCCGCCGGGACTCGACCACATCAGCTTCCAGCCGACCTCCGTGCGCGGCTTCGAGGAACGGACGCAGGCGCTCCGCGAGCACGGCCTCGACCCCCAGAGCCCCCCCGGCTCAGGTCGCGTCTACTTCAAGGACCCCGACGGAGTGATCCTCCAGTTGAGTTGAGGGCGGACCACCCTGAGCGCCCGCATCCGCCTCATCGACGCGCTGCGCGGCCTCGCGCTCGCGGGTATCGCGATGGCCCACTTCGGGGAGCAGTACCTCGGCTTCATGCCGCCCCCGGAGCACCAGTCCTACGCGATCCGCGGGACGGCGGACGGAGTGCTGGAGGCCTTGTCCTGGATCTTCATCCGTGGCAAGGCCTTCGGCATCTTCTCGTTCATGTTCGGCCTGAGCTTCGCCCTGCAGATGCAGCGCGCCGAGCGGCGTCGGCCCGGCACCGACTTCCGCCCCCGCTTCGCCTGGCGGCTTCTCATCCTCTTCGCGATCGGCTGGCTGCATGGGCTCGCCTACAGCGGCGACATCCTCACCGTCTACGCGGCGCTCGGAATCCCTCTCGTCCTCTTCTACCGGGTCCGTGACCCGTCGCTGCTCGTCCTCGCCGGCGTGCTTCTCGTGGGCGTGCCGCGGATCGTCCAGCGGATCGTCCAGGGTCCCGCGACCCCCGCCCAGCTCCACTCACTGCAGGGTCGGATGAATGCAGAGGCCGAGGAGCATTGGCGGGCGGTCGCGGCGGGAGACGTGCCCGCGATCGTCCGCCTCCACGCGACCACGGGCTTCCGGGGCAAGTGGGAGTTCCAGTTCGGGCCGATGGGACGGGGCTACCAGACGTTCGGGCTCTTCCTTCTCGGCCTCTGGGCCGGGCGGCGCCGGGTCTTGGAGGACGTCGAGACGCACCGGCTGCTCTTCGTCCGGCTCTGGCGCTGGACGGGCGCCCTCACCTTGCTCGTCCCCGTGATCGCGGGGTTGCTCTTCGCGGCCGGCGGGCCGCCGCAGCAGACGGCCGGCACGATGCCCGACTTCACGAGCTGGCCGGTCGTCGCCGGCCTCTGCGCCTTCGACGGCTGGAACAACACCATGACCCTCTTCTACGTGGCGTCCTTCGCCCTGCTCTTCCTGCGGCCGCGGTGGCGGCCCCACCTCCTGCGCTTCGGCCCGGTCGGCCAGATGGCCCTCAGCGTCTACTTGGGGCAGACCCTGATCGGCATCCTCGTCTTCTACGGCTTCGGCCTCGGTCTCCTGGGCCGATTCGGCAACAGCGTGACCATCCCGCTGGGCCTCGCCTTGTTTGTGGTGCAGGTGTCGGTTTCACGGGCTTGGCTCGGTCGCTTCCGCTTCGGACCGCTCGAATGGGCCTGGCGGTCGCTGACGTGGCTGCGGCGCGAGCCCTTCCGCGCGCCGGCCGGCTAATCCTATAGAGCAGGTATATACTTCTAGTATGACTCGCCAAATCATAGTCGAAATAGACGAAGGGACGGCCCAGGAGTTGGAACGCATCTCGGCGAGTCGTGCCCGCAAGCGTTCGGAGTTCGTGCGTCGCGCCCTGCGACAGGCCCTCGACGCGGAGGTGGAGCGGCGCATGGCCGATGCCTACCGGCGGCAGCCGGACGACGCCGAGCCCGAGATCGTCGATCCTGAGACCTGGGAGCCGCAGAAGCCGGCGACCCGGCGGCGCCGCCGACGCCGGTGAGACAGTACGAGCTGTGGTGGGCGCAGATGCCCGAGCCGATCGGCCGGCGGCCCGTTCTGCTGCTGTCGCGCAACCCCGCCTACGAATACTTGACGCGCGTCATCGTCGTCGAGATCACGTCGACCATCCGGAACATCCCCGTCGAGGTGGGCCTCGGATCCGCCGAGGGCCTACGGCATCGCTCGGTGGCCAATTTCGACAACATCCATGTCGTCGCCAAGGAGCGCCTACTCTCGCGCATCGGCACCCTCAGACCTCGGCGGATCGATGAGGTCAAACGTGCCCTGGGTTTCTCGCTCGACTGGCCGGAACTGAAAGCGGTATGACCGCGTCACGTTCAGTCAGCTGGCCCAACCAGAGGACAGCTCCGAGAGGTCCCTCGAATAAAGGAGGGGTTGAGCTTGCGCGAGATCGAGTTGTACCGTCCCAGCTACGCCTCCGACGAGGTGCCACCCCGGTGCACCCCCAGCCGTCGGTCATTCCACGGAAGCTATTGACCTGGCTGAAGCAGCCAGATGACTACGAATCTGTAGGTCGGGCGTTCGAATCGCCCGGGGCGCACCACTTACTCCAACAAGTTGCGAGCCCGTCCCGCTCCGCACGTGTAGACGTGGCCGCGGCTTCGTCTACACAGCCGCGATCGCGTCGAGCTTCCGCAACTTCCCGCACGACTTGTAGGCGTCGAAATCTTTTCATGGTTCGCGTGCGGGGCCCCGCGAGGGCAGCGAGGGCCTCGGGTCGAGGCGTACAATTGGAGTGACATGAAGTTCACGCGCATCACGGTCCGCCCAGATGTGTGCACCGGAAAGCCTAGCATTCGGGAACTCCGCTTCCCGGTGTCACGGCTCCTCGGCCTGCTGGCGGCCCGGCAGACTCCCGATGAGATCCTGACGGCCTATCCCTATCTTGAGGCCGCGGACATCGACGAGGCGCTGAGGTACGCCGCGAGCCTCGCGGAAGACGAGACGATCGAGCTCGTCGGTTGAAGTTCCTAGTCGATATGTCCGCCACAGCGCAGGCGGTCGCCTATCTGAAGGCAGCCGGCCACGAGGCTGTCCACGCGCCTTCGGATGGCCTTTCGTCGGCCTCAGATCATCGAGGTGCGCTGAGGGACGTGGTTGTCACCGCGAACCTGGACTACCCGCGCTTGGTCGCTACGGCGAACGCTGCCGGGCCCGGGATCATCCTCTTCCGCCGAGGAGTCTATTCGGACGCCGACA
>Ga0210378_10000676_pt1 | contig 17550 bp, 20 predicted proteins | sample PLM1_60_b1redo_FD_155465 | JGI IMG/M metagenome (GOLD analysis project Ga0210378, IMG submission 155465) | Groundwater sediment microbial communities from an aquifer in East River, Colorado, USA - PLM1_60_b1 redo | ecosystem: Environmental > Terrestrial > Soil > Riparian zone | place: USA: East...
CGGGCTCGATCTGACTGCCCCGAACGCGCCTTTCCTCCATCCATCGGCACCTCGCACCGAAGACGTCCGTCGGCGAGACGTCCTTAGCGACCTCATTCACGAGTACCACGCGGCCGCGGCATGATCGAAACCGCTTTTCCGACCCCTACAGGCTGAGAGCCGTCATTCTGCGACTACGGCGGACTTACGGTGGACTGTTCGGTCCCAACGCCGCTGGTCGCTGGCGGAAGGACTCTAATACTCCTACAAGCACGATTAGGACGCCGTTCAGGACGAAACCCCACCACGCGAACGCGGCGTCGAGAAAGGGGCGTAACTGTTCGTCGAGTGGAACATCGCCGCCTGAACGGCCAGTTAGGCCGAGGTATATGCCGATCGTCGCCATCACACCACCGATCCCAACTGCCCACCGTGGGTCCTTCCTGCGAACCAGGGCGACGCCCGCGCCGACCGTCCCCAGCAGCATGAACCAGTCGAGTACGGTGGGTACTGTATCCACGCTGTCGAACGTCGTGGCCGTCCACCACATTGCGAAGACGACGAGAACGAGCTCGACAAGCCCCCACGCAACAAGTCCGTATGCAGCGAGTCGAACGCCAAGGGGAAACAGCTTCATCAGATTAGTAGTGGGTGAGCAACCCGATGAGGCCGACGACGAGCCCAAGGACCGCCATGACCACAAACGCCGCGATGATTATCCGGCGGACCCAACGGGGTGGGCGGCCCGGTGCCCGGAGCCGCGACCACGAGTTGGTGTAGGTCGACCAACGCGCTGCCTCCTGTAGGCGAGCTACCGGGTCCTCTCCCCGCCGCTTCTTAGCCACGGTCTGAGTATCGGCTTGCTCAGGCAGAAATCCGACCCATTAACCGAAGTCACGAACGGCACGCCGGAGGACGAACACAAACGAGATCACGAGGAGCACTGCGAAGGCGATCCTCAACCATCCCTCGCCCGGCTGGCCGCGGGTCACACGGACAATGCCCGTAGCTGCAACCCAAATGCTCCCAACAGACAACAGGATCAGGAGCGGCACGTGCTTCGCCACGGCCACGAGCCTGGGCGAGGGCCGTATCCGCCCCCCACCCGAGACAATCCACACTTGCCAGAGACCGACGGCTCCCGACACTATGAAGAATGCGCCTCGAGCTCTTTCACCCGCGAAGAAGATGCCAATTCCTATGACGACAACGATTCCGAATACAACGAACAACCATGAATCGCGGCGCGCCACTCATCCTTCCTTCAGCTTCACGTCCCCGACGGTCCTTGTTGCCAACCCGGGCACACTACCCGGGCACACTAGTACGTCCCATGGTGAACTATGCGCAGTTCTCGATCCTTGCGTCTTCGGCTTTGTAGGCTTCATCACGACTGACGGCTTGCCGATACTGACCCTTGCGATGTGGTTGCTGGGCGTAGTCGTCGGGGCCGGGGTCGTGCTATTCAACGCCGTTGGCCTTGTGCGCGTGTCCCGCCACGCGGAGTCTGTGTCATGCCGAGCAAGAGACGAGACGCGGCCTGCGGCTCTGATGTACGGGCTTCCTTGGTTCCGCGGATGGAAGGATGACCGCGTCGCGCGTCGACGACTCATCTTCATGACGGTCTGGGGAATCCTGCTGGGCACGGCAATCTTGGCCGACTCCTGGGGGTATCGGCCCTGACACGAGCCTTGGCCTGAGTCCCTGGTCACGACCGGCACGCGAAGGTATCGGAAACAACGACATTCGGGTCAACCATTGATGGTGACGGGGCCCCGGACAATGGCGGCCTCACGCGCCCCGGCGCGCTTGGCCACGTTCTGGGTGGTTCCCAAGTGCCAGAACACGGGCGCGCACGCCAGGCCACTCTCTTTCCTCGGCGGGTGCCCTCCCCGGCGAACGGCTGCCCGGCTTCCTTCAGAGTTCAATCACGTAGCCGTCGGGGTCGGTCACGTAGGCGAACGGCTGGCCATCAGGGTGCTCGCCTCGCCGGATCAGCCGCCCCCCAGCCCGCTCAACCTCCTCGACCGCCCGGTCGAGATCCTCCTCGTCGGCGAGCCGGAAGCCGAAGCGCCCGATTCCACCGCCATCGCCGGGCCTGTCGTCCGACGAGGCGCTCCGCCGGAGCGTGACGGTGTCCGCAGCGCCGGGTGTCCGTAGGAAGACCATTCCCTCGCCCTCCCGAAAGAGCTCCTCCATCCCGAAGACGCCTAGATAGAACCGGAGGGACTGGTCGAGGTCCCGAACGGCGAGGTGGAGGTGGGTGAGGCCTTCCGTCCTGATCGTCACAACCCCATTCTCATACGAATTGGACGCGCAGCTGCGAAGAAGGCGCTGGCCGGACGCTATCGTTGACTCGCGATAACTTGACACGCGCCCCCGCACACAAAGCGGCCGTCGGACCGACCTGCCCGCACAGGCTACGAGCTAGTCGCGGCGCTCCTCTTCCAGAATCTCAACGCACAGATCAATGCACTTGTCACAGATGAAGACGCAGTCCGGGCCCGCGATTAGACGACCGCTGCTGTAGGGCCTCGCTCTCCGACCGGCTCTCCCACAGAAGGAGCAGACAAGTTCCTTCGAGCGATCCCAGGAGACCTGGTGGGTCACGCTCGCGCCAGGCGGCGGACGTCGCATGTGGGGAGACTAACAGAGGCACGGGCCGTCCATTACCGTTCGAGTCCACGCACCTCGAGACGTGAGCGCCGGTCGGAAAGTCAAACCGCGCTCCGGCGCAGGGAGCCCCCGCGATCCGGCCGGGCGTGTGTCATTCCATCGCTGGCGTCACGCGCCCAGGCTCGCCGCCAGCATTGAGTCCGGGTCTACGTGGCACGTTGTCCGCGGATCGAGAGGGTCTACGAGGCCGCGCTCGCGTGGGTCAGCGTTCGGGAATGTCACATGTGGAACGGGCCGGAGGTGATCTGCCGAACCGCTGCACGCGACGACCCGTCCTGCAGGCAAGTGACGTCATCGGCGAAGGTGTAGCGTCTGCGGCGTGACGCGCTTCGTCGTCGACTGCGAGACGCTGCTCCGGATCGCTGCTGGCGAGACCAAGGTCGCCGCCGAGCACAAGCTCGTCGCGCCGACACTCGTCCGCTCGCAGGCGCTGGCGGCGCTGTACGCGGCGGCCCGCCGGGGCGAGATCTCGGCTGCTGAGGGCATCGATCGGGTGACGCGTATCAACTCGCTGAGGGTTCGGTTCCTCGGCGACAAGGTGCTTCAGCGGAAGGCGTGGAAAGTCGCGGACCAGCTCGGGTGGGAGACAACGTACGACGCCGAATTTGTGGCGCTCACGCAGCTACAGGCGGACGTCCTCATCACTTCGGACGGCGATCTGGCTCGCGCGGCCTCCCGGCTCGTCGAGACGGCGACGATCGACGCCCTGCGTACGGCCTGAACCTCGGGCGATCATAGCTTCGCTCTGAGATACGGCCCTCGGGCTTGCACGAGCGTGCGCTCCCCGAGGTGTACAAATTAGGAACGTTGTCCGCGGATGCAGATGTTGAGTGTCGGTCCAGATGTTCTGAGCGCCAAAGCGTCAAGAACGAATGTCCCGTGTGAGCGTGTAATGGGCGCCGTGCGTGAGCAGCGCGGCCGCCGTCACACCGCTGACCATGGCGATGATCGATGACGATGGCGAGTCACCCTCGGTGACCGGGTAGGTGATCTGCCATGCCCACTCAGCACCGGCCAGGCCCGCCAACGCCACCCAGGCGACCCTCTCGATACGGCGGGAGTGACGGACTGCCCACCACATCCCGACGCCGAGAAGGAAGAACAGGAATATCAGCAAAACCGCCGTACGAGAGCATAGCTAGGAGCGTCGAGTCTGCGAGTAGCACCTTCAACCCAATCCGCCAGGGCGTAGTCATCGCCATTCGAGGATACGTCCCCTCGGCGTGCGGATAAGGAACGTTGTCCGCGGATTGCGAGGGTGACCGAAGGGTACGAGGCTCCCTCGGGACCGATGTACGCCGCCGAAGCGTGACCGGGGTCATGGTCAACCTGAGCGGCGCAACTACGATCGATATGACAACGCGCGACGCGCCCCACTCCCCGTGTCATCCCCGTGAAGGAACGGGAAACGATGGGAAACGATGGGTAGTACTGAGACGCAAACGCGCAGGTCAGATGGCGTACACCTCTCTGACCAGCACCTTGGGACCAGACTCTTAATCCGCAGGTTCGGGGTTCGAATCCCCGGGGGCCCACCAGATCGCTCCGTCGCCTCAGAGCGTGTCAGGAGCTCGCCACAGTCGACACGTCCCCGGCCGGCTCGCGCACGGCAACGACGTTGAACGCCGTGATCGGCTGCCGAAAACCCTTGAGGGTGAAATCGCCGGCAGGTTCCACTTCGACGTCGGCCTCGACCTCCGCGTAGAGACGCTGTGCGATCAGGACCTGGCCCGCCCCCGCTTCATCGGCGAGCCGCGATGCGAGGTTCGTCACCGCTCCGATCGCCGCGTAGTCGGAACGGCCTTCGAAACCGACTTCGCCACACGTCGCGTACCCCAGCGCGATCCCCGCGCCGAAGTCGAGCTCGTATCCGCGCTTCAGCCACTGAGGCGTCAGCTCCGCCATCTCCTCGCGCAGCGCACACCCCATCCGCACCGCTCGAAGAGCGGCGTCGGGAACCTCCGTGGGGTCGTTGAAGAAGAGCTGGACCCCATCCCCTTCGAGGAAGCCCACGGTGGCATCGAACCGCCGAACGAGACCGCCGATCGTCCTGTGGAACTCGCCGAGCACCTGCATCAGCTCCTCGGGTTCGACGGTGTCCACGAAGCCCGTCCACCCGCGGAGGTCGGCGAAGAACATCGCGACCTTGCGACGGTGGCTGCGCAGGATCGAGTCGTCGCCCGACGAGACGATGGCGTCGGCGAGTTGCGGCGAGAGGAACCGTCGCAGCTTCCGCATCCGCTCGAGCTCCTGGACCTGCGCCTGCACTCGTCCTTCGAGCGATCGATTCAGCTGGAGCAGTTCGGCTGCCTGTGCTTTGACGGTGTCGTGGTAGCGCTTGATCCGAAGCAGCGACCGTACCCGGGCAAGCATCTCGTCGTGGTTGAACGGCTTCGCGATCAGATCGTCAGCACCGGCTTCGATCACCTTCGCCTTCTCCGCCACGCTCGCCGTGACCATGAGCACCGGCAACATCGCCGTCTCCTCGCGCGCGCGGAGTCGTCTGCAGACCTCGTAGCCGTCCACCTGGGGCATCACGACATCGAGGAGCACGAGATCCGGCTCCTCCGACTCGACGAGCCTGAGGGCGCTGTCACCGTCGGTGGCGGTGACCACGTCGTAGCCGCGCGGTGCCAGGACGGCCTCGAGCAGGCGCACGTTCTGGGGGACGTCGTCCACGACGAGGATCTTGCCGTCGCCGTTCATCGGGCGCGTCCGTCGCAGTGCAGCCGAACGGTGCCGATGAGCTCACGGACGTTCACCGGTTTCGAGAGATACCCGTTGAACCCCGCGGCAAGGAACCGCTCGCGATCTCCATCCATCGCCTGTGCGGTCAGCGCGAGAACGGGGATCGCGGCCGTGCGCTCGTTCGCACGCAACCGGCCGAGCGCTTGCACGCCGTCGAAGTCCGGAAGCTGGATGTCCATGAGCACGAGATCCGGTGCGTGCTCGGTCGCCAGCTCGACCGCCTCGCCGCCGCTCGTCGCCTCGAGCGTCCGGTATCCCCCCGCGACCAGGACATCGCGGAACAGCTTCATGTTCAGCTCGTTGTCCTCGACGACGAGGATCCGTTCGCCCGTCATGACGAGGACGACCTCGCGGGCAGGGTGAAGACGAACGTGCTTCCCTTGCCGAGCTCGCTCTCGAGCCAGAGCCGTCCGCCGTGCAGCTCGACGAGCCGCTTCGAGAGCGCGAGGCCGAGACCCGTCCCCTCACGCAGCTCGAGTCCCGACTCCGCCTGCTGGAACTGCTCGAAGATCCGCTCCTGATCCTCGAAGGCGACGCCCGGGCCCGTATCGGTGACCGAGACCCGCACCTCGCCGTTCACCCGCGCCGACGTCACGTCGACGGCCCCACCCGCGGGCGTGAACTTCACGGCGTTGGACAACAGGTTGAAGATCACCTGCTGGATCCGCCGCTCGTCCCCTTCGATGACGTCGGCATCCGGATCCGCATCGAGCGCAACGCTGACGCCATCGTCGCTCGCCCGCTCCCGTACGACGACGACCCCCCGCTCGAGCGCCTCCCGCAGAGAGAACGGCTCCCTCTCCAGTTCGACCTGCCCGGCCTCGACCTTGGACAGGTCGAGCACATCGTTGATCAAGGCGAGCAGGTGGTTCGCGGAGGAGAGGATGTCGTCGAGGTACTCAGACTGCTTCTCGTTCACCGCGCCGACCATCTCCTCGCGCAGCACCTGCGAGAACCCGAGGATCGCGTTCAGCGGCGTGCGCAACTCGTGCGACATGTTGGCCAGGAAGTCCGACTTGTGCTGGCTCGCCGCTTCGAGCTCCGCGTACAGGCGTCTGAGCTCGTCGTTCGTCCGGTTGACGTTCGCGGCGAGGGCACCGAGTTCGTCCCGGTTCTCGACGTCGACGTGCCCCGAGAAGTCTCCCGCCGCGATCGTGGCCAGGCGCGAATCGATCCGCTGGATGGGACCGACCACCGACCACGACAGGACGAAGCCGAGTAGGAGCGCCAGTCCGATCGCCCCCACGGCGACACCGACGTAGAGGCTCCGCGAGCTCTCGTACGCGCGTGCGTTGTCGGCGATGAGGTCGTTGGCCTTCGCCGTCGTGGCATTGGCGAGCTCCGAAGCGAGCTGGTTGAGATCCTGAGCCAGCCGCTCCGCCCGCGCGCGTAGGGGCTCGTTGGGATCTCGGATCACCTCTTCCATCAGCAAGGAAAGGCGATCGCTCTTCTCGCGGATCTCACGGAGGACGCTCTCGTCCTCGGCGGGAGGCACGAATCCCAGCCGGTCGGGGAAGGTCGCTGGTTGGATCCGCGAGACCTGGTTCGCGATCGCCTGGTCGACAGCGACGCGAGCCTTCGGTCCGAGGTCGGTCCCTTGCACTTCCGGCCACACGACGAAGTAGTCGGATTTCGGGTGGAGGTTCTCGGCGAGGAGGAGGCGGACGTTCGAGGTGTCGCTCTGGAGCTTGCCGTAGGCGGCAGCTCGTTCCTGGAGCGGCCCGAGCTCGCTCACCCGGTCGTTCGATTGTGCGAGGACGCGCAGCCCGAGGGCACCGACGGCGACGAGCAGCACCGCGGTGCCCACGAACGCGATGAGCAGTTTCGTGTGGACCCTGGCGGGCAGGCGACCCACGGTCCGGACGAGCCGATAGTCGCCCGGGCTCATCGGCCGGCGCTTCTCGGCGACGGCATCCCCTCCCCGTTTCGCTGACCGGGCTGCGGACACCGGCTCAGGGAGTCAGCTCGGTCGATCCCGCGACCATGTTGGTGATCAGCCACCGTCCGTCGATGCGCGCGACGTCCTGATCGGTGCCCGTGATCGCCTCGATCTCGCCGGTCTGGTAATTCACGAAATGGCACTCGAAGTGCAGCGTGCCCCGGTCCCCGTTGACCGTGATCTCCATCTTGTACGCCGGGTGGTCCGAGACCCACGTCGTCTCGGACGCGAAGGCGACCGACTTCTCGAGCCAGAACCGTCGGATCTCGTCCAGACCGGCCGCGGTCGCCTCCGGACCCACGGTCAGGGTGGCGTTCGGTGCCCACAGGCTCACCATCAGGTCGATGTCCTTCGTCGTCGTGGCCTCGTGGAACCTCTTCTCGATCTGCTCGATCTCATACTTGTCGGCCTTCAGTTGCAGCGCGGCGGTCTCGGCATCGGAGCTCGAGTCCCCGCAGGCCACGAGCGAAACGACCATGACCCCGAATACCACGACGATCGACAGCCTCCGCATGTGCGCCTCCTTCCATCGTGTTCGCCTGGGCTATCGGTGCGGACCGGATGTTCACACCGCTGCACGTATCCGTCTAGTGCGCGACCGTAGAAGCAGGCCCTGCCCGTGCCTACCGTGCTGGCACGGCATCGCGAGGACGGTCCTTCACCCGGTTGCTTCGGCGCAGTACCGGCGCACCTGATCGGCGAACGTGTCGATCCGGATCGGCTTCTCGATCCACCCCGCGAAGCCGGCTGCCTCGAGCCAGTCACCGCTCCCCTCGAGCCGCATGGCGCTCACCGCGACCAGCGGGATCCGAGCGGTCAGCTCCTCGTCCCCGATCCTCCGCGCGGCCTCGGTGCCGTCCATGTCCGGAAGACGGAGGTCCATCAGGATCACGTCCGGCACGTGCTCGGCTGCGAGCGCGAGCGCCTCCGCGCCCGTCGCCGCCTCGATCGTCCGGAAGCCGGCAGCGGACAGGACGCTCCCGGCGAGCTTCCGGTTCTTCTCGTTGTCGTCGACGATCAGGACGACGGGCACCGGCGTATCCTCCGGCTATGCCGATCCGGGTGGTGCTCGCGGAGGACCACTACATCGTCCGCGAGGGCATCCGGCGTCTGCTGGAGACGCAGCCCGGCCTCGAGATCGCGGCGGTGTGCGACGACCTCGACTCGCTGCTCGCCGCGGTGGAGGCGGAGAGGCCGGACGTCGTCGTCACCGACATCCGCATGCCTCCCGATAACGCCGATGAGGGGATTCAGGCGGCCGAGCGGCTGCGCGAGACGCATCCCGACATCGGCGTCGTGGTGCTCAGTCAGTACGCCACCCCGAGCTACGCGCTCGCCCTCCTCGAGAGCGGCAGCGCGGGGCGCTCCTATCTCCTGAAGGAGCGCGTCCAGGATGTCGAGCAACTCGTGTCGGCGATCCATGCGGTAGCGGAGGGCGGCTCGGTGATCGACCCCAAGGTCGTCGAAGCGTTGGTCGCCGAGAATGCCCGCGGCGAGGGGTCGCCCGTCAAGCAACTGACCCCGCGCGAGCGCGACGTGCTGCGCGAGATGGCGGCGGGCAAGAGCAACGCGGCGATCGGCGGATCGCTGTTCCTCGCCGAACGGTCCGTCGAGAAGGTGATCCACTCGATCTTCCTCAAGCTCGGGCTCACGTGGGAGACGTCGGTCCACAAGCGCGTCAAGGCAGTCATCCTCTACCTGGGCGAGAACGACTAGCCTCCTCCCGGGAGCGGCAGTGACCCAACCGCTCGGGTCTGGTCACCCGATCCCTCGATGGTCAGCCGGCCGCCGAGAGCCTCGACCCGATCGCGGATCGGGAGCCGTTCCGCATCCACGTCGCCCTCCGCCTCGATCCCGAAGGTGAGTGTCCCGGCCTCGTCGCTGACCCAGATCGCCACCGGCGTGCCGGCCTCGACGGCCTCGAGCAGGACGAGGCAGCAGAAGTAGACCGCCCCCGCGATCTCGGCGGGATAGGCCGCGCCCGGTGTGACGTCGATCCGGACCGGTACGTCGGCGCTCGCCGCCGCCGAACGCAGCGCCACTCCCAAGCCTCCCGCCTCCAACATCGGCGGATAGATCCTGTGCGCGAGCCTCCGGGTCTCTTCGAGCGCCTGCTGGGCGTCGCGACCCGTTTCCGCGAGGAGTTGCTTCGCTGCCGCGGGATCGGCATCGATGGATCCCCCCGCGATCTCGAGGTTGGCGGCGAGGCCGACCAGCAGTTGCTGCACACCGTCGTGGAGGGCGCGCTCGAGGCTGCGGCGTTCGGCGTCGTTCGCCATGGCGAGTCGCTCGCGCGACGCGCGAAGCTCCGCGATCTCGCGGCGCAACGCGTCGAACTGCCCATCGGGCCGCGTGGCGCCCAAGGCGATCGACCTCCTCCCTATCACCGGAAGTTCTCCGTCATCGCCGTGGCGACGTCAAGCCTCCGGCACCGTGGTGGCGCGGAGGCCAGCATCCCCAGGACTCACCGGGCCGGCACTGTAGAGCCGCCTCGGGCCATCTCCTAGCGTAGCTGCACACGACCAGCGCGCATCGCGCTGGGGAAGGGAGGGGTCATGCAGAAGGGAGAAGCGCCGCGGATGACGTTGGAAAGGAGGAGCTCCATGATCCGGAGAACCGTGTTGGCGATCGTCGGACTCGTCGCGTTGGGAGTCGGGCTGATCGGAGGCGCCCTGGCCACGCCCGTCATCTCAGCTACCGCAGAGACGGCCCGGGGACCCCTGGTCGACCGGCCCCTGGACGTGAACTGGCATTTCGGACCCGAGAACAAGGTGAAGCTTCAGACGCAGGGCGCGATCGAGGTCGCGGCTCAGCGGATCGTCATCGCCCCCGGCGGAACCCTTGGTTGGCACAGCCACCCGGGTCCGACGGTGGTCACGATCCTCAGGGGAACCATGAGCTTCTACCACGCCGAGCACTGCACCGAGGAGATCGAGTACGGGCCGGGAACGTCCTTCTCGAACATGCCCGACGAGATCCACATGGCCAGGAACGAGGGCTCCGTGGAGCTGGTGTTCTACGCGTCCTTCTTCGTGCCGGCGCAGACGCCACCGGTGGCACTTCGGATCGACCAGCCGTCTCCGGGGCCCGGCTGTCCCCAGTAGGCGTCACGGCCGAGTGGGACGCCGATCGGCGTCCCACTCGGCCCTTCAGCCTTCTTCCCGCGCAGTGGTCTCGAGCCACTCAGGGAAGGTGTGTTGATGCGAGGTGGGACAACCAGTTCATGCGGCCCGAGCTCGAGGGCGGGCTCGAGACCGTCCTGAAGGGGCAGTGAGGTCGGACGTCGTTGACACCGCAAGGTCCCACGTACTCGAGGTGAGTTCTTGGCAGCCGATCACGCCCCCATTCCAGCCCCCTCATCGAGTGGGTGACCTCGCGAAAGGAGCATTCCCGTGAGCGCGATCGCGCGCACCAACGCGGACCCGAATGTCTCGGTGGCTCAGGCCTCGCTCGCCGCGCTGTCGATGGCGGCGGCCGCCATCCACTTCGCCGTCATGGGGGAACACTTCGCCGAGTACGCGGCCTTCGGGGTGTTCTTCTCCGTCGTCGCCTGGTTGCAGGCCTCATGGGCCGTCGGCGTGATCGTCCTCCCATCGAGACGCCTCCTGCTTGTGGGGCTCGTCGGGAACGCCCTGGTGGTACTGGTGTGGCTCTCCTCTCGGACGATCGGCCTGCCGATCGGCCCCGAGGCGGGCGCTGCCGAGCCCGCCGCGTTCGTCGACATCCTCTCGACGATCCTCGAAGTGGCGATCGTTGCGGGGACGGCCATGCTCGTACTTCGCGGGCGACCAACGCCTTCGGTGCGCGGCCTCCCCGTCCGGCTCGGCCTCGCCGGGCTTGTCGTCGTGCTGGCGGTGCTGACCACGTGGTCCGTGGCGGCCGGCGCGACCTCCGGAGGCGAGCATGGCATCGATCACGGCGTTGGCGACGCGGCAGCGAGCGCCGGGCGGCCCGGGTTCGCCCCGTGAGCCTCGGGGAAGGCGGGTGATCCGTACCGGTGCTCGTCGACGCCTCGGACGGGGGGCCGGCGTCGCGAACTTCCTGTACGAAGCCGCTCACGCGGCGGCGGCCGCCTGGGGCCAGGTCCACGATCGGCCGCAGGGCTTCGTCTCCTTCGGTGTCGAGCCGCTCGTCCGCCGAATCCTCGATCCAGAGAAGAAGCTTGCCTACTGGAACGAGCATGCGGTCGGCGGCCACTTCCCGGCGATGGAAGCACCGGACCTCCTCGTCCAGGATCTTCGGGCGTTCTTCGGCAGCTACCGATGAATCACTCCTGAGCTCCATGGGGCTCGGGCTCGGGTTCGCCTTGCACGGCTGCCCGCGGGCGAGGGGGCTGCCCTGAGTGCGCGAGGTGTGATCGAAATGACAGCGCCGTGAGCGGAGTCATCCCCGTCTCATCCCCGTGAAGGAACGGGCAACGACGGGAAACAACGGGTCGCACTGAGACGCATGTGGGCTGCTCACGGGCCCGCGACGCTCTGACCTGCAGCTTCGCACCGGACTCTTAATCCGCAGGTTCGGGTTCGAATCCCCGGGGGCCCACGACCGAAAACGTCGTGTTCCGGGTGATGCTGGACGTTCCGAGGGACGACCCGAGGTGACCAGGTCTCCGTCGTCCGACGGAGAGCCAGTCGATCAGGACTCAGCGTTGCGGCTCGTAGTGGAGGAACACCACGCCCGTGTCGTAGGTCCGCACGTTCACCCGCTTCAACCTCGCGTAGCCGTGAAGCCCAGGGAACAGTGGTCGCCCGCCTCCGACCATCGTCGGGCAGAGCTGGACGTGGTATTCGTCGATGAGGTCCGCGGCGATGAGGGTCTGGGCCAGGGAGAGGCTCCCCCACAAGACCATGTGCTTCCCATCTTGCACTTTCAAGCGTTCGATCTCGGTCACCGCGTCGCCGCGCACCACTCGCGCGGGGGGCCACTCACCCCATGGCGCCTCGCTCAGCGTATGGGAGAAGACCAGCTTGGGCAGCTCGTTCAGGCGATCAGCGATGATCTCGGTATCCGTGGTCGCCGTTGGCCAGAAGTCCACGAAGAGCTCATAGGTCCGTCGTCCCAGGAGGATCGTGTCGACGCTCTCGAGGAACTCGAGCTGATCCCGGTCTGAGAACTGGTCCACCTGCGTCGCGGGGAAGAAGTCCAACGTTCCTTCCTGGTCTACGGCATAGCCATCGAGCGACAACCATTCCTGGAGGATCAGCCGTCTCATCGGTGCTCACCTCCGTGGATAGGGATCGCCTGCGGCCAATCGAGGTAGCCGTTGGATCGGAACTTCCAATGGCCGGAGGGAGGATCGGTGATGTCCATTGGGAAGACCTTCTCTCGCCATCACCGACCCCCCTCTTCCGTCGCTACCGCTCGAGCCGCCTACATGCTTGACGACGCCTCGTCGGCCTCCATCTGCGCGAGGGTTGCCTCCAACACTGCGTACTCCGCCTCTTCGACCGCAGCGAACGCGAAGTCGATCGCAGACGCAGCATCGTCTGCTGCGAGGTCCGCCTCCACCTTCGACCTCTTGGCCTCGTGTTCCGCCTTCTTGGTCGCGAAGTCTTCGCGGATGGCGGTGACGTGTCTCGCCCAATCGGACTGGATCTGTCCCCACCAGTCCGACGCTCTGGCTTCCGCGGCGCCGGCGCGCTGAGCGAGTTCATCGGCCTTCTTCTGCGCAGATTCCGACGCTTGCTCGACCGTCGAACGCAGCTCGTCTCTCGCTTCGCTCGCCGCAGCGCGGGACCGATCCTCGGCTTCCTTCGTACGCTTCGCCAGTTCGGCAAGTCGATCTGAGAGTGCCATAGCCTTCTCCCTCCTCGACGTCTCATGAGGTGTTGTGGACCGGGGATTCCGGAATGTCTGCGCCGCGATCATCAACGCGCCGTGACATGAGGGACCTACAAGTGGACGCGAACGACCGCGTCGGCGGCACTAGGCGTGTCGTTCATGGGTCCTTCGCTCGTGCCGCAGCGGTGACCACCCCCGGAGCAGGGGTGGAAACGAGACGGGCCGGCTCATGATCGCGACGGTGGGCATGCTCGCGTCGTGGAGAACGGGCGGCCATCGACTTGAAGAGTGTGGCGCCGATGACCACAGCGAAGGCGAGGCGAAGATAGACGTCCGGAACGTGCTCGCCCTCCCGCCGGGTTCCGCGTCGTGGGGTGAGCCGGATCTGAAGGGGCAGCGCAGCGGTGACCCCAAGCTGGATCGCGATCACGTAACGGAGGTACTGAAGGGTGACGTCGTCCATCGGACGCTATCCAGTTCCGGGCACCGCCACGGCGATGCATGAGGCCGCCATCAGGAGGACATCGCCGAACGCCAGGATCCGATGTCGCAAGCTAACCTCGCCATGCAGCGTCCCTCGCCCGAGGCCCTCGCCGTTCGCTTGTAAGCCCTTGATACACCCAACACTCGGTTCCCGCTACCCGAAACTGACGAGGAAGCAGCTAGCCGGGGCCGCCGGCTCGGACGCTCGTCCCGGGGCTCCGTCCGAGGAACTCACGGGCACGTTGGGACGCCAGGACGTTCATCAAAGGTTCATGTAACTCGACGCGCCCGACGGCATGCCGCTCCAGGTTTCGGGATCCTGAACGAACGTCAGAGCCAGTGGTCCTGCCGTGACCTTATGTGCTGAAGGGTAAAAGGGGTTGCCATATCGGCCACCTCATTCCGGGGGCACGTCAGGTGTCGAAGGCTGAGCATCATCGGAAGCGGAAGGTCGCGACGCAGTCGCGGAGTGCTGAAAGATGCTCGGCCGGACCTCCCGGAGAACGACCTTGAGGGCAGCGACGATCGGGAGCGCGATCAGAGCGCCCCCGAGCCCCGCGAGGCTCGACCCGATGAGCAGCGTGATGATCACCGTCGGTGCCGATAGGTCGATCGCCTTTCCCATGACCCTGGGCAGGATCAGGTAGTTCTCGATCCGCTGGTAGACGGTGAAGTAGACGGCCACAGCGATGCCGTCGCCGACCGAGGAAAACAGCGCAACGATCACGCAGACGACTGCGCCGAGCATCGCGCCGACGCCTGGGATGAGGTCTGCGATCGCCACCCACACACCGAGCGCAGCTGCGTAGGGGACTCCCAGGATCTCAAGAACGATGAACGCCAGCGTTCCCGCTATGACGGAGATGAAGATATTCCCGGAGACATAGCCGCCGATCCGTTCGACCGACTCGTCTAAGATCCGGATGTTGCGGTCCGCATGCCGCCCCGACACGAGGGCCTTGGCAGCTTCGTGGCTTCGCTCCAACCCGAGTAGGAAGTACACCGCGAGGACCGTGATCGTCAGGAGGTTGAAGATAGCGCTCCCGGCGCCTGCTGTGATGCTAGGGATATCCCCGAGTGCCAGATCGGGGATCTTCGCGGATGCTTCCCTGAGCCGCTCCGAGAGGTGGAACTTCACCTCCAAGGTCCCGAGGAACCCGGTCGCATGCTGAAGTCGGTCCAGGTAGTCGGTCCTGGCCAACTCGTGGATCTGGCGGACGGCCTGTGGGATCACGAGCCAGGCGAAGAGCGTGAGGAACCCGATGCTCAAGAGAAGGATGATCGTCACCGCCCACGCGCGGGATAGTCGCCGGCGCTGGAGCCAGCGGACCTGCGGGTCTAGGCCCAGAGCGAGGACCACGGCGACGAGTACGAGCAGGAGGATGTTCCGGACCGACCAGGCTGTCGCGAGCAGGACGAGAACGCCTGCGATGGTCAGGGTCACTCGCGCCCAGTACCTCATCGCGGGAAAGCGGTCATCGGGCATCTCCGACTGAACCCTCCCGATTCGCCCGAGCCAGACGTGCTCTCGAATCCTAGACCGGGGTGTTCCACCACGCCGTCAGTCTCGAGATCGGTGCTGGTCTTCTTGATCTGACCGGTAGTGCCGGAAGAGAAGATACGCAACGCCACCGACCGGGATCGGCAGCCAGTACGACACGAGCCGGTACAGGAGCGTCGCGGCGAGCGCCTCGGGCCCAGGGACGCCGGCCAGGGTGAGCGTGCCAACCAGACCCGCCTCCACGAAGCCCAGCCCGCCCGGCGTGAACGGGATCTGCGCGAGCAACTCGGCGGACGCGTAGGCGAGCACGACGAGCGACGGTCGGGGAGCGGCTCCGACGGCCCGAAGGGCACAGAGCAACGCAAGGTAATCGAAGCCGGTGTTCCCTACGGCCGCGAGCACCGCCGCCTTCCATCGTCGGTCGAGCGTGGTGCGGATGAAGTTCCGATCGGAGAGCAACTCATCCGAGAGTCCGGTTACGGGGCGTCGGCGCCTCAGCGTGGTGTTGAGGCCACGTTGGATGACGCGACCGATCCATTCGAGCGGAGCGTCGGTCTTGAAAAGGACGGCGCCTGCTCCGATGAGCAACACGACCACGGCCGCGCCTAGGTAGGCAGCGGTCGCGAGCCCGCGGTTGATGGGCGCGCCGCCGATGATCGCCGGAAGCGCGAGCACCGGGAGCGCCAGCGCCGTTGTGATCTGCAGTCCGGTCGACGCCGTGAGCGCGGCGGCTGCCTCTCCACCGTCTACCCCAGCCTTCTGCAGCATCACCACCGTGAACGGCGTCGCCGAGCCAGGGACGATCCGGCCAAGCGCATTGCCAGCCAATTGCGCGCACGCGATCGGGAACCACCCGTTCGAGGCCAACGCGATCCGGTCGACCTCCCACAAGCAGAACGAGCTCGCCACCTCGAAGAGGAGCACGAGGACCGCGAAGGGCCAGTCGAGATGCTCGAGCGAACGCCAGGAGGAGAAGACCGCGATCAGGCCGGGAAGGAGCAGATAGAGCGATACCGCTGCGACGGCAAGAAGGACGACTGACTTGACGTACTGCCGACGGGTCGCCGTTGGCATGGGAGGCGGCCCTTGTGATCGCCCGGGAGGCCCTTCCTGCGGGTCGGTCATCCGAGCAGTGTGGCAGTGTCCGGCCCACTGGTGTGAGGCGATCTGCGTTCGCCGATCGTCCGGACATCCTGCCACGATTGCGGGAGTGGGTGAAGGATGTGTGTGTCCATGACAGATCTTCCTATCGACCTTCGTGATGATCAGCCAGCACCGCGCGGACGCAAACGACAGATTGTCGCCGATCAGCATTGGGCAACCGTGCAGGACGAGACAAGCAGAACCAAGAACTGCTCGACCTCTCGCGACAGATCCTCGAGTTGACGAAGCAGTTGCACGCGTTCGGAGCACGGCGGTCGGCAGGAGAGGCCCCTCGGCGTTCGGGGTCATCCAGTGGGACCACCCTGGGCTGAAGTCGTTCCTCTCCGGCGCGTTAGGTCGATCCCACGGTGTGGCCGATGCGAGTTGTAGTGCGCCTCGTAGTCGCACAGGAGCCTAACGAGGTCACGTCGGCGCGCCGCATGGAGCCGGACGGGCTCCGAAATGCCTTAGAGCTCGATCGTCCCGATCGAGGTGAACAAGACGCCTCGGAGCTTCGGCGTATGTCCTGTCGTCCGCCCGGAAGGTCGAGCCCCTGGTCCGTCCGTCGCGATCCACAGGATCCCCTCGTCGTCGAAATGATGTGGTCCGGCGAGGAGATGCGTGCTCCTCGGGGTCATCCCGTAGGAGTGGTTCCGGGCCGAAGCCGCTTGCGCACCACCGGACGGGTGGGTCTCCGCCGGGCCACTTCCCGGAACCCGGCGCCGTCGTACATGGACTTCGCGCCGAAGAACATGTCATCCGGGTGGCTTCGTCCGTCCTTGTCCACCGGATAGGCCTCCAGGAGGCGGGCGCCGCACGCGCGGGCGTAGTCCACGGCTGCCCGGAGCATCCGCTCGGACAAGCCCCGGCCACGGGCCCTCCGGTCGACGAAGAAGCAGACGATGGACCACACCGGTCGGTCGTCTACAGGCTTCATCACGGGGGACCGGCGGAGCTTCGGGTAGTCCTCTCGAGGGCCGAGCGAGACCCATGCGACCGGGACGCCGTTCTCGTATCCGATGAGCCCCGGCACGGTTCCCCGATCCACCAAGGCCTTCATCGCCTGTCGATTCTGCCGGCCGACGCCGGTGGCCGTTCCGGTCTTCCGGTAGAACATGCAGAAACAGGTTCGAACGATTGGCCGATCGAACAGCTCAACCAGGTCGGGCCACCGCTCCTTCGTGACGGGGAGAGCTTCGAACGCCACTCGGGCAATCTACCGGCCGGACCGCGAGAAGACCCAGAACCGGATCTACTTTCACGCCCTGGCGTCGCAGCGTGAGGCCTGAGTCCTGTCCTC
>Ga0210378_10000677_pt1 | contig 17550 bp, 15 predicted proteins | sample PLM1_60_b1redo_FD_155465 | JGI IMG/M metagenome (GOLD analysis project Ga0210378, IMG submission 155465) | Groundwater sediment microbial communities from an aquifer in East River, Colorado, USA - PLM1_60_b1 redo | ecosystem: Environmental > Terrestrial > Soil > Riparian zone | place: USA: East...
GGCGTCCGCCACGCTGGACTTGCCGCTGAAGATGGACACCAGCATGTCCTGCAGGATCGTGCTGCTCTCCACGTTCGCCCACTTCGGCGTGTTCGGCGTGAACTTGCTGTTCTTGGCGGCCGTGTCGAACACCGACAGGATCGGGTCGCTGGAGTGCAGGCTGAGCAGCGCGGTGCTGTTCGGGATCACCCCGCCCTTCACGGCCAGCTCGGTCTGGATCTTCTCGCCGGCCAGGATCTTCAGCCAGTCGTACGCCAGGTCCGGCGCCTTGCTGCCCTCCGAGACGGCCAGGTTGGAGCCGCCGAGGAACACCGGCGCGGTCTTCGACGCCGACTTGCCCGGGATCGGGAACACTCCGAGCTTGCCCTTCAGCTCAGGATGCGCCTTGAGAATCACGCCGACCTTCCAGCCGGGGTCGATTCCCATCGCCGCCTTGCCCTCGCCGACCGGCACGGCCAGGTCGTTGTCGTTCTCGTTCCCGTTGACCGGGGCCTTGGAGTACTTCGTCACCACGTCCTTGAGGAAGCTCAGGCCGGCCTGGGCGGCCGGGGTGTCCAGCGCGCCCTTCCACTGGCCGCCTTCCTGAGTCGCGACGTCGCCACCCTCGTCCCAGACGAACGGCAGCGCGGCGTACCAGTACTGGCCCGGGAAGTAGAACGCGGAGAACTTCTTGTCCGCGCCGAACTTCTTCTGCAGCTTGTCGGCGGCGGCCATGAGCGAGGCCCGGTCGGCCGGCGGCGAGCTGACCCCGGCCTTGGCGAACAGGTCCTTGCGGTAGATCACCGCCCGGTCCCCGGCGTAGTACGGAACGCCGTACAGCTTGCCGTCGAACGTGCCGGCGTCCTCCAGGCCCTTCAGCCAGTTACTCCCGCCGAGGTCGGCCTTCTTGTCGGTCAGGTCCGCCAGCCCGCCGGACTCGGCGAACTTCGACACCAGCGTGTTGCCGATCTCCAGCACGTCCGGCGGGTTGTTGCTGGCCAGCGCCGTGGTGGTCTTCTCCTGGATGCCGTCCCACTCCTGAATCTGGATCTTGGCTGAAGAGCCCTGGTGCTGCGCCGCGAACTGCTTGTTCACCTCGTCGATCACCGCGGGCGGGGCGCTACCGTTCATCAGCCACACCGTGATCTGCTTGGCCTCGGACTTCCCGGCGGCCGTGTTGGTGGAGTCGTTGCTGCTGCCGCACGCGGGCACCGCCAACAGCGCCGCCGCGATGCCCCCTGCGATCAGGTGACGATGCCTCACGCCATCCTCCTCAGGATGCCTGGATGTCCGGCTGGACCGGCGCTTATCGACCACTGGTCAGTACTGGTCAGTACTGGTACGTACCAGTGCCCGTGAAGTTGGCACAGGCGCCCGCGGTTGTCAAGGAGTTCGGCGCCGACGGCGCCGTGATCGTGACCTTCGACCCGCCTAGGCTCGACCTCACGACACCCCTGTCCCAGGAGGTATGCCCATGACCCGGACCGTGCCGGTTGCGCCTTCGAACGCGATCTTCGTCGGCGGCGCGTGGGTCCCCTCGGCCGGTGCGGACCTGCTCGACGTGGTCAACCCGACCACCGAGGAGGTCCTGGCTACCGTGCCGGCGGGCACGGCCGAGGACGTGGACCTCGCCGCCGCCGCCGCCCGGGTGGCCGCGGACGGCTGGGCGGGCACCCCACCAGCCGCCAGGGGGGCGCTGCTCGGCCGAATCGCCGAGGCACTCGCCGCCCGGGCCGACGAAGCCGCCCGGCTGATCGCTGCCGAGGTGGGCTCGCCCCTGACGTTCGCCGGCAAGGTCCAGGTCGGCTTGCCGCTGACGGTGCTGCGGTCGTACGCGACGCTGCTGCCCGACTACGAGTTCGAGGAGCGGATCGGCAACTCGCTGGTGGTCAAGGAGCCGGTCGGCGTGGTGGCCGCGATCACCCCGTGGAACTACCCGCTGCACCAGGTCGTCGCGAAGGTCGCCGCCGCCCTGGCCGCCGGCTGCACGGTCGTGCTCAAGCCGAGCGAGGTCGCACCGCTCTCGGCTCACCTGTTCGCCCGGGTCGCCGGCGAGGCCGGGCTTCCGCCCGGGGTGCTCAACGTGGTCACCGGGACCGGGCCGACCGTCGGTGAAGCACTGGTCGCCCATCCTGACGTCGACATGGTGTCGTTCACCGGGTCCACCCGGGCCGGCCGCCGGGTCTCGGAGGTCGCCGCCGGCACGATCAAGCGGGTGGCACTGGAGCTGGGCGGGAAGTCGGCGAACGTCGTGCTCGCCGACGCCGACCTCGCCGCCGCGGTCAAGGTCGGGCTGGCGAACTGCTTCATCAACGGCGGCCAGACCTGCACCGCCTGGACCCGGATGCTGGTGCCGTCGGCGCTGCACGACGAAGCGGTCGCGCTGGCCGCGGCCGGCACCGCTCGCTACCGGGTCGGCGACCCGCTCGCCGCGGACACCCGGATCGGGCCGCTGGTCTCGGCCGCGCAACGGGACCGGGTCCGTGGCCATGTCGAGACCGGCATCGCCGAGGGCGCGACGCTGGCCTGCGGCGGCGCCGAGCCGCCCGACGAGCTGGACCGCGGCTACTTCGTCCGGCCCACCGTCTTCGCCGGCGTCCGGCCGGAGATGACGATCGCCCAGGAGGAGATCTTCGGTCCGGTGCTGTCCGTACTGCCATACGCCGACGAGGACGAAGCGGTCGCGATCGCCAACGGCACCCGGTACGGGCTGTCCGGAGCGGTGTGGTCGGCCGACCAGGAGCACGCGCTCGCGGTCGCGCGCCGGCTGCGCACCGGACAGGTGGACATCAACGGCGGTCGGTTCAACCCGCTGGCGCCGTTCGGCGGCTACAAGCAGTCCGGCAACGGGCGCGAGCTCGGCCGGTACGGCCTGGAGGAGTTCCTGGAGGTCAAGTCGCTGCAGCTATGAGCGTGCCGGACGCCGTCTGGCTGGCCGTGCGCATCCACCAAGACCTACGGGCCACCCCCGACAGCGCGAGCGGAGGATGACGCGAGCGGGGGATGAGCGGTCAGCCGATGCCGGCGCGGCGCAGCAGCTTCTCGGGCGGGTCGTACGGCGGGTCGCCGCGCAGCTGGCGGAACGCGCGCTCCAGCGCGGACCGGGCGACCGGCGCCGGGAACGGCACCTCGGCGAGCACCGCCTCGACCGGGCGGCCCTCGGCGTACGCGGACCGGCCGGCGTCGGCCGCTCGGCCGATGTCGGCCCGCTGCGCCAGCACGTAGTCCCGGTCCACCACGTCGCCGTGCCCCGGCACAACGGGCCCCTCGGCCAGCTCGAGCATCGCGTCCAGGGTGGCCGGCCAGTCGAGCGGAAACGCGTCCTCGAACGCTGGCGGCGCCCCCTGCTCGACCAGGTCTCCGGCGAACAGCACGGCGGCGTCCGCAACGGCCACCACCAGGTCGTTGTCGGTGTGCCCGCGGCCGAGGTAGCGCAGCTGCACCGGCCGACCTCCGACGGTCAGCGGCACGACGTCGTCCACCAGTTCCTCCGGCGGGTCGATCCGGGTCGCCTCCAGGTCGTCGGCCGCCGCCGGCCGGCCGTGCTTGCGGTACGCGGCCGCCATCAGCCGGCGCTGCGCCTCGGCGTACGCCAGCATGTTCTCCGCGCAGCGCCGGTGCCCCCAGACCTTCGCCGGGCGGAAGACGGCGTTGCCGAAGCAGTGGTCGAAGTGGGCATGGGTGTCGACTACCACCCAGGGGTCGGCGGTCACCCGGCGCACCGCCGCGGCCAGCTCCCGGCCCTGCGCCTCCGAGCCGTGCGTGTCCACGACCAGGCAGGCGCCCTGGCCCAGCACGAGTCCCACGTTGAGGTCGAAAGCCCGGTGCCGGCGGGCGAAGACCCGGTCGCCGACCTCCCTCCACTGCTCGGTCGCGGTAGCGGTCACCCGGCGACCGTACGCCGGCAGCCGTCCACACCGAGCACCGCCGTTGCTGACACACTGCGCGGCATGCGCGTCTTCCTCGGCTCCGACCACGCCGGCTTCGCCCTCAAGACGCACCTGTTGGCCCACCTCGTGGGGCTCGGGCACAAGCCGGTCGACTGCGGGCCACACGAGTACCAGGCGGACGACGACTACCCGCCATACTGCATCGCCACCGCATCCAGGGTGGTCGCCGCGCCGGGCAGCCTCGGCGTGGTGATCGGTGGGTCCGGCAACGGCGAGCAGATCGCCGCCAACAAGGTGGTCGGCGCTCGCGCAGCGCTCGCCTGGAACGAGGACACCGCCCGGCTGGCCCGCCTGCACAACGACGCGAACGTCGTGGCCCTCGGCGCCCGGCTGCACTCTGCCGAGGAGGCTGCGCGGCTGGTCGAGGTGTTCCTCGGTACCCCGTTCAGCGGCGACGAGCGGCATGCCCGCCGGCTGCGGATGATCGCGAACTACGAGACCACCGGGTCGGTCGAGCCCGGCGAGGCCGCCGCCAGCGGCGGCGAGGACGAGCCGGGCTGAACGTCGCGCCGCGCCCCTACGACTCGTCCCGGGCGTCGGGCGGGGTGTAGTGGCGCCGGACGATCGTCAGCTCGCGTTCGGCGGCCGCGAGGTCCTCCGGTCGGGGGCGGGCGGCGTCGCGCGCCCGCATCGCGCCCTGGACACCCACTTGCGATGGCCCGGCACCGACCAGCCCGCGGAGCCCTCGATCACCCTCGGCACGCCGCCCCCGCGCGGGGCCGGCCGGCGGAACGGACCGTCGCCCGCGGCGCCCGGGTGGGTCAGGCTCGGCCACCGTGGCGTCGCTCACCGGGCCGGCGGGTGCCGGCGGCTCGCCGGCCCCGGCAGGACGCTCGGCAGGCCCCGGCGCCGGCCCGGCGGTGGGCTGCTGCCCGGCGGTGGGCTGCGGCCCGGCGGTGGGCTGCGGCCCGGCGGTGGGCTGCGCCCCGGCCGTGGGCTGCTGCCCGGCGGTGGGCTGCGCCCCGGAGCCGCTTTCGCCGGCAGGCTCCGAGCGCTCGCCGGCCGACCCGAGCGTGCCGCCGGGGCGCCGCCGCCGGCGCTCGCGGTGCCGCCGGCGGCTCGGGGTGGGCTCCTCCTCGGACATGCTCAGAAGACCTCCGGGCACCAGGGCTGCCGGTCGGTGACGAACGCCCGGGTGGCCGCGGCCAGCGCGCCGGCGCGCAGCTCGGTGACCCGTCCGGCGGCGGCGAGGCTGGCCAGCGTCGTACCGCCGAGGTACGCCGCGGCCAGGTCGGTGCTGGACAGCGCCAGGTCGGCCGGGCCGTGCGCGGGGACGCACTCGGCTCCGCCCGTCCCGCCGGCCAGCCGCCACCGGCCGGCGTTCCACCCGCAGAAGTCGTCGGCCACCTCCAGCACCACGTCGACGTCGGCCGAGTACACCCGGTCGGCCAGCGCCCGGCCAACGTCGGCCAGCCGGACCCACAGGCAGTCGAACACGTCCAGCCGCACCGCCCGCGGGTTGAGCATTACGTGCTGGAGCGGCTCGTCCAGCGGCGCGATCCGCTTGCGCAGCTTGGGAACCAGGTCGAGGCTCGTGACGAACGACCAGACCGAGGCGTACGCCGGCGGCGTGGTCGCGGCGAGCTCGATGACCTGGACCTCGGTCTCGTTGACTCCGGTGTCCCAGACGGGCTTGATCCGGTAGACCGCGTACCCGGTGGCGCGCCCGTCCTCCTCGATGTTCAGCGCGTACCGCAGCGCGGTGGCACCCTCCCGCCAGTGTTCGGGGTCGCGCAGCCGGTAGTCCCACCACCGGTCCCTGCGATCCAGCCAGCCGACCTGGCCGCCACGCAGCTCCTCGTACACCCGGACCACATGCGGGCGCGCCTCCTCGGCGCCGGCCAGCCGCACCCGCCCGGACCCCAGATCGGTGCCCGGGCGCAGCTGCAGCTCGGCGGTGCGGGCCGACAGCGCGCCGCGGCGGGACGCCAGCCCGTACCCGAACCGGCCATAGATGCCTCCCTCGGAGGCCCACAGCGCCGCCACCGGCTCGCGCTGCTGGTCGTGCAGCTCGGTCAGCTGCCGGCGCATGATCTCGGTCAGGATGCCGCGCCGGCGGTGGGTCGGAGCCACCGAGATCATGGTGACGCCGGCGACCGGGCGCGGCCCGCCGGGCAGCGTCATGTCCCGGCTGCAGATGGCGCCGGTGGCGACAATGCTGCCGCCGTCGTCAATGCCGGCCAGGCTGCGCTCCGGCTCGAACACCCATAGGTCCGCATCCCGATCGGCGTCACGGGGGTCCTCGCCGAACGTCTCGACTATCGAGCGGAAGAACGCCGGGAACTCGGAGCTGTCGATGGGGCGGAGGTCGACATCGGCCATACCGTCTGTGTACTCGACGCCTGGCAGCTTCGCGACGGGGTTTTCGGCCGCGCAGTTTCCGCTTTGGCCTCGCCCGTCGCATCTGCGTCACCGGGTGGGTGGACCTCGCCGACGTACCCGGCCCCGCCGGCTACTGTCGCGCCGACATGACCGCTTCGCTGCTCGCCCGGGTCGCTGCCCGCACCCGGGTCCTGGTCCGCCGACGGATCGGTGACCCGGGCGTCCTCGGCGTGCTGCTGGGCCTGGAGTGCGGGGTGGCGGTCGCGGCGCTGATCTGGCCGGACGCCGCCCGGCCGGCAGTGGTGCTGGCGACCCCGCTGCTGTTCGGTGGCCTGCTGCTGCGCCGCCGCCGCGAGATCGTGCTGCTGACCTGCGCGGCGCTGGCGCTGCTCGGCATCGACCTGCTCGGCGCGCCGCCGGAGTTCCAGCGGATCTCCATCGGCTCCGCGATCAACCTGACCGCCGTCATCGCGGTCGCCTACGAGCTGGTGCGCCGCCGGGACGTGCTGGGGGTGCGCGAGGGCCGGCCGGACGTGATCCTCGCCGAGCTCCGGGAGCGGCTGCGGGTGCAGGGCCAGATCCCCGCACTGCCGGCCGGCTGGCACGTCGAGGTGGAGCTCCGGTCGGCCCGGGACGTCGGGCTGGCCGGCGACTTCGTCGCGTCCCGCCGCTACGAGGACGCGGCCGGCGTGCGGTTCCTCGACCTCGTCGCGGTGGACGTCTCCGGCAAAGGGGTGAACGCCGGCACCCGCGCCCTGCTGCTGTCCGGCGCGCTCGGCGGGCTGCTCGGCTCGGTCCCGCCGGAGCGGTTCCTGGCCGAGGCGAACCGCTACCTGCTCGAGCAGCGCTGGGAGGAGGGTTTCGCGACCGCGGTCTACCTCCGGGTGGACCTGGACACCGGCGCGTACCGGGTGGAGAGCGCCGGCCACCCGCCGATGGCGCACTTCGACTCGGGCAGCGGGCGCTGGGAGCTGTCCTCCAGCCACGGTCCACTACTCGGTGTGCTGCAAGATGTGCGGTACGACGCCGACGTGGGCAGCGTCCGGCCCGGCGACGCGCTCTTGCTCTATACCGACGGCGTGGTCGAGGAACGCGGCCGGGACGTCGAGGTCGGCCTGGACCGCCTGCTGGGCGCCGCCGAACAACTGGTCCCGCGGGGGGACTTCCACGGCGGCGCCGCCACCCTGGTCGACAAGGTGCCCGCCCGCACCGACGACGACCGCGCCATCGTCCTGCTCTGGCGCGACGTGTGACCGGCCCGGCTCCACGTCAAGCTCAGGGAGCGCCGCCGGAGGAGCCGCATGATGGAGGACGTGGAGCACCACGACGACGACCTGGCCGAGATCGATCTCACCGAGGAGGAGATCGACGCGATGATGGCCGCTGGTGAACCTGTGGAGATCACTGGTCCTCCGGGCGCAGGAGGAAGCACGTCGGGCGGTAGATGAGGTAATCCAGGCAGGAGGTGACCGACATGGTCGCCGTGTGCGGAGGCAAGCCGCCGACCTGGAGTGGGACGGTGGAGCGGGCGACGGGAATCGAACCCGCACCGCCAGCTTGGAAGGCTGGAGCTCTGCCTTTGAGCTACGCCCGCGGGGACGGCTACCAGCGTAGCGGTCCGGCAGGGGTGGGCGGTCTAGACTTCGGTCGGCCGCGGGGTGTGGCGCAGCTTGGTAGCGCACTCGCTTTGGGAGCGAGGGGCCGTGGGTTCGAATCCCGCCACCCCGACAGGTCGCCGCCCGGCCACCGGGCCGAGCCGGCGTGATGGTGCGCGCCTAGACTTGCCCGCATCGCCGCCCAGCCGGAGGAGTCCGCGCGTGAAGAGCACCGTCGAGACCTTGAGCCCCACGCGGGTACGGCTCGCCGTCGAGGTGCCCTTCGACGAGTTGGAGCCCAGCCTGGCCAAGGCGTACAAGAGCATCGCCCGGCAGGTACGGGTGCCCGGCTTCCGCCCCGGGAAGGCACCCGCTCGGATCATCGACCAGCGGGTAGGTCGCGCCGTCGTGCTGGACGAGGCGGTGCAGGACGCGATTCCGCGGGCATATGCCGACGCGGTCCGGGACAACGCGGTGCGGGCGCTCGGGCAGCCGGAGATCGAGCTGACCCGGCTCGACGACGGGGACAGCCTGGTGTTCACCGCCGAGGTGGACGTCCGGCCCGACGTGGTGCTGCCGGACATCAGCGGGCTCAGCGTGTCGGTGGACGACGTCGAGGTCACCGAGGCGGAGGTCGACGACCGGGTCGAGGCGCTCCAGGAACGGTACGCGGTGCTCCGCGGCGTCGACCGCCCGGCGGCCGCCGGCGACTACGTCTCCATCGACCTGCGCGCCACCGTGGACGGCGAGGAGTTGCCCGGCGGGTCCACCACCGGCATGTCGTACGAGGTCGGCAGCGACACCCTGATGCCTGGCCTGGACGAGGCGCTCGCCGGCACGTCGGCGGGGGAGGAGAAGGCCTTCCAGACCGACCTGGTGGCCGGCGAGCAGGCCGGCCGGACCGCCGACGTGGTGGTCACCGTGCGGTCGGTGAAGGAGAAGGAGCTGCCCGAGCTGGACGACGAGTTCGCCGAGACGGCCAGCGAGTTCGACACGCTCGACGAGCTGCGTGCGGACCTGCGCGCTCGGCTGGAGCAGGTGAAGGCGCTGGAGCAGGGCGCCCAAGCCCGGGACCGGGTGCTTGAGGCGCTGCTGGACAGAACAGAGGTGCCGCTGCCGGAGTCCGCGGTCGGCGCCGAGGTCGAGTGGCGCGAGCACGACATCAGTCACCGGCTGGAAAGCGCCGGCATGTCCCTCGACGACTACCTCCGCATGGAGGACCGGCCACGCGAGGACTTCGACGCCGACATGCGGCGCAGCGCCGAGGCGGCGGTCAAGACCCAGCTGGTGCTCGACGCGCTGGCCGAGCGGGAGCAGCTCGGCGTGTCCGAGGTCGAGCTGACCCAGCACGTCGTGAGCCAGGCCAGCCGGCTGGGGATAGGCGCGCAGGAGTACGCCGACCGGATGGCGCAGGCCGGCAGCCTGCCGGCCCTCGTCGCCGAGGTGCGCCGCAGCAAGGCGCTGGCCTTCGTGCTCGAGCAGGCGACCGTGACCGATGCATCCGGCCGCCCCGTCGACCTCACCGCGCTGCGGCGGGAGACCGAGGCGGACGGCGACGCGGAGGGCGAGAGCGGCACCGACGAGCCCGGTGCGGAGGCCGCCGAGCCGGCGGCCGGTCAGCTGTCGGGTGCGGAGCCCGCCGAGCCGGCGGCCGGTCAGCCGACCGGTGCGGAGGCCGCCGAGCCGGCGGGCGGTCAGCCGACCGGTGCGGAGACGGCGGTGACGGATGCGGATGCCGGCGTGCCGCCCGACGCCGTGGCAGCGGCCGGCTCCGAGGCGCCCGCCCGGCCGGCGTCCGGGTCCTGACCGGGCCACCCTCGCCTGCGCTGTCAGCGAAACCCGAGGTAGGCAGGAGTGGCTGCCCCACCGAGGGCGTTATGGTCGGCTGTAGTGACGATGAGTGATGTCCTAGACGAGGCAGGAGCGCCGTGAGCACCGTCGACCCAGTGTTGCCGATCCGAGTCGTGCCCGATCTGCGCGTGCCCGGCGCGGGCATGAGCCTGAACGACTCCGTCTACGACCGGCTGCTGCGCGAGCGCATCATCTTCCTCGGCCAGCCGGTGGACGACGCGATCGCCAACCAGCTGTGCGCTCAGCTGCTGCTGCTCGCCGCCGAGGACGCGAAGCGCGACATCAACCTCTACATCAACTCGCCCGGCGGTTCGGTGACCGCGGGTATGGCGATCTATGACACCATGCAGTTCATCGAGTGCGATGTGGCGACGTTCGCGCTCGGCCTGGCCGCCTCAATGGGCCAGTTTCTGCTCTCGGCCGGCGCCCCCGGCAAGCGGTACGCGCTGCCGCACGCTCGGATCCTCATGCACCAGCCTTCGGCCGGCATCGGCGGCACCGCATCCGACATCGCGATCCAGGCGGAGCAGTACAAGCTGACCAAGCGGGAAATGGCCGAGCTGATCGCTCAGCAGACCGGTCAGACGGTCGAACAGGTAGAGGCTGACTCCGACCGCGACCGCTGGTTCACCGCGCAGCAGGCGCTGGACTACGGGTTCATCGACCAGGTAGTGAGCGGGGTCGAGCAGATGCCCGGGCCTGGCAGCACGGCCCCGGCGTGACCCTCCGGTAGCGAACCGGTCCCGTAACAGCCCATCAGCCCCGGAGGAAACCGCGATGAGCGAGCCGTTTGGTCCGTCCGCCCGCTACGTGCTGCCGTCGTTCGTCGAACGGACAAGCTACGGCATCAAGGAGTCCAACCCGTACAACAAGCTCTTCGAGGAACGGATCATCTTCCTGGGCGTGCAGATCGACGACGCCTCGGCGAACGACGTGATGGCGCAGCTGCTCTGCCTGGAGGGAGCCGACCCCGACCGGGACATCATCATGTACATCAACTCGCCGGGCGGCTCGTTCACGGCGCTGACTGCGATCTACGACACGATGATGTTCGTCCGCCCGGATGTGCAGACCTACTGCATGGGGCAGGCTGCCTCGGCCGCCGCGGTGCTGCTGGCCGCCGGCACGCCGGGCAAGCGGTTCGCCCTGGAGCACTCCCGCATCCTCATCCACCAGCCGTCCGGCGAGGGCCAGGGGCAGGTCACCGACCTGGAGATCCAGGCGAACGAGATCCTGCGGATGCGCAAGCTGCTGGAGCACGTCCTGGCCCGGCACACCGGGCAGACCGAAGACAAGATCCGCGCGGACATCGAGCGCGACACGATCCTGACGGCGGGCGGGGCCAAGGAGTACGGCATCGTCGATGAGGTCATCACTAGCCGTAAAGTGAGCGCTGTGAGCGTCGGCTGAGGGCGGCGGGCGTGGTCACGGCAGGCCGGCGACGACGGCGCGTCACCCACACGGCCGACTGGGTGATGGGCCAGGACGCGCGGCGAAAGGGGGGTACACGGGGCTGCCAAGGAGGTACCGTCGGCGGATGCACCGGAAGTGCGACCGCCCCGGTGCCCGGAACGAAAGGGTCGTAGGTGGCACGCATCGGCGACGGCGGTGACCTGCTCAAGTGTTCGTTCTGTGGCAAGTCCCAGAAGCAGGTCAAGAAGCTCATTGCGGGCCCGGGCGTCTACATCTGCGACGAGTGCATCGACCTCTGCAACGAGATCATCGAGGAGGAGCTGTCCGAGTCCTCCGAACTCAAGTTCGACGAGCTGCCGAAGCCTCGGGAGATCTTCGACTTCCTTGAGCAGTACGTGATCGGCCAGGAGCCGGCCAAGAAGGCGCTGTCGGTCGCGGTCTACAACCACTACAAGCGGGTACAGGCAGGCGGTGACGCCGGCCACCGCTCGGCCGACGGCGGCGTCGAGCTAGCCAAGTCGAACATCTTGCTCATCGGCCCGACCGGCTGTGGCAAGACCTACCTCGCCCAGACGCTGGCCAAGATGCTCAACGTGCCGTTCGCGATCGCCGACGCGACGGCACTGACCGAGGCCGGCTACGTCGGCGAGGACGTCGAGAACATCCTGCTCAAGCTCATCCAGGCGGCCGACTACGACGTCAAGCGCGCCGAGACCGGGATCATCTACATCGACGAGGTCGACAAGATCGCGCGCAAGAGCGAGAACCCGTCGATCACCCGGGACGTCTCCGGCGAAGGCGTGCAACAGGCCCTGCTGAAGATCCTGGAGGGCACCACCGCGTCGGTGCCGCCGCAGGGCGGCCGCAAGCATCCGCACCAGGAGTTCATCCAGATCGACACGACCAACGTGCTGTTCATCGTCGGTGGTGCGTTCGCCGGGCTGGAGAAGATCATCGAGTCCCGGGTCGGCAAGAAGGGCATCGGCTTCGGAGCCGAGCTGCACAGCAAGTACGACATCGAGGCCGCCGACATCTTCGGCGACGTCATGCCCGAGGACCTGCTGAAGTTCGGCATGATCCCGGAGTTCATCGGCCGGCTGCCGGTGATCACGAGCGTGCGCAACCTGGACAGGTGCGCCCTGATCCGGATCCTCACCGAGCCGCGGAACGCCCTGGTCCGGCAGTACCGCAAGCTCTTCGAGCTAGACGGCGTCGAGCTGGAGTTCACCGAGGACGCGCTGGAGTCGATTGCGGACCAGGCCATCCTGCGCGGCACCGGTGCGCGAGGGTTGCGCGCGATCATGGAAGAGGTGCTTCTGTCCGTGATGTACGAAGTGCCGAGCCGCGACGACGTGGCTCGGGTCGTCATCACGCAGGAGGCCGTGCTCGAGCACGTCAACCCGACGATCGTCCCGCGCGAGCCGCCCAAGCGGGAGCGCCGGGAGAAGTCCGCCTGATACGGGCGAGTTAGGCCCGCCTGCTCCGGGTCAGTTCCGCCTGCTCCGCGCGCTGAGCGCGCTCCGCCGCTGACCCGTTCGCCATGCTGGCCGGGGGGACGACCCCCCGAAACCCCCCGCAATGGCCGGGTTGGGTGGATGGTCGGCTTCGGCTCGCCGCTGGCCATCCCGGCCCCTGCGGGGCGGCTCCCGAGGCCCTCGGCGGTGGCTTGGGCTGGGTGGGTGGTCGGGTTTCGGGTCGCCGCTGGCCATCCCGGCCCCTGCGGGGCGGCTCCCGAGGCCCTCGGCGGTGGCTTGGGCTGGGTGGGTGGGTGGTCGGCTTCGGCTCGCCGCTGGCCATCGCGGCCCTGCCGGGGCGTGCGGACCCGGGTTTAGGTGGAGGCGCCGGTGGGGCGGGCCCGGGTGGCCGCTGTGCCGTCCATGATCTCGCGCATGTCGCGGCGCAGCCCGGCGCGCAGTTCGTCGCGTAGCTCGTCCATCCGTTGCCCACTGCCGCCGAGCCCGGACTCGATGTGTTCGAGCCGGGTCACGATCGCTTCCAGCGTCTTCGCCATCGACCACACCTCGTCGCGGACCCCGTCCACGCGGTCGAGCGAACGGAACAGCGCCTTGCCGAGCAGCATGAGCAGGGCGGCGGTCGCGACCGTGAACACGAGCAGGGCAGACCACGCAAAGACGATCATCCCGGCCACCTCCTCCTGATCCCGGCCGTCGTTGTCGTACCGGCAGCACGGTAGAGCCTGCGCGCTCGTGGCACGAGTCGGCTGGCCCAGGCTGTGGATACCGGTTTGCCCTGTGGATAGCCGTTCGCACGGGGTCGCTGGCGCTCCGTACTATCCGAGCGTGACCACGACCGACCCCACGCCGACCGCTCGCGCAGAGTTGCCCAGCCAGTACGTGCCTGCGCAGGTAGAGGGACCGCTGTACAAGCGGTGGGTCGACCGCGGCTACTTTCTCGCCAACCGGCCGGGCGCCGAGGACAAGCCGCCGTTCTGCATCGTCATCCCGCCGCCGAACGTCACCGGCTCGCTGCACCTCGGCCATGCCTTCGAGCACACGCTCATGGACGCGCTGACCCGCCGCCGCCGAATGCAGGGCTACGACGCGCTGTGGCTGCCCGGCATGGACCATGCCGGCATCGCCACCCAGAATGTCGTCGAGCGCGAGCTCGCCGGGGAGCGGCTCTCCCGGCACGACCTCGGCCGTGAGGCGTTCGTGGACCGCGTCTGGCGGTGGAAGGCCGAGTCGGGCGGAAAGATCCTGGGCCAGATGCGCCGGCTCGGAGACGGCGTCGACTGGTCGCGCGAGCGGTTCACGATGGACCAGGGGCTGTCCCGCGCCGTTCAGACGATCTTCAAGCGGCTCTACGACGACGGCTTGGTCTACCGGGCGGAGCGGATCATCAACTGGTGCCCCCGCTGCCACACCGCCCTGTCCGACATCGAGGTCGAGCACTCCGACGACGAGGGCGAGCTGATCTCGGTCCGGTACGGAGAGGGCGACGTCTCGATCATCGTGGCCACGACCCGGGCCGAGACCATGCTCGGCGACACGGCCGTTGCCGTCCATCCCGACGACGAGCGGTACCGGCGGCTGATCGGTGCCGAGGTCGAGCTGCCGCTGACCGGCCGGCGCATCCCGATCGTCGCCGACGAGCACGTCGACCCGACGTTCGGCACCGGCGCGGTCAAGGTCACGCCGGCGCACGACCCTAACGACTTCGAGATCGGCCGCCGGCACGACCTGCCCGCGCTGACCATCATGGACGAGCGGGGTCTGATCACCGCGCCCGGACCGTTCGCCGGGCTGGACCGCTTCGAGGCGCGGCCGGCGGTCGTCGCGGCGCTCCGCGAGCAGGGCCGGATCGTGGCCGAGCGCCGGCCGTACCTGCATGCCATCGGCAACTGCCAGCGCTGCTCGACCGTGGTCGAGCCGCGGCTGTCGCTGCAGTGGTTTGTCCGGGTGGACGCCCTGGCCAAGGCGGCCGGCGACGCGGTCCGCGACGGCCGGGTGCGGATCCATCCGAAGGAGTTGGAGCCGCGCTACTTCGCCTGGGTCGACGACATGCGCGACTGGTGCATCTCGCGCCAGCTGTGGTGGGGGCACCGCATCCCGGTGTGGTATGGCCCGGACGGGCAGGTCGTCTGCCTCGGGCCGGACGACGAGCCGCCCGCCGGCGAGGGGTGGCAGCAGGACCCGGACGTGCTGGACACCTGGTTCTCCTCCGGGCTGTGGCCGTTCTCCACGCTGGGCTGGCCGGAGGACACCCCGGACCTGCGCCGCTACTACCCGACGAGCGTGCTCGTCACCGGCTACGACATCCTCTTCTTCTGGGTCGCCCGGATGATGCTGTTCGGTCTGTACGCGCTGCGTGACCGGCCGCCGGCGGACGCGGTGCCGTTCCGGGTTGTGGCGCTGCACGGCATGGTCCGGGACAAGCACGGCAAGAAGATGTCCAAGTCGTACGGGAACGCGGTCGACCCGCTCGACTGGATGGAGGCCTACGGGTCCGATGCGCTGCGCTTCACCCTCGCCCGGGGGGCGAATCCCGGCACCGACGTGCCGATCGGCGAGGAGTGGGTGCAGGGCAGCCGCAACTTCTGCAACAAGCTCTGGAACGCCGCCCGGTTCGCGCTGCTGAACGGCGCCAACACCGCGCAGCCCCTGCCGGCCGCCGACCGGCTCTCGCCAGCCGACCGGTGGATCGTCTCCCGGCTGCAGGCCGTGACCGCCGAAGTCGACGCCTACTACGAGGAGTACGAGTTCGCCAAGGCCGCCGACGCTCTCTACCACTTCACCTGGGACGACTTCTGTGACTGGTACCTGGAGCTGTCGAAGGTGCCGCTCGCGACCGGCGCCCAGCCGGCCGAGCCCACCCGGCTGGTGCTCGGCCACGTGCTCGACGTGCTGCTGCGGCTGCTGCACCCGATGATCCCGTTCGTCACCGAGGAGCTGTGGACCGCGCTCACCGGTCGCGAGTCAGCCGTTGTCGCGGACTGGCCGGTCACCGATCCGGCGCTCCGCGACGCGTCGTCCGAGCGGGAGATCGCGGCGGTGCAGGAGGTGATCACCGAGATCCGCCGGTTTCGGTCGGACCAGGGCCTGCGGCCGGCGCAGAAGGTTCCGGCCAGGCTGGCCGGCCTGGACAGCGCGGGGCTGGCGCAGCACGAGCCGGCGATCCGCGCACTGACCCGGCTCAACCAGCCGAGCAACGGTTTTGAGCCGACCGGCTCGCTGGTCGTGCGGGGGGCGACCGTCCAGCTCGACCTGTCCGGTGCGATCGACGTCGCGGCGGAGCGGGCCAGGCTCACCAAGGACCTGTCCGCCGCCCGGAAGGAGGCGGCCGCCGCGTCGGCGAGGCTCGGCAACGCCGACTTTCTCGCCAAGGCCCCGGCGGCGGTGGTCGACAAGGTGCGCGGCCGGCTCGCCGCCGCCGAAGCGCAGATCGGCCGGATCTCCGCCCAGCTCGACACGCTGCCGGCCTCCTGATGCGGAGGACGGCATGACCGACCCTTCAGGGGGGACGGAGGCCGACCCGCCGGCCGACTCAGCGCGGCGGCCGGTCCCGGCCGAGCCGGAGGAGGACGCGTTCGGCCGGGTCGAGGCGGCGTTGCGGACGCGGTGGCCGGAGTCGAAGCTCGAGCCCTCGCTGGACCGCATCCGCGCGCTCGTCGACCTGCTCGGCGAGCCGCAGCGGGCTTACCCGGTGATCCACGTCGCCGGCACGAACGGCAAGACCTCGACCGCGCGGATGATCGACGCGCTGCTGCGCGAATTCGGCCTGCGGGTGGGCCGGTTCACCAGCCCGCACCTGGCCTCGGTGACCGAGCGGATCAGCTTGGACGGAGCGCCGATCGACCGGGGACGGTTCGTGGCGGCGTTCGACGACGTCGCGCCGTACCTCGACCTGGTCGACAAGGAGCAGCCCGTCCCGCTGTCCTACTTCGAGGTGCTGACCGCGATGGGCTTCGTCGCGTTCGCCGACGCCCCGGTCGACGTCGCGGTCGTCGAGGTCGGGATGGGCGGTAGCTGGGACTCGACGAACGTCGCGGATGGCCGGGTCGCGGTCGTCACGCCGGTTGCCCTCGACCACACCCGCTACCTCGGCTCGACGGTCGCCGCCATCGCCGGGGAGAAGGCCGGCGTCATCAAGCCGGGCTCCATCGCCGTGCTCGCCAGGCAGACGCCGGACGCGGCCGATGTGCTGCTCCGGCGCTCCGCCGAGGTGGACGCGACCGTCGCTCGGGAGGGGCAGGAGTTCGGCGTGCTGCGCCGCGCGGTGGCGGTGGGCGGGCAGCAACTGGTGCTGCAGGGGCTCGGCGGGGTCTACGACGAGCTGTTCCTGCCGCTGTACGGTGCGCACCAGGCGCAGAACGCCGCGTGTGCGCTGGCGGCGGTGGAGGCGTTCTTCGGCGCGGGTGCCGTCGGATCGCTCGATCTCGAGACGGTCCGGTCCGCGTTCGCCGGGGTGACATCGCCTGGCCGGCTGGAGCCGGTGCGCACCGCGCCAACCGTGCTCGTCGACGCGGCGCACAACACCCACGGCATGGCGGCGACGGTGGCGGCGCTGGCCGAGGCGTTCCAGTTCCGGCGGCTGGTCGGCGTCGTCGCGGTTCTGGTCGACAAGGACGTCCGCGGGATGCTCGACGAGCTGCAGCCGGCCCTGGACGAGATCGTCGTCACGCAGAACTCCTCGCACCGCCGACTGCCCGCCGACGATCTCGCCGCCCTGGCGGTGAAGATCTTCGGTGCCGACCGGGTCACCGTCGAACCCCGGCTGGACGACGCCATCGAGACGGCGGTCCGCCTCGCCGAGGAGGGCGAAGACCAACTCGGCGGTTCCGGGGTGCTGATCACCGGCTCGGTGGTGACAGCCGGCGAGGCCCGGACCCTGCTCGGCGCGTCGCCGTGACGATGCGCTATCCGGTGGATCTTGGCGAAGGCCCCGGCGATCCGGGCGCCGTGACGAGCTGGCGGCGGGGG
>Ga0210378_10000678_pt1 | contig 17548 bp, 23 predicted proteins | sample PLM1_60_b1redo_FD_155465 | JGI IMG/M metagenome (GOLD analysis project Ga0210378, IMG submission 155465) | Groundwater sediment microbial communities from an aquifer in East River, Colorado, USA - PLM1_60_b1 redo | ecosystem: Environmental > Terrestrial > Soil > Riparian zone | place: USA: East...
TGTAAATAGTCATCTCCTTTACCACCAATGAGATCATCACTATTGTCTCCTCCCCATAATCTATCATCACCACTTCCTCCCGCTACATTGTCATGGCCGTCGCCACCTCTTATTCTATCAAACTCTTGATTTCCAAACAAAAAATCATCCCCCTGGTTTCCCGCTATCCAATCTCTTCCCTGTTCTCCATAAATCTCATCATTACCTTTGTTACCTTCTAGTACATCATTACCTTTGTTACCTGTTATGTCATCGTCACCACTGTTACCCTGAATTATATCAGTACCACTTCCACCGTCTATCTGATCACTACCTTTGTTACCTTCAATTATATCATCATTATCTCCTCCCAAAATAAAATCTTTTCCATCATTTCCCATAATATGATCATCGTCATTCATCCCATAAAGTTTATCGTTTCCTGATTTTCCCCATATTAAGTCATCGCCGTCCAACCCCCAGATCCTATCTTTTCCATTAGTGCCAGGTAAAAAATCATCGCCCGAGCTACCCACTATGTCATCCGCCCGTACATGAGCAACAACTGATGACCCTAAAGAACTTAACATTGCAGCTATTGCAACTAGTATTATACCAGTATTAATAATCTTATACATCTCATACCTACAACAGCCATAATACTAATAAAACTTGCGGATCGCAAAAACATGTATTCCAACTATATATAATTTGCACCAAATTCAATGGAATTTGGATGTTACCAAATGTGATTTAAGCATCCATGACACTATCTCATAATATTGGATTAATCCTTACACCATAAGCTACGCAATTATTAAGACCACCAATAGCATTATCACTATTAAATTACCTCTAATGGTTTGATAGTTAACTGAACATTTTTGAGCCTATGCATCTCATCAATAGCCATTCGTCTCTTTTGATTTCAGAGTCTTTTCTTGCGGAGCAGTGACACATGCATTTACAAGAATTTTTAAGAATGGTATTTTTAATTTCATTTTAAGTTGAACAAAGTATTTGTCACACTCCTGTACTATTATAATTATTTAGTTTAATCATCCCCTCATCGCGTGCACTATAAGCACAGGTCCCATAATTCATTTTTTACACTTAATTCTTACAGTTTCAGTGTACATAAGGTTACCATATTTTATAATTTGATTGTTGTTTTTTAACAGGCCTGCTGTCTCTGATATATGTTAATTGTAAGATGACTATGAATCCAACCATCAATATCTTCAGTTATCAGCATAGGATACAATTAATCAAATTATCCCAGCTTTTTAGAACACTTCGTGAAACTTTGGATAGTAGCGCCGGGAGAGGGATTTGAACCCTCGAGACCTTCACAGGTCACAAGCTTTCGGTTCATAGGGTTCCAGGCTTGCGCCCTTCCAGGCTAGGCGACCCCGGCTTGGAATCTACTCAATTTTTTCTTTATATTAAGTATTAATTAGTGTAAAGAAATCGATTTTGAGAAACCTAAGTTTGAGATTATTCCTCATCTAACAGTTTTCCAGAAATCATGTCATATTCGTTTATATTGTTATGTCCTAATTTTTCGATGTGTTCTTCAACATCAGAACGAAATGAAAACGTAGATCTACATTCCTTACATATCCAAATTGATCTTAGATCATAGTTTTTCATTAGCCAGTTTGAAATATAAAACATCAAATTTAAGCAATAAGGTAGGAAGTTACATATTATTCATTAAATAAAATCTTTCTAAAGTATTAAGTAGTTGATTTGATTTTATTGTAAAAAATAATAAATAGGATGGATTCTTGGAAAATTTCAAGAAAAGACTATAATATGCATTATTGTATCCTCAATGTTAATGAGCACTACTTCCATTTCAGGTGATTGCAAAAGTAATAAGCACCTTGAATGCTTGGATTGTATGTGTAAATGTCACATTCCCGGGACTATGGAGAATCTGGCAAAGAAAATTGCTAAACTTGAGAAGGATACTCCTGGCGTCGGAGAATCGCTTTAATTATGGTTTTATTTTTTAACTAGTAATATAATTTTTCAAAGTTATCATGTCGTATTATCATTCCCTGTAAAAGATGTACAAACAAGATAAAATTCGCTACTTTTCATTCTGCTTGCCTTTGGCTTACTTGTTGCTACTTTCATAAATAGTCTGGATGCCTCTTGTTTAACATTACTTGAATATTTGCCGTCAAAAATTTTGAATACGGCTATGCCACCACGTTTCAGAAGTTGTTTCGATATCTGCAATGCGACTAACGTAAGGGATATTTGCCTCTCGTGATCATAATGCCATATTCCACTGACACTCGGGGATAAATCAGACAAGACTACATCAAATGAAAGTGAAAATCTTTGCTTGATAATTTGTACGAAATTTGGATCCTCTATGTTAGCCTGAATTACGGAAATGCCAGGAATCGGTTTAATTGGATTTAAGTCTATACCAATTACTTTTCCATTTAGACCAGAATATTTCTTTGACACTTGCAACCATCCTCCTGGATAGCATCCAATATCTAAAATGGTATCATTTTGTTTCAATATGTTATATTTCTTGTTAAGTTCTAATAGCTTATATGAAGACCTACTACGATATCCTTGGTCTTTTGCCAGCTTCCTATATTGATCTCTTAAGGCACTTTCTATTTTCATATAGTAGGACTAACTTACTCCCTCATTTCAATTTCTAGTTTTAAAGGTTTTTTGGAATTCATATCCCCTTATCTACTCTAAGTTTCGTCTCCAAACAATGCTATTTCTTTTGATAAATTCATAAATTTCATACAATTTCATTTAATTCTACGTAAAATATTTTCTCATAACATTATCCATTCTTAATTTCACAATATCTTGATCATTCAAAGTCTCGGGATGCTTTTGTTTCAAGTGTCTAAGTGCAAATCTAACATTCTGTCCACATATTTTACATTTAGCTTTGCCGAACATTAGTGATATAGTACCTTTAGCAATAATAAAAATTGCCTACCTTTAGAAGAATCCGAACCGTTTCGAACAGCTCTATCTTTGGTAAAATGGCATGTAATAATTTAGTACAAATCATTCTGCTCAAACGTTCCCATATTTAATATGTCTCACCCTAAATTAGAAAAACCCATGTAAGAAGAGATTGTAAAACAGTTTAGAAATGAATACGTGATTCTATCCAATTCCAGTAGGGGGTCTTTTATGCTCGCTGTGTTCAAGAAGATTGTGATAATTTAACATATCAACATTATCAAACGTTTTTCCACAAATTTCACATTTCCATCTATTTATCCCTTCAGTTTTACTTGACTGCTCTGAAGACATATTATTATTAGGGAGGTCATTCCAAATAAGGTTTTCATTATAAATCCCTAAATCGAATCCACTTTCAATTTGCAGACGTTAATCTAAAAATAGTATACCAATGAGAGTCTAATTGATTGAGTTGATGTTTTGAATCAGATAACGGCTCAAGTCAATCATTATACATTATTTTTAGGGTTGGTTGGTATATAATTTCCAATATTGAGTTTATTGCGAATTTAATGTAAAAATTCGAAAAACAAAAATTTAGGATAAAAAATACATGTCTAAATGCCAATAACTGATCCTAATAAGAAACATATTGCGCAACAAAGAAGGTTATTTTATAAAATATGTTTTGATTGTGGCGGGAAAAATCCCATACTTGCTTCAAGGTGCAGAAAATGCCACGGAAAACACATGAGGCTCAAAAACAGGACATTAGGTGCCAAGAAGTAGGACGTTTTTTGATTTTAGAATCATCCTGATTCGTTAAGAATATATAAATATTATCAAAGTGAATTCTAATTATACCATGCCGATTAGGACAGGAGAAGAGTATATTCAGAGCTTGAGAGGGCGCAAAATGAAAGTTTACCTTTTTGGTGAATTGGTAAAGGAGCCGGTTGACCATCCTATGATAAGGCCTTCAATTAATGCTGTAGCTGAGACGTATGACGTTGCTACAAGGGATCCTGAATTGGCATCAGTGAAATCTTCACTTACAGGTAATGAAGTAAACAGGTTTTTACATATCGCAGAAAGTGGTGAAGATTTAGTTAATCAAAACAGAATGCAGAGAAGGCTAGGGCAACTTACAGGGACCTGTTTTCAAAGATGTGTAGGAATGGATGCACTGAATTCTTTGTATTCCACAACATTTGAAATTGATAAAAAATTCGGTACTCCATATCATGAACGTTTTAGAAAATTCGTAAAGAAAATGCAAGATGACAACGTTGTAATTGGGGGGGCGATGACAGACGTCAAAGGTGATAGAAGTTTAAGTCCTTCCCAACAAGAAGATCCAGATCTATTTGTTCATGCTTCAAAAAGAGACCAAAATGGTATTTACTTATCCGGTGCAAAGGCACATCAAACTGGATGCATAAATTCACACTGGATTCTAGTGATGCCTACCATGAGATTGAGGGATGAGGATAAACACTATGCAATTGTAGGCGCAATACCTGCAGATGCACAAGGAATTACTTACATCTACGGAAGACAGTCCTGTGATACTCGTAGTATGGAGAATGGCGACTTGGACGCCGGAAATTCTAAGTTTTCTGGGCAGGAGGCAATGATAATTTTTGATAATGCGTTCATTCCAAATGAATTAATCTTCATGGACGGGGAATACGAATTTGCTTCAATGTTAGTTGAGAGGTTCACATGTTATCATAGACGTAGCTATGTTTGCAAAACCGGGTTAGGCGATGTACTAATAGGGGCTGCTGCCTCAATCGCTGATTATAACGGAATTTCCAATGCATCACATATTAAAGATAAACTAGTTGAGATGACACACTTGAACGAAACTATCTTTGGTGCTGGTATAGCATCATCATACCAGGCTCATAAAACCTTATCAGGAAATTATCAAAATGATGACATGTTGGCAAATGTCTGTAAACACAATGTAACGAGATTTCCATACGAAATCGGCAGGCTTGCTCAAGATATAGCTGGAGGTCTAATGGTTACTATGCCTTCTGAAAAGGACTTTCGTAGTCCTGATACAGGACCACTTCTTGAAAAATACTTGAAGGGTAGGAAAGGGGTTTCGACAGAAAATAGAATGCGAATTTTACGACTAATTGAAAATATGACTCTTGGACGAAATGCTGTTGGATATCTTACAGAATCAATGCATGGAGCAGGATCGCCTCAGGCACAAAGGATTCAAATTGCGAGACAGATGCAATTGGGATACAAGAAAAAATTAGCCAAAGATCTCGCAGGGGTTGACGAAGGCGAATCTGCAGAACTAGTCAATGAACATTCTGAATATTTTGATAGAATATTCGGATCAAATACAAATTAATTTTTACTACCTCTGTATTTATTGTCGGACTCAATTAGTTGATTTCAATTTTTTTTACTGTAAATGTATTATTCTATCGTAACGTTAATTATGTAGTAGGATAGGATATGAAAAACAATCAATAATGAATGATGCACAGTTCAAAGATCTAGTTAGAAGTTGGAAAGATTTTCCTACAAAGGGAATTTCGTTCAAAGACATAAATCCACTTCTGAGTACCCCAGATTCATTGAACTACCTTGATGAAAAATTATACAAAATGTGTACGAATGTTCAAATGAATAAAATTGCAGCAATTGAATCACGCGGATTTATAATTGGATCCCTTCTTGCAAAGAGCTTGAATAAAGGATTAATTCTAATTAGAAAAGAAGGAAAACTACCGGGTCCTATAATTAAAGAACCCTATGATATCGAATATGGTACAAGAATTATGGAAATTCAGAATGACGCAATTTTAGATGGAGAGAAAATTTTGATTGTAGATGACTTACTTGCAACGGGAGGTTCTGCGATTGCTGCTGCTTCACTTGTCGAAAAATTGGGTGGGACAGTCGTTGGATTCGTATTTATCATTTGTTTGAATTATTTGGAAGGTATGAATAAACTGAGAAATCATGGATACAATGCCAATTGCATTTTGGAGTATTACTGACATATGAAGAATCATCATTCTGATATTGGTATTATAGGTGGTACTGGGATTTATAATGCCGAATTAATGGATAATACAGAATCAATCAAGATCTTTACCCCATATGGTAGCACTTCTGATCTAATAACTATTGGAGAATATAATGGCAGATCAGTTGCTTTCATTCCTCGCCATGGTAAGGAACATACTATCCCTCCACATAAGGTTAACAGTAGAGCAAACATTTGGGCTCTCCATTCACTAGGCGTATCAAGGATCATAGCACCTTCAGCGGTGGGGAGTCTACAAGATACCTACAAACCTGGGGATATTATGCTACCGGATCAATTTATAGACTTTACTAAACGAAGAGACTATACATATTATGATGAAGGGAACGTATGTCATATATCATGTGCAGATCCCTTTTGTAGTGAATTAAGAGGTATTTTTGTAAAAGTTGGTAAAAAACTAAATTACAATGTGCATGATAGATCTACCTATATTTGTATAGAGGGACCTCGTTTTTCAACCAGAGCTGAATCAAAATATTTTAAGGATATTTTACATGGCGATGTCATAGGAATGACCCTCATCCCTGAGTGCATACTTGCAAGAGAGATGGAAATATGCTACGTGTCGATTGCAACAGTTACAGATTATGATGTTTGGTATGAAAATCTGGTTTCATCTAAAGAAATTCTCGAGGTTCTGTCTAAAAATACCAGTAAAATTAAAGAATTGCTTGCAAAATTCATACCTTCCATTCCTGGGACTAGAAATAAATGCAAATGCAAGGAAGCGTTACAGGATGCTATGGTTTGATTTGATTTTTAGTTGCCGGGTCTATGAGATTTACTTCTCCTTCAACAAGTTTACGTTGCAGTACTAGTTGAAAATTTTCAGTATCATAACCGAATTCCTCCAATTTGGACAGAGTCTTTTTTGTCAAATTTAGACTAATATTATGACCTCCTATCCTTCCAAAAGCAATAGCGTTGAACTTTAATTTGGTATCTTTAACAATAAAGTACCCTCTTAATTTGCTTGCATACTCTCCACCCTCAGCTTTTTCTACATATACTTCCGGTTCATCAGAAGGATGAGAGTCACGAATCACTTTGGACTTGCCTCATTTGTAATTTCAATACTTCTGTTTACATTCTTGGAAACAAGAAAACTCCACCATTTGTCGTCTACTATCCTGTAATCTGAGACATTGACACTAACCGTTGTTTCGTCATCAGTATCTATGAACGAAAATCTTCCATCTTTTATTATTTTTATTAATTTCCACCTCTCCTTACCCATCGTATTTCTATTTATGGCTACGGCCCATTCTTGATCCTCTGGAATTGTAGGCATACCGATATAGTCAGCTATTTCTAAAATACCTAATCTTTTCTCTTCACAAAATAATTTCTTATTTATAACATTCCTCCAGATATCAACAGCCCCTATTGTCCTATTATTTTCATTAATGTTAATAACTCCAAAATATACCACCTTGTTTTCTGGAATGGTTGACATTCGACAAATTATGGATTCTAATTGCCTTATTTAGTTCTTGCAGATTCGTGTAATCTTTCTAACGACGTGGCCAAATTATCAATCTGGACATTTCTTTTAAATGCGATACCTGTTTTTTGGCATTGTAGACGATAAGCATTTATGATTGAAAATTTTGGATGAAATGTTTGATACTCCCCAGATAGTTCCAATAGCAATCCCTTTTCAATTAGACTATTGAGCAAATCCGCTGTTTTTTCGAGACTAAGATTTAACGAGATTGAGATCTTTGTTAATGGAGTTTTTCCATTAGTTATCAAATACAAGAAAATTTGCGCTTCCATGTCTGATAAATTTATCTTCGATATCAGTTCACCCTTAATCTTGTCCAATTAGTATGAGTTCAAGTTTATTTTTTATTTATTAGTTTCCCATTGTCATTGCTGCCATCAACTTAATGAATAGGCAAAACCACATAATAGGATTCAATTTTAGTAACTAGGCCGATGTAAATTTTTATTTCTTAGAATGAGAAAATCTCTTTATATTTTTCATATCTATTTTTGATATCATCCGCATTAATATTGGCAAGTTTTTGTATGCCATAATCCTCTATTGCAAACGAACCCATAATATTTCCATGCATCATCGCATTTTTCAAAGATTTTGAATCCAACTTTTCTTGTTGTGATAGGTATCCGATAAAAGCACCACCAAAGGAATCACCAGCACCAGTAGGATCTCTAATGATTTCAATTGGATAAGCTGGCAGTGGATAGAATTCATTATCATAGAAAAGCAGCGAACCATTTTCTCCTTTATTTATTACAGCAAAGGCTGGACCAATTGAGCCTAATAAGCGAGCACAGGTGAATATATTACTTTCCTTAAACAGCAATTTGGCCTCTGACTCATTTAATATTATTCCATCCACTTTATTGATCATCTTGATAACCTCATCCCTTCTATTCATAATCCAAAAATCCATTGTATCACAGATTATCAACTTTGGTTTGGAAAATAATTTTAATACATTCATATTTTGCAATGGATCATTATTCGCTAGATAAACATATTCTGAATCAACATATTCCTCTGGTATTGTCGATTGGTAATTTGAAATTACATTTAGTTCAGTATTGTTCGTAGTTCTTTTTGAAAGATCATAGCTAAAAGAAGAATCGTAATGAAACGTTTTTCCAGTTTGACTAATTGTTAATCCTCTGATATCAACACGATTTTTTAGAAGCTCAAGATACGATGCCGGAAAATCATGCCCTACGATCCCAACTATTGATGTAAATACGTAATTTGAAGCTGAAATTGATGCAAAGGTAGCTGTGCCGCCCAAAGTCCTTTCAACAGTATGAAAGGGCGTACGGGTAGTATCCAAAGCAATTGTTCCAAATACTGTTAGCATGTTGTTGCATCAATAACAACAATAAATAAGTGTTCGACAATAAATTGGATATTGAAATCAGATACAAGATATGATAAAATAGTTATCGGGTTTTCTGGAGCATCTGGTATTATCTATGGAATAAGACTTTTGGAGGTACTTCATTCTATTAATATCCAAACATTCCTTATCGTCAGTGAATGGGCAAAAAAGAACATAGAAATTGAAACAGATAAAACATTAGAATATGTAAAATCTCTTTCTTCTATTAATTACGATAATTTCAAACTAGACGCCTCGGTTTCAAGTGGTTCTTTCCTTCATGATGGGATGGTAATAGTACCATGTAGCATGAAATCCCTTTCCAGCATTGCAAATGGTTATGACGATACTCTCATTTCTCGTGCCGCATCCGTTACTTTAAAAGAATCACGAAAACTAATTCTTGTCCCACGGGAAACACCTCTTTCAAGGATTCATCTTGAAAATATGATCAAGTTACAAGATGCAGGTGCAATCATACTTCCTGCAATGCCGGGCTTCTATCATAAACCATCGACTATAGATGAAATAGTAGATCATTTAGTTGGAAAAATTCTTGATCAACTAAAAATAAAACAGGATCTGTTCAAAAGATGGAAAGATCAATAAAGGAAATCAAATCCATTTGAATTAAACATGGTTTTTACATCCAGGCAATTCTAAATTTGATGCCGGGATATTTGCTCATAATATAACAAATATTATATCCTTCTAAGGCAATATTTATTATTGACTTTATTAGAAGACTATATTATGATGGTATTGCCAATCAGGCAATACATCACTAGCATCTAACATTTACTTGAATCATTTCCTTTTCTAACGCATAGCCTACGTGTAATGTCGATTCATCTCCAGTCTCCGAAACAGGCAAACTCTTCAAAATGATTGAAATAATTAAATAAACCCTAGACTTTATGTGGACTCGTATTTTAGTAACGATAGGTTAAAGAGTATGCATTAATTTTCCCATAGTTGTAATTTTTCGACTTTTGATCTTCTCTTCGCTTGATAGAGCATTTCATAGACTGTCTTGTGAGATCTTCCATTAATTAGTAACATTAATGCATCAATAGCCAACTTTGTCTCTTCATAGTTTCCTATCAAAGCAATGGTATGTCCATATATTGAGATAAACGTGTTAGTTAATTCTTCTAGATTCCTTCTCGCTTTACCTTTCTCACCAATAATTCTTCCTTTAATCCTATTAGTAGAATTGGCTGAGGTTGTAAAGTTACGAAGATCCAAAATTTGAAGGAGTGATTCCTCATCTAGGATCCTAAATGCTCGTTCTGGAGAAAAACCAATTGAGATAGCATTGACGATATCTCTTGCCTTTAATGCTCCATATTCATCGAAATTTTTAGAAGTTGAAAATATTGTTATCTGGCCTGTGTCACTTTCAATTTCAATTTTTACATTGCACTTTTTACAAATTTGGTTTTTGGTCTTTCCCTTGTTCCCTATAACTACCGGAATTCGTTCTTCTGGTATATGCAATGTTAAGCTGAGATGATCTTTTGTGTCCAAAAAGTAACCCTATTTAGAAATTTGCACTTGTAATTATTTATTTATTGTTGACATTTATCACTTAATCTGATTGTCTGAATTTATAAATCATCAAAAATGGAACATCTGAAAAATACTTGACGCTGGATCTCTTCGCAAGATTCATTTCAATTGCTTTCTCCACTGTCTCTTTACCCGCTAAATTTGATATGGAAGATTTTTTTAAATAAGATTCTATTTCGTTTTCATCTACTACCTTATCCATCCAGTAATTTTTTTTTATATATATTGTATTATCTTCATGGCGGATTTGCTTATCAATCAAATAAAGATCACATATATTGACCATAAGGGAATTTTGGTATTTTATTGTTCTAAGTGCATACCTTTGTGGTTGGTTCTTAGGTCTGTTATTATCAGATGTCAAATGGTATCTTGAAGTAACTGTATTTAGATAAGTTTTTTTGTTTAAACGTTATATAACATTTAGTATTTTGCTCCATCTGGAGAATAAAACCTATGGAAAAATGTTCATTATCATTGTTTGTATTCTTAATTTTAAACATTAATACTATTATTGAACCATCAAATTAATTAGCCCCTCGTGCTTAATTAAGTCGTAGAAAAAATTGGCAAAGGACCTGGAATACATGAGGGACAAAAGGAATTTGGATTATACTTCCTTTTCAACTCATTATAGAAGAGTTCTTGTCGCCTGTATAGACAGAGACAATGATCTAGGTAAAAACGGCGGTGTTGAAACGCCAGTCTTTGGAAGAGATCAATGTATAAACGCCGGAACAAGATTAGCAATTGAAGATCCAGAAGATGCTGATGCTAACGCAATCTTTGGTGCCGTAAAAATATATGAAGAGCTTGTAACAAAAGGATATGAAACTGAGGTTGCCATTATTGCCGGAGCTTATAATCGTGGCATAGAAGCAGATGAAAAAATATCCTCGGAACTAATAGCAGTTTTATCAAAATTCAAGGCCGAGGGAGTTGTCATTGTTTCTGATGGAGAGGACGATGAAACGGTAATACCGCTAATACAAGCTATGGTTCCAGTGATATCTATACAACGGATAATTATACGGCATAGCAGAAGCGTTGAATACTCGTATGCAGTTTTTGGAAAATACGTAAAGATGTTAATTTATGACCCAAGATATTCAAAGTTCTTTTTGGGTGTACCGGGCGCCCTGCTAATAGCTAGTGGGTTTGCTACAATCTTTGGTTTTACTAGAGAAGCCTTGGCAATAGTACTGAGCATATTGGGCGTTGCATTTGTAATAAGGGCTTTTGATATTGACAAAACAATTGGATCGCTAAATAGGACTACACCTTCGACGTTCATCAGAATATTTTCAACTTTTGCAGGGATCATGATAATTTTAGTGGGGATATCTAATGGGATATCGAGTATTCCTGACGGAGCTATTGCAAAAGGTGCTAGCATTTCAGAAATCGTCACAAATAGGGTTATAGTAGGTGACTTTGTGCATGGTTCATTAACTTTAATTTGGATAGGGCTAGGGACTATTTTCGGTGGGATACTTCTAAGCAATTGGTTTAAAGGAAGCATTACCATTCTTTCGGATATCCTCAGATTGGTTGTACTTGGTTTGATATTCATTCCTGCAATTCAGTTTACTTCAGTTTTAACTGAAAAAACTAATCCTTTTAATCTCATTTCTTCATTATTTATTGGTTTAGCTATTACATTAGTGGCTGCAACATTTTTGTTTCAATATTTCAGGAACAAAAAAGGCGGGGAGCATTTGAAGCATTAGGACCATTCTTTTTATAAGAGTTATTATATGATTTAAAATCATTCAATAAGAGAGCAAATGTATGGTTTTTTTTATGATCTCATTAATGATAATTGGTTTTATAGATTCTATGAACGTAAGCTAGAATCACAAATAAAACAAGATCTTCTACCGGAGCATGTTGCAATAATATTAGACGGAAATAGAAGGTGGGCAAAATACCATTTTTTGGCAAACAAGGGTGCACATGCCATAGGTGCAGACAAGGCCGAACAGTTACTAACTTGGATCTACGATCTTAGAATTAAAATAACTACGCTTTACGTATTATCAATTGAAAATCTGGATCGCGACAAGAAGGAATTGGATGATATCTTCGAACTTCTTGGAATAAAACTTGAAAAATTATACAACGATTCCCGAATACACGAGAGGCAAATGAAAATAAAGGCTATCGGAAATATAGACGCACTTCCAAAATCATTAAAAGAGATTCTATCTAAACTTGAGAAGGAGACGGATCGTTACGACCTGACCTTTCTAAATATAGCTATCGCATATGGTGGACAGCAGGAATTAATTGAAGCAATTCGAAAAATTGCTTATGATGTGGAGAAAAAGGAGTTACAAATATCAGATATCAATGAGCAGTCAATTGATTCATACCTTTATACTTCACACCTGCCACAACCAGAACCCGACCTTATACTGAGGACTTCCGGTGAAAAACGGCTCAGTGGCTTTCTACTATGGCAAAGTGCATATAGTGAACTAGTGTTCATGGACGTATTTTGGCCTGAATTTAGAAAAATCGATTTGATGAGGGCAATTAGGACATTCCAAAGGCGTCGAAGAAGATATGGAAAATAAGCGAATATTGATATGCCTAGCATATTTCTTGTACCATATCAATGCCACAGCATGGTGATTATGATCAAGAAAATTTAAAGTGGTTTTGCAATAAATGGATCGACAAGAGACGATGGCTGGAAATTCATGGTTATTCTCCAATTTCCACAAATACTGAATCAGAAGAATATGAAGGTGTAGAGTGCAGTTAGTGAATATGGATTTTCAGCTTGAATAATTGGTATGATGGCAGAAAAATCTGCAGGTTTTATTCTTATTTCTGATGGCTTCCACACCTCTCACTATTCTATATTACTACTTCATTACAGATCAGGTCATTGGGACTTTCCTAAAGGCAATATTGAAACTAATGAAACTGATATGCAAGCTGCTACTAGGGAATTGAGGGAAGAAACAGATATAACAAAATTTAGGTTGATACCAAACTTTAGATACACGTTAAGGTATAAATACACTAAAGAATCAAAGTTGATTTCAAAACAAGTAATTTTGTTTCTAGCATCTACTAAGGTAAAAAAAGTAAAAATATCCAATGAGCACGTAGGTTATAAATGGACAGGTAGTAACAGTTCCGTTGATCAATTAACATATTCTAATGCAAAAAATGCATTGCTATATGCCATAAATTTCTTACACGAACTCCCTTCCAATATCAATTACTAGAAAATAGATTTCTGGTTCATCACGATATCTTGAATAGAAACATTATTTTTCATGTAGAATGACCTTATTTCAAGTTATCTGTATCACAAAATGGATTAAGCACTTACATCGAATGTTAAAAGTTAATGTAACAAATATAATGGTAGACTAGTGCCTCTGAACACATCGTTTTCTCATCTTTTGAATTCTTTCAAGTTGAGCAACTTTGATAATGGGCGTTTGTTTTTTGAATTTAAAATGGATCGTCCTATTATTAGATAGTTGCTTCCACTATCAATCGCCGACTTAGCGTTCCCTCCCTGAGTACCTACGCCAGGAGAATAAATAGGAATTCTGGAAATGGAAGAGATATGTCTCAAAGTCTTCAAATGAGTAGCTCCTACTACAATTCCATCAACGTTACTCCTTCTTGCGTACTTTAAGAATATTTCATAGAGTCGCAAAATTTTACTTACTTTTGAATTACTCTGCACAATTTTCAAACCATATCCTTCGCTAACATTTTCATGGCTCATGTAAGCGAGTGAAATTACCCCCATTCCAAAATTGTGAGCAAGCCTAACAAACGATCTTAACTCGTTCTCTCCGATTATTGGATTTACAATTACCGAATCAAAGCCCATCGAGTACAGATATCCTAAGATTACCTCATTGGTATTCTTAATGTCGTTTAATTTTATGTCGGCTATCGAGAGCAAACCATACGAATGAATAATCCTGTTAGTTTCTTCAATAGTCTTCTTGCTAAATGGGAGTAACAGATGAAAGTTAACTTTTATAGCGCACAGATATGGATAAAGACTCCTTACCAGACTTTCAATATACTTTAGATTATGATAACGTGGTTCCAAGTCCAGGGCAAGTATAATTAAACTCTTGTTAACAGTTGAAATATGAGCAATCCGTTCTTTGTACGGACGGACCTTACTCATTAACCTTCACGAGGGGATGTGAACCAAGTAACTTTATTAATTTGATGTAAATATATCCATGTTCTTCTAAGTTATTCGTAAACGTTGGATCTACTGATTTTAAACTAGAATATTTTATGAACGATTGAACTGGGCTTTCAGAAATTGTTGCATAATAAAAGTAGGAGATTCCGTCAGATTCAGCCATATTCAGCGCGGTTCCTACAACATATTTGGATTTCTTTGTACTCTTAAAAACAAATAAAGGAAGCGGTGATTCTTCATAAATCATTTTATAAGACGCAATTTTAACAAGACTTTGGAAATTACTTAACTTGATTGGCTCGTAATTCGAATTCTTTGTACCCTTTGGTCTTCGCCAAAAAATTGGTGGAAATTTATCAACGGATATAATCGGAGAATACATTACTGAGGGATTTTGTATATTTTCCACTATTGATACATCTTCAATCCCATTACTGTTTCTATAGGCAAGATACTGACCATGACCCGAATATTTGACATAATATATAACAGGTACATTATTTAGAAAATCAATCTGTGTTGCCAATAACTCTTCTTTGCCAGATCTGAATGAAAATGTCAGAAGTGGTGTTCGTTCAAAGGCACAGACGAGTCTGCCAAAATCTTGAATGGATGAAACTTCAATAAAGAAAGGCGATTTAAGTTGCAATGCTCTACGTTCTAAAATAACATTATTAAAATGATGCGAATAAAGAGGCTTTGTTTACAATTCTCTTTTCGGACATGGACTAATTTTCAGTTCGACGATCTATTATTTCATTTATCTCGGCTCCGGTTCCTATGAGAACTACTTTAACACCGACAGTGTCTTCTATCTTCTCTATGAAACTCTTTGCTTGAGAAGACAATTTAGGGTATTCCTTTAGACCCGCACAATCCGGAAAGACTACATCTAATTTGGTAACAGCGATTTGGGTCGCACTGTTTATCATTACCGCTTTCTTGGCCAGCTCCATGTTAAATGGGGAAGCCCTTCTTTGTCTACCAGTTACACTTCCATATTCTAGCCAACCCAATTTACTAGCTTCGTCAATAGTAATTTCATTTTCTAATGGTCCCCCGCCTACACGGGTGACATATGCCTTAAAGACTAGGATGACATCATCAACCTTCTTTGGTCCTATACCGATATCTGAACAAATTCCAGAAGCAGTAACATCTTTAGATGTCACAAATGGATAATCACCATGATACAAAGAGAGAAAAGTTCCTTGCGTTCCTTCTATGATTACTGATTGGTTTTCGTCAATTGATTCATTAACAATATCAGAAACATTTCCAAGATAACTTTTTAATTCATTTATGTCTTTAGCCAAATTCAGGATTCTTAAGGCACGATCAGAATTTGCCGGGCCAGTACCAGTCCCGGTAGTGCCAACAACTTTCTTTAGGTGTGCATCTTCCATATCGCGCTTTATGTGGGATTCATGAATAATTCCACAATGACTGTCTATTATTGTTCTTTTTTCCGCATTATATTTTCGTAATTCGTCCTTCAAGATTCCTGGTGTTACAAGGACTCCGGCACCAATCAAGAGTTTGGTTTCAGAATTCAAAACTGCACTTGGCAACATACGGACCTTGAAAGTTTGATTGTTGTAAACAAATGTGTGGCCTGCATTTGCTCCAACTCCTCCTCTTACAGCTATTTTTGGGTCATCCTTAATCGATAAGTAAGCAATTATCTTTCCTTTTCCTTCATCACCATAAAAACCGCCTACTATTACTTTACAGGTCATATTCAAATTCAATTGAATTAAAAGTAAATATAAAAGGATAATTAAGTTGGAAGAGAGCAGTAGAGTAGTTGAACTACTGCATGCAATAAATTCGGAATTTAAGGATTGACATTTTAGTATTTAAGACATTAGGTGGTTTGGGCAAATGCGAGTCCTGCGCCTATTACATTATTTCATATTGACACAATTTTATATAGTCGATTTGAAATAATGATACTATTTAAAATGGATTATGCAAAGTTGTGTAAAGAAATATTAGAACTAGATGTAAAAGTCCGTTTTGCGGGTGTATGTGACGAATCAGGTGAGATAAAATTTGGTGGTCAACGCGAAGGACTGGATAATTTACTGACAGCAGAAGAAACGAAGAGATCGAATTTGCAGGCACTTGCTAGATGGGGGTTGCGTAATTCTCTAGCATCCAAAGTAGGCAAAGGAAAGTATGCCATGGCAGAGTATGAGAAGATAAAACGAATTACTGTTCCTCTGGATAACGATCATCTTCTGCTAGTTACAACAGAAGTACAAGCAGATCATCAAAATATAATAGCTAATGTTCTAAAATTAATTTAATCATAGTCAACAGTATCCTTAACTTTGTTTATTTGGGTTTTTGTTGGCTAAAAGATCTACTCCTCCTTAATCCATCCATTAATCCATCCATGTTCATGTTCTCTGTGATCATGTGATGCTCCTACTCCAGTCACAGCTCCCATGTAATCACCATACACAGCAATAACATCCTTCAAATCTGAAAGCTCCTTAAGAAATTCTAACGTTAATTTGTTGTTGAAAGCATAATGGGTCCCGCTGTCGTGTATAGTAGGATTCATTCCAGTTTTGCTAATGATGTAAGTTCTCATTTCTTCAGAATTAATTTCAGGCTTCGTAAAAACTTCTAATAAGTAAAAAGGATCTTTACCTGGGTTATTACGCCTTCGCATCATAAAATCATGAATGAGTTTGGGATGAACCTTCGGAAGGTGAATTTCATAAAGAGTATTGAGCCCTTCAAAGACTCTTCTTATTTCACTCAGCTCTGACAATTTTGATTTCAATAATAATGTACGGCTCTAGCTATATGAGCATTTTTGACGATCTCGTTTTCTAAGTTTTTTACAATTCATTTGCATCTCCC
>Ga0210378_10000679_pt1 | contig 17542 bp, 17 predicted proteins | sample PLM1_60_b1redo_FD_155465 | JGI IMG/M metagenome (GOLD analysis project Ga0210378, IMG submission 155465) | Groundwater sediment microbial communities from an aquifer in East River, Colorado, USA - PLM1_60_b1 redo | ecosystem: Environmental > Terrestrial > Soil > Riparian zone | place: USA: East...
TTCGTCGGTCATCGTCCCCCCTCGGACGTCGCTGTCGCCAGGTAGTCCGCGAGCCGGGCGCGCACGGCGGCGCGGGCCCGGTGCAGCAGCACGCGCTGGTTGGCGTGCGTGATTCCCAGCGTCTCGCACACGTCCTGCGAGCTGTGCCCGTCCACGTCGCGCAGGGTGATCACCACGCGCTGCTTGTCGGGCAGCGCCCGCAATGCCTCGGCCACGACGGCGCTGAGCTCGTTGGCCAGCACGGTGCCCTCGGTGGACGGCCAGGCCTGCGGGAAGACCTGCCAGCCGCCGGGATGGCGCTCGCCACGTCCCTGGAACCGGGACGGGTCGACGGTCACGCCGTGGTCGTCGCCCTCCGGCAGCAGGCTGGTCCACGGCACCACCCGCTTCTCCCGCACGCCGCGCTTCTTGGCCGTGTTGACCAGGATGCGGTAGACCCAGGTGCGCAGCGAGGAGCGGCCCTCGAAGCCGTACAGGCCCCTGAGCACCGCGAGCCAGGTGTCCTGGACGACCTCTTCCGCGGAGTGGTCGGTGGACACGAACGAGCGGGCCAGCCGCAGCATCGAGCCCGACCACGCGTCCAGCAGCAGGGCGAACGCCGCCTCGTCGCCGGCGCGCAGCGCCGCCACCAGAACGTCTGCCGGCGGCAGCGCGTCGCCCGTCACCGGCCGACTGTAGACGGTCCCGACCCCGGTCAGCGGTGTTCGGGGTTCTCGTAGTCGTACCGGCATCCGGCGTCCCATCCGGCCCGCTGGTTGCCGTGCGCCGGGATGCCGCCGGCGTCCTTCAGCATCCGCGCGAGGTGCATCAGGTTCCACGTCATGAAGGTGGTGTTGCGGTTGGTGAACTCGTTCTCGGGACCACCGGAGCCGGGGTCGAGGTAGGACGGGCCGGGGCCGGCAGGGCCGATCCACCCGGCGTCGGCCTGCGGCGGGATGGTGTAGCCAAGGTGCTGCAGGCTGTACAGCACGTTCATCGCGCAGTGCTTGACGCCGTCCTCGTTGCCGGTGATCAGGCAGCCGGCGACGCGGCCGTAGTAGGCGTACTGGCCGGCCTCGTTGAGCAGGTGCGAGCAGGCGTACAGCCGCTCGATCACCTGCTTGGTCACCGAGCTGTTGTCACCGAGCCAGATCGGCCCCGCGATCACCAGGATGTCCGAGGCCAGCACCCGCCGGTAGATCGCCGGCCACTCGTCGCTGCGCCAGCCGTGCTCGGTCATGTCCGGCCAGACGCCGGTGGCGATGTCGTGGTCGATCGCGCGCAGCACCTCGACCCGCACGCCCTGCTTCTCCATGATCGCGGTGCTGACCTCGATCAGCCCCTGGGTGTGGCTGCGCTCGGGCGAGCGCTTGAGCGTGCAGTTGATGACCAGCGCGGTCAGGTCGTCGTAGCGCGGCTCTGTCATGTGTCGGTCCTTTCCGGTTCAGAGCAGTTCGGCGTCCTGCTCGACGCACAGCAGCGCAGGGCCGTCGGCGGCGAACAGCTCGTTCATGGCGGCGTCGAGCTGCTCGCGGCGCTCGACCCGGATGCCGGTGGCGCCGCACAGGCGGGCGTATCCGGCCCAGTCCGGGTTGTGCAGGGAGGTGTGCCACACCGGGTAGTCCCCCGCGAGCTGCTCCTTGCTGATCTTGCCGAGGGCGTGGTTGTCGAGCAGCACGTGCTTGATCGGGATGCCGTACTTGACCGCGGTGGTCAGCTCGGTGGCGTACTGGCCGAAGCCGCCGTCCCCGGTGACCGCGACGATCGGGCGCTCCGGTGCCACCGCCCACGCACCCAGCGCGGCCGGGTAGCCGAAGCCGATCGAGCCGAGGTAGCCCGACATCAGCACCGGCTGGCCGGCGGACTCGAGGTAGCGGCCGAACGAGTAGGCGTGGTTGCCGACGTCGACCGTGCACACCGCGTCCGCCGGCAGGTGCTGCGAGAGCGCGTGGAACACCGCGGCGGCCGAGACGCCGCGGCCGCGGTCGTCAGCGACCCTGCGGGCCTTCTCCGCGCGCCAGATGGCCCAGCGCGCGGCCACGTCCGGCCGCTGGTCCTCGGACTTCGACTGGTCGCCGACGGCCTCGGCGAGGGCGGTGAGGGTGAGCGCGGCGTCGCCGAGGACACTGGCGGTCACGGCGTCGAAGCGGCCGATCGCGGCGTGGTCGTCGTCGAGGTGCACGGTCGGCTTGTACGGCGCGATCCCGGTGTGGTTGGCGAAGCTGGCGCCGACCACCACCAGCAGGTCCGACTCGTTCATCAGCCAGCTCGCCACCGGGGTGCCGCTGCGGCCGAGCACCCCGGCGCCGAGCGGGTGCATGTCCGGCACCAGCCCCTTGGCCTTGAACGTGGTGAGCACCGGCGCGTTCAGCCGCTCGGCGAGCGCGCGGACCTCGCGCTCCGCGCCACGCGCACCATGGCCGACGACCAGCACGGGCCTGCGTGCGTCGCGCACGAGCGCGGCCGCCCTGCTGAGCGCGGCCTCGTCCGGCCGTACCCGCCGGTCGGCCAGCCGCCCGTCCGGCGTCCGCGCCGGCGCATCCGACGGCTGAACCTGCACCTCGTCCGGCAGCACCAGGTGAGCGACCCCGCGCCGGTCAATCGCGTGCTTCACGGCGAGCGCGGCCAGCTCGGCGTGGTCGCTGCCGGCGTGCACCGTGGTGGTGGACACCGACACGTCCCTGAAGACGGCGGACAGGTCGACGTCCTGGAACGCCCCGCGGCCGAGCACCTTCGACGGCACCTGGCCGGAGATCGCCACCACCGGCGCGCCGTCGAGCTTGGCGTCGTACAGGCCGGTCAGCAGGTTGGTCGAGCCGGGACCGGCGATCGCGAAGCAGGCAGCAGGCCGGCCGGTGAGCTTGCCGTACGCGCTGGCCGCGAACGACGCGGCGCCCTCGTGCCTGATGCCGACGTAGCGCAGCTCGCCGCGGTCCTCCGCGCGGCGCAGCGCGTCGGCGAAGCCGAGGTTGGAGTGCCCCACCATGCCGAACACGGTCGTCACGCCGTAGCCGACGAGCGTCTCGACCAGCACGTCGGCGACCGTGCGCCGGCGCGGCTGCTGCGGCGGCAGCCGGACGTACACGCCGTCGGCGCGCTCCTGCACCTGGTAGGACGTCACCCCGTCGGAGAACCCCTCCGGCGGCCGCCCCGTGATGGGGTCGTAGTCGTAGCCGTGCCACGGGCAGCGCAGCAGCCCCTTCTCGATGGACCCCTCGCCAAGCGGGCCGCCCTGGTGCGGGCAGCGGTTCTCCAGCGCCCCCAGCCGCGCGCCGCACCGCGCCATCGCCACGGTCCGGCCGCCGACCACCACGCCGCGAACCCGCCCGTCATCCGGCACGTCGACCGGATCGACCCGGTGCCACCCGTCACCAGCCATGTAACGCCTCCCTGCCTGCCGGACACCATGGGATCATCTCTGTTCCTGTTCACCGCGACGGCGTTACACGCCCGTCCGGCAAGGAGGCGATCGTGGATGGTGACGTGCTGGTCAGGACCCGGCTGGCGCTGCACGGCGTGGCCGAACTGGTGCTGGCCGGGCCGCAGTACCGCCGGTCCGAGGACATCCGGCTGAGGGTGACGCCCGGCGGCTTCGGCACGGTCGCCGAGCCCGACCTGCTGGTAGGCGGCGCCTTCCTGGTGGTGCGGGCAGCCGGGCTCGGTCGCGCTGGCGGCGTCGGTGGGGCCGGTCGGGCCGGCGGGGCCGGCGTCGGTGGGGCGGCTGGGGCGGCCGGCGAGCGGCTGCCGATCGACGGCCGGACCTGTGCCGAGCTGGCCGCGGCCGCCGGCGTGTCGGCGAGCGCGCTGCGCGACGTCTACCACGGCGGGTCGAACATCGGCGTCGACGACATCCTGCACGTCGACGCGGACGCCGCGGCGCTGCTGGCCGACGGCTTCGGCCGCGGTGACGCCGCGCTGCGCGACCTCGCACCTGACGTCGAGCCGGTGCTGTGGCCGGAACACTTCGACGTCGCCATCACGGTGGACGAGGTGAACTACGGCGTCTCACCGGGAGATGCGAACCTGCCGGAGCCCTATGCCTACGTCGGCCCGTGGCAGCCCCTGACCGGCGAGTTCTGGAACTTCCCCTTCGGCGCCGCGCGCCCGATCAGCCAACTCGCCGACGTCGCAGCGTTCTTCCGCGAGGGCCGCGCCCGCGTCGCCGACGCCGCCCGTCCGGCGAGCAGGTGACCTCGCGCCCTCCCGCGCATGAGCGCACGTGCGGGCTAACCTGCTCTAACCTTCGAAGCCAACCTGTCGCTCCCGACCTCTGGACCGGATTGGATGAGTTCTAACCTGGGTGTAGTCGCCGCCATCCCTTGGGATGCAGTCGGCGCTATCGCTGGTGCCCTCGCCGTTGCGCTCGCTATTTGGCAGGTCAGGCTTGCGATTGCCGGGCGATCGAACACAGATTCGGATCCGATTCCCTTCACTAGCAATTCCCCACCCGTCGCCAGGTTGCCGACTGTACGCGGTCGCGATCAGATGATTCGCGTGCTTGAAGGTCGCCTCAATGGCGCGAAGGCGCAGATTTTGGCCGGAATGGGAGGAGTCGGAAGATCCACGATCGCGCTCGCAATTTTCGAGCGAGCCTCGCGACCGCGTCTCTTTTGGAGACGACACGTCTGGCGGGTTCCTGCGACAAATGATATAGGTCGGACCGCGTCGATGCTGAACATTGCACAGCAACCAGGGGCATCGAAGCGGCCCAACTCCTGGCTAGCAAGGAATATTCCTCACGTGTCAGCGATGGAACGGGCTGGGTTAGGAAATCAAGCCGAGGCGTCGTTATCGTGACAACGCGCGTCGGCGACCCGGCAGTGTGGGGTGAGCATTGCGACGTCCACGCTGTAGCCCCCACGAACCGATCTGATTCAGCACAAATCCTATTAGACATGACGGAGGATGCCGGCAGCTCCGAAGCGGCACAGCAGCTCGCCGAACGCCTCGGCTATTTGCCACTCGCTCTGCACCTCGCCGGGGCAGCAATCGCATCACAATACTCAACTTGGAGGACGTTCGAGAGCTTCCAAGAGCGGGTTGATCAGATTGGGCCGCACATCCTGATCGACGACTCTGACCAATCGAGTACCGTTGAGCCGCGCAGGGTCGTTCTCCAAACATGGGAGTTATCCTTGGATGCGCTCCGTCGGACTATGCCTGCAAGTAGAGTCTTGATGCGGATAATCGTCTGCCTTGCTCCGGCCACTCCGCTGCCAGTAAGCATGCTCCGAGGCGACGTGATCGCACCTGCGTTTCCGGGACTATTCCCTCCCACGTCTAATGCACGTGCTTTATCAGTCGAGCAGCACCTCCGAGTACTCGCGCGTACGGGTCTAGTTGAAGTCAGCCTGGATGCAACTGGGACAGCCGAAATTATAGTCCACTCACTTGTGGCTGAAACTTGCCGCGTGCACACAGCGAACGGATCTGACACCGCCCGGACCAAGGATCAACTCTACGCTTCCGCTGCGGAGTTGGCAGCGGATTTGGCATCGCGTTTGCGCATTGATGAGCCGGAGTCGTGGCCACACTGGCGCCAATTAATACCGCATCTCCATGCCGTAATTGAAGTCACTCGTGATGATCTCCCAGTTGCGCAAGTAGACAGACTGCTTACCGCGACGCACGCCGCAATGGGGATCCTATGGTGGACTGGCGATGTTCGAGCCGAGCAAACCCTCGGTTCGTTAGCCTTATCGACCCTGGTTCCGCGCGCCACCGACCTCGCCACGAGTATTGCCGTACGGGGCCGGTTGGTGCTCGCCAATGGGCATCTTGATGCTCTAGATCAGTTGCAAGATAGCTTTAGGGAGCTAATCGCCGAAGGAAATCACGCGGGCCTTGCAGATACTCCCGAGCTCTTAGAGATCCGCCAAGAAATGGCACATAGTCTTCGTGAAAAGGGGGACCTGCCCGTGTCGATCGATGAACTTCGCTCCGTCTACGAAGCCCGCGGTAGGGTTCTCGGTCCGGAAGACAGAGATACACTTCATAGCCTTCACGAGCTCGGAAGAGTTATTGGTCGAGCCGGACAACACGGAGAGGCGCTTGCGATCTTTCAACAGGTTGTACCGGCCCGTCTGCGAACCGTTGGATCGGACAATCCGAGGACTCTGGCTGCGCAGCACGAACTGGCAAGCGAATTGGCTACCGTTGGGCTCCTTGAAGAAGGTGCGACCCTAATGAGGGAAGTTCTTCGACGAAGGACCGAAATGTTGGGTCCAGAGCACTCCGGTACACTCGAAACGCGGCAGGCACTCGCACTTCTAGTGGCCAGATTAGGCCAGGCCGATAATGCAATTAGTGAACTTCGGACTGTGCGAGCATTCTGGGACCGACTCTTTGGGACGGACCATGCTGGGTCGCTAGATGCCTCGCATGACCTCGGGGCGGTGCACGAGTCAATTGGCCAACTAAGCGAGGAGGAAACCGAATATGGACGCGCGGCGCGTGGTAGCGAGGTATCGCTTGGTACGGCACACCCCTCTATCGATCGAAAGCAGGGCTTCATACGATGCGATCCGTCGGCGGATCGCCGGAGGCCGCTAGTGCCGGTATTCGCCAACCCTTCGGCATCGATGTTTGGAAACGATTGTGGGTGAACTCTCCGGAACGTCGCGATTCATTGTCACAGGCGGAGCCGGATTTATCGGCCGCCGTCTCGCTGCGAAGCTGGCCAGGGTACACGACTGCGTCTATGTCGTTGACATGCGACATAGACCAGACTGCCTGCCGCGGAATGTGCACTACGTCCACGCCGACATCTCTGATGCTACCTCTCTGCGCGGTCTCCTGAGTGAATCGACGATTGTGTTTCACCTAGCGGCAAATTCGAGTACCACGAAGGCAATTCTCGATCCTTGGAGCGATCTTAACACCAACGCCGCTGGGGCCCTGACCGTGCTGGAAGCATGCCGAAGTCAGGGAGTCCGTCGCCTGCTCTATGCGTCGTCCGCATCAGTATACGGACGCCCACAATCATCGCGAATCCGCGAGTCACACGAGTTGCATCCGACAACGCCATACGGCGTCTCAAAGCTCGCCGGTGAACTCTATTGCAGGTCCTATTATGCGACCTACCGTATACCTGCAGTAATTGTAAGGCCCTTCTGCGTCTACGGTCCGGGCGAGGACCCTACGAATGCATTGGTTGAGGTCTCACGATACTTGCGCTGGTATATTTCAACCGGGTCCGTACCGATCATAGGTGACGCCGCGGCGAAGACGCGGGACTTTGTCTATGTTGACGACGTTGTCGCTGCACTCATCAATCTGGCAGACACGGGAATCCCATCCGAGGCGTACAATCTTGGGTCCGGAACTGAAACGTCTATGGTTCAACTTGTCCTTGAAATAGCGGCTATGCTTGAAGGGAGTCCGACGTTTACCGAGGACCGCACGATGCTTCTCGATACCTACCGACTTGTGGCCAACATTGACAAGCTTCGGTCGCTCGGGTTTGCGCCACGTGTGTCGCTTCAAATGGGTCTAAGGCGGGTGGCAGCCGCATTGGAGACGTCGCCATCTCCACCCTCCCATCCCGCAATTCTTCACGCCGACCATCAAGGTGAGCAAGTGTGACCGAAGCTGATGTTGCCCGCTTGATTAAACGATCACGAGGTTGGACGGCACCACCTCGTACCGTGCCTTGATGCGGGTGACCAGGGCGGACTTGTCGACCCGTTCGCCGTGCGCGGCGCGGGCTGCCTCGGCCAAGTAGGCGGCGCTGCCCGGTTGGATGGGATCCTCGGGTGAACACCTGCCCGCCCACGCAGCACTCGCCACCACCATGCAAGCATAGAACATGCGTTCGATTTGGTGAGTGATCGACACGCGGGCCCCAGCGCCGGCACCGGCGAGGCCGACGGCGCTACAGCTAGGCGGCCGGGGGTTCCTCGGCGGACCGGGCGCGGACGGTGGCGTCCTCCCACAGCCAGCAGCCGATGCGGCGGGCGGCGGCGAGGCTGGCCCACGAGACGAGCTCGACCAGCGACCGGTCGGCCGGCAGGGCGCGCCGGACGTCGTGCACGGCGGCCTCGTCGACCTGGTAGGACGCCATGGCGGCGACGGCACGGATCGGCGGCCGGCCGCCCTATCAGGTGACGGTCTTGCGGTCCCTGCGTGACGTCCGCGGCAGCAGCACGGCGGGCACCATGGCGAGCGCGGTGAGCACGAACGCCAGCCAGAACGACGAGCCGAACGCGTGCGCGAGGGCCGGCGCCAACTGGACTCGCGCACCTGCCGGCAACGGGCCGAGAGGCGCGCCGGCGAGCTGCGGCACGTCGACCGTGATGCCGTGCTGCAGCACGACGGCCAGCATCGCCGTGCCGATCGACGCGCCCAGCCGCTGGACGGTGTTCAGCGCGCTGGTGGCCTTCGCGATGGCCTCCCGCGGCAGCGTCCGGTAGGCCGCCGCCATGGACGGCATGATGGTCGCGCCCAACCCGAGCCCGATGACGAACAGCGCGGCGGCCAGCACGGCGTACGGGCTGTCCGCGCCGACCTGGGTGTACCCGGCGGTCCCCAGCAGCGCCAGCACGATCCCGACCGGCACCACGACGCCGGCACCCGCGCGATCGGTGACCCGACCGGCCAGCGGCATCGCCGCCGCCGCGCCGAGCGCCTGCGGCACCAGCAGCAGCCCGGTGGCCAGCGGGCCGTGGCCGCGCACCACCTGCCAGTACAGCGGCAGCAGCACCAGCACGCCGAACAGCGCGATCGCCACCACGAAGTTGGTCGCCGCCGCGGCCGCGAAGCCGCGGTTGCGGAACAGCGCCAGGTCGATCAGTGCGGCCGCGCCCCTGGTCCGGGCGTGCACGCCGTACCCACCGACGAGCGCCGCGCCCACCCCGAGGAACGCCAAGGTCCCCGCCGCGCCGAAGCCGTGGGTGCCGGCCAGCGACATGCCGTAGACGAACAGCGCCACGCCGCCGCAGAGCAGCGCAAGGCCGCGCACATCAAGCCGCGCGCCGGCTCGCGGCGGCGTCTGCGGCAGCAGCCGGATGGCGAGCACAACAGCGACCGCGCCGATCGGCAGGTTGATGAGGAAGATCCACCGCCAGCTCACCGTCGACACGATCAGGCCGCCGATCACCGGGCCGGCCACCGAGCCGAGCAGCATCGGCAGCCCGACGAAGCCCATCACCCGCCCCATCCGCTGCGGTCCGGCCGCGGTGGCCAGGATGGCCTGCCCGACCGGCAGGATCAGCCCGCCGCCGACGCCCTGCAGCACCCGGAAGGCGATCAGCGCCGGCACCGACCAGGCCGCCGCGGACAGCACGGAGCCGGCGAGGAAGATCAGCAGCGCGCCGATCCACACGCGCTTGGCGCCGAACCGCTCGCCGGCCCAGCCGGTGACCGGGATGACGCTGGCGAACCCGAGCAGGTAGCCGGTGAGCACTCACTGGATGGTCGAGATCGACGCGTCGAACTCCTGGCCGAGCGTCCTGGTCGCGACGTTGACGATCGTGGCGTCCAGGATCGACATGATCACGCCGAGCACCACGACCGCGCCGAGCGCGACCAGCCTGCGGTCCAGCCCGTCCTCGGTTCGTGGCACGGTCTGCTGGTCCATCATCCCAGCCACCTCCTTCAGACGTTCCGGAGGGCTCTCCTCCGTTTACCCTCGGGCCGACGCTAGCACGATCCGGAGGTCGCGTCTCCACTTCTGGCGAGTTTTCTGGAGAAATTTCCTCCGGATACTGGTACGGTCGCTCGGGACACGAGGGGTTGGGCAGGCCATGCGCGAGACGGTCAGGACCGGCGGCGCGCGCCCGCTGCGGGCCGACGCCAGGAACAACCGCGGCCGGATCCTGGCCGCCGCCCGCGACGTGTTCGTCGAGCTGGGCCCGGCCGCACCGCTCGAGGAGATCTCCCGGCGGGCCGGCACCGGCATCGCCACCCTCTACCGCCGGTTCCCCGACCGGCACGCGCTGATGCGCGCCGTCGTCCTCGACGCGCTGCGGCGCACCGCGGACGCGGCCGGCCTGGCCGCCGCCGACGGGCCCGACCCGTTCGCCGCCCTCGCCGGCTACATGCACCGGGTGCTGGACATCCGCACCGCCGCCGTGATCCCCGCGCTGCTGGAGGAGATCTCGCTGGACGACGAGGAGACCGGCCGCGCCCGCGAGGAGAGCACCCGGCTCGTCCAGGACCTGGTCGAGGCAGCGCACCGCGCCGGCACGCTGCGCCCCGACGTGACCTTCGGCGACATCGGGCTGCTGGTCGTGCGGCTGTCCCGGCCGCTGCCGGGCAGGTTCACCCGCGAGCTGGACAACCGCCTCGCCCACCGGCACCTCGACCTGCTGATCAACGGGCTGCGCACCACGCCAGACCCGGCCGCGGTGATCGAAGGCCCCGGCCTGACCCTGGACGACCTGCAGGCCATGCGACCAGAAAGGAGCTGACCGTGTCCTACCCAGCGTCCCACCCAGTGTCCTATCCAGCGTCCTACCCCGAGCCGCGGTACTCAGGTGACACGGGTGAGATCAGCGCGATGTTCCGGCCGGCCGGCCAGCAGCCGCAGCTGAGCATGGGTGCCGGCGGCACGCAGGTGCACTACCTGGCCACCGGCGCGTCCACGGCCGGGGAGTTCGGGCTCTACCGGTGGGACATGTCCGGTCCGCCGAGCGGGCCGGACCCGCACTTCCACCGGACGATCTCCGAGTCGTTCTTCATCCTGTCCGGCACGGTCCAGCTCTTCAACGGCGAGCGCTGGGTCGACGCCACCCCCGGCGACTTCCTGTTCGTGCCGGAGGGCGGCATCCACGCGTTCCACAACAAGTCGGGAGAGCCGGCGTCCATGCTGCTGCTCTTTGCGCCCGGTGCCCCGCGCGAGGCGTACTTCGAGGGCCTCGCCGAGCTGGCGACGTCCGGCCGCCAGCTCAGCGACGAGGAGCGGGCCGAGTTCTTCCTCCGCCACGACAACCACTGGCTATGACCCGGCGAAGTCACCTCGTTACACCGTGCCAACAGGCGGGTGGGCAGGATCCTCCTGGCCGCAGCACGGTCCCGCGGCGCGGCACGTCACGTGGAGGGTGCGAGGTCGCCACCGGCGATCTCGGCCGCATCGGCCTTGCCAGGCCTCGCCGCGGCTGAGCATGGTGCGCAGGGTGCCAGCCGGGGTGGTCGGGGTGATCGTGCGCGGCCGGCGGCTCTTCCAAGCTCGGCCGGCCGTCCGTCCGCTACCGGTCGTATACCTCGCGGCGGTGGCCGACGGCGATCACCAGCACGATCAGTCGGCCGTCCTGGACCTCGTAGACCACCCGCCAGTCGCCCACCCGCAGCCGCAAAGCGCCGAGACGGCCGATCAGCGCCTTGACTCCGGGCGGTCGCGGATCGGCTCCGAGTCGGGCGACGGCCAGCGCGAGACGTTTCTGGACGGGTTTGTCGAGCCTGCGAAGCTGCCGAGCCGCGGCCGGTAGCCACTCGATCAGGTAGGTCACGCGAGGCCGAGCTCCACAAGCAGGTCAGCCATGGGGATCGGGTCGCCACCTTCGGCTTCGGCCTGCGCGGCCAGCCGGGACAGATAGACGTCCTCGGCCCGTTCGAGGGCTTCGGCATCGTCGACAGGCACGATCGCAGCGACCCGGCGACCGTGCCGGGTGAGGTATGTGATCTCGCCGGTGCCGGCGTGCTCGACGACCTCAGCCAGCCGGTTCCGGGCATCGGTCACCGGCATTTCCCGAGGACCATGTTCGTGTGCCGCCGCTGTCACAAGCATAGTGTACATTCCGTACGGAACATACGCCAATTCCCGTGATTAGGTCGAGGGTGGCCCTAGGAGCGCATGCCATTCAGCCCCGGCCGGCAGCGGAAGGTGCTCGAGCTGGGTGCGGCCAGCCCGGCCTGGATCTCCAGGTAGCGGCCGGCGCCCTCCGGCGAGAGCCAAGCCTGCACCCGTCCTGCAGCAGGTACGGCAGGACGCTGGGCAGCCGGCCCTAGCGGATGTTCGCCGCCAGATCGTCCGGCAGCTCGTCCAGGTTGTCGACGTCGTGCAGTTCCTGCAGCGACAGCAGCGGCGGCAGCGGGTTCTCCGGCCCGAGTGGCGCCGCGGGCAGCACGACCTCCGCGCGCCGCAGTGTCGTCCCGCCGCGAGGCACAGGGTTCGCCGCAAGGATTCCGGGATTCCAGGAATCCGGGCTGGTTCGCAGGCGTCTCGCCGCGGGGCAGGGACATCACGGCAGGCGGTCACCGGTGGCCGCGTCGAACGGGTGCACGGCGCCCGGCTTCGGCGGCAGCGGAGACGGCCGATCCGCGCTGCCACGCCCGACATGCCAGCCGCCCGCACGGTGATCGGGTGCGGCGCCGCGAGCTGGCCGGCGTTCTCGTCGGCCGCGGTCACCAGCGGCACCTCGGCCGAGCAGTACAGGTACTGGTCGCTGCCGACCTCCTCGACCACCTCGACGGTGGCGCGCAGGCCGGGGCCGTCCGGGCCGCCGACCGTCCACCCGTCCGGCCGGATGCCGACGACGACCCGCTCCGAGGTCAGCGCGGCCCGCTGCGCCCGCCGAGCCGCACGCCGTCGCCGTCCACGGTGGCCGGCATGAGGTTCATGGCCGGCGAGCGGATGAAGCCGGCGACGAACACGTGCACCGGCCGGGAGAACAGGCCGATCGGGGTGTCGCACTGCTGCAGCACGCCGTCGCGCAGCACGGCCGACACCACGGGCCGGGTCGTCTACTTCGTCCGCGACACCGCCGGCACGCTGCAGCACGGCTGGCAGCGGGGTCCCCGCCGTGCTGGCCGTGGGACTGCACCCGGCTGCCCCTGCGCTACTGACGGCACCGGGTCGGCCGCGGGCGAGGGACCGGCGCCAAACGGGTGATGAAGGGCTTCGCGCGGCAACCGTGGTTGCCGATGACGGTGCGTGTGACGGTGATCGTGGGCGGCGCACGGCCGGTAGCCGGCGCTGGCCGCAGCCACCGGCCGGACCGCTATGTGTACCAGGACCGAGAAGGTGGCCGACGGGGGCACATATAACGGTTTGCTATCAACGCACGCCGGGCTAACTCCGGTCGGGGCGAACAACTCCGGTTGTCGACGGTCGAGTCGGCCGAAAGTAGTCCGATCATGCACAACTCCGACTGTCGCGAATGTGCTAACCACGGCGATAAGTGGCAAGTCCGGTTGTGAGAGGGTGCCCGCCCGTTTCGGCTTGAACAATGGCGGGACCCGTCGTAATGTCGCCAACCGGACCGCTTGGACGCTCGCACACGACGGTGGCGCCCATTTAATGAGCTATTCGCAAAACCAGTTATTCGCCAAAACCACAGTGTTTCGCAAAACCACAGTGTCTGGCCGCCGCCACAAGCGGTGGAGACCAAATGTGGAGGGGAACTGTATGACAAGGCACCGCGATGTGGAGCTGCTGGCTGTCGGCGCCGGCCCGTCCAACCTGGCGTTGGCGGTCGCACTCGAGGAGCTCGCACCCGCCGAGCTGGCGACAAACTCATTGCTGATCGAGCAGAGCGAGACGGTGGCATGGCAGCGCGGGATGCTGCTGCCGTGGACGCAGGCGCAGGTATCCTTTCTCAAGGATCTGGTCACCCTGCGCGACCCGTGCAGCAAGTTCTCGTTCCTCAATTACCTGCACTCGGTCGACCGGTTGAACGAATTCGTCAACCTTGGCACCTTCACGCCGTATCGCACGGAGATCTCGGACTACCTGCAGTGGGTCGCGAACTCGCTGCGCAAGGTCCGCATCGAATACGACCGCCAATGCGCAGCCATCGAGCCGGTGCACGACTCGGCCGGTGTGCTGACCGGCTGGCTGACCAGGCTTTCCGACGGATCCACGATCGGCAGCCGGTTCCTCGCCATCGGCACCGGCCGCGACGCGTACGTGCCACCGGTCTTCTCCGAGCTGCCTGACCGGCGCCTCATCCACAGCACGGAGTACATCCCGCGAATCAACGAGCTGTCCAAGGACCTCCCTTACCATGTGGCGGTGATCGGCGGGGCGCAGAGCGCGGCCGAGATGCTCTACTCCGTGCAGCAGGATCTGCCGAGCTGCCAGGCAACCATGGTGATGCGCTCGGTCGGCCTCAACAACTACGAGAGCAGCAAGTTCACCAACGAGCTGTACTACCCGACGTTCACCGACGACTTCTTCGCGGCCCAGCCACTGGCGAGGGAACAACTGCTGCGTGAGATGCACCGGACCAACTACTCGGGGCTGGCGCCGCAGCTGCTCGACGCGCTGTACCGCCAGCTCTACCAGGAGCGGCTGGTCGGCAAGCGCCGGATGCAGATCATCACGATGACGGACCTGACCGCGGCCAGGATGGACAGCGACGAGGTCGTGCTCGAGCTGACCGACCGTAAGACCGGCGCGATCACCGAGCTGCGCTGCGACCTGGTGCTGCTCGGCACCGGGTTCGTGCCGCAGATGCCCAGGATGATCCGCCGGCTCGGCGAGGCGCTCGGCATCGAGCGGGTCGACGTCACGCGGAACTACCGGCTGATCACGGACGGCAAGGCCACCGCGGCGTGCTACCTGCAGGGGGTCAACGAGGCGACCCACGGCATCGCCGACTCGCTGCTCAGCGTGCTGGCGAAGCGGACGTCGGAGATCGCCGGGGACATCCTGGCCTGCCGGGCGCAGCCGCGGCCGCCCGTCGTGCAGACCGCTCACGGTGAGGTCTCCCGCGTCTCCATGGCCCGCTGACCGGGGCGCACGGCGCGACCGTTCGGTATTCGGCTCGACCTGAAGAGGTGAAGAGGACAGCGATGGCGCACGAGCTCGTCAAGTTCGGAATTGCCGGATTCGGCTTCGCATTCGGCCAGGACCAGGACGTCAAGCAGACAGCGGGTTCCTTCGTGACGGATCCGGAACGGGTGCTCCGCTGGGGTTATCACACGTTTCACCGCGCGCAGGACGGGGTGACCGCGACCGCGCTCGCGGCGGAAGCGGCTCATTATGCACTCGCGCGCATGGATATGAGCGCCGAGGATCTCGATCTCGTCGTGGTGGCCACCTCCGAGATGCCGGAATACCCGTACTGGGACTCCTCGGCCGCACTCGCGAGGGAGCTGAAGATCCAGCAGGCCCAGACGCTGCTGCTCACCGAGGGCTGCGCGTCCGGGGTCACCGGTCTCGGCATGGTCGCCGGCATGCTGGCCATCCAGCCGGAAATAGAGAACGCGCTGTTCGTCGCCGTGAACAGGGTGAGCGAATTCCACCGCAACCGGATGAACGTCAACAATGCCGTGCACAGCGACGGCGCGGTCGCCGCGGTTCTGCGCAGCGGCCACGAAAGGAACCGGTGGCTCTCGACGGAGCAGTTCACCGATCCGGAGCTGTGCGACTGGTTCCGCACCGACTACGGCGGCAGCGTCGCACCGGTGCCACCGCCCGGCTGGTCGAGCGCGACGGCGCCGAGCGGCATCGAAACCGTGCAGGCGCATTTCCAGAAAGACCCGCAGCGGCTGAAGGAATTCGGCGAGCAGGTGATGGCGCGTAATCTCGCCGTGATCGACGGGGCCTGCCGGCGGGCCCGGGTGCATCGCGACCAGCTTGCCAGGGTCATCTACATCAACGACCCCGACGGAATCGCCGACATCGCCGCGGTGTCCGGAATTCCGGTGGAGCGGATGAACTGGGAACGAGCGACCGCGCATGGCCACATGGGCGCCGCCGACCAGCTCGTGTGCTACGGCGAACATCTGGAGCGCGGCGAATTGGCCCCTGGCGACCTCGTCGCATTGTGCGGCATCTCGATCGGCATGCGGTGGTACTGCACCCTCATGCGGGCTTAGCGTCAATGGCGGAGGACATGAGCGAGAGGCGAGCGCTGCTCGATTTGCTGCGCGCCGCGGTTCGCGACGGCCGGGCACCGGAGCCGGCGATACGCGGGGCGCTGGCCGGGGTCGACGACCCGGTGCTGATGCGCAAGGCCGGCACGGTGCTTGCCGGGCTGCCGCCGGACACCACCGGCCTGCCGACGATGCGGATCGCGGTGCTGGCCACCTTCACCGTCGGGCCGTTCGAGCAGCTCCTTCGGGCCGCCATGGTCGGGGCCGGCGCGCTGCCGGCCATCGCCACCGCCGGCTACCGGGCGTTGGACCTGACGCTGGCCACCGGTGGCTTCGGCGACCCGTTCGGCGACGGCGGCGACCCCGACCTGGTCGCCTGCCTGCTCGACGAGTCGTACTTCCTGCCTGGCGACTGGAACGCCGTCGACGCGGCCGGGCTCGCGGCGTCCATCGAGCAGCGGTTCGGGGACCTGCGCGGGCTCGTGGTGTCGAGCCTGCGGCGCTCGGCGGCCACCATGGTGCTGCACACCGTGCCGCTGCCGGCCGAGGTGCTGGACACCCACCTCAGCCTGCGGGCACGGGCGGCGGTGGCGCGGGCCTGGCACGAGCTGAACGCCGCGCTGCTCGGCCTGGCGGCGCAGCACCGCCAGGTGGTGGTCGTCGACCTGGCCGGCGCGCTGGCCGACGGCCCGTACTCGGCGCGCGACCACCGGCTGCACCGGTACGCGGACATGCCCTACACCGACGGCGCGCTGCTGGTGCTCGCCAACGAGATCCGCAGGGTCGCGCAGGCCCGCGCGGGGCTGTCCCGCAAGGTGCTCGCGCTCGACCTGGACAACACCCTGTGGGGCGGCGTGCTCGGCGAGGCGGGCGCGCACGGCGTGCAGCTCGGCGGGCTGTACCCGGGCAACTGCTACCAGCAGCTGCAGCGCACCGTGGCCCGGCTGCGGGAGCAGGGCGTGATCCTCGTGCTGACCAGCAAGAACGACGCCTCGCTCGTGGCGAAGGCGCTGGCAGAGCACCCCGAGGCGCTGCTGCGCCCCGACGCGTTCTCGGTCACCGCGGTGAACTGGTCGGCCAAGGCGGAGAACCTGCGCGCCGCCGCGGCCTCGCTCGGGCTGCCGACCCAGGCGTTCGTGTTCATGGACGACTCGGCGTTCGAGCGGGGTCACGTCGGCGAGGAGCTGCCGGAGGTCGCCGTCGTCGCGGCCGACGGTGACCCGGCGTACCTGGTGCGCTCGCTGCTGCGGCACGGCTGGTTCGACGTCCTCGAGCTGACCGAGACCGACCTGCGGCGGCCGGCGCTGTACCGCTCGCGCGCGCTGCGCGAGGACTTCTCGACCGGGTTCGGCTCCTCGCAGGACTACCTGCGGGCGCTGCGCGTCGAGGTGGTTGCCGAGCGGGTGACCGGCTTCGGCGTCGCCAGGGTGGCGCAGCTCGCGGCGCGGACCAACCAGTTCAACCTGACCGGGCGCCGCTACGACGAGGCGGCCACCGCGGCGATGAGCGCGGACCCCGGCCACCTGGTCGCCTCGTTCTCGGTGTCCGACCGCTTTGGCGACGAGGGAGTGGTCGGCGCCCTGTGGGTCGACCGCGGCGGCCAGGTGTGGCGGGTGCTCAACGCGGTGCTGAGCTGCCGGGTGCTCGGCCGCGGGATCGAGCTGGCCATGGTGGCCTGGCTGGCCGGCAAGGCCATGGCCGCGAACGCCACCGCGCTGCGCGGCGAATACGTCCGGTCCGCGAAGAACGGGGTGGCCGGCGGATTCTGGGAAGGGGCCGGATTCACCGCGACCGGATCGGCCGG
>Ga0210378_10000680_pt1 | contig 17524 bp, 17 predicted proteins | sample PLM1_60_b1redo_FD_155465 | JGI IMG/M metagenome (GOLD analysis project Ga0210378, IMG submission 155465) | Groundwater sediment microbial communities from an aquifer in East River, Colorado, USA - PLM1_60_b1 redo | ecosystem: Environmental > Terrestrial > Soil > Riparian zone | place: USA: East...
TGGGCTGGGGAGCGACCTTCTTCCCCCCCGACGTCACGATGAGGTCCTTCTTGCGGTCCGTGATGACGAGGAAGCCATCGGGGTCGAGGTGGCCGATATCGCCCGTGTGGAACCAGCCGTCGGCGTCGATGGCGGCCGCAGTGGCCTCGGGCTTGCGGAAATAGCCCTTCATCACGTGGGGCCCGCGCGTGAGGATCTCGCCGTCGGGCGCGATCTTGACCTCGACCCCGGGGATGGGCCGGCCTACCGTGCCCGGGCGCATGGCGTCGGGGATGTTGACCGCGATGACGGGGCTCGTCTCCGACAGACCGTAGCCTTCCAAGATCAGGAGGCCCGCGGCGCCGAAGAACTCCGCGACCTCCTTCGCGAGCGGCGCACCCCCGGAGACGAACACGCGGATGCGGCCGCCGACCCGGGCCCGGATCTTCTTGAAGACGAGCCGGTCGGCGAGCGCGTGCTTCAGGCGCAGGGCGGGACCCGGGCTCGTCCGGTTGACGCGGTGCCGGAAGGCTTCGCCCCCGACCTTCAGCGCCCATGCGAACAGGCGCTGGCGGTAGGCGGGATCGTTCGCCACCTTCTCCCGCACGCGGACGTGGACCTTCTCGTAGAAGCGCGGCACCGAGCACATCAGGGTGGGCCGCACCTCGGCCAGGTTGCTCACCACCTGCTCCACACCCTCCGCATAGGCGATCGTCACCCCATGATGGAGCATCAGGTACTCGGCCATGCGCTCGAAGATGTGGCACAGGGGCAGGAACGAGAGGGCCACGTCGTTGTGATCGAGGCCGTCGAAGGCGGCGGTGGAGGCCTTCACGTCGAAGACGATGTTGGAGTGGGTGAGCATCACTCCCTTGGGGTCGCCCGTCGTGCCCGACGTATAGATGATGGTGGCCAGGTCGTCGGGCCGCACTTGCGCCGCGCTCTCGCGCACCGCGTTGGGCCCCGCCGCCAGCTCCGTGCGTCCCTTGGCGCGTACCTCCTCCAGGATGAGGACGCCCGGCGGGAAGGTCGCGCCCGGGTCCATCCCTATCAGGTGGCGCAGGGCGGGCGCCTGGCTCCTCACCTCCAGCACCTTCGCCGCCTGGGCGGGAGTGGAGACGATCGCCAGCTTGGCCTCGCTGTCCTTCAATATGTAGAGGACCTGGGGCGAGGTCAGCGTCGGATAGATGGGGACGTCGACGGCCCCCGCGGTGAGCGAGGCCATGTCGGCGAAGGCCCACTCGGGGCGGTTCTCCGAGAGCAGGGCCACGCGGTCGCCGCGCTCCACGCCGAGGGCGCGCAGGCCCAGCGACAGCTCCTCGACCGCCCGGCGGAACTCGTCCGAGCTGACCGCGCGCCACGCTCCCCCTTGCTTGTACTTGAGGTGCTCCGGCTTCCGGTAAGTCTCCACCGACCGGTAGAAGAGGTCGCACAGCGTGACGGGCTCGCTCAACGCTTCCTCCCCGCCGCCACCGCCCGCAGGAGCGGCCGTGATTCACGCGCCTGACGGGGCCCGGCCGCGCCGCGGAGGAACAGGTCCACCACCGGGCCGGCCAGGGCCACGAGGTCGTATTGCTTCCGGCTCAGGATCCACGACGTCACCATCTCGTCCAGCACGCCGAAGAAGGCCTTGGTCGCCACCTTCACCGGGAGGTCGGGGCGCAGCGTCCCCTCCCGCTGGCCCTGCTCGATCACCTCGGCGATGAGCGCGAAGTAGTCCTGCAGCCAGGAGGCGGTGAAGCGCTCCATGAACTTCGTGGACTGGCGGAGCTCGACCTGGAAGACCACCGCCAGCTCGCGGTTGCGCCCGAGCAGTCCCAGATGGCGCTCGGCGATCGCCCGCAGGCGCGCGGGTGCGCCCGCCCCCGGCTCCACCTCGCGCCGCTTGCCCTCCAGGTGCTCGGACATCACCTCGTCGAAGAGGCTGACCAGGATGTCCTCCTTGTTGCGGAAGTAGAGGTAGATGGTCCCGTCGGCCACCCCCGCCCGGCGCGCGACGTCGGCCACGCGCGACGCGAAGTAGCCGCGGCGGGCGAACACCTTCACCGCCGCGTGCAGGATCCGGGAGCGCTTGTCGTCGCTACGCCGGCGAGCCATGTTATGAATGAACCGCCATTCAGTATGGGCGGGGCGGCGGGCGGGTGTCAACTGGTCGAACGCGCTTCTACCGCCGGTCGCGCCAGTAACCAAACCTACGTTTCGCGTGTGCGACGGCAACGACACATACGCCGGAGTCTTCTACCCGGTAGATGATGCTGAAGGGAAAGCGCCGCAGAAAGTAGCGCCGCGCGTTGCGTCGGATCACCGGCCAGGTACGAGGCGACTCCGCCGGGCGGCACGGCGCGGCTTCAGCAAACCCTGCTCGACTTTTCGCCAGGGAACCGTCTTTGCCTTACCGGCGTCGAGAGCATCGAGCCGACGGTCGATCTCGACAATCCACGAGGCCTCCGCATCGGGATCTACACGGGCGTCAAGGCTCTCGATCAGGCTCGCGGCGATGCGACCCCGTGATCTGGGAGGAAGTTCCAGGGCTTCCTGAAGGAGCCTCTCGGCCTTGCTCATGACGTAAAAATCGTACCACGGCCACCACGCTTCTCGGGGAGGTCTCGAGCCGCCGTCGGGGCCGCCGCTCAGGTGGAAGGGGGCCCCAGCGCGTCATGGACGGCACGGCGGAAGCGCGTCGGGTCGATGGCCGGAAAGTGGTAGAGCTTCGTCTCGATCGCCCGGAAGAGGTCCCAGGCCTTCGCCCGCGCGATCAGGCCTCGAGCGATCATCTCCTGTACGTCGCCGAGATCCTTCTGCTCGCCACGCTCGATCTTGGCGAGCGCCTGAGCGTAGAAATCGTAGTGATAGAAGGACGCCTTTCCCTGCCTCTCGATGAACCGGCTGCGCTCCTGCCAGCCGGGGACCTCAGGGATGAAGTGCGCCGGGGAGGCTATCTCCACGTTGATCCGCAACGACTCCTTGAGGCCGGGGATGGCCTGCATGAGCCGATCGGAGTCCGGGACGACGAGGATGTCAGCGTCAATCGTCTGCTGACGCCACCCCTCGAGAACGGCCGTCGCCCCGCCCGTGAAGTACACGCGGCATTCGGCGTCCGCTCGCTCGCCCAAGGCCCGCATGAAGCGGCGGATTCGCGCCGAGTCGGCTAGCTCGCGCATGGGAGGGCCCGCGCGAAGCTGACGAGCCTGCGGACGAGCGCGTTGTAGCGGCCGTGCGCGGAGTCCGGGTCCTCCTGCGCCAGCAGCTCGTAGAGCCGATGCTCGGGATTGGCGATGGCATGCTCGGGGACCGCGACACCTTCCCGCCGCAGGCGGGTGGCGAACGAGGCCACCAGCAGCGCGTTCGGGGATTCGATGCCCCTTTCGAGGTCCCGCAATCCGGCTTGGACGAGATCGCCGCCGGGCAGATGGTCGTACATCGCCGCTATCGTACCCTCGACCGGTCCGCGGGGCCGCGCGACCTCACCCTCGAGGCTGTCCCCCGCCCGGCGTAGGGGGTGATAATCTGCCGCCGAACATGCCCGCGATGCCCCGCGTGTTCGTCGGACTCGGCGCCAACGTCGGCGACCGCGAGCAGAACCTTCTCGCCGCCCGGCGCGGCCTGGAGGCCCGCGGCTTCCGCGTCACCGCCATGAGCTCGCTCTACCACACGGAGCCCGTCGTCCACGAGCGGAGCGTGCGGGAATGAACTTCCAGTACCTGGCGGTGGAGGGGCCGATCGGCGTCGGCAAGACCGGCGCCGTCGAGCGCCTCGCCCAGCGGCTGGAGGCGCACACCATCCTCGAAGAGTGGAGCCAGAACCCGTTCCTCAAGTCGTTCTACGACGGCGCCGCGGGGGCCGCGTTCCAGGTGGAGCTCTTCTTCCTGCTCTCGCGCTACCGGCAGCAGCAGGAGCTGGTGCAGCGGCGGCTCTTCGCCCAGGCCACCATCTGCGACTACGTCTTCGAGAAGAGCAAGCTCTTCGCCTACCTCAACCTCGAGGACAGCGAGCTCATCATCTACGACAAGCTCTACGCGCTGCTCGCGGAAGCCGCGCCCCGGCCCGACCTCGTGATCTACCTGCAGGCACCGACGGAGGTGCTGGTGCGGCGCATCCGCCAGCGCGGGCGGCCGGAGGAGACGCGGCTGAGCGAGGAATACCTCGCCGAGGTGAACCGTGCCTACAACCACTACTTCTTCCACTACACGCAGACGCCTCTGCTCGTCGTGAACACCGCCGAGGTGGACTTCGTGAAGCGGGCGGAGGACGTGGACGACCTCATCAAGCAGATCCGGCAGATGGGCAAGGGCACGCAGTACTACGTCCCCATGGGAAGCAAGTGAGAGACCCCTCTCGGCGGCTTGACGAGGACTCCCGGCTGGTCCATGCTTCCTCCCTCAGGAACCCGATGGCTTCCGCACTCCGTACCCGACCGCGGCAACTTTCGCTCTTCGACGAGACGCCCTTCTGGGATCAGGCCAGCCTCGAGGCGGCGATCCTTCGCGAGACGGGACGCGAGGTGCGCCTCACGCTCACCGACAACCGCTCCGTGCTCCTCTCGTTCCGCCGCCGGGGCGGCGCGGTCCTGCTGCGGCTGCACCGGATGTTCCTCCACGCACCCCTCGGAGTCGTGCGCGCGGTCTCGCGCAGCCTGCGGCGCACGAGCCGCAGCGCCGATGGCGCGGTGCGCCGATTCATGAACGAGAACCTGCACCGCGTACGCAAGGTGCCCCGCCCGCTGCCGCCGCTCGTCACCACCGGCAAGCACTACGACCTGCGCCAGGTCTACGAGCGCCTCAACGCGCGCTTCTTCGCCAACGGCCTGCACGTGCCGCTGACCTGGGGCCGCGGGGGCGGGCGCGCGCGCCGGGGCGGGCTGACCTTCGGCAGCTACGATCCGGTGCTGGCCCTCATCCGCATCCATCCCGTCCTCGACCGGCGCGAGGTGCCGAGCTACTTCCTGGAGAGCGTCGTCTACCACGAGATGCTCCACCACCACCTCGGCGGCGTCCCCGACGGCGCCGGGCGCACGGTGTACCACTCGCGCACGTTCCGCGAGGCCGAGGCCCGCTACCCGTGGCACCGCCAGGCCCTGACGTGGGAGAAGGAAAACCTGCCCAGCCTGCTGCGGGCCAGCCAGGAGCTGGACCGGAGGCGCAAGGCCGAAAGCGCCGCCTTCCGCCGCTGAAGTAGAGCGCTTCCCCTTCCTACGGAACTCCCCCGTCCGGCCACCGTCTTAGAATAAGGATCCGCATGCGTCATCTCCGCCGGCTTCTTCCCTACCTGCGCCGCCACCGGACCCGGATGGCCTGGGGCCTGCTGTGCCTGTTCGTCACCACCGCGCTCTCCGTCGCCTCGCCCTGGATCCTGCGCTACGCGATCGACGACCTGACGCTCAAGGTGACGCGCGAGAAGCTGTGGCTCTACTCGGGGCTCCTCATCGGCGTCGTGCTCTTCGAGGGCCTCTTCCGCTACTACATGCGGATGGTGCTCATCGGCATCAGCCGGGAGATCGAGTACGAGCTGCGCGGCGACGTCTTTTCCCACCTCACCCGGCTCGCCGCCCGCTACTTCCAGTCGCATCGCGTGGGCGACATCATGAGCCGCGCCACCAACGACATGTCGGCGGTGCGCATGGTCCTGGGGCCGGGGATCATGTACACCGCCAACACGCTCGCCACCTTCGTGGGCACCGTCGTGCTCATGATGCGGATCAGCCCGATGCTGCTCGGCGTCGCCCTCGTGCCGCTGCTGCTGGTCTCGATCCTCGTGCGTCATTTCGGCCGCCGCATCCACGACCGCTTCGAGAAGGTCCAGGAGCAGCTCTCCGAGATGAACGTGGTCGTGCAGGAGAGCCTGTCCGGGGCCCGCGTGGTGCGCGCCTACGCGCAGGAGCCGCACGAGATCGCGCGCTTCGAGGTGGCCAACCAGGAGTACGTCCGGCGCAACCGGGGCCTCATCCGGATGTTCGGCTCGCTCTATCCCGGCATCCAGCTCCTGATGGGCACGGGAGCGGTGCTGGTCCTGTGGCTGGGCGGGCGCATGGCGGTGTCGGGCCGGATCACCATCGGCGAGTTCGTGGCCTTCGGCGCGTACCTGGCCATGCTCCACTGGCCGATGATCGCGCTGGGGTGGGTGGTGAACATCTTCGAGCGCGGCGAGGCGTCGATGGGACGCATCGCCGAGATCCTCGACGCGCCCGCCGAGATCCGCGACGAGAACCCGGAGCCGGTTGGTGCGGTGCGCGGCGACGTGGAGTTCCGCGGCCTCACCTTCTCCTACGACGGCCGGCCGGTGCTCCACGACATCGATCTTCGGATCCCGGCCGGGTCGACGGTGGCGGTCGTGGGTCCCACCGGCTCCGGCAAGTCGACGCTGGTGAGCCTCCTCCCTCGCTTGTTCGACGCGGAGCCCGGAACGATCTTCGTCGACGGCCACGACGTGCGGCGGATCCCGCTCGCCGTGCTGCGCGGCGCGGTGGGCTTCGTGCCCCAGGAGACGTTCCTCTTCTCGGACACCGTGCGCGAGAACGTGGCCTTCGGCCTGCGCGCCGACGCGAGCATCGATGACGGCGAAGTCAAGCGGCGCGTGGAGTGGGCGGCGGACGTGTCCCAGCTCGCCAAGGACGTGGCCGACTTCCCGCAGGGCTACGAAACCTTCGTCGGCGAGCGGGGCATCACCCTCTCCGGCGGCCAGAAGCAGCGCACCGCGCTCGCCCGCGCCCTCGCCATCCTGCCCCGCATCCTCGTCCTCGACGACGCGCTGAGCGCGGTCGACACGTACACCGAGGAGGAGATCCTCAAGGGGCTGCGGGGGGTCCGTTCCGGCCGGACCACGTTCCTCGTCTCCCACCGGATCTCCACCGTGAAGGACGCCGACCTCATCGTCGTCCTGCGCGAGGGGCGGATCGTGGAGCGGGGTACCCACGACGATCTCGTCGCCCGCGGCGGCTTCTACGCCGAGCTGCACCGCCGGCAACTGCTGGAAGAGGAGATGGAGAGAACGGCTTGAGCACGACCGCCGCCTTCACCGAGGACGCGGTCGCCAAGAGCTACGACCGCACGCTGCTCAGGCGGCTGCTCACCTACCTGCGCCCGTACAAGCCGGCGGTGGCCGTCTCGTTCCTCCTCATCGTGGTGATGGCCGGCCTCGACCTCGTCGGCCCCTACCTGACGAAGGTGGCCATCGACCGCTACATCATGAGGGGCGACGCGCCGGGGCTGGCGTGGGTGGCCGCGCTCTACATGCTCACGCTGCTGGCCGCCTTCGGCGTGCGCTACGGCCAGGTCTACATCCTGCAGATGACGGGTCAGAAGGTGATGCTGGACATGCGCCGGCAGATCTTCGGCCACCTGCAGCGGCTCCACGTCGGCTACTTCGACCGCCACCCCGTCGGCCGCCTGATGACCCGGGTCACCACCGACGTCGACGCCGTGAACGAGCTGTTCACCTCGGGCGTGGTGACCGTCTTCGGCGACCTCTTCACGCTGCTCGGGATCATGGGCGTGATGCTGGCCATGAACTTCAAGCTCGCCCTCGTCACCTTCGCGGTGATCCCGTTCTTCTTCGTGATCACCAACTGGTTCCGGCAGGGCTCGCGGCAGTCCTTCCGCGAGGTGCGGAAGTGGTTGGCCCGCATCAACGCCTTCCTCCAGGAGAACCTCACCGGGATGTCGGTGGTGCAGATCTTCCGGCGCGAGGAGCGCAACCGGGAGGCGTTCGCCGCCATCAACCGGGCCCACGCCGACGCCAACGTGGCCCAGATCTTCTACTACGCGGTGTTCTACCCCGCGATCGACATCCTCGCCGCCGTCGCCGTGGCCCTCATCCTTCTCTATGGCGGCGGGCGGGTGCTCGTGGGGACGCTGACCCTCGGCGCCCTGGTGGCGTTCGTGCAGTACTCGGAGCGGTTCTGGCGGCCCATCTCCGACCTGTCGGAGAAGTTCAACATCCTGCAGGCGGCGATGGCGTCTTCGGAGCGCATCTTCACGCTCCTCGACACGCCCGTCGAGGTGACCGCGCCCCCCCGCCCGGTGCGGCCGGCGGACGTGCGCGGACGGGTCGGCTTCGAGCACGTGTCGTTCGCCTACAACCCTCCGCAATGGGTGCTCCGCGACGTGGACTTCGTCGTCGAGCCGGGCCGGAGCGTGGCGATCGTGGGCGCCACCGGCGCGGGCAAGACGACGATCATCAGCCTGCTCGCGCGCTTCTACGACGTGCAGGAGGGCCGGGTCACCCTGGACGGCGTCGACGTGCGCGCCCTCGACCCCGCCCAGCTCCGCTCGTCCCTCGCCCTCGTGCTCCAGGACGTGCACCTGTTCAGCGGGACGATCGCCTCCAACATCCGCCTCGGCTCCCCGATCCCCGACGAGAAGGTGCGCGAGGCGGCCCGCGCCGTGCACGCCCACCGCTTCATCGAGGCGCTGCCCCAGGGCTACGACACCGAGGTGAAGGAGCGGGGCGCCACGCTGTCCGTGGGCCAGAAGCAGCTGCTGTCCTTCGCCCGCGCCCTGGCCCACGACCCGCGGGTGCTGATCCTCGACGAGGCGACCTCGTCGGTCGACACCGAGACGGAGGGGCTCATCCAGGAGGCGCTCAAGGTGCTCCTGCGCGGGCGCACCGCCATCGTCATCGCCCACCGTCTCTCGACCATCCAGAACGTGGACGAGATCCTGGTCATGCACAAGGGCCGCATCCGCGAGCGCGGGACCCACCAGCAACTGCTCGCCCAGCGCGGGATCTACTGGAGGCTCTACCAGCTCCAGTACAAGGACCAGGAGGTGCTGGCGGGCGGGGAAGCGGAGCTCCCCGCCTAGCCCTGCCTCCCCTCTCCCTGGAAGGGAGAGGGGCAGGGGTGAGGGTCTTCTTGGACTCGACCTACGCCAATGCCAACGTGACGCGGAGCGCGTCGTTGCACGAGTCGTTCGAGACGATCACCGCAGGTCGTGTCTTCCGGATCCCAGTCCCGCGTGTAGGATCCAGTGCAACCCAGTAGATGTCGCCGCGCCGTGGCCTGGGCGTCACTCTGGCCAGCCTTCCGTTTCGGTGGCCCTCCATTCCCGTTCGAGGGTTCGGCGCCACGTCTCTTTGCTTGCCGCCCGATACGCCTGGTCGAGAGTTCGCCGGTCGGGGCGGATGCGTGCTCGGACCGCCTTCTCGATGAAAGAACTGATGCCCTTCGGGGGCAACTCCTTCTTGAGGCCCGCCGACTTCGAGGCGCCCCCGCCCCTGCCATCGGGTCCGGCGACGGTCGAGCTGGATTCGCGTTGAGGTATCTCCTCGACACGGATACATGCGTCTGCTCCCGAGGCGTCGTCGTCGTTACGCACAACGTGGGCGAGTTCAGCCGGGTTTCCGGATTGAAGGTAGAAGACTGGCTGTAGGGCCTACTTCTTCCCCGTCACCAGCAGCACCACACCCGCCAGCACCGCCCCCGCGCCCACCCAGATGGGAAGGTCGACGTACTCTTTCTCCTTCACCTGCAGCTCGAGCGGGCCGATCTTCGCCTCGTGGGTCTCCTTCGTGTAGCTGAAGCCCCGGTAGGCGAGCGCGAGGACGCCGCCCACGATGAGCACGATGGCCAGGATCTGCTTGCCTTTCATCGGACGCTCCTTTCTGAGCGGGACCGGCCTACCCTCACCCTGCCTCCTCTTGAGGGTGAGGGTTCAGGGAGAGGGGACGACAAACGCGCCACGTCCGGCGGCTCCAGCCGCCGCCATCGGCCCGGGGCCAGGTCCCCCAGCTCGAGCCCGCCGATCCGCACCCGGACCAGCTCGCGGACCTCGTGGCCGACCGCCGCGCACATGCGGCGCACCTGGCGGTTCTTTCCCTCGGTGAGGACGATCTCCAGCCACGTGCCCTCGCGCCCCGAGCCCAGCGACCGCACCTGCGCGGGACGCGTCCGCGTCTCGTCGCCGAGGGTCACGCCCGAGCGCAGGACGTCCAGCGCGGCCTCCGAAGGCACGCCCTCCACGCGAGCGTGGTACGTCTTGGGCACGGCGTGGCCGGGATCGGTCAGGCTCTGCCCGAGCCGATGGTCGTTGGTGAAGACCAGCAGGCCCGCGCTGTCACGGTCGAGCCGGCCCACCGGGAAGACCCACCGGCCGACGTCGCCGAGGAGGTCGTAGACGGTCGGCCGGCCCCCGGGCTCCACCCGGGTCGTGACGTAGCCGGGCGGCTTGTGCAGCGCCAGCACCACCCGCTCGGTCTCGTCCCCGACGCGGCGGCCGTCGACCTTCACCTTGTGCCGGCGCGGGTCGATGCGGCGGGCGGGCCAGAGGACCACCTCGCCGTCGACGCTCACCCGCCCGGCCACGATCCAGCGCTCCGCCTCCGCGCGCGAGCACACCCCGAACTTCGACAGGGCCCGCGCCAGCGACAAGGGACCGCGAGTTCGGCCGGTGGCGGCGGACGGCATCGCCGCTAGGCCGGCCGATCGGCGAGGGCGAAGGTCATCTGACCCTCGAGCACGACGTGGCCGTCCACCCGGGCGATGCCGCGCAGCGTCCCCATCTTCGCGCGCAGGCGCACGACGGTGGCCTCGAGCAGGACCGAGTCACCGGCCACCACCGGCCGGCGATAGCGCACTCGGTCGATGCCCATGAAGTAGATGAGGCGGGCGCGGTTCTCGGGCTTGGTGAGGATCAGCATCGCCCCGGTCTGCGCCATGGCCTCGGTGAGGATGGAGGCGGGCAGGGTGGGCCGTCCGCCGGGACCGGCGATGAAGTAGCGCTCGTCGGAAGCGACGTTTTTCAGCGCCACGCAACGGCGATCCGCCTCCAGCTCCAGCACCCGGTCGAGAAGGAGGAACGGGTAGCGGTGGGGCAACACCGCCTTGATGTCCTCCAGCTCCATCGGGAGCGTGAGCGTGCTCACCGTGCTCATGGCCATGAGTTTATACGTGTTACCATTTTGAGTCTTGCCGAGCTCCGAGTCGGTCGAGAAGTCTCCACCGCTGTCAGGGGCGCTGCTCGCCGAGCTGCTTCCCATCGTCGGGGAGATCGGGTCGGTCCTGGACCCCGACGCGCTGCTGCCCACCATCGCCCGCCAGCTTCGCCGGGTCGTCGACTACAAGCTCCTGGACATCTTCCTCCCCGACAAGGACGGCGTGCTCGTGCCCGCCTTCGTGGACGGCTACCCGGCCGAGACCGCCGCCCGGCTGCGGATCCGGCCCGGGGAGGGCATCGTCGGCGCCGCCGCCAAGTCCCGGGAGGCCATCTTCGTCCCCGACGTGAGCAAGGACCACCGCTACCTGCCCCTCATCCCGGGGGTAGTGGCGGAGATGGCCATTCCGCTCCTCAACCGCGACCATCTGGTCGGCGTGCTGAACATCGAGGGGCCCGATGCCCGCGCCTTCCCGCCGGAAGCCCGCACCGCATTGCAGGTCCTGGCCCGGCACCTCGCGGTCGCGATCGAGAACGCCACCTTCTACCGCGAGACCCGCTGGTACGCGGGGCTCCTCGCCACGCTGCACGAGATCGGCAAGGAGACCGCCTCGATCCTCGACCTCGACGAGCTGCTGCAGCGGGTGGCGGAGGTCGTCAAGCGGGTGATCGACTACGAGAGCTTCGGGATCCTCCTCCTCGACGAGGAGACGAACGAGCTGGTCGTGCGCAAGGCGGTGAAGTACGCGGTCGCCCCGGACAAGCCGCGCATCCCGCTGGGGAAGGGCCTGACGGGGATCGCGGCGCAAACCAAGGAGCCGGTCCTCGTCGGCGACGTCCGCCAGGATCCGCGCTACTTGAACCACATCCCCGAGACGCGCTCGGAGCTGGTCGTCCCCCTCATCCACAAGGAGAAGGTGCTCGGCGTCTTCGACCTCGAGTCGCGGGAGCTGAACCGCTTTACCGAGGAGCACGTCAAGATCCTGACGCTGCTCGCGAGCCAGGTCGCGGTGGCGATCGAGAACGCGCGGCTCTACAAGGCCATCCGCGAGAAGGAAGAGCGGCTCGAGAAGGACCTGGAGGTGGCCCGGCGGATCCAGGGCGGCCTCTTCCCCGAGAAGTGCCCGTCGGGACCCGGCTGGGAAGCCTCGGCCCACTTCGTGCCCGCCCAGGTCCTCGGCGGCGACCTCTACGACTTCTACGACCTCGGCGAGCGCGTGCTCGGCCTGGCGGTCGGGGACGTGGCGGGCAAGGGCGTGTCCGCCGCCCTCTACGGCGCCTTCGCTTCCGGCAACGTGCGGGCGCGCGCCTTCGAGCGTCACCAGCCGGCCGAGCTGCTGCGCCGCGTGAACAACACGCTGCGACGGCGCGGCGTGGAGGGCCTCTACTGCACGCTGACCTTCGCCCTCTTCGACTTCGCCGCCCGCAAGGTGGTCTTCGCCAACTCCGGCCTGCCCTATCCCATGCACTACCGCGCGGCGACCCGGCGCTGCGAGCCCGTCGTGCTGCCGGGGCTCCCCCTCGGCACCTTCGACGGCTCGACCTACGAGGAGAAGACGCTGGAGCTCGCGACCGGTGACGTGCTCGTCTTCTACACCGACGGCGTGACCGAAGCCTGGAACGGCACGGAGCAGTACGGGGGCGACCGCCTGAGCCGTCAGGTGGAGACGCACTCCGGCCTCTCTGCCGGCAAGATCGGCCAGCAGATCCTCTCCGAGGTGGGCCAGTTCGAAGGCACGGGCGCGCCCGCCGACGACGTCACGCTGGTGGTCGTGAAGCTGCGCTGATGGACGAGCGCCGCAAGAACCAGCGCTTCGCCGTCGAGGTCCCCGTGCGCCTGACCTTCGCCGGCAACTCGTTCCCGGGCCACCTGAAGGACGTCTGCCGCGATGCCGTCCTCGTGGAGACGCACCGCGCGTTACCCATCGACTCGCAGGTGTCGGTGGCCATGGCCCTGCCGGGCACGGGCCCGTTGGAGGTGTATGGCCGCATCATCCGGATCGCCCCCGGCGAGGGCGACGCCCAGCGCATGGCCATCCTCTTCACGAACGTCACGCCCGCCGCGGAGACTCGAATCGACTTCTTCATCGCCCAGCACGAGTAATCGCCTGATCTGTGCCCATTTCGGACAGAATTGGCCCTTCTCGCGCGCCGTGACTTGCATCACAACGTGCCGGTCTTTCTCTGACCCTATACTGAAGTTGTGAGGGCGAGGCGCTGGCGTGACGTCGGCGGGGCGGTCCTGCTGGGGACGACCCTGCTCGCCGGGGGGGCTCCGGCGCGGGGCGGGGATCAGGTCGTTCCCCGCTTCTCCAGCCGCACCGAGCTGGTGGTCCTGTCCGCCATCGCGGTGGACAAGCGCGGCCGGCCCGTGACCGACCTGCGCCGGGGCGAGTTCTCCCTGCGCGAGGACGGGCGGCCCCAGCCGATCCAGCACTTCTCCGAGGGCCGGGAGTCCCCGGCGCGCGTCCTGCTCCTGGTGGACGCGAGCGGCAGCATGATCACGACGCCCACCGCCTCCAGCCCGATCATGGCCGCCCGGCAGCTCCTGTACGCGCTGGACCCGACCGACCAGATCGCCCTCGCCGGGTTCGATCACCACTATTTCGGGGTGGTCCAGTTCACCACCGACCACGCGAAGATCCTGAAGGGCTTCTCGGAGCTGAAGCCTTTCGGCGCCACGGCGCTCCACGACGCCCTCGACAAGGGCGCCTCCGATCTCGCCTTCCACGGCGAAGGCCGCCGGGCGGTCGTGGTGCTCACCGACGGCGTCGACACCGCCAGCCAGCAGTCGGCGGAGAACGTCATCGGCCGCTCGAAGGCCCTCGACGTACCGATCTACGCGATCTCGGTCGTCTCGGTGCTGGACGACCCCGATTCGGAGCACTTCACGGGGAAGGAGCTCCAGGCGGCGGCTACCATCGGGAGCCAGGTGTTGGCCCGGTACGCCAGCATGTCGGGCGGCGCCGCGTTCGTGGTGAGCGATTTCGCGGGCCTCAAGCAGGCCACCGACACGATCGTAGGGGAGCTCAAGCACCAATACCGTCTGGGATATGACCCGCCGCCCGGGCCGTCCGGATTCCGGCGGGTCGAGGTCACCACCACGCGCAAGGGCGTTTCGGTCAAGACGCGTAGCGGCTACGTGCCGCAGTCCTGAACCATAACCGGGGAGCCGCACGGCCCCGGCAACATTGACGACGATGAAAATGGAGGTCCGATGAGGCCGATAATCCCGGTGTTCCTCGTGGTGGCCGTGGCCGCTTCCGGCTGCGCCACCAAGAAGTACGTGGGCACTGAAGTAGGTGTGATCAACCAGAAGGTCGACGCCCTGTCCGGAGAGGTCGAGAAGACCCAGGAGCGGGTGAAGCGCAACGAGGTGCGCATCGACGAGGTGAACCAGGAGGCGCAGTCGGCCAAGGCCGGCGCCGCCGAGGCCAAGGGCTCGGCGCAGCAGGCCCTGGTCCGCGCCACCGAAGCGGAGCGGGCCGCCAAGGGGAAGCTGATCTACACCGTGACCCTCTCCAACGACAAGGTGACGTTCCCCGTGAACCGGTCCAAGGTGAGCGACGATGCCCGGTCGATCGTCGACGAGGCCATCGCCCAGCTCAAGGCCGAGAACCGCGGCGTCTACTTCGAGATCGAGGGCCACACGGACGCCACCGGGCCCGACGCGTACAATATGCGGCTGGGCGAGGATCGGGCCGAGGCGGTGCGGAACTACCTGCACGACCAGCACGGCATCGCCCTCAACCGGATGCAGGTCATCTCCTACGGCGAGGCCAAGCCCGTGGAGGACAACAAGACCCGGGATCACCGGGCCCAGAACCGCCGGGTGGTGATCAAGGTCCTCGAGTAGAGCCTACCGGATGGAGCCGTAACGGACGTCAGGCGCGGAATAGCCGGACACCGGCCGGGGTATCTCCCCCGGCCGGCGGAGCAATGAGCGCCCCCCAGGGGACGGAGAGCGAGATCGGCCTGCTGGACCAGGCCCGCGGGGGGAACCGCTTTGCCTTCGAAGAGGTCGTTCGGCGCTATCAACGACGGGTCTACGCCACCGCGTACCGTATCGTGCGGCGGCACGAGGTGGCGGACGACGTGGCCCAGGAAGCGTTCATCCGCGCCTTCCGTAGCCTGGATCGCTACGACCCGCAGCGTCCGTTCGGTCCCTGGATCTGCCGCATCGCGGCCAACCTGGCGGTGAATCACGTGCGCTCGCCCCAGGCCCGGGAGGAGGCCCTTCCAGACGGCCACGCCGAGACTCCCTCCGCCGCCCCGGGACCCCTGCAAGGCGTGCTCGAGACCGAGGCGCGCACGATGCTGGACCGGGCGCTCGAGGATCTGCCCGCCGAGCAGCGGGCGGTCTTCTGCCTGCGCGTGTTCGAAGACCTCTCCTACAAGGAGATCGCGGACTCGCTCGGCATCTCGATCGGCACCGTGATGAGCCGCCTGTCCCGGGCGCGCGAGAAGCTGCGGGGGGCGCTCAGCCCCTACCTCGCCGCCGCCCCCGGCCGGGCGGGGAGCTCGCCGCCGTGATCGCCCACGTGCAGGACCACCTGTCGGCCTACCTGGACGGCGAGCTGCCCGCGCCGGAGCGCGCCGCGGTCGAGACGCACCTGAGGACCTGTCCGGAGTGCGCGCGCCACCTCGAGGAGCTGAGCGCGGTAGACGAGGCGGCGCGAGAGCTGGACGTGGAACCGCCGGCCGGCTACTTCGATTCGCTGCCCGGGCGCGTCGTTGCCCGCCTGCCCGCGCCTCGCCGGGGGGTCTGGGGGGTGCGCCGTTCGGCACCCCCCAGCTCAACGAGCGAGCGCGGATTCATTCCGCGCGAGCGAACGACGCTGCCGGTGTGGGTATGGGCGGCCGCGGCGGTCCTCGTGCTCGCCGTGCTCACGCCGTTGACCTTCCAGAAGACGACTTCGCCGGTACCCGACGCGGCGAAGACCGAGGCGACGGACGCCTTCCGCCCCGCGCCGACGACGCCGTCCGCCGAGGCCCCGGCACCGGCCGAGGACTCGCTCGACGCCGCCCGCGACAAAGCGGCCACGGTCCTGGAGAGGAACGTGGCCCCGGAGCGGAAGGACGAGAAAAGACGGGAGAGGGAGAAGGCCAACGCGACGGCCCCGGCCGCGGGCGGGCGCACGAGCGAGTACGCGGCCAGGCGGCCTCCGCCCCCTCCGCCCGCGCCGTCGGCCCAGAAGCACGTCGGGCCGTGGGCGCAGTCGCCCGCCCCGTCCCAGGCTCAGAGCGCCGCGCGCGAGGAAGGGCAGGTCGAAGCCGCGCCCGAGACGAAGAAACAGGCGGAGCCCTCGGGGAAATCGGACCGCGACCAGGCGCGCGCCGGCGCGGTTGCCGATGCGCCCCCGCCCGCCGCCGCCCCCGCCTTCGCCCAGGCCCCGGGCGAGGATCGCTACCGCGCGCTGCTCGGCCGCCAGGCCGATTCGCCCGAAGCGGCCCGCAAGCTCCACGACGACTGGAACGCTTTCGCGCGGAGCCATCCCGACAGCCCGCGGGCCGACGAGGCGCGCGTGAGGGCGATGGAAGCTTCGGCCCTGGCCTTCAACCTCGGCCGGGATCCGCGCGACCGGGAGCGAGCGCGGGCGGCCGCCCAGGCCTATCTCGCGCGGCCCGACGCCGTCCAGGCCGCACGCGTGCGCGCGCTGCTGGAAAAGCTGGCCCGCTAGGGGCCACGCCGCCTTGCAAAAGGGGGCCCTCGCCCCTATCCTTCGGCGCGTTCCCGCCGGGGCGGCCAGGGGAGGCTCATGTCGAGGCTGTTTCGTCGCAAGCCACTGGACGCCCTCATCGCCGAAGGCGGCGAGGGGGAACACAGCCTCAAGAAGACCCTCACCGCCACGGACCTGATGGCCCTGGGGATCGGGGCCATCATCGGCGCGGGGATCTTCGCCACGCTGGGCAGCGCCACCTCGGGCGGCACGGGCCAGCCCCCCGCCGGGCCCGGCGTCGCCGTCTCGATCATCCTCACCGCGATCGTGTGCGGCTTCTGCGCGCTGTGCTACGCGGAGTTCGCCAGCCTGGTGCCGGTGGCCGGCTCGGCCTATACGTACAGCTACGCGACCCTGGGTGAGCTGGTGGCGTGGATCATCGGTTGGGACCTCATCCTCGAGTACGCCGTCGGTAACATCGCGGTCGCGATTTCCTGGGCGGCGTACTTCCGCCAGCTGATGCTCGGCTTCGGCGTCGAGATACCAGCCTGGCTCTCGACCGATTACCGCTCGACCCTCCTCGCCGCCAGGGCCGCCGCCGAGGGGGCGACGCTGAGCCCGGAGCTGAGCATCGCCTATCAGGCGCACCTGCATCACCCGGTGCTCTTCGGCATGCCCATCGTCTGCAACGTGCTCGCCGCATCCATCACCGCCGCCATCACGTGGCTGCTCGTACGCGGCGTGAAGGAGTCGGCCCGCTTCAACAACGTGATCGTGGTCCTGAAGATCCTGACGCTGCTGTTCTTCATCGGCGTCGGCGTCTTCTTCGTCAAGCCCGAGAACTGGCACCCCTTCTTCCCCGGCGGTTTCCACGGGGTGTGGGCGGGCGCGTCGCTGATATTCTTCGCCTACATCGGCTTCGACGCCATCTCGACCGCGGCGGAGGAATGCGTCGACCCCGGGCGCGACATGCCCCGCGGGATCATAGGCTCGCTCGCCATCTGCACCGTGCTGTACATC
>Ga0210378_10000681_pt1 | contig 17523 bp, 17 predicted proteins | sample PLM1_60_b1redo_FD_155465 | JGI IMG/M metagenome (GOLD analysis project Ga0210378, IMG submission 155465) | Groundwater sediment microbial communities from an aquifer in East River, Colorado, USA - PLM1_60_b1 redo | ecosystem: Environmental > Terrestrial > Soil > Riparian zone | place: USA: East...
GACGATGGCCAGAACACGTACAACGTGCTGGACGTGACGCTCGCCGACGGCGTACCGCACCCGGAGCCCGGCGTAGAGCGCAACTTTTACACGACCAGTTCGTGCGGAGTCTGCGGTAAGGCGAGCATCGACGCGATCCGTACCCGGACTGCTTTTCCCGTCGCCGATGATCCGACCGTTGCCGATCCGGCGGTGCTGGGCGCGCTGCCGGATACGTTGCGGGCCGCCCAGCGGGTCTTCGACCGCACCGGTGGTCTGCACGCCGCCGGCCTGTTCACGCCCGACGGCGAGTTGCGCTGCCTGCGCGAGGACGTCGGCCGGCACAACGCCGTGGACAAGGCCGTCGGGTGGGCGGTCCGGGCCGGCGAGGTGCCGTTGCGCGGGCACCTCCTGCTGGTGAGCGGGCGGGCCAGCTTCGAGCTGACGCAGAAGGCGCTTATGGCCGGGATACCGGTGCTGGCCGCCGTATCGGCGCCGTCCACGCTGGCGGTGGACCTGGCTGCCGAGGTCGGTATGACTCTGGTCGGATTCCTCCGCGGCGGCTCGATGAACGTTTATTCGGGCAGCTCGCGGGTGGTAATTCCGGCGCGCCGTTGACTGGTGGTGGGAGGCTGGTGACCAGTCATGATCGGGAGGTGTCCATGGAACCGCTCCGCGTGCTCAGCTGGAACGTCGGCATGGGCAGCCCGTTGCCGCAGGGCGAGCGGCACGAGCGGGCGTGGGCATGGGTGACCGGCCATCAGCCGACCCCCGATGTGCTCCTCCTCCAGCAGGTGATCCCGGGCCGGTTCGCGAACGGCTGGCCCGTGGCCTGGGGGCCGGTCTTCGACTCGCGCGGCTGCCGGGTCGCGATCGCCGCACGGCCGGGGTGGACGGTTGAGCCGATCGAGATCGCGCAGCCGACGTGGGCTCGATGGCACGGCCGGTCGGTGGTGATCGGCGCGACGGTGAGCCCGCCGGACGGTCCGCAGTGGACGGTCGTGTCGGCGCACGTCGGGTACGACGACAGCGCCACCCGCTGGATGCGGCACCTCGTCACGCAGCTGTCGTGGGTGAAGGGCCCTGTACTGATCGGCGGCGACTTCAACCAGCCTGTCAACCGGACGCCGCGCCAGAGCCGCATGTTCGAAGCGGCGGCTTTCGCCGGCTTCCACTTCGTGTGCGGCGACGGCGACGAACTGCTGCCCACGACGGAACGCAGCCAGACCGACCACCTCTGGGTACGCGGCGTCGACGTCGGCCACCTTGACTGGCGGATCGACGCGACCGTGCAGACCGGGCCGGATCCGCTCGCCGGCCACGCCGCGCTGTGGCTCACCGGCTGGCCCGAGGCTCAGACGAAGGACGTCGAGGCCACTGGCTGAGGCGTTGACGCTCCCCTTAATCGGGAGATATATTCCCTCTATGCGTAGCGATGCGCCCGCGCTTCTGCCTATCTTCCGCTCCCGGCACCAGGCCGAACTGCTGACGATTCTCTTCCTCCATCCCGAGCGGGACTACACCGCCACGGAACTTGCCGCACGCATCGGCGTTCCGCTGTCCACAGTGCATAAGGAGACACAGCGTCTGCTCCAGGCTGACCTGCTCAGAGCACGCGCGGTCGGCCGGGCGAGACTGCTCCGGGCCAACACGGCCAACCGGGTTAGCCACGCTCTTACCGAGCTGCTCGTCCTCACTTTCGGTCCGCAGGTGGTTGTCGCCGAGGAATTCGCCGGGGTACCAGACGTCGACCTCGTGCTGATCTATGGCTCCTGGGCGGCTCGCTACCACGGGATACCTGGGCCGCCACCGAACGACGTCGATGTGCTCGTCGTCGGCGATATCTCCCGAGCGGCGGTCTACGAGCTGGCGGACCGCATCGAGCAGCGGCTCGGCATACCCGTCAACCCGACGTCCTGCCAACGGGATCGGTGGGATGACCCAGATGATCCCCTCATGCGGCAGATCAGGTCGTCTCCCGTGATCCCTGTGCTGAGCGGCGACCGCCACGACGAGGAGGCGACGGCGTGACCCGCTGGACCGCCGGCGAGGCACAGGTCGAACTCCCCTGAGGCCGGTATGCCCGGCTGTGCCGTTCGGTGTTGCAAATCTCGGACACCGGTCGCCGCTACGGTGGGCGGCGTGGACCTGGCGTACCTGCGTGAGCATCCCCGCAACGTCGCGCTGCTCATCGAGCACCAGCGGATCCGGAGCACGCCGGTGCGGCACGGTGACAGTTGCGTCGCCGAGCGGCTTACCCTCGACGACGGCACCGACCTCTTCGCCAAGACCCGCGCGGACGCGCCGCCGGACTTCTTCATGTCCGAGGCCACCGAACTGGCGTGGCTGCGCGAGACCGGTGCGGTGCCGGTGCCCGACGTGATCGCCGCGACGCCCGAGATCCTGCTGCTGGAGTGGATCGAGCCGGGCGAACCGACCGCCGAGGCGGCCGAGGAGCTGGGACGGGGACTGGGGGCGTTGCACCGATCGGGCGCGGAGACATTCGGCGCGGCGTGGCAGGGATATATCGGCGTCCTGCCGCTGGACAACACGCCGGCCACGTCCTGGCCCGAGTTCTACGTCGAGCAGCGCTGCCGGCCGTACCTGCGCCTCGCCGCCGATCGCGGCGCGTTCGACGCAGCTGAAGTGGCGGCGATTGAACGCGCGCTCGGCCGGGTAGGTGAGCCCACCGCAGAGCTGCCCGCCCGGATCCACGGCGACCTGTGGTCCGGCAACGTCCACTTCGGTCGGGACGGGCGCGCGTGGCTGGTGGACCCGGCCGCGCACGGCGGTCACCGGGAGACGGACCTTGCGATGCTGGCGCTGTTCGGCGCGCCGTACCTTGACCGGATCATCGCCAGCTACGACGAGGCGTACCCGCTCGCCGACGGGTGGCGCGACCGCCAACCGCTGCACCAGCTCCACCCGTTGCTCGTGCACGCCGCCCTCTTCGGAGCCGGCTACGCCGGCCAAGCGCTCGCGGCCGCCCGCACCCTCTGACTCGCCGACCTCACCGGTCGGATCGGCGAGTAGCTACCGGCGGCTCCGGCGTCCCGCGATCCAGCCGAGGAGAACGCCGACGGCCAGCACACCGGCATACGGCGCGAGCTGGGCCACGGCCGGCGGGACTACCGGACCCGAACCGGGCGGCGGCACCGGGTAGATCGCGTCCTCGGGCCCACGGGCGACGGTCAGCCGGGGCGACGATTGCGGACGCGGCTCCGGTACCCGGCGCGATGCCGCCGTGGCAGCAGGAGCCCGCGCCGGCCGCCGCCCCGATGGCGCAGCGCCCGAACCCCCTGCCGGAATCCCGCCCGCGACTGCGCCCTCACCCGAAGCGCCGGCTGAACTACCGGCAGCGGCGCCAGCCGTCTCCGCCGCCGGTTCGGGCGTGCGGGCAGCGCGATGAGCGCCCAGCCGGCCGACGAACTCCCGGAGCAGGCCTGTGCCGAACTCGCGCACCGCGAACCCGACCGGCGGTGACATGCCGCGCACGTTCACCTCGGCAAGGGCCGCCACGTGCGTACCGTCACCCTCGGGGCGCAGCTGGACGGTCACCCGCGCCGAAGCGGCCTGCTCACCGTGGCTGTCCCGGCCGGCGGCGTCGATCACGACGCGGTGCGCAGCAGGGTCACGCTCGACGAACGCGGCCTCCCCCCGATACGTCAGGCGCAGCGGCCCGAGCGGCATGGTGACCGTACCGGCGACCTCGTCGCCGTTGATCTGATCGAGGCGGACCCCGGGCAGGCAGGCGGCCACCCGTTCCAGGTCGCTGAGCACAGACCACGCTGCGTCGACGGGCACCGGGATGGTGCCGTTGTACTCCAGGTTCATTGCCTGCCTCCCGTGCGCGCCGCCAATGAGCGCTGCCACCACTCAACCGGAAGGCGACGCTTACCGCACGCGAACTCTCGGCAATTCTTGGTGTACTGATCCCTATGACGGCGTACGCGGACCTGTTCCGGCTCGACGGCCGGCGCGCGCTGGTGGTCGGCGCCGGCAGCGGCATCGGCCGGGAGAGCGCGCGGGCGCTGGCCGCCCACGGCGCCGAGGTGATCTGCGCGGACATCGACGTCAGTACAGCCGCTCGTACCGCCGAGCTAGCCAGTGCCGTCGCCTACCCGCTCGACGTGCTGGATCCCGACGCGGTCACCCGGGCGGCGCGCGAGCTGGGCCACGTCGACGTGCTGGTCTTCACCGCCGCGACGAACGTCCGCAAGCGGCTGCTCGACTACACCGAAGAGGAGTTCGACCGGGTCGTTGAGCTCAACCTGGCTGCGTCGTTCCGGCTGGTCCGAGCGTTCGGTGCGGGCATGGCTCAGCGTGGCCGGGGGAGCATCATCGGGTTCGCGTCGATCCGGGCGTTCACGGTCGAGCCTGGTCAGGGCGTGTACTCGGCGACGAAATCGGGGCTGGTGCAGCTGCTCCGGACGGCGGCCGCCGAGCTGGGACCGCAAGGGGTGCGGGTCAACGCGATCGCGCCTGGCGTGGTGGAGACGCCGTTGACCGCACAGATCAAAGCCGATCCGGCCTGGTACGCCGCGTACGCGGCGAAGAGCGCGCTCGGCCGGTGGGCCCAGCCGGGCGAGCTGGCCGGCGCCGTCGTCTACCTGGCCAGCGACGCCGCCAGCTTCGTCACCGGCTCGTGCCTGCTCGTCGACGGCGGCTGGACGGCCGTCGACGGCCGCTTCGACCCGCCGACCTGACGCCGCGGGCCGCACCTTTTGTTGATGAGGGTGCCCTTCATGGGGCTATGCGCGAATGAAGGGCACCTTCATCAAGAGAGGCAGCGGCCTTTCAGGACGGGCGGATGATCGCCATGCGGGTGGTGGTGAACTCCTCGACGGCGAAGCGCGGGCCCTCACGTCCGGTGCCGGAGTCCTTCACCCCGCCGTACGGCATGTTGTCCGCGCGGAAGCCCGGCACCTCGTTCACGACGACGCCGCCCACATCCAACCGCTCGATCGCCGCGAACGCCGTGGCCAGCGAGCGGGTGAAGACGCTGGCGTGCAGCCCGTACCGCGAGCGGTTGACGGTATCGATCGCGTCGTCCACCGAGGCGACCGTGCGGACGCAGACGACGGGGCCGAAGATCTCCTCGTCCCAGGCGTGCAGGCCGTCGCGGACGCCGTCGAGGATCGTCGGGCGCAGCGCGGTCCCGTCGAAGACGCCACCGGTGACGAGCGTCGCGCCGGTCTCGATCGCGTCCGCCAGCCAGCCCCGGACGCGGTTAATCGCCGCAGCATCGATGAGCGGCGCGACCCGGGTCGTTTCGAGACGCGGATCGCCCACGGGCAGCGCCTCAACGAGCGGCACCAGCCTGGCCAGGAACTCGTCGCGGACGGCCGCCTCGACCAGCACCCGCTGCACCGAGATGCACGCCTGCCCGGACGCGTAGAACCCGCCACGGACGACCGCGTCAGCGGCCGCGTCCAGGTCGGCGTCGGCGGCCACGATCAGCGCCGAGTTCGATCCCAGTTCGAGCACCACCTTGGTAGGCGCCGCCATACGAGCGATCGCGTGACCAACCGTTGCCGATCCGGTGAACGAGACGGCACCGATCCCGCTCGCGGTCACCAGCGCCTCGCCGACATCGGCACCGCCGGTGATGACCTGCACTGCGGCGGCGGGCAGGAACGCCCGGAGGAGATGGACCAGCCAGAGCGTGACGAGTGGGGTCTGCGGCGCCGGCTTCACGATCACCGGGCAGCCGGCGGCGAGCGCGGGCGCGATCTTGTGGGCGGCGAGCAGCAGCGGGTAGTTGAAGCCGGTGATGCCGACGACCGCGCCCACCGGCCGGCGGGTCCAGTACCCGATCAGCCCTTCGCCGGCCGGCATGAGGTCGAGTGGGACGGTCTCCCCGTGCAGGCGGGCGACCTCCTCGGCGGCGGTCTCCAGAGTGACGAGCGTCCGAGCGACCTCGACGCGGCAGTCCACCAGCGGCTTGCCGGTCTCCAGCACCAGGAGCTGCTCGAAGTCGTGGCGGTACGCGGCGATGGCGTCCCGGGCACCGAGCAGGGCCGCGCGGCGGCGGTGCGACGGGAGCGCCGCCACCTCGGGCGCGATCTGGCGGGCAGCATCGATGGCGAGATACGCCAGGCCGACGTCGCCGACGGGTGCCTCGCCGACCACGCTGCCGTCGTAGGGGAAGCGGACCGGCGCCGCGCCAGGTGCCTCGACCCAACCGTCCCCGATCGGGAGTCCTTCCGGGTGGTTCACGGCCGCCTCCACTCCCGGACGGCGCTCGGGAGCGCCGTTATCTGGGTCACGTGCCGCCGGCTCTCAAGCCGGTCTGGATCACCGAATCACCGACGAACTCGGCTGGTGTGGCGTCCATCAGGATCTCGGCGCAGGGCTCGCCGAGCCAGTAGCCAGCGTCGCGAAGTCGGCCGGCGATCCGGAAGCCAGCGTGGTCGTAGGCGCGGATCGCGGCCGCATTAGGTTCGAGAACTTTCAGCCACACCATGCGTAGCGCGGTGAGGTGGAAGGCCCAGTCGAGGGTGAGGCGGGTTGCCTCGGCGGCGTGGCCGTAGCCGCGGGCCTGTGGGGAGAGCAGCATGAAGTACTCGGCGGTACGCACCTGGTGGTCGACCAGCAGCACGGTCAGACCGATCGGTTCGTTGTCCTTGAGCCTGACAACCTCGAACCTGGCCTGGCGGTCAGAGCCGCGAGCCTGCGCTTCGTATCCAGCCGCGCGGGTCTCCCATGACTGGGGCAGCTGAGTGCCGTAGCCGAGGATCACGCCGGGGTCGTTCTCCCAGCGGTGGTAGTCGGGCAACATCTCGGCTCTGGCCATGCCCAGGCCCAGGTCGTCGCCGCGGAGCAGGATCTGCGGGTCGCTCACGAGCGGCCTCCCTTCCGGCGGTCCGCCGGGTCTGGCCCGATCGGGGTGTACCGATCGGTGTCGGTGGGCTCCTCGATAGGGTGCCCGGCACTGTCAGCGATCCAGGCGTGCAGTCGGATCGGGTCGACGGCGATGCCATGGCACCACCCGGCCCTCCGGCCGGTCACGGCCAGAAGCAGCGCAGCGCTGACTGATTCTTCCAGGCAGGCGACGCGGGCGGGGACAAACCGGGCCGCCCAGCGCACCGCGCGGACGGCGTGTCGAGCCTGCCGTGTGCTTGCAGGCGGCAGCCACCGTCCCAGCAGAGCGAGGTACACCAGCCGGGAGAACCGACCGCGGCGGGATCCGAGCTGCCGTGCCAAGAGCGTCACGAGCACGGCGGCGAAGCCAGCCAGCCGCCATCGCCACGGCGACGGCCCGGGTGGGTTGAGCTGCGCGAGTATCTCCTGCGTGCCCCAGGACACCGCGGCGGCCTCAACCGCTCGCGCCGTGCGCGCAGGGCGGCGGGCGCAGTCAACGAGCCACCTCCGCTCAACGAACTGGCGGGTTACCGCGGTGACGTTGTCGGGAGTCAGCTCTCGCAGCGGATCCGAGTCACCGGCGAGGTGGGCCAGCCACATGGTGAGCGCATCGCCGGTGAGCATCACCATTTCCCCGGTGCGGTAGTCCACGAGCACGGTCACGTGCGGCGTCCGTACGGTGGCCAAACTGGCAGCCGGCAGCAGCGACGAACGTCTGCTATTCATGGCCATGCCAGTGTGTCCACGGAACGGGTGGCACGGCGGCGACCGTACGGAGCCACAGCTCGGCGCAGAGCAGCGGCTCCAACCTCCCCCAATTCGTGTCCAAGCCAAGCGCCGCACGACGAATCTGCCTATCTAGCCGCTGGGGGTCGGCCAGGCCACGATCGGCGAGGTGCCCGTCCGCAAGGTCCAGAACGTGTGACAGATTCGCGCGGAGGCCGCGGTGGTGATCTCCGACGAAGACGCCCTTAGCGGCGCGCAACCGAACCGGCTCGGGCAGCAGCCCGCGGGCAACTTCAGTGAGCAACGGCTTGTAGCGACGCGGCGAGGTGCGCAGGTCAGCAGGCACGCCCAGCACCGCGTCAACAACGCGGGCATCAAGGTACGGATTGTGCAGGGCGATCCCGAACGCATCCGCCAGCTGTGCCTCAGAGTGCGCGGTACGTGCGACCTGGCGTACCTCGGCCAGCAGCGCCCGGTCCGCGAAACCGGCACCGGGTAGGCCATCCTCCGTGCCCACCGCCGCCGCTAACTCAGTCGCCACGGGAGTCAACCCGTGCGCCGCGGCAACGCCGGCGAGGTGGCCCACATCGCCAGACATCGCGGCGGTGAGCATCGGCCACGGACTGACCCTGCGCAGCCGAGCCCATGCCTGTACGTCTGCGGCCAGCCTCAGCCACCGGCGGGTGCGTGCGAGATCGGCCAGGTACACCGGCGGCGGGAAGAACAGCGTGTCACCGCCGTCACCGGTCAGGTGCGAGTCGACGCCAGCCTCAGCGAGCAACCGCAGTTCTGCGGAGAACATTGCCCAGGTCAGTGAGGACGGGGCGGGTTCGTCGGTCACGGGCAACGCTTGGGACCCAGCCAGCCCCGTGTACGGAAGATGCCGGTCATCCAGCGGCAGAAGCAGGTGGCGCAGGGCCTTGCACGCTGCTGCGGCGCTCCGCGCATGGTCGAGATCGCCACCGGCAGTGATGTCCGCTGGGTGGACAGTGACCGCCGCAATGGACCCCACCTTGGCCGCCATCAGGGCGAGCGTCGTTGAGTCCAGTCCGCCAGACAGGTCGGCTGCTGGCACTACGCCATCGACGCGAACCCGCACTCCGGCCGCCAGCGTGTCGCGTAGGCGCGCGATCGCGTCGGCCAGGCTGCGGCGAGCTGGCTGCCACGCGGTACGGAGGGCCGGTGGTCGATCGGCGTGGGCCGTGATGCGGTGGCCCGGCGGCAACAGCGTCACTGCTGTCCACGCGGACCGGCCCGGCACAGCTGCGGTCGGGCTGAGGAGGCTTGCGGCCAACCAGCCGTCGTCGACCTGGCCGCCCGCAAGGGAAGCGAGCGCCCAGGAACTGGACGCCCACACCAGTGCTCCGTCACCGCTACGGGTGGTGTAGATCGGGCACGCACCAGCGGGATCGGTGAGGATCGTGACAGGCCCGCCCCGGACCACACCGATGATCGTGTACGCGCCGGCCCAGGCAACGAGCGCCGAGTCCGGCAGTACGTCAAGCAACCGCGCTAGCTCGGCGGCTGTCGCCGAACACGGACCAATGACGATTACCGCCGCGACATCGTTGTGGGCGATCCGCACATGGTAGGGCGACCACTTTCCGGCGACCCAGACCACGGGATCAGCCCAGAGCAGGCGCCCATCTGCGGGTAACAGCGCGGTAGTACCGCGGCCGACGTGGCCACCGAACCAGCGCACGGTCCTCACCGTCCTGTCTCACAGTTTGTGAGGCGGTGGCACCCTCGATCGAGGGTGCCACCGCCGGGACTGATTACCCGTACGGGTAGCGCTTCTGCTCGGTGCTGCCGCCGCTACCTCCGGTGGTCATCGTCGCGATGTCACCGACCGGTGCGATGTCAGCAAGTACATCGCGGGCCGACTTCTGGGCACCGGTGCGCTTTCGAGTGCGGTTCGCGGGCATCTGGGTCACCTCCTCTCGCATGTCATCGGGCGAGTGATGTCGTTGCCCGTCTATGAACTCGCTTTTGCGGTCGACGAGGAAGGGTGTTTGCGGGACCTGCCAACCACTTTGCAGCGCTTGCAAAGGCACCGTCTGCGACGCCCTCGCCGCGCTAGCATCAGATACCGACGATCGCTGGGGCTGGCCCGCCATGGACACTGCGCACCCGGTCTGGAACTCGCCCGCCATGCACGCCGCCCGAGAGCGGCGCGACGCGGGTGCGGTCATCCGACTCGTGCGTCAGGCAGCTGGCCTCACCCAAACCGCGCTCGGGGAGCGATGCTGCTGCTCCGGGGCCACCATCTCGCGACTCGAACGTGGCAAGTCCCCGATACACGACATCACCATGCGCCAGCGCATCGCCGCTGCCCTTGCCATCCCGCCGGAGTACCTCGGTCTGGCGGCGGTCTCCGAGGTCAACTGGCAACACGATTCGCCGGGTCACGGCCCCGTTACGAGGCAACCCGAATCCGTAACCGTTAAGGTCGGCCAAGACGTAGCCGGTGAAGACGGTGAGAAGCGAATGCGACGACGCAACCTGCTCGCGGGCCTGGCCGGAGCCACCGCGGTCGGGATTGTCGCCAGCAGGAGCCCAGCCGTGGCGCAGACCCTCACCGGGCAACTGGAGTCGCTGCTAGTGTCCGGCCCCGATCCGTCCGCCCGCGCCCTGCCGCTCGCCGAGCTGCAAACCACGCTTGCCCAGGCACGCGCCGCGTTCGAGGCTTGTCAGTACCACGACCTCGCCGCCTTGCTACCGCACCTAATCGGATCCGCTCGGGCGACTCGCGATACCGTTCATGGTCAGCTGCGGGAAGGGCCCGCAGCCGCTCTCGCCTCCGCATACGCGCTGCTGTCCGAACTGGCCATCAAGCTCAACGAAGACGGCATTGCGTGGGTTGCCGCCGACAGGGCGCTCACAGTGGCCCGGGCTGACTGCGGAGTCCCCACGATTGCCGCCGCATCCCGCTCCGTCGCGATTGCGATGCGGCGGCAGGGCCATCACGACGCGGCGACATCGTTGCTTACCACCACAGCCCTCAGCCTCGACGCGGACAGCCGCCGCGCCGACCCAGCGCTACTCGGCATCTACGGCTCGCTGCTGTGTACCGCCGCCTACAGCAGCGCGCAGAACGGCAACCGCAGCCGCGCCGCCGAGCTCATCGGGGAAGCCGAGCAGACCGCGATCCGCATTGGACACGCCCCCGTAGGCCATCCCGCGTTCAACCCAGCCATGGTCACGACCTACCAGATCGGTATCTACACAGCCCTTGGAGACACTGCCAAGGCGCTGGACCATGCCAGCAAGATCGATGCCCGACGGCTGCCTACGGCTGAACGCCACGCCCGCTATTGCGTCGACACTGCGAGAGCCTGGCATCGGCACGGCAGCGTCAACCGTGCCTATCAGGCCCTGCGCGCTGCGGAGTACCGCGCTCCCGAGGAGATGCGCCGGCCCTCGGTCCGCACGCTCATATCGACCATGCTCTACGCCCCAGGTGTTCCGCCCGCTGGGCTACGCGAACTGGCGGTCCGCTCGGGCGCTTGAGCGGGTCGAATATCAGCGACCCCGCCAGTCCCGGACGGCGCTCGGGAAGGTCGCGCCGTACGACCCGGTGCCGTCCGCCGCCAGCATGCCGTGCGCGACGGCACGGCTGAAGGTGTCGGCGGCGGTGGTGAGGATCGAGTGGAACGCCAGCGGATCCGCGGCCGCGCCAGCGCCGGTCGCGAGCGCGAAGATCGTGTCGCCGTCGAACATCGTGTGGACGGGGCGGATCGCCCGCGCCAGGCCGTCGTGCGCGATCCCGGCGAGCTTCTGGCACTGCGCCTTCGTGAGGGTGGCGTCCGTGGCGATGACCCCGAGCGTGGTGTGGAACGGCCGCGTCTCGGACTCCGTCACCGCCGCAGCCAGCTCGGCGGGGGACGGGTCGGCCAGCCCGTCGAACTCACCGCCGAGCCCGAACTGCGCACCGTAGAGGCGGCCGGTCACCGGATCGACCGCCGACCCGACCGCGTTGACCACGGCCAACGCCGCCACCGTCACGCCGCCCGGCAGGACGGCGCTGGCCGAGCCGACGCCGCCCTTCAAAGCCCCAATGCTGGGCGGATCGCCAGGAACACCAGAGCCGGTGAGCGCTCCGGTGCCCGCGCCGACCGACCCCAGCGGCACCGGCCCGTCGCTCGCGGCGTCCACCGCCGCCGCGCCGAACGACGCATCCGGCGTGGCCCGGAACTCGCCGCCGCGACCGAGGTCGAAGAGCACGGCCGCCGGCACGATCGGCACCACCTGGCCGGGGGCGCCAACGGGGAAACCCTCGCCAGCATCCGCCAGCCGCGCCATGACCCCGGCCACGGCGGCCAGCCCGAACGCGCTGCCGCCGCCAAGCAGGACGGCGTGTGCGCGGTCAACCAGGTTCCGCGGATCCAGCACGTCCGTCTCGTGCGTCCCCGGGCCGCCGCCACGCACGTCGACCCCGGCGACGGCGCCACCAGGCGGCGCAAGGACGACGGTCACGCCCGTGCGCCAGCCGTCGCCGACCCGGCTGTGGTGCCCGATCCGCAGGCCAGTCACGTCGGTGAGGCTGTTCGTCGGTCCGGGGATCATGGCTGACCGGCCAGGAAGAGGCGCGCGGCTTCGGCGTACACGCGGGCGTACCGGATGATCTCGGCCACCTCGACGTACTCGTCCGCCTGGTGGGCGATCCACTTGCCGCCGGGCCCGTAGACGACGGTCGGCACGCCGCCACGCGCGGTGAGGATCGTGCCGTCGGTCGTCCCAGGGACGCCGCCGTACCGCGGCTCCTCGCCGGTGACGGTCCGGTGCGCGACGGCGAGCGCGGCCACAACGGGATGATCGGCGGGTGTGTCCACCGGCAGCCGATCCACCAGCACGGACACCTCGGCGGGCGCCGCGATCTCGCGTACCCGGGTGATCAGCATGGCGTGGTCGATGCCCGGCACAGTGCGCACGTCGGCGGCGACGGTGGCCAGCGCCGGGATCACGTTGATCTGATCGAGGTCACCGCCGGTCACCACGGTGGGCGTGACGTAGGGCAAGCCGAGGTGCTCGTGCTCGCCGTACCGCTCCTGCAGCTCACGCTCCAGCTCGGCCAGCCTGTTGATAAACGCCGCCGCCACGGGAAGGGGGTTCCGCCCGTGCTGCGGCATCGCCCCGTGCGCCATCCGCCCGTGGAAGTCGACCCGGATCCGGATCGCACCCTTGGACACCGGGCAGATCTCGCCGCCCTCCGGCTCGCAGACGATCGCGGCGTCCACCCCGTCGGCCTGACCGGAGTCGACGAAGTCGTGGACGCCGATCATCAGCCCTTCCTCGTCGGCCAGCGCGGCGACGACGATCCGACCCGGAAACGGGCCGGCGAGCTGCAGCGCGCGGGTGCCGTAGAGCATCGCGGCCACCCCGGACTTCATGTCGGCGGCGCCACGCCCGTAGAGCCGGCCGTCGCGGATCTCGGCGCCGAACGGGTCAACGGTCCACTCCGCCCGCGGGCCCTCGGTGACGACGTCGGTGTGCCCCTCAAAAAGCAGCGTCGGACCGTCGCCGCCGCCGCCCTCGATCGTGGCCACCACGTTCGGGCGCCCGAGCGCCGCGCCGGCAATCACCGGATCCCAGCCGAATGCGCGCATCTGCTCGGCGACCAGCGTCGCGGCGGTCTGCTCCGAACGGCCGTGCACCGGGTCGTTGACGCTCGGCGTCCGCACCAGGGCCTGGGTGAACGCCACCACGCCTGCGGCGTCGACCTTCACGTCAGAGAGCGCGGATGGCGTCGGCGCTGGGCACGTCACCGCCGAACAGCTCGAACGTCACACCGATCGTGTTCGGCGCGCGGAGCACCTCGGCGATGACGGCGGCAACGTCCTCGCGCGGCACCGGCGCACGGCCGCCCAGTTCGGTGGAGACGTGGACGAGGCCGGTACCTGGATCGTTCGTCAGCGGTCCGGGCCGCACGATCGTCCAGTCCAGCTCGCTCTTGACCAGGGCGGCGTCCGCTTCGGCCTTCGCCTGGAGGTACGCGCGCATGCTGCCGGACGCCGACTCTGGCGCCTGGGCGCCGACGGAGCTGATCATCACGTACCGGCGCACCCCGGTCTGCTGTGCGGCGGCGATCAGCTTCAGCGCACCGCCGAGGTCAACCGTGCGCTTCCGCTCGTCGCCGCTTCCCGGGCCCGCGCCGGCGGCGAACACCACGGCGTCGGCACCCTCGACGTACGGTACGAGGCTCGGGTCGTTCTCCAGGTCGCCGAGGACGGGCACCGCGCCGCGCGCTTCGAGATCCGGGGCGTGCTCGGGTTTGCGGATCAGGCCGCGAGCCGTGTGGCCGTCGGCGGCCAGAAGCTCTAGCAGTTTCCGCGCGATCTGACCATGGCCACCGGCGACGAGGACGTCCATGAGGGGAGGCTACCCGCCAAACCTAGGCAGACAGGGCTCCCGCCGGCGGACGGGGGTACGCCAGCGGGAGCGCTCGGTCACCGGATCACGCGATCCGGCGCAGTTCCTCGGCGCGCTCCAGCGTCGCCGCTTCGTCGTTGTACTTGCGCTCCAGGCCGGCGGCGAGGCCGACGACCTCGTGCCAGATCTGGGCCATGCCACCGAGCGCGAGCCCGGTCAGCGTGATGCCGATCCAGTCCGCGCGGACGTCGATGCCCCAGCGCGCCCACATGCTGAAGTCGGCGATCCAGGCGACGCCGACGCCGAGCAGCGTCAGCAGCAGCATCCACATCTCCGGACGCTGGTTCTCGTAGACGAAGCGCCGGACCATCATCGCCACGGCCAGGACGCCGAGGCTGAGGAGCGTTGCGATCGCGAAGACATACATGATCAACCCTCCGAACTTCCCCGATAGCTCCGTCCCGCTGCCGGCGGATCACGACGGCCCGCGGCCAGAGCGAAGGTTTCTGCGAGCGCCTTGATGGGGCCACCCGCTGCTGGACAGCCTTGCGCCGGCCGTCCGTGGCTGTGCTGTGTGTCCGGCATGCGTCCTCGCCGGAGGGAGGGTCCTCAAGTGTGTTCGTGCATATGCGCCTCCCGGCGGGAGAAGCCGCGCGTCGCAGTGCGACGCCAACCCGGCGGCGCTGCCGACATGCAGCGTGACCGCGTCAGAACTAAGCGTTACTCACCGGACGTAAAGCCGCAAGGGGATCAATCGGGCGCCGGCCGGATCGCGACCGCCACGCTCACCACCAGCAACCAGCCCAGCGCCACCGTGACGACCGCGCGCTCCAACATTCCGTTGGCCAGCCCCGCGCTCTGGACGAGCAGGGCGGTTCCGGCAGCGGCTATCAGCCCGACCATGAGCCAGCCGGCAACCCGGGAAACGCCGGCCACCAGCGGGTCGGGCCACCGCGCGGCGAGCGCCAGCATCGCCAGCCCAGCGAAGCCGAGGGCGCCGGCGCTGGTGCCCGCATGGAACACGTCCCGCAGTGTGGTTTCGGGGTTGTGCGGCGGAAGTGGACAGCCGGGCGTGCAGGTGACCGACGCCGAGCCGACGAACAGCGCCGCACTGACCAGCAGAAACCCGCTCACCAGCCGGACACGGCGAAGCGCGCCGCCCAGCATCCCGACACCGAGCGCCGCGTAGAGGACGGCGACGCGGTACAGGGCGGACCGCGGTGCCGTGCCGACGCCGAGTTCGCTGAGGTAGTCGGCGGCCGAGTAGCCGGGCGTCCGCACGGCGGCCACGCTGAGGCAGGCCCCGGCGATCACCGCGGCCAGACCTGCGGCGGCGGCGAACCCGCGGTTGAGCGCGGGCGCGCGGGCCGGGACGGCGGCGGTCCGGTCAGCCGACACGGCGGATCCGATCCCATGCGGACGCCCAGGACTCCCGCGGCTGGCGGCACACCCAGATCGGCGTGCCGTCCTCGTCGTTGTCGATATCGACGCGCAGATCGACCTGGCCTGCGGGCGTGACCTCGGCGAACAGCTCTCGCAACTTCGACTCGGCGAACCCGATCGCGATCACCACGTCCGCGCGTTCCGGCGGGATGCCGAAGTCGGCCACGCTGTTGTGCCCGCTGTACGCCCGGGGCAGCCCGCGCTCCGGCCCGTACCGCGCGACCGCGGCCGCCTCGCCATAGTTCCCGGTGAGCACGATCGCGCGCTCCCGATCGGCGGCAGGAAGCGACCTGTGGACGGCCGCGAGCGAGTCGGCGAACGCGGGCCAGCCGATCGTCTCCGCCGCGTCGTAGTTGATCTCGACGATCAGCGCCGGCAGCCGGTCCGGGGGGAAGATCGGGAGCATCAGGACGGATGTGACCGCGCCACTGGCCACGACGGCCGCCGCCACGGCCGCCCGGCGCACCGCCGACCGGGCCCACCACTCGACCGTCACCACCGAACCAGCCGCCGTCAGGATCAGCAGCACACCGGCCGTGTAGTAACCCTTGCCGCCGATGGCGAAGTAGAGCAGCGTCACCAGCGCCCAGGCCCACGCGAGCACCCGGTACCGCCGCCACTCCGGGCGCCGGAACAGCGCCACCGCACCGGCCACCCATACCGGTACCAGGAACGGGCTGACCAGCACGATCTGGAGCCCGACGAAGACCAGCCGGCCGCCGTAGGAGGTGTCCTCGCCGGCGCTGCTGAGCGACTCGGCCATCTCCAGCTGGGGCCAGCCGTGGGTGGCCTGCCAGATCAGGTTCGGCGCCCAGATCGCCAGCGCGAGCGCCGCGCCGCCGAGCACCCACGGGTCGCGCAGCCAGCGGCGCGGGCCCGCGATGACGATCCCGCCGAGCAGCGCCAACCCGAACCCCGCCACCAGGTACTTGTTGAGCAGGTCGACGCCCGCCACCGCGCCCGCGACCAGCACCCATCGGGTGTTGTCCGTGCGCAGCGCCCGCGTCACCAGCCAGCCGATCGCGACCCACGCGGTGATGTCGAACGTCGTGGTCGTGTGGAGGTGACCGGCGGCGAGCACGATGCTGCTCACCGCCGCGACGGCCGCCGCGAGCAACTGCGCCGCCCGGCCGCCGCCCAGCTCACGGGCTATGCCGGCGACGAACAGGACCATCGCGCCGGCGAGCAGCGCCGACGGCGTCCGCAGCGCGACCAGGCTGCCCGGAGCGAGCGTGTCGGCGACACGGGCAATGAACGGCGCGAGCGGTCCCTGGTCGACGTAGCCCCAGGCCAGGTGGCGGCCGTCGAGCAGGAAGTACATCTCGTCGCGGTGGTACCCGTACCGGCCGGCGAAGGCCAGCAGCACGACGCTCACGGCACCGGCCACGGCCCAGGGCCACCGGGTCCGCGGGCCGAGCGGCGGCGCGTCCATACCTGGGAGTGTCTCCCATCGTGGTCGGATGGGTCACAGCCGGCGCCACTGTCAGAGGTGGCGACTACGCTCGATTCATGGTCGCGGTGCCGCTCGGTATGCCCGCCCTCCCCGTGGTGGGGGAAGAGGCGGTCGCCGCGCCGCGCCCCGCCGACCCGCGCCTGGTCGACTCTTTCGGCCGGGTCGCCACCGATCTGCGCGTCTCGGTCACCGACCGCTGCAACCTGCGCTGCACCTACTGCATGCCGGCCGAGGGGCTGCCCTGGTTGCCGGGCGATCAGATGCTCAGTGACGACGAGCTGGTCCGGCTCGTCCGGGTAGCCGTCGAGCAACTCGGCGTTCGCGAGATCCGCTTCACCGGCGGTGAGCCGCTGCTCCGGCCCGGGCTGGCCGGGATCCTCCGCGCCACCACCGCCCTGACGCCCCGCCCGCGCACCAGCCTCACGACCAACGGCATCCGCCTCGACACGCTCGCCGCGCCGCTCGTCGCCGCCGGCCTCGACCGCGTCAACGTCTCGGTGGACACCCTGGACGAGGAGCGGTTCCTGCGGCTCACCCGCCGCGACCGGCTCGATGACGTCCTTACCGGCCTACGCGCGGCCACCGACGCCGGGCTCGCCCCGGTCAAGCTCAACACGGTGCTGATGCGCGGCGTCAACGACGACGAGGCCGTCCCGCTGCTGGAATTCGCGCTGGAGCACGGGTACGAG
>Ga0210378_10000682_pt1 | contig 17521 bp, 12 predicted proteins | sample PLM1_60_b1redo_FD_155465 | JGI IMG/M metagenome (GOLD analysis project Ga0210378, IMG submission 155465) | Groundwater sediment microbial communities from an aquifer in East River, Colorado, USA - PLM1_60_b1 redo | ecosystem: Environmental > Terrestrial > Soil > Riparian zone | place: USA: East...
CGCGGTGGCCAGGACCAGCTCGGCGCGCAGGCTCTCCTCCTCGGCGCGCAGCCGCAGCGTGGCCTGGATCGCGTACCCGGCGGCCGCCAAGGCGAAGATGACCATCGCCCCGGCGATGTAGGCGTCGGCAAACGCCGTCTGGCCGCTCAGCCGGTCGAGCACCGGCCGTCGGTCCGGACACGCCGGCCGGCGCCCGGCTGGGGGAGAACCGCCAGTACTTCGAGTTCCTCCGCCACGAGGGCCCCCGAGTGATGGCCAAGTGGCGGGAACTGCGCTCGGCCAAGCGCTCCGAGTGACGGCGCGGGACGCCGTCAGCCGTGGTGGCCCCGCATGATCACGGCGCCGTCGGCGAGCGCGCTGATGCCGGCCCGAGCCCGGTCGCCTCGATGAACCGGCAGGGCGATCGAACCAAACCGGGTCAGGGCTTGCAATACAGACATCGCCAGCGCGTGTCACCGCTTCATCATGGGAAACCCGAAATCGAGTCACCAAAAGTTGCTCCGTCCACGATCGCGGTCAGCTCGCAGAATGGACGCCATGGCCCACGCGCTTGAGCTGTTCTTCGATCCCGCCGCCGAAGCTGCGGTCAAGGGCGTGTGGGCAAGGCTCGAGGCGGCGGGATTGCCCAGCCTGGCCACTCGAACGCACCGAAGGCACCGGCCACATGTCACCCTAGCCGTCGCTGAACGCATCGACACAGCGCGGCTTCAGGACGTTCGTGACCGCCTGGCCGCAACGCATCTGGACATCGCGCTCTACTCGCCCGCGGTCTTCCAGCGCAGCGGTGTGCTGTACCTCAGTGTCGTCCCGACGCTGGCGCTGCTGCGGCTCCACCAGGAGGTTCACGCCGCCCTGCGTGACAGTCTGGTCGCGCCGTGGCACACCTACTCGGTTGGCGCCTGGGTGCCGCACTGCACCCTCGCACAAAGTCTCACCCGCGCCCAACTCGCCCGTGGCGTCGACCTCTTGCATGACCAGCCTATTGTCGAGACTCACATCTCTGGCGCGGGACTTCTCGACACTAAGACGGGTGAGGTGCTGCTACTGGCGACGCTGCAGGCGCATCCATCCTGAAGCCCATCCATGCGGCGGTGCCGCAAGGATCAGGAGGCTGGTTGCGGTAGCCGGTACTCGTGGAGCCGTTCGGCGAGCTCCAGAACCGGCGGGGTGGTGTGCCACTCGCCAAGGAGCTCTAGCAGCTCCGTTCCACGCTTGCGCACGGTCTCCGTCCGCTTGCCCTCGGGGACGGCCATCACCTCGATGCCGAGCCGAGCTGCTTCCTCCGGTTCCGGCCGCTGCCGGGCAACCAGCGAGGCGGCCAAGTTCAGGGTGGCGTTTCCCCGGTCCTCGAACAAGGTGTGCCTGACCCCTGGTCGGTGATACAGGGCGACTGCCTGGCGCGCGTAGTCCTCGGCGACCTCGCCCTCGCCGAGCCAGACGAGTGTGCTCGCGAGCGCCGACATTCCGGTAGCGGGTGTGTAGGGCGAGTCTCCCGGCTGGACTGGCAGGTCGATGAGGTGCCGCTCCATCACGGCGAGCGCTTGCTCTGCGTCCTGCCGCTCACCCAGCACCGCATACACCCTGGCCATGTTGGCCGCAATCCGGGGACGGTTGTAGGTGTTGTCGTAACGTTCGGCAATGTGTAGGTGGTCGAATGATCGCCGGTGTTGTCCGGCGTAGAACGCGATTGTGCCTTGCAGCGTCTTCACCGAGGCGCATAACACTGCCTGCCCGACGTCTTCGGCGTACCGCCAGGCCAGCGCCGCATGCCGCCGGGCAGCGGTGTAGTCGCCCAGGTTGAAGGACAGGCGGGCGAGAAAGTAAGTGAGCTGCCCACCAAGCAGCGTCAAGTGCGCGCGATCCTTCAGGCTCTGACGGACATCGAGGAGCTGCTCGACCCGCTGCCAGTCGTCCCACACCTGCGGGAACAGGTCGGCGTGCGGCATGCCGAGACACTCCACCGCGAACCGTTCGACGTCCTGATCGAGCTCTTCGACGGTCAGGGGATCGACGCTAGATCGCTTCTGCTTAGCGGTTACTGCTGCATCGCTGGCGCGGCTCAGAAGTCCTCCGGTCGGTGCCTCCTCGGTCGTATCGAGACGTCTCTCACTGAGCCCGAGCAGCTCGGGCGTGGAATCGAAGAACTGGCACAGCAGGCGACGATGGAAGCGATTAGGACGGCAGATCCCGCGCTCCCATTTGCTGACGAGCCCGCCGGTCACGCCCTTGGCGCCGAGCCGGATGAGGCCGTCCGCTACCTCGTCTTGGGTTAGGTTTTGCGCCTCACGGGCCTGACGTAGGAGAAGGTTTGGAACCGCCTCGTTCGCGGGAACCACCACGACCGTGCCCTCCCGTCACCACCGGGAACCAAACCGGGACCGCATCCTAACCCACCCGTCCAGGTCCGGCAGAACCGCCGGAACCCGTGGTCGGCGCGGACGTTGCCAGGGGATTACCAGGGTCAGAACCAGGGCGTGACGTTCACGTCCGGGAACCTGGCGCGGTTTGCTCCCGACCCATGAGGAATTTTGAACCCGCCAATCTCCCCGCCCGCCAACCTCAGGTCCTCGGCCGCAAGCCGGCCGCGTGGGAGCAGGGCAACCGAAGCCTTCGGCGCGCACTGACCCTAGCTCGGGCCTGGCACCTCGAACAGGCGGCCACTCTCCTTCGCCAGTACTCCAGCGTAGACGCCTTGATGCTCGCAGCCAGCAAGACGGCCGGACTGGTGGCTGTCATCGGCACCGAAGCACGGCAGCTCGGCGCACCCCTTCCTGCCGACGTCATCGACGCCATGCCCGAACTGCACCGCTGGGCTGCAACGTTCAGGGAGCAGGTACGAGGTCGGCGGTCATGACCTTCCGTTGTCCAAGTCCTCGAGCCGGCATCCATCCCCCCAGCCGGCTCCTGGGCGGGGAAGGCACCCGGAGTCAGGTTGAGCAGGCTCCCTGGCCCCGGGTGCACCCGCTCGCTCACTCGACGGGAGGTGATGATGGGGCGCCGTCGCCAGGCTCTTGAGCCGACTCGTGAAGGGTTGACGCCTGAAGAACGTGCCGCCTTGGAGCGCCTCGCCGCGGTGGATGGTTGCCTGCGTGGCTCCCGCTGGCTGGTTGGCCGGGTCGTGGCGCAATCCCTTGCTCGCCAAGGCTTCATCTTCGCCTATTCTGAGTTCGTCATCCTGAGCGACGCCGGCTGGGGTGCCTTGGCCGCCGACCGCGAGCAGCCGCCTACAGACAGATAGCGGAGCCATCAACTCGGCTCAGCTACCAGCGGCGTAGTACGAAAGACACCGAGCCTCCCTCGGGGGCTCGGTGTTCGAACGTGCTACAGCTGGAGCACCTGGCGGTAATACTTTCGAACCCGGAATGGCGAGACAGGATCCGCCGGGCGAAGGGCGCTTAAGGGTCAAAACTGATTATAGCGCCTAGTGATGTACCGACCCAAGTCGGCGAGAAGCCCTGTGCTTGCGGCTGCGGGAGGACCGTCAGGCCAGGCCGGACCTTCGTCAGCCGTGAGCACCAACGCCGTTGGATGTCTGCCGGGGGTGGGCGCAACCTTGTCACCTTGCGGTGGGATCGCAGGAGCTAAACTACTTCCTCTGCACCGATGAGGCTCAACTACTAGAAAGCCTTAGACACAGTTTTCATGAAGAGCGATACTGTAGGAGTCAGTTATCAAGGAGATATGTGGACGACGTCGTACGAGTTCTAGGACAAGAGTTTGTTCGCTACGTGTTAGGTCTGAACGGCGATAGCGATTTGCCGAACGAGACGAGTCTGACAACCGAGCAGCAACAGATAATCGCTCAGCTGCGCGATATACTGGCTCAGCTGCAGCTACCATTAGACGAATCAAGAAGTAGCTTTGTTCTTTATAGTGCTCTAGCCAGATTTGGTTCGATTGCTCCGGGCACTCAGAGATCCATCGCCAACATCCTCCGGAGCCACGCAGGTGGAACGTTAGAGGAGATACCGGAAACACAGGACTCGTTCGAACGGCACATATTGGCGCTGGCGATCGAGACCTACCCCGTCTACTTGCTCCCGCGCCCCAAACAGGGTTCCCCCACCTTCTGGTCTTCCGCGACTCTTGCAACCTACGAACATCCGAGCGGTATTGAGGCCATGAGAGATCTCCTTCGAGATGGAGATCTGAGGCGGCTTTTCCCCGAGGCACCAAACGCCGAAGCCATCAACTCCTTCACCGACGCCGTCGACATTAACGCCTGGTGGACACTGAGCAGCGGCCGAGGCGGCACATACCAGGCGATCATGCTCGTAAACTTAATTCTCAACCATGCGTATGCTAGCTTGATCACGAGCAGATCTCCCACGCCCGCCCAATACATTGAGTTCGTCCAGCGTGCCATCTACGATGTCCGGGCTCTGGCGCGTGGCGAAGTTGTGGAGGTGCCTCAGCTGGTCGGGCTCTTCAACCTACAACTTGACGACGGCATCACCGTACCCGTTACAAACGGACTATTCCGCGCCCCGTCCTCAAGGGAGCGCGAGCAGATCTTTCCAGATGGAGGCAATGTTCAAGTTGTTCTAGATACGAAGTACCCGTTACGGCTCATTGAGGTTCGTCCCTGGATCCCAAACGAGGACCCCGCTATAACGTTCAGCGACGAGCACATGAGAGACTTTGAGCAGTCTCGACGCGATTCTCAGCGGAGGGTCGATAATGCGAGGCTTGCCCTCCTCCTGGCATCAGAACCGGACAGTCTTATCAGCCCCGTTGAAATCGCCAATATCGTGCTCGATCCACTCAATCCTGGGGGGTCGGCTTCCTGGCGCACCGAGATCGCTGCCCCTGTTCCTACCGCCATGGTGACTGGGGAGGCAGCAGCCAGAGCCACGGCCTGGGCAGAAACCATTCGCAGGCGACCAGCTCACAACCTAGATATCGGCATCAGGCGGCTCCTTTCAGCCGCCACGGCGAGGCTTGATCCCATCGATGGTTTTGTGGACGCAGTCGTGTGTTGGGAGAACCTTTTCGGCACTCAGATGGAGACGACGTTCCGGGTTACGGGCGCAATGGCTTGGTTGCTCGAACCAGATGACGCGACCAAACGTGACACATTGCAGACGGAACTGAAGAAGCTCTATGAAACCCGCAGCCAGCTCGTCCACGGAAGCAAGGAGCCCAAGCCCTTAGAAGCAGTCAAATTGCGCGACAGAGCGGCGGGACTGGCCGCAGAGTCCCTACGGCGCATCTACCTGCTGCCCGAGCTGTTGCCTCTGAAATCAGATACCCGCAGCCGACGCATTTTGCTCGGCAGATATTAGGGGCCTACTTGCCAGGAAATACAGCAACTTGGGTGCCAGCCGCGGGTGATGAAGCGATCTGAGCTCAGTCGGTGTCTTCCGGCACCAGCGTCCAGATGCGGCGTAACGGTAGCTCAGCTTGAGTCTCTCCGGGCAGCCTCTCATAGACTTCGGTTATCTTGTCGACAAGAGCATCTGAGTCCCATAGACGGATCTGGAAGAACAAGCGGCGAGCCTCGGCCCTCGCAGATTTCGTAAACCCTCCCCAGCTCACCAGCAAGCCGCGGGTAGCACCGAAGTTCGACATCACACCTTGCAGCTCGCGCAGTGTTGGGGCATCCGCCTGCTGGGCGCCTGACTTCACCTGCACAGCCAGCATCGCCCCGTCGAACCCCATGCTGCCCTGGCCAGCCAGGATGTCGACCCCGCCGTCCGGCCCGGCGGGTGAGACGTTGGTGACGAAGCCCTCCGCACGGAGAATCTCGCCAACCAGCTGTGCGAGTTCATGACCGTGGAAGCGTGCCGCGATGCGCTTACCGATCTGATCCCTGCTTAAGCGATCGAAGTCGACAGGCGCGGCCTCCTCGCCTTCGTCACTCGGAACCTCAGGCGCGACCACGGGCTCCGCCGTTGGTTTCCCCGCAAGTAGTGCCTCGATCCTTTCCTCGGCGTTGTTCCGCTTGATCTGGCAGACGGTCATGAACGCGCCGAGCGAATAGAGGAGATCTTGGTCGATCTCGCTACGAGGCACATCCTCCCGAATCCACTTCACCGGTCGCTGGTGCCGGATTTGGTCCGGAGCGCTTGCATCGAAGCGGTATCCGCCTGTGATACGGCCAAACGCTACCGCCGGGGCGCTCTTGAGCGGCAGGGCGACAAGGTCCCCATCTTTGATGCGATTGGTGAAAGCGTCCACCTGTCCGGCCCAGTTGGCAACGGTCGATGGCTTGGCGTCGGGATGGCGCTCCTCGATTCGCTGTCGGACAGCGTCAATGGAGTGGGCCTTGGAGATATCACCAAGCTCAGCCCAGCCGACCCCCACCACGGTGTTGGACATCGCGTAGCTTTCGCCTTCACCTCGCCGACCGCATCGAACAAGCCACAGGGTCATGACGGCGCTATCCTCCGCTGCCTCGTGCTCAGCTTCGGTCGAGCTATATCACTCAATGCCGTACGCCTCCCCCAGATTGCGAGCCCCAGTCTTCTGCCGCGAGAGGGGCCGCATTGAGCTGGTCGCGGCGCGCGCGCCAGTCAGGCATGTAGGTGTCCATGAGCTTGGTGTAACGCTCGCCGTGGTTGCGCTCAAGTAGATGGGTCATCTCGTGGACAACGATGTACTCCAGGCAGAGCGGGTGTTTCTTGGCGAGTTCGAGGTTGAACCAGATGTGACCCGTCTGGCGGTTGCAGGAGCCCCACTTGGTCTTCATCCGCCGGATGCTCCAGCGCGGAACCTTGCGGTCGATGACAGGCTCCCACTTGGCAATCACCGGGGCGACGGCGAGTCGGAGTTGCTTGCGCTGCCACTCTTGTAGCAGCTTGACGCGCGCGTCGGTGTCGGCGCCTTCCGGGACGTACATCAAGAGCCGATCGCCGTCGACCTCGACGTGCGCCCGCCCGGGCCGCTTGATGACCTTCAGCCGGTGGCGCGCGCCCCAGACGTAGTGAGATTCGCCGGTAACCATCTCTCGAGTTGACTGGCGCGCCGCGTCCTGTAGCTGTTGGCGCTGGCGCTTGATCCACGGCAGTCGTTGGATGACCGCCAGGCGGATCTGCTCCTCGTCGAGACTGGCAGGCGCGGCGACCCGTACCCGGCCTACCGGCGGGTAGACCCCAATGTGCAGGTTCTTGATGTCCTTGTAGACGACATCGACGTTGATGCCACGAACGGTCAGGTAGCCGCTAGCGGTACTCATTGCGCGCCTTCACCAGGTCAAAGAGCTCGTCGAGGCGCTCGTAGCCGCCCGGTAACGCCTTCCGTAGGGCTCGCTTGACCTTCTTTTCCTTTATCGGGTTTCCCACCCAGTCATAGGGCTTGCTATCCATGACGGCACTGTCGACCTTGATCGCGACATCCTCGCTCGGCAACTCGAAGTCGATGAGCGCTCGCCGTGCGCCGTTGTCGGCCCACGTCGGATAGACCGTGTCAGATTCGCGCTTGCCCAGCTGCTGCGCTTGGGCGATCAACCGCTCCAGGTACTGCTTGTAGTCGATAGCCCCTTGGCGTTGCTGCTCGATGAGCGCGTCGAGCAACTCGGACATCTTGTCGTAGTACTTCGGGTTCATCGCGCGCTCATCGATGATGACCTTGCGCATGTTGTTAGTGATGGTCTCGGCGACGGCTTCCGGGTCCTTCTTGATGCCAGCGGGCAGCTTGTCGATGGCGCCCACGCCTTGCTCCACGATCAGCTGGATAAGGCCAGTGTCCTTGAAGTCGGCGACCACCTCGGGAGCGTCGGCCTGGATGTAGGTGTCCAGTAGGAAGCGCATACCGGCCTCGTACTGCTTGAAGTCGACGTCCTCGCCGGCGCCGAGCTTGACCTCGTCGCGAACGGCAGCGTAATGCGCAATCTCGTCTCTGATGGAAGTAGCTTCGGCGTCGCTGTACCCGGCCGCACTCATCTCGTTGGCCAGGTTGCCGAAGGCGCGCGTCACGGCAGCGACGGCCTTGTACAGGTCAACCCGCTTGGGCTCGTTGGCCTTGAGCTGGTCGGCGTTGCCCGGCTCCTCAGCACAGAAGTAACGCTGGTACTGCAGCGTGTTCTTGGGCGGCACGACCGGCTCACAGATGGCACGGACTCGCTCGAGTGCTTCGTCGAGGTCCTCGCGTGCCTTCTCGATGCGGTCGGACAACAAGCCTTCAATGTCCTGTCTCTCGTAGCCGTCGAGGGCGCCCGAGGTGTAGTCGGTGATGGCGCTTTCCAGCGAGTTGAACAGGTCCCGGTAGTCGACGATGTAGCCGTAGTCCTTGTCCTCGCCGTCGAGCCGATTGACGCGGCAGATCGCTTGGAACAGGCCGTGGTCGCGCATCTTCTTGTCGATGTACAGGTAGGTGGCCGGCGGCGCGTCGAAGCCCGTTAGCAGCTTGTCGACTACGATCAGCAGCCGCATCTGTCCTGGGTCGTTAATGAACCGCTGTTTGACGTCCTTCTCGAACTGCTCGACCTTGGTCATCGCTGTGTCGGCCGGCTCGTTGAAGTGGTCGGCGAGCATCTGGCGGTAGATGTCGTACTGGCGCAACCTCTCGGTCGCACCTTCGCCCGAGTCTTCCTTGGAGATGTCGCCGGGCTGGGGCGCGTAGCTGGTGACGATGGCGCACTTGCCTTTAAAACCGGCCTGGCAGAACAGCTCGTAGAATTTGCAGGCCTGGTAGATGCTGGAGCCGACCAGCATGGCGTTGCCGCGGCGGTCCATGAGTCGCGGCTTGGTATCCATGTCCAGCAGGATGTCGTGGACGATCTGCTTGGCCCGAGGCTCTGAGCTTACGATCTTCTGCATCGTGCCCCAGCGCTTCTTGAGCTCGGCGCGGGACAGGTCAGTCATGCCCTTAGTCTTAAGGTCGAACCACTTGTCCACCTGCGCCGGCGAGGTCAGGCGCTGGTCGATGTTGCGCGCCTCGTAGCGCAAGTCCAGCACCGCGCCGTCCCGGACGGCCTCGTCGAACTTGTAGGTGTGGATGAAGCTGCCGAATGTCTCGATCGTAGTGGCCTTGTCACTCTTGAGCAGCGGTGTCCCGGTGAAGCCGATGAACATAGCGCCCGGCAGCAATTGCTTCATGGCCTCGTGCATCTTGCCGGACTGGGTGCGGTGGGCCTCGTCGACGAAAACGAAAATGTTGCCCTTAGCCAAGAAGTCCTTGGGCACGTGGGTTCGCAGTTCCTGGATAAAGTCGCCCTCGGCTTCGTCGCGTGCCGCCTCGCTCTCCGAGCCACGGAACTTATGCACCAGCGAACAAATCAGCCACTCCGTAGACTTGTTTAAGGTGTCCAGCACGTCGAGGCCACTGTTGGTGCGGTAGATCGACTCGTTCACGCCATTGAACACTTGCTCGATTTGGTCATCGAGCTCGGTGCGGTCGGTGATCAGCAGCACGCGGGCGTCCGGTTGGTGCTCGCGAATCCACTTCGCCAGCCACACCATCGTCAGCGACTTGCCCGACCCTTGGGTGTGCCAAATGATGCCGCCTTCGCGCTTGGCGATCCGGGCCTGCGCCGCCTTGACGCCGAAGTATTGGTTGTGACGGCATACCTTCTTGACGCCGGCGTCGAACACCATAAAGTCGTGGATCAGCTCCAGCAGCCGGGCCTGGGAGCACAGCTGAGTCAATGACCGGTCCAGCGGGTCCTCGATGTCGGAGTCCTCGCGCCAGGCCAGCCAGTACTTCTCGGGAGTATCGATGACGGCGTAGCGCAGCCCCTCCACGTCGTTGCCGGCCATCACCAGCTGAACCGTAGTGAAGAACGGCCGGATGAACTCCGGCCTTTGGTTGCCGATCGTCTGCCGGATACCTTCCGATACGGCAACCTTGGATCGCTTCAGCTCCAGCGTCACGAGCGCAATGCCGTTGACGTACAGCACCACGTCTGGCCGTTTGGTGTGCTGGCCGAGCACGGTCACTTCCTCGGCCACTGCGAAGTCGTTAGCCTTCGGGTTAGACCAGTCGATCAGCCACACAGTCTCGAACTGCTCGCCGGCACCCCGCTTGACCTTCACGCCATAGCGCAGCAAGTTGTAAACGTCGCGGTTGGCTTCATACAGGTCGCGACCGCCACCGAGCGACGCCTCCTTCTTGAACTTATCGACTGCCTTGTTGATGAGCTTGTTGTCGTAACCCCGAGCACGCAGGTTCTGCACCAGCAACTCAACCTCGATGTTCGAGTTGCCTAGGCGTGTCTCCCAGTTGCCAAGATATTCGTATCTAAGTGAGTCGTGGAACAGGCCCACCACACGGTCCTGCGCCTTGCGCTCGAGCTGCCCGACATTGCTGACAACGTTGGTCATGCCACTGCCTCCACAAGTGGCAGCCGGGTGCGACCAGTTAACAGCTCCTGCATCATGCCCGTCTTGACTGCCCGGGCCTTCCTGAGACGCTGCTCCAGCACTTCAATCTCACTGACTACGTCGTCAAGCGCCTCAATGATAGCTCGCTGTTCGGCGAGGTCAGTCGGAATGCTCATCGAGAAACTCTGAAACGTTGGCAGACGAAGAGAATCAACTGTGGCCTTTACGCTGTTCTCCATTGCGTGTCGTCCAAAGAACTGCCGCATGTAGTAATAGACGAACTTGCCGACAGCTCCAGAGGTGAAGCTGCTGATCTTATAGACCCGCTGATGTACCTCAAACCTGCCGTTGATGTAGTGAAAGATCGAACCAATCCCACCCTCTCCAGGGACAAGGATAGCTTCACAGTCATAAGAGTAACTATCGATGCGTTCAACCGTCGCGGATCGTACAAAGAAGGGGTATTGACCAGAGGATTTCTTATCCTGGTTGTTTCGTGAGCCGGTCTTTATCTGAGATATGTTACCTAATAGCACAACCTGCCAGTCTCGGGCGAAGCCGGGAAGGCGAGTTTCGCCTGAGAGTAGCTGCTGCATCATGCCCTGCTTGATTGCTTGCTTCTTTGCGATGAGCTTCCTTAGGGCATCGATAAGCCGATCGGAGTCCCCCAAGGCGGTTGCGATCGCGCGCTGATCAGGCTTGGGTGGGTATGCGAATTCAACTTCCTTGAGGATACCAATTGATAGCTCTTGACGCGTGGTGCCAACAGCGGCCATTAGAAGTGATCGTTGAGCGCTGGCTGACTTGAGCATCTGATACCAGAAGGCCGGCTCGTGCTCTTCAGTGAACCGCAATCTCGCAAGATCCCGGCTGATGTTTCCCTCGAAACCATCAGGCACGAGTCCAACTCGTCCGGTCGTGCCCTTCACTGATACAAGTACATCGCCAGCTCTTATGCGGCTGCGCCTGTAGGCTGCTTCAACTTCCTTAGAGCTTCGATGAACCGCTGCCGAGTCCCCTTCGTTTAGATTCTTGATCGCGAGCACGGGTACTCCACCGACAACATTCGGTCCAGGCTGCACAATGCCATAGCAAATGGGAGAGTCTCGTCGGACAAGTTCCCGCAGTCGCCCAGAATGCCAATCATAAGGAATGGACGCTGCCGCTCTATCCTTCCAGCGGGAGCTGTAGGTAGTTAACGTGTTCTGCGAGTTGGTGGTAGCTCTCATTGCACCTCCAGTCCCATGTGCCGAAGGTGTTCCTCCACTCGCGCGTCCAGCTCGGCCAATTCTGAGTCTAGGTGCTTGAGAGTCTCGTCATAGCGTTCGCCGAGTTGCTGAATGCGGTCAACGAGGGCGAGCGTAAGCGAGTCGAGCTCGCCTAAGACAAGGGTCGCAATTGTGGACTGCCACTTGTCGTCAAGCACGAGAGCCTTGACGTCGGACTCGGTGAGGTCGCCGTACTTCTTGAGCGTCGTCAAGTCGAGAGCAGCTTGCGCTTCCTTGGCAGCCTTCTTGGCTGCGGCTTCCTCACTGTAGAGATCGATTAGGTGCTGCAACGCCTTAATCTCGTCAGGGTCCGAACCCTCACGCTTCGCTTCCTTGAGCCTGGCCGTTGCCAGGGCCTTGCTAATCTTGTCATCCTCCATCGCAGCAGCGAGCAGTCCATCCTCGACAGCGTGCTCCTCGATGTATTCCTCGACGGCTCGGGCCGCTGCCTCGGCTCTGGTAACGAGGTCGTCAACTCTGGCCTGGTCGTCAGAGAAGTAGCGGGCCACGATGAGACTTGGCGAAATGAGGTCGGTCTTGTACTTGATCGCGCCTCGACCCGAGCCGATGACGAGATCCGGGTCCTCGGAGAGCTTACGGTCCTTGTCTTCGATGGTCTTGCGCGGTTTGGCCGCCTCGACCCAGCCATCGTTCATGAGGAGGAAGACGTCGTCGTGTATGGTGGCGTGCCAGTAATCCATGAGCTGCTCGTAGACGTCGTACGCGTCGAGCAGCGGCATCGCCTTGAAGCGGGTGAGCAGGTCGTCCCCGAGCACTGTGATCAGGTCGTTCGGCTTGGTGTCGGCATTGATCGCCTCAAGCGATGACCGGTGCGCGCTGAACCAGGCGGCCACCTTGTCGCGCGCTTCGGCCGTGAAGTCCTTGAACTCGGCCGAGTCGAGGACCGTCTGCTGAACTTCGTTGACATCGACTGCGAGGTCGCTGTAGCCGGGCCGGTTGGGCTTGAACAGCTGCGAGCGCAAGTGCGGGAAGGCGCCCCAGTAGGCACCGAGGGCGTCGATGTCGCGGTCGGGGATGCCGCCGTGCAGGTGGGCGTGGAGGTCCTGGATGTCCTCGGGCTCCGACGAGTCGATATAGCGGGGGATGTTGAGGTTGTAGTCGTTGGCTTCGCTGGCGATCTCAGTCAGCGGCACCATGCAGGAGTAGCGGTCGATCTCGATCTGCTTGTTGAAGATGTCGACGATCTTGTGGATGTCCTGGCTGCGGAGCCGGTTCTTGGGGCCGTCCTTGATGAAGCTCTTGGAGGCGTCGATCATGAATACGCCCGTGCGGCCAACCGCGTTCTCCTTGTCGAGGACCATGATGCAGGCAGGGATGCCGGTACCGTAGAAAAGATTCGGGGGCAGGCCGATGACGCCCTTGATATAGCCGCGTTGCAGGAGCTGGCGGCGGATGTGCGCCTCCGCATGGCCCCGGAAGAGCACACCGTGAGGTAGGATGACCGCCGCCTTGCCTTTGCTCTTGAGCGACTTGAGCACGTGCAGGAGGAAGGCGTAGTCACCGTTCTTGGCCGGCGGCCGTCCCAGCTCGAAGCGGCCGTAATCGTTCTCTAGGCCGTTGCTCCAGGACTTCGTTGAGAACGGCGGGTTCATGACCACGAAGTCGAAGGTCTCCAGTTGGCCGCCTTTGGTGAACTGCGGGCTAGTGAGCGTGTCACCCTTCTGGATGTCGGCGTCCTCGTTGCCGTGCAGGATCATGTTCATTTTCGATAACGCCCACGTGGCGTTGTCCTTCTCTTGGCCGTAAATCGTGATACCGCGCGGTGCTTCGGCTGCGACCTTGAGAAGCAAGGAGCCGGACCCACAGGTTGGGTCATAGACGGTCTGGTCCTGGCGGGTGTGCGGGCCGATGCCGACCACCTTCGCCAATACCCGCGAGACCTCGGCTGGCGTGTAGAACTGGCCCTTCGACTTGCCGGACTCCGTTGCGAAGTGGCGCATCAGGTACTCGTAGGCGTCGCCGAGCAGGTCGTCGCCCTCGGCGCGGCTGCGGCGGAAGTCGAGGTCGTTGAAGATGGTGACGAGCTTTGTCAGCCGGTCCTGCATCTCCTTGCCCTTGCCGAGCTTCTCCTCGTCATTGAAGTCGGCTAGGTCGATGACCTTCTGCAGGTCATTGGCTTCGGCGAGCTTGGAGATGATCTTGTTGATCTTGTCGCCGATCTCCTTGTCACCCTTGAGCGCCAGCATGTCGTCGAATGAGCCGCCGGCAGGGACGTCGATCAGGCTGTTTGGATCGGACTTGGCCTTGTCCGTCACGTACTTCACGAAGAGCAAGGTGAGGATGTAATCCTTGTACTGCGATGCATCCATGCCCCCGCGCAGCTCGTCGCAGCTTTTCCACAGCGAGCTGTAAAGGTCAGACTTCTTTAGGACCACTCACTCACTCCTCGAGCTAGTGCTCTCGTTAGCGCCTACGGCAGAGCCCATACTAGTTAGCACCGTCCGCAATTCCGCAATATAGTGCTTTGCTTCTTTTGTCTCATCTGACAATATCTTACCATGACCGTCATGGTGCTCCAGCGCAGCCAACCACTCTGCAGGAGTAGTTATCAGTCTCGCATGAGAGCGTTGCACCGCCGCTAGTTTGGCAGCGCACCTAGTATTTGCTCCCAGCTCGCCATCCAGATCGGCGGTGGCGCTGAATGTTCGTACAGCACGCGCACGCCCCACTCGCGGAGGTGCTGGACGCTGCGCTGGAAGGCGGGATGACGAGCCAAGGCCGGGTTGACGTTGGGTGCCACCACGATCGCCAGGTCGATGCCCATGCACTCAAAGAGCATGCTGAGCGCCAGGTTGTCGGCGATGCCAGCCGCCCACTTGCACACCATGTTGATGGTGGCCGGCGCCACCACAATGGCGTCAGCCAGGGGCCACGAGGGCTCAGGGTCGCGTGGCTTACGGAACTCGGTCCGAACCGGGTACCCGGTGAGCGCCTGCAGCTGGGCCGCGTCGATGAACTCGGCCCCGGCCGGCGTGGTGACGACGCAGACCCGCCAAGCCTGGGCCTGGGCGAGCCGGATGAACGTTGCGATGTCGCTGGCCGGTCCGGCGCCGCAGACGATGAGGTAGAGCGTACGCGTGGGTTCGACCATGCCCTCAGTCTGGCATGCGTGGTCCTATGCGGCCCGGAGGGCGTCGGCCAGCTCGCGCATGCGGGGGCTCGACCCGACTGGTGTGCCGCTGAGACGGTCGTACATGCGCTGCACGCGCGAGACATGGCGGGCTGAGCCGTACCGACGCGCGAACGCAAGCCCCTCGATCGCCAGCTCCACACCCCTATCGATGTCGCCGGCGTAGGCATGCGCCTGGGCCCTGAGAATGGTGAAGTTGCCAATGTCTCGCAGGGAAACGGGGCGTAGCTCGGGCTCGGTCTCGATGTAGATGTCGAGCGCGGTCCGCGGCTCCCACAGCAGCGTGTGTCCGTGTGCCCGCTCGTGGCGCACTGCCATGGGCGTGAACTCATTGCCCCAGTCTCCCGCGTCGGAGCCGAGCTCGCTGGCCTGGGCTTCCGCCGCCTCGATGGCAGCCACGAAGGCGTCCCGGTGTCCGTACTCGGCATGCGCCCGAGCGAGGGTCTGTTGACGCATGCCCTCGATGGCGCCTACAAGCTCGGGCCCACGCGGCGCTGCCGCCTCAAGACGTTGCACAGCCAGGTCGTAATCACCACGGCGGCGGAGGAGGTCGCCCTGATGGACGGCGGCGAGCATGCCCAGACCACCATCGCCCGCGGCCTCGCCCAGTCGCTCCATCTCCAAGAAGTGAGCGTAGGCAGCCCGGTAGTCGAGCTGATCAAAGGCCACCTTGCCAAGCATCTCGTGGGCAGCGGCCAGAAGCCGCAGCGCAGGTTGACGCAGGCCTCCCTGGTGCATGGCCGTGAAGTCCGTGAGCTTGGTGATGAGTGCCGCGACCCGCTCCACTACGCTGGCGTCGGCGTTGCCGTACCACACCAGCCACGACAGCTTGATGGTCGCCCCAGCCGGCTCAAGCAGCGCCTCTACCAAGGCATCGTCGGAGACCTCCGAACCGGAAGGTTGGACGCCTGCTGCAAGCCCGAGCTCCTCGGTTGTGGCATGGAAGAGTTGGCACAGCAGCCGGCGATGGAAGCGATTGGGACGGCAGATCCCGCGCTCCCACTTGCTGACGAGCCCGCCGGTCACGCCCTTGGCGCCGAGCTGGATGAGGCCGTCCGCGACCTCGTCTTGGGTGAGGTTGCGCGCCTCACGGGCCTGACGCAGGAGGAGGTTGGGAACCGCCTCGTTCGCGGGAACCACCACGACCGTGCCCTCTCGTCACACCGGAACAACCAAACCGGGATCGCATCCTAACGCACCCGCCCAGGTACAGCAGACCGGCCGGAACCCGCCAGTCGGCGCGGACATTGCCAGGGGATTACCAGGCCATGACCAGGGCGTGACGTTCACGCCCGGAACGTGGCGCGGTCTCCTCCGCCCATGAGAAATCTCGAACCCGCCAACCTCCCCGCCCGGCAACCCAGGAACCCCGACCGCAGGCTGGCCGTATTGGAGCAGGCCAACCGGAGCCTCAGACGGGCGCTGATCTCGGCTCCGTCCTGGCACCTTAACAAGGCCTCCACCTTCCTTCGTCAGCACCCCAGCATGGACGCCTTGACGCTCGCAGCCAGCAAGACGTCCGGACTGGTGGCCGTCATTGGTATCGAGGCATGCCAACTCGGCGCACCCCTGCCTGCCGAAGTCATCGACGCCATGCCCGAGCTTCACCACTGGGCGGTGACGCTCAAAGAGCAAGTGCGAGGTCGACAGTAGTGACCATCGGTAGTCCAAGTCCTCGAGCCGGCATCCATCCTCCCGGCCGGCTTGGGCGGGGAAGCCCCGGAGCCAGGTTGAGCATGCTCCCTGGCTCCGGGTGCACCCGCTCGGCTCAGTCGACGAGACGTGATGATGAGGCGCCGTCACCAGGCCCATGAGCCGACTCGTGAAGGGCTAACGCCTGAAGAACGCGCCGCCTTGGAACGCCTCGCCGCGGTGGACGGCTGCCTGCGAGGCTCTGGCTGGCTGGTTGGCCGGGTCGTAGCGCAATCCCTGGCTCGCCAGGGTTTCGTCTTTGCCTATTCTGAGTTCGTCCTACTGAGCGATGCTGGCTGGGGCGCCTTGGCCGTCGATCGCGAGCGGTCGCCCTAGGGCATTGAGTCGCCAAAGCAGCTTCCAGTTATCCGGGCGCGGCTCTTAAGCGAAGCCGTGCTGGGAAGGAGCGGGACAGGCTTCGCGCGATAGGCTATTAGGGTGTGATCACCAGCACAGTCAAATGCTGGACAGAGCGGCATCAACCGGCAAACTTCCCCAGCGAAGCAACCACCGCTCCCTCGCTTCGGGTGGCCTCCGGCGCGGCGTGGCGGCGGCACAGCATGCGGATTCGTCCTCGGCACAGGTACTCAGGGAGTGAACCAGGCCGACGGCTGTCACGCCGTCACGTACGACCTAGACGCCGGCGCTCCATGAAGCGTCATGGCGCCGAGCGTTCCCACTCTGGATCAGATAACCGGACGAGCGGTAGAATGAGGCATGGACGATGACCTTCCCCCCGAAGACTCCCCTGATCAGGTGGATCGGATGCCTGAGGCGGGAGAAAAATCGATCTGTTGGACAGAGTTTCCAACCCGCGATGGGGAGATGGTGCAACTGATAAGCCTGTTCCGCGTCAAGCATCGCGCCAGGGCATGATGAACGAGCGAGGAGCGGTAGCCGTCGTCTCCGTCCCATTGCGGCGTTTGCCCTATTTGTTCTCATGGCTACTCAAGGGATTGTGTGGAGGCTGAGGCCGCCAAACTTCGCGAACGGTACAGTCGAAGACCCTAGGCCTAGTAGACAGGGATCCGGCAAGGTAGCGTAATGTCGTTTTCATGGTGATTGAATGCCGAGGGTGGTGAGCGGTCTGGTGGCGTCTCGGCTGTGATGTCGGAGCGCGGCGGCGATGTTGGCGTGCCCGGCCAGGC
>Ga0210378_10000683_pt1 | contig 17520 bp, 12 predicted proteins | sample PLM1_60_b1redo_FD_155465 | JGI IMG/M metagenome (GOLD analysis project Ga0210378, IMG submission 155465) | Groundwater sediment microbial communities from an aquifer in East River, Colorado, USA - PLM1_60_b1 redo | ecosystem: Environmental > Terrestrial > Soil > Riparian zone | place: USA: East...
CTGGAGTGGCCGGCGAAGCGGGGAGTGCCGGCTACCTCGGTCTTCCCGGCCGCGCACATCAAGAAGTCCGCGGAGGAGAGCCTCAAGAACCTCGGGCTCGAACACATCGACGTCCTCCAGCTCCACGTGTGGCGCGACGAGTTCCTCGCCGACACCTACGCCGGATGGCAGGAGGCGCTGCGCGAGCTGCAGAAGTCGGGCAAGGTGCGCTTCGTCGGCATCTCGGTGAACGACCACGACCCATCGTCCGCGCTGGGGGCGGTGGCCTCGGGGCTGTTCGACACCGCGCAGATCATCTACAACATCTTCGACCAGACTCCGGAGGAGATGTTCTTCCCCGCCTGCCAGGAGCACGACGTGGGGGTCATCGCCCGCGTCCCGTTCGACGAGGGCGGGCTCACGGGGACGATCACCCCCGACACCGCGTTCCCGTCCGGCGACTTCCGGGACCAGTACTTCAAGGGCGACCGCAAGCGTCAGGTCTGGGAGCACACCGAGGCCCTCAAGAAGCTGCTGGACGGCGAGGCGGAGACGCTGCCGGAGCTGGCCCTGCGCTTCTGCCTCACCCACGACGCCGTCTCCACCGTCATCCCGGGGATGCGGCGCCTCAGCAGCGTGGAAGCCAATGTGGCCGTCTCCGACGGCCGGCGGCTGTCGCCGGAGATGCGGACGAAGCTCAAGGGCCACGCCTGGCCGCGCAATTTCTACGACTGAGACCGTATCTCGTCCTGTTCGCGGTGTCGTTCGTGCTCTGGCATGCGGGCGTGCGCCTGCGGGGCGGCTCCGGGGTGCTCGACCACAGCCCCATCGACCAGCACACGCGGCAGGCGCAGGCCTGGCTGGCCGGCCGCCTCGACCTGCCGGGCGCTCCCGCCTATCTCGAGATCGCCCGCTACCAGGACCGCTTCTACGACAGCTTCCCGCCCACCCCCGCGGTCTTCGAGCTGCCCCTGGCTGTCGTCTTCGGCCGCCAGACGCCGAGCAGCCTCGTCATCTATGTGTTCTGGCTGGGGGCACTCTGCGCCGCCTACGCCGTGCTGCGCCGACGTGGCTTCGGGGAGCGGGACGCGATCCTCGCCAGCCTCGCCTTCGTCTTCGCCACCAACCTCTACGTCTCGTGCTCGCGGGCCAACGTGTGGGCCCAGGGGCTGAGCCTCGGTTTCAGCCTGGCCGTCATCGGCCTCGCCTTCGTCGTGGAGAACCGCCGGCGCGGATGGCGCGGGCCCGGCCCGGGCTACCTGCTGCTCTCGCTCGCGGTGGGGTGCCGGCCGCTCCTGCTGATGATGGCCCCTCTCTACGTGGCGCTGGACCACCGCACGTGCGGCCGGAGCCGGCGGGAGGCGGTGGTTTCCGCGGTCTTGTGGATGGCACCCTACGGCGCCTTCCTGGCCTGGCTCAACTGGGCGCGCTTCGGCGACCCGTTCGAGTTCGGCCACCAACACCTCGCCTTCGCCCAGAGCCTGCCCCACGGCCTCATGAGCCCGCACTACCTTCCCTGGCATCTCTACCACGCCGTCTTGAAGCTGCCGCGGCTCCAGGCCCGATGGCCGCCGCTGGAGTTCGACATGAACGGCACCGCGTTCTGGCTGCACAACCCGGTGCTGGTGGCCGCCCTGTGGGGGCTGCTGGCACGGCGCTTCGACCCGTGGATCCGCGCCGCCGCCGCCTTCGCCTTCGTCACGATCGGCAGCGGGATCCTGATGTACGAGTCGGGCGGCTGGGTGCAATTCGGCTTCCGCTACATCATCGACCTGCTGCCCACCGGCTTCGTCGTCTACGCGTTCGCCTTCAACCGCTTTCCCCGCCTGCTGCTCGCGGCCTCGCTCGCCACCTTCGCCCTCAACCTGTACGGCCTGGCCGGCTGGAAGCACTTCCCCCGTCAGCCGCGGGACGCTCCCTGGCTGCAGGGTGCGCCCGAAGCGCCGCCGCCGGCCGACCTCAGCGAAGTCGGGCCGACAGGGCGATCCACCCCGTCGTCAGAGGTCGTGCTCGCGGTCGGAGAGCGCCGTCTCGGGGCGGATGAAGGTGTGGGCGGCGGCGGCGCGGTGGATCTCCTTCACCGCGTCGATGCCGAGCTGATTGGCCAGGCGCACCGTCTCCTTCACCTGGTCGGTCCGCGACACGGTGGTGTTGTCGCAGCAGATCGCGACGGGGACCCCTGCTTCCAGGAACTTGTGGATCGGGTGCGGCGCCCCCCGGCGCACCGCCCCCGAGTCGTAGTTGCTCGACAGGCAGCACTCCACGAGGATCTTGTCGCGGGCCAGCCTCCGCAGCAGCTCCGGGTCGGCGGCGGCGGAGCAGCCGTGGCCGACGCGCTGCGCGCCCAGGCCGTCCACCGCGTCCCAGACGTAGTCGGCGGGAGCATCCTCCCCGGCGTGGACCGTGAGGCCGAGGCGGCCGACACGCGCGATCTCGTACGCGCTGCCGAACAGGCGAGGGGGATTGCCGCGTTCCGGCCCCGCGATGTCGAAGCCAACGACGCCGGCCCGGGAGTGCAGGTGCTGCGCCTCGGAGATGGACTGCCGCGCGAGGATCTTCGCGATGTGGGGGCCGTGCTGGCGCATGGCGATGACGACGAGGCCGAGCTTCATCGGGTGGCGCCTCGCCGCGTGGTTCATGCCGGAGAGCACGGCGCGGATGGACTGGCGGGGGGTGAGGCCGGCGAAGGTGTGGATGATCGGCGAGTAGCGCAGCTCCAGCGTGGCCACGCCGGCCGCCGCCGCCGCGTCCACGATCGCCTCCGTGACCTGGCTGATGTTCTCGTAGAACTGCGTGATCCAGAGCGGATAGTGCATCTTGTCGAGGTAGGCGAGGAGCGTCCCCTCCTCCTCGGGCTGCAGCTCGAGCCGCCGGCGCATCTCCTCGAAGGTGTCGACGGGGTTGAGGCGGTAGTGCTTCATGAGCTGCCAGGTCACTTCGGCCGGGATCGACCCGTCGACGTGCTGGTGCAGCTCGACCTTGGGGATCGCGCGGACCTGCTCTTCCAGCTCCGACACCATGTCAAGGATAGAGCAGGTACGGCGCGCGCCGCAGCCGCCATCGCGCCTCGTCCGCGGCCCAGCCCGCCGCGATGCGGGCGGGATCCTCACCCGCCTCCAGGCGCGCCAGGGCTTCCCTCGACCCTGCCAGTGCTTCGGCCTTCGCCGCCTGGAATTGGCCGGTGGAGAGGCGGCAGAGGGCAGCCGCGATCTCGAGGCCCACGCGGACGGGGCGCAGGGCGGCGCGGTCGGTGACGGACAGGGACACGCCCGCACACGAAACACCCGCGTACGGCGCCGCCGTCGGCGTGAAGCGCACGGGATAGAAGCGCACACCAGACAGGCCGCGCGCGTTCAGCGTCTCGGCCAGCCGCACGCCGTCGAGCCACGGCGCTCCCACCTGCTCGTAGGGACGGTCCGTGCCCCGGCCGACCGAGACGTTCGTGCCCTCGAGCGCGCCCAGCCCGGGATGCAGCAGCACCGCGGCCAGGCTCCTCACTTCGGCGGAGGGATCGGCCCACGGCAGGCCCGTCTCGTCGAACCAAAGATCGCGCCGCCAGCCCTTCATGGGAACCACCGTGAGCTCCGCGCCGATCCGATTCTCGGCGTTGAGCGCCCGGGCGAGCTCGCCGATGGTCAAGCCGTGCCGGAGGGGCACCGACCCATGGCCCGCCGGCCCCTCGATCTGGAAGCCGTCGATCGGGTTGGGGCGGTCGAGGACCACGACGCCGAGACGTCGCTTCACCGCCTCGGTGAGCGTGCGGACGAGCGCGGTGGCGCTGTCGTCGAGGCGACTGCCTCCGCCCGGCAGGTCCACGACGAGGGTGTCGATCCCGTCCAGCCCCGCGCCCACCGACACGAGCTCGACGCCAGGGGTCGCGCGGAGCAGGCTCATCGCGCGCGCGCCGCTGCGCGCGCTCGCTTGGTCGGTGGTGAGGAGCCCCAGCTTCTTCCCGCGCAGGCGGGCGAAGCCTTCCTGCCGGAGGACGTCGAGGCCCGTGAGGACGACCGCCTCCTGCCGAGGCGGAGGGGGACGCGAGGCCGCGCCGAAGTCCTGGCGCGCGAAGTCGGCCTCCCGCCGCGCAACGCGCGGGCCGGGATCGACGAGCGCCGCCGCCACCGCGGTGGCGACCTTCGCCCGGAGCGGCGTGACGTCGCCCTTTCCGTCCGGGTGCAGGCGGTTCGAGAGGAACACGACGTAGACACCCGTGAGGGGATCGATCCACAGCGACGTCCCGGTGAAGCCGGTGTGACCGAAAGATCCGACGGGCAGCAGGTCGCCGCTGTTGGACGCGAAGCGCGAGTCGAGGTCCCAGCCGAAGGCGCGCACGTCGCGCACGCCCGGCGGCGTCGCGGGAGAGGTCATCCTCGCCACGCCGAGCGGCGAGAGGATGCGCGCCGTGCCGAGCTGCCCCCCTTGGAGCAGCATGCGGCAGAAGCGGGAGAGGTCGGAGGCGGTGCTGAACAGCCCCGCGTGGCCGGCGACGCCTCCCATCCGGCGCGCGGTCGGGTCGTGGACGATCCCTCGCAGCATCTCTCCCGGCGGGCAGCCAGGACCGGCACAAGGCTCGGTCGGAGCGACGCGCGCGAGCAGGGCCGGCGGGGGATTGAAGGTCGTGTCCGGCATCCCCAGGGGCTCGAAAATGCGCTCGCGGCTGAAGCGGTCGAGGCCCTGCCCGCTCACGCGCGCCACGATGTCGCCGAGCAGGAAGAAGTTGATGTCGCTGTAGACGAAGCGCTCGCCGGGGGGTGAGGTCGGCACCTCCTCGACCGCGCGGGCGATCGCCGTCTCGTATCCGCTCCACGGGTCGGAGAGGTCGATGTCGGGGCGCAGGCCCGAGGTGTGGGTCAGCAGGTGGCGGATCGTGATCCCATTCTTGCCGTAGCGCTCGAAGCCGGGAACGTAGGCGGCGACCGGGTCGGCCAGCCGCAGCCGGCCCTCTTCGATCAGGATCATCACGCTGGTGGTGGTGGCGACGACCTTGGTGAGCGAGGCGAGATCGAAGACCGTGTCGGTGGTCATCGGCTCGGGGGCGGGAACCAGGGCGCGGTTGCCGTAGGCCTTGACGTACGCGACGGCGTCCTCACGGCCGACGAGGACGACCGCCCCCGGAAGCTGCCCCGCACGGATGCCGTCCGCGACGAGCGTATCGAGGCGAGCGAGCCGGCCCATGTCGAAGCCGGCGACGCCGAGCGCCGCCGCCAGGAACAGCGCCGTCGTCTCCCTCATGGTGCCTCGGCGCGCCGCTTCACGGCCTGGAGCCACGTCCTGCGGATGAGCGCGCTTCCGGGATAGATCGTGCGCCAATACAAGGCGAAGCTTCGTCGCGCGCCGTCGTCGCTTCCGAGGACGCGGGTCTCGGTGCTGAGCCGGGACCAGCCGCCCGTCTCCTCCTCGACGAGGAAGTTCATGGCCGTGCGCGCATGGCGCGGCGCGCCGGTGGCGCTCGGCGAGAGGCGCAAGAAGCTGCCGAACACCACCTCGCGATCGTCGCTCCCGAGTTCGACGAAGCCGGACCGCAGGGCCACGTCCAGGATCGGCTTGTCGTCCGGCGCGTCCAGGATGGACTCGCGGGCTCGGGCGCCGAGACGCGGCGAGCGGATCCAGGTCAGCGTGCGAAACAGCCGGATCTCACCCGCGGTGACGCCGCGGACGGCTTCCAGGATGCGCGGCGGAGGCGCCTTGACGCGGACCTCGTGGACCTCGTGGAAGTGATAGACGGGCATGACGGCATCGAGGCGTGTGTGCGCGGCGGCCACGCGCACGAGGGGAGCCGGCAGCCCGAAGCCGACGATCGCGCAGGCCACACCGGCGCCGAGGGCGATGGCGCCGGACCGGCGGCGATGGCGGCCGAGAAATCGCAGCGGCTTCACCAGGCTGACGAGCCCGGCGAGGGCGGCAATCCCTCCAGCGTAGACGAGCAAAACGGCCAACAGCTGCAGCATGTCCGGATTCGAGGACGATACTATGGGTGGAGGAGGGCGTCATGCGCACGGAGGAGGGCGGTCGTGCCGAGCAGGCTGCGGTCCTGACGACCGCGGGGCCCGGACTAGCCGCACGCTACCGGCAGGTCAGAGCGTTCAGCGAGGAGCTGGCCCGCCCTCTCGCCGTCGAGGACTACGTCATCCAGTCGATGCCCGACGCCAGCCCGACCAAATGGCATCTCGCCCACACGAGCTGGTTCTTCGAGACCTTCGTCCTCGCGGCCGCCGATCCCCGTTACCGCAGCCCGGACCCGCGCTATGGCTTTCTCTTCAATTCGTACTACGAAGCCGTCGGCGAGCGGCACTGTCGGCCTCGCCGCGGCCTGCTTTCACGGCCGACGGTGGAGCAGGTGCGCGAGTACCGGCGTCACGTAGACCGGCACGTCCTCGCGCTCCTCGATCGCCTGGGAGAGGGCGAGGCGCCGGCGTGGGCCGCGGTCGTGGAGCTGGGCCTGCACCACGAGCAGCAGCACCAGGAGCTGCTCCTGACCGACATCAAGCACGCCTTCTACGCCAACCCGCTGCGCCCGATCTACCTGGAGCCTGGCAATCCCCTCTCCCCGCAGGGGAGAGGGGCAGGGGTGAGGGGTGTTGAGTTGCTCCGCTGGATCTCCTACCCCGCCGCGCTGCGCGAGATCGGCCACGACGGTCCCGGCTTCGCCTTCGACAACGAGTCGCCCCGCCACCCCGTCTTCGTGGCCGCCTTCCGCCTCGCCTCGCGCCTCGTGACCAACCGCGAGTGGCTGGCCTTCATGGCGGACGGAGGCTACACGCGCGCGCCGCTCTGGCTCTCCGACGGCTGGAAGACCGTCGCCGCGCAAGGCTGGCAGGCGCCGTTGTACTGGGAGAATCAGGACGGGGAGTGGCGGGTGATGACGCTCTCGGGCATGCGAGCCGTGGATCCGGAGGAGCCCGTCTGCCACGTGAGCTACTACGAAGCCGACGCCTACGCGCAGTGGTCCGGGGCCCGGCTGCCCACGGAGGCGGAGTGGGAGGTGGCGGCGGAGGAGTGCGCCGTCGAAGGAAACTTCGTCGAGAGCGGGGCGTTCCATCCCCGGCCCGCCCCCCACGACGCCGCGACGGGCCTGCGGCAGATGTTCGGCGACGTGTGGGAGTGGACACGCAGCGCCTATCTTCCCTATCCCGGCTATCGCCCCCTCGAGGGCGCCCTCGGCGAGTACAACGGCAAGTTCATGTGCAATCAGATGGTGCTGCGGGGTGGCTCGTGCGCGACCGCGCGCACGCACATCCGGAGAACCTACCGCAATTTCTTCCCGCCCGACGCGCGATGGCAGTTCTCGGGAGTTCGCCTGGCCCGCGACCCTTAGCTCGCACCCGCCCGCGTTGACGACGACGTGTCGCGCGTGGCCGTAGGACACGGTGAGGGCCATTCGGCACCGTTGCGGGGGAGGGGAATTCAGATTCTAATGCCAACCATGACACTTGATTCGGCCCGGCTCAGCCAGGCGGTGCGCCACCTGCGCCGGCGCGACCCCGTGCTGGCGGGGATCATCGGCCGCGTGGGCCGCTGCGCGTGGGAGACCGAGCGGGGCGGCAGCGCCTTTGCCTCCCTGATCGAGGCCATGCTGTACCAGCAGATCACCGGCAAGGCCGCCGCCTCGATCCACCGCCGGCTCCGCCGCGTTCTCGGCCGGCGCCACCCGCGGCCCCAGGAGATCCTGGCCGCGTCGGTGCGGGCGTTGCGCGGGGCCGGCCTCTCGCGCCAGAAGATCTCGTACATGCGCGACCTCGCCTCGCGCGCCGCGAACGGGCTCCCGCTGCGCGGGCTCTCCCGCCTCCCGGACGAGCAGGTGATCGAGGCGCTCTGCGCCGTCAAGGGCGTGGGGCGATGGACCGCGGAGATGTTCCTGATCTTCCGCCTGGGCCGCTTCGACGTGCTGCCGGTCGACGATTACGGCGTCCGCAAGGCCGCCCAGAACGCCTACGGGCTCGACGAGCTTCCCGATGCGCGCTGGCTGAAGGAGCGCGGCGAGGCCTGGCGGCCGTACCGGACCGTTGCCTCGTGGTACCTGTGGCGCAGTCTCGAGCGGAAGAAGCCATGACCAGGGCGGCCAGGCTGGGCGCGCCCATCCTCGCGGTGGCGCTGGCGGGCGCGGCGCCGGCTCCGGTGCACGTCGACGGCGAGCGCCTGAAGGGCCTGCTCCTCGCCCTGGCCGAGTTCGGGAAGAACCCGGAGGGCGGTGTCACGCGCGTCGGCTTCTCGAAGGAAGACCAGGCCGCCCGGGTCTGGCTCGTCGAGCGCATGAAGGAAGCCGGGCTCGACGTGTGGGTCGATCCCGCGGCCAACATCCACGGGCGGCGGGCGGGGACCGATGTGTCGCTGCCGGTGATCCTCTTCGGCTCGCACATCGACTCGGTGCCCAAGGGCGGCAACTTCGACGGCGACGTGGGGAGCATGGGCGCCCTCGAACTGATGCTGACCCTGCGCGACGAGAAGGCCGTCACGCGCCATCCCTTCGAGATGGTCGTGTGGTCCAACGAGGAAGGCGTCCACTACGGCAAGGGCGTTTTCGGCAGCCGCATGGCCGCGCGCGGGCCGGACCCCGGGGAGCTCGAGGCCAAGGACGAGGAGGGGGTGGCGCTGGCGGAGTGGCTGCGCCGGTATGGTGTCGATCCGGCGCGCATCGCGGAGGCGCGTCTGGATCCGCGCCGGGTGGCGAGCTATCTCGAGCTGCACATCGAGCAGGGCGGCGTCCTCCATCGCGGCAAGGTGCAGATCGGCGTGGTTCAGGGCATCGTCGGCATCGACCGCTTTCACGTGTCCCTGGAGGGCTTCGCCAACCACGCCGGCACCACGCCCATGGCCGAGCGGCGGGACGCGCTCGTCGCCGCGGCGCGCCTGATCCTGGCCGTGCGGGAGGAGGTCATGGCGCGCCCGGGCCGGCAGGTAGGCAACGTGGGGTTCGTGCAGGTGCTGCCCGGTGCGCCCAACGTGGTGCCGGGCTCCGTGCGCCTGCCGGTGGAGCTGAGGGACCTGAAGCGGGAGGTGATGGACGAGATGGCCGCCCGTGTCCGCGCTCGCGCCGAAGCGATCGGCAAGGAGGCCGGCGTGACGGTCGCAATGGAGCGCTACGCCAACGACGAGCCCGCGCTGACCGATCCCGGCTTGCAGGACCTCATCGAGGCGACCTCACGCGGGGCGGGGTATTCGACCCTTCGGCTGCCGAGCGGGGCCGGCCACGACGCCCAGTCCCTGGGCCGCGCGGGCATTCCGATCGGCATGATCTTCGTGCCGAGCAAGGACGGCATCAGCCACTCGCCGCGGGAGTGGACCGAGTGGGAGGACGCCGCCCGCGGCGCCGAGGTGCTGTACCGGGTGCTCCGTGCTCTAGATGCGCAATGAGCCACGGCTGCGCGCCCCCGCGCCCCCTTGCTTAATGACGACGCGCGCTAGCGAAGTACGGTCGCGGTCAGCTCCAGGCTGACGCGGCGGTCACTCAGCGGATCGGCCGATTGCGCCACCCGCATCATCTTGCCGTCGTCCAGGACCAGGTTCAGCCGCTGCTTGATCTCCAGCTTCGGGTACTGCTTCGTCTCTCCGCCCGCCGGCGTCGTGTCGACGAAGTTGTACTCGATGCCCAGCGCGAGACGGATGTGGCTCCCCTCGATCTCGGGGTTGGCGTCCACGTGAAGGGGAATGCTCTGAAAGTTCCCGGGCGTGGCGCCGGGCCGGGCCTCCGCGTTGGAGCGGATGAAGCCGTTGCGCCGGTCGGCCACGGTCAGGCTCACGGCCTTGGTCATCGCCGGCTGCCCGCCCCGCTCGTCGACGATCCGTACGTCGATGCGGATGTTGGCAAGCTGGCCAGGTTGCCGAGACACCTTCTCGGGCTTCGCCTCGGCGGCGGGCGCGGCCTTGTCCGCCGCCGGCTTCGGGGAGGGCCGCGGCTGCGGCTCCTGGGCCGGCAGCGCGGTGGCCGTCAGAACGGCAGCGAGTAAGGCAAGGGTCGTGGTCCTCATCGGCGTCCTTTCTCTAGCGCTGGGACTCAGCCAGCGGCTCGATCTGCATGCGCTCGATCCGGAGCGCGGTCACCGCGATGGGCTCACCGCTCAGCGGCACGACGTCTAGCGGCGGAAGCTCTATGGGCTCCACTTCCACGTCCACGACGGATTCGGCGAGAGGCGGGGCCTCCCCTCGCCGCGGGGCACGTCTTCCGGGCCGGAACGGCGCGGGAGCGGACGGAGCCGTCGGCACGTGCGTCGATGCCGCGGCGACGGGCGCACCGGCCGGCGGCGCAACCGGGAGCACGCGCGCGGGCGGGCGCACGGAAGGCGTGACGCCCTCGCGATCGGGCGTGGTGCGAAGCAGTGCGACGCTGGCCACGGCGACGGCGATCCCCGCCGCGGCCGCCAGCACAAGCCAGGTCGGGGCCGGCCGTCGCGCCGGCTCGTCGATGCGGGCGAGCACCCTCCGGCGAAGGTCCGGCGGGCCGTCGCCTGCGACCATCTCACGCAATGCGGCATCGACGGCGCGGTCGAGCTTATTCATCGCGGTACCCGAGACGGACGAGCCGGTCCTTCAGCCGCCGCCGCGCTTCCGCCACGCGCCACTTGAGCGTGCCCTCGGGGATGCCGAGGACGGCGGCGATCTCATGGTAGGTCTGCTCCCCGTCGGCGCAGATCAGGAGTGGATCGCGCAGACGAGCAGGCAGGGCGCGCACCAGCCGCTGGACGTGCCCGACCAGCTCGGCGTCGATCAGGGTCGCTTCCGGCGAGCGGTCGCCTGCCCCCGCCGAGGGGACCTCGGGGGGGTCGCCGGCGGAAACGAATCGCCGCCAGCGTGACACGAGGCGGCGCCGGCGCGTCAGCGCCTGCCGCCAGGCGATCTTGAGCAGCCACGTCTTGAAGCTCGCCTCCCCCCGGTACGAATCCATCTTTCGATACGCGGCCAGGAACGCCTCCTGGGCCACGTCCTCCGCCTCGTTGGCCGAGCCGAGGGCCGCGTGAGCCGCGCGATAGACCGCGGCCCGGTGCCGGTCCACCAGCTCCCCGAAGGCGGCGGTGTCGCCCTGCCGGGCCCGCACCACCAGCTCGGCATCATTCACATACTCAATAGAAGCGGCCGGCGGAAGGCTGGTTGGGAAAAACACTGCTATCATCCGCACGTCGCGTTCGCCGCCGGTACGGGAACGGGGATTCTCATGAGACTCCGGCTCATCGGCTGGCTCGTCGTCGCTGCCCTGACCCCCCCCGGCACGGCTGCCGCCCAGACCGCGCCTGGCGCCCATGCCTTCTTCAGCGGGACCCTCGACCTCGCGTACCCGTTCGCAGGCAACGGCGAGCCCGCGGTCAACCGCCTCATCCGGGGCGACAGCCCCTTCGACAACGTCCGCCTGCGGCTCTTCGGCGACATCGTCATCAACCCGCGCTGGACGGTCTTCAACCAGATCCTCATCGACCCCTCGAGCCGGGAAGGGGTCCAGGCCTTCCTGCGTTCCTACCTTCGCTTTGACGTATTCAAGAAGGATAAAGCCGACCTCAGCCTGCAGGCGGGCGTGGTGCCGACACCGTTCGGCGCGTATTCACCCCGGGCCTATTCCGACAAAAACCCGCTCGTCAGCGACCCGCTGCTGTACCACTACTTCACGACGCTGCGCTCCAACCAGCTTCCGGCCAACAACGCCGACCTGATCCGGCACCGCGGACAAGGCCAGGCCGGCGACTTCACGGGCTTCGCCGGCGGCGGCAGCACGACGCGCTTCAACGGCCTGCCGATGATCTACGACACGTGCTGGGACGTGGGGGTGCAGGCGCTCGGCTCGGTCGGGCGGCTCGAGTACGTGTTCGCCGTGGCCCAGGGCACGCTCTCGACGCCGCGCATCTTTGGCGGCGACAACAACGACGGCAAACAGGTCTCCGGCCGCCTGGCCTTCGTCCCCATGCCTGGCCTCGTGCTCGGCGCGTCCTACGCGCGGGGCCCCTACCTCGACTCCGCCCTGGAGGCGAACCTGCCCCCCGGCACCGACGTGGACGACTTCAACCAGGAGATCTACGGGTTCGACCTGGAGTACGGCGTGCGCCATTTCGCCCTCTACGCGGAGCTGGCCAACAACCGCTGGGAGCACCCCAACATCACGGACGGCCAGGGGCGGCGGGAGGACCTCAAGACCCTCGGCTGGTACGTCGAGGGCCGCTACACGCTCGCGCCGGGGTTCTTCGCCGCCGTCCGTTACGACCGGATCGACTTCGGCGAGATCGACGACGGCACCGGCACCGGCCGGAGGGTGCCGTGGAACTATGACGTCTACCTGTGGGAGTACGGGCTCGGCTACCACCTCACCGACCGCGTCATTGCCAAGGTCCTGCGCCAGGATTACAAGACGACGTCGGAGCCGCACAAGGAGCACTTCTGGGCGGTGCAGGTGTCGGCCTCGTTTTGAGGAGGGTCATGGCCAAGAGGGACCTCGCGCTCGTCGTCGCCGCTCTGGCCTTGACGCCCCTCCCTCTCCACGCCGGAACCGTGACGGGCACCGTCCTCACCAAGCCGACGGCCCGACAGAAGGTTCCGCCCCGGTATTACCTCGGACCCTACCGGAGCGGACGCGGCGGGTCGGCGGCGGAGGGCGGGCCCCGTGACGTGGTGGTGTTCGTCGAGGGGGTGAAGGGGACCTTCCCCGCCCCCGCCCGCCGGCCGCAGCTCGTGCAGAAAGACGAGCGCTTCAATCCCCACGTGCTGGGCGTCCAGACCGGATCGACGGTGGAGTTTCCGAACGAGGACGACTTCTACCACAACGTCTTCTCGGTGGTGTCCGGCGACCGCTTCGACCTCGGCCGCTACGCCAAGGGCAAGAGCGCCCGTCAGACGCTGAGCAAGCCGGGGGTCGTGGTCGTCCGCTGCGAGATCCACTCGGGGATGAAGGCGTTCATCCTCGTGGTGCCGAACCCCTTCTTCGTCGTGCCCGGGACCGACGGCGCCTTCTCGATTCCGGACGTCCCGGAGGGCACCTACGTCGTCAAGGCCTGGCATCCCGACTACGGGTACCAGGAGCGCACCGTGTCGGTGCCTGCCTCTGGATCCGCCAGCGTCAGCTTCGCCTTCTGAGCCCATGCCCGCCCGCCTGGGCTTGCGCGCCAAGATGCTGGCGTTCACGTTCGGCATCGTGGTGCTGCTCGTCGGGCTCTCGCTGGCGGTGATCCACTACTTCGTCGCCCGGCAGCTGCAGGCCGGAATCGTCGAGCAGCTCGCCAAGACCCGATCGGTCTTCGAGCGGTTCATGGACGCGCGCGCCGGGTGGCTGCAGACCGAGGGCGCGGTGGTGGCCGAGGACCCCCGCTTCGTCGCCACCCTGGACATTCCGCGGGCGGACCTCGCATCGCAGTCACGCACCGTGCTGAGGGAGGCCAGGAAGTTCCAGGGCCTCATCGGCAGCGACCACTTCATCGTGACGGATCGCACCGGGGTGGTGCTGGCCCGCGTCGACGTCACGAGCTCCGCGGGCCGGGGCCTGGCGAGCGCTCCCACGCTCTCCGCGGCGCGACGCGGAGAGGCGGTCGAAGGACGATGGTCGTGGGAAGGCGTCGAGTACCAGGTGGCCTCGGCGCCGGTGCGGGACGGGCCCCGGCTGGCCGGCACCCTCACGGTCGGGTTCTCCGATCCCGCGAACCCCAAGGAGCTGATGGAGGCGCTTCGCAACGCGGCCGCGGAGGACACGCTTCGTCAGGCGCTGCTCTCCCCTTCGGGCTCCGTCCTCACGGCCGCCATCCGCCGGATCGCGCGCGACCTGGGCGCCGATCTCGTGGGGGTGACGGACGAGGCCGGCAATGGGCGCGGCCTATCCGTGCGCCGTGCCTCCTCGGGAGGGGACCTTTCTTCCGCACCGCGAGTAGCGGAAGCGCTTCAGGGCCGCGAGTCCGCCGGGCTGCAGGCGGAGGGAGGCCGCATCGTCCAGATGGTCGTGGTGCCGGTGTGGTCGCGGGGCGCTGTCCAGGGCACCCTCGGCATCGGCTACGAGATCGACGACCGGCTGGCGGCCGATCTGCGTGACATGACGCGGAGCGAAGTCTCGTTCGTCCTCGACGGACGCGTGGTCGCTTCCACCTGGCCGGACGCCGTGCGTCGGGCGGTCGAGCAGGTGCTGGTGGCGGTTCCGGGCGCCGCCGGGGGGTCTGGGGGGACCGGAGAGTCCCCCCAGCTTGATGAGCGAGGGCGGATTCATTCCGCCCGAGCGAACGACGCGCCCTTCGAGATGCGGCTGGGCCGGGAGAACTACCTATCGCTCTCCGGCCGGCTCGAGGGGGAGCGAGGCGGCTACCTGATCCAGCGTTCCCTCAGCGAGACCGTGGGCTTTCTCACCACGCTGGAACGCACGCTGGTGGCCCTCGGCCTCGGCGTGCTGCTCGCGGCGGCGTTCATCAGCTTCTTCGGCGTCGCTCGCATTGCCAAGCCGGTGCGGGCCCTCGTCGAAGGGACCCGCCGGCTGGCGGCGGGCGACCTCGGCCACCGCCTGACCGTGACCTCCGGTGACGAGCTGGGCGAACTGGCCGGCTCCTTCAACGAGATGGCGGGAGCGCTCGCCACCTCGCGCGACCATCTCGAGGAATCGGGGCGGCGCTATCGCGATCTGTTCGACCACGCCCAGGACGTCGTGTACACCGCGAACCTGGAGGGACGCCTGACGTCGATGAACCAGGCCGGGCTGAGGCTGCTCGGCTACACGGCCGAGGAGCTGGTCGGCCGGCACGTCTACGAGCTGTTGGCCCCGGAAGATGTCGCGCGCGTGCGCAGAGAAGACCTGCGGTGGCCGCCCCCGGGGCCCCGGCCGGCGCAGGAGGTCCAGGTCGTCCACAAGGACGGTTCGCGCACCACGCTGGAGATCGCCACCCGCTGGATGGTGGAGGGAAGCCTCGCGGTCGGCATGCACGGGATCGGCCGCGACATCACCGACCGGCGCGTGCGCGAGGAGGCCGCCCAGCGCTTCCGCGAGCAGGTCCACGAATCGGAGAAGCTTCGCGCCCTCGGGCAGATGGCCGCGGGTGTCGCGCACAACTTCAACAACCTGCTCGGCGGCGTGATCGGCTACGCCCAGCTCATGGAGTCACGGCCGCGCACGCCGGAGGAGTACAAGCGCTTCGCCCGCAAGATCGTGGAGTCGGCGGAGCAGTGCGCGGCGGTGGTCAAGCGCATCCAGACCTTCGGCCGGCCGATCGACACCCAGCGCCGGGAGTCGGTCGACCTGCGCCGGGTCGTCCGCGACACGATGGAGCTGACGAAGCCCAAGTGGAAGGCGGGACCCGAGCGCGAGGGCCGGACGGTCCACGTGCAGCTGGACCTGGCGGAGCTGCCGCCCATCTCCAGCACGGGGGCGGCCTGGGAGGAGATCCTCTCCAACCTCGTCTTCAACGCGGTGGACGCGATGCCGGCCGGGGGCATCCTGACCATCTCCACCCGCCGCGAGGGCGACGAGGGTGTCCTCTGCGTGAGCGACACCGGGATGGGGATGGACGCCGCGACGCAGCGGCGCATCTTCGAGCCGTTCTTCACCACGAAGGGGCCGGAGCTGGGCACGGGCCTCGGCCTCAGCACCGTGTGGGGCCTGGTGCAGAGCCAGGGGGGCCGCATCCAGGTGCAGAGCGACCCGGGGGAGGGAGCGACCTTCACCATACGCGTGCCGCTGGCCCGTGCGCCGTCCGCGCCGGCCCCGGAGCAGCCGGCGGCGACGTCGCCCGCCCTCCGCATCCTGGTGATCGACGACGAGCCCGCCACCCGTGACGTCCTGCCCCAGATGCTCGCGGGGCATACTGTGGAGACCGCCGTGGGCGGTGCCGAGGGCCTGGAGCGCTTCCGTGAGCGGCCCCACGACGTGGTCATCAGCGACTGGAGCATGCCGGGCTTGTCGGGACTGGACGTGGCAGCGGAGGTCAAGCGCCATTCGGCCTCGACGGTGATGGTCCTCATGACGGGGTGGGAAGTGCGCGGCACGCCCGCCGCCTCCGACCCCCACGTGGACCTGCTGCTGCTCAAGCCGATCGTGATGAGGGAGCTCGACCGGATCGTGGCGGAAGCGGCGCTGCTGCTCCGCCAGCGCGTGCGCGCGTAGGTCCGGGTCGGCCGGACGTTTCCTCTTCGACCTTCAAGCTATCCCCTCTCCCTGAAAGGGAGAGGGGCAGGGGTGAGGGTCCCCCTCACCCTACCCTCTCCCCAGAGGGGAGAGGGGTGGCCTACGAGCCTTTGCTGCCGACGATCCTCTCGATCATCGGCCGCGGGCCCTCGAGGGCCACGCGCTGGAGGTAGAACGCGAGGCCACGCAGGCCGCCCAGCTCCTCGCCTCCGCCCGCGCGGCCCGGCCCGCCGTGCACGAGTAGCGGAAGGACCGTGCCGGGTCCGGGTGACATCTCGGCGATCTTCGCGCTGCCGAGGAAGATCCGCCCGTGGAAGGGGGCGAGCCCCATCACGAGCTCCGTCGTGAACGCGGTGTCTTCCGAGTAGACCGACGAGACGAGACCGCCCCGGCCGCGGGCGACGACCTCCACCGCCTCCGCGGGCTTCCCCGAGTAGGGCACGATCGTGGCCACGGGGCCGAACACCTCGTGCGAGTGCACGCCGGGCGCGTCGGCCCCCGGCTCCACCTCGAGCAGGACCGGACCGATGAAGAACCCCTTGCCGGGCTCGACGCCGACCGGCTTCAGCTCAGCGTCGCCGTACACCAGCCGGCCGTCTCGCGCGAGCAGGTCGATGCCCCGGCGGACGTCGTCGCGCTGGCCCGCCGTGGCCACGGGCCCCATGCGGACGCCTTCGTGGGCCGGGTTGCCCACCGTGATCGCCGGCAGGCGGTCGGCGAGGTCGTCGCGCACCCGGTCGGCCATGGCGGCGGGGACCATCACGCGGCGGATGGCGGTGCACTTCTGGCCGGCCTTCTGCGTCATGTCCCGCAGCACGTCCTTCAAGAAGTAGTCGTACGTCTCCGAGCCCGCGTCGGCGTCGGGCCCGAGCACGGCCGCGTTGAGGCTGTCGGCCTCGACGTTCACGCGCACCGAGTTGTGGATGACCTGGGGCATGACGCGGATCCGCGCCCCCGTGTCGCTCGAGCCCGTGAACGCCACGACGTCCTGAGGGCCGAGGTGCTCCAGCAGGTCGCCCGGGCTGCCCACGAGCAGCGACAGCGCGCCCGGCGGCAGCACCTGTTTCTCGGCCAGTATCTCCACGATGCGATGCGCGACCATGGCCGACGAGCTCGCGGGCTTGCTGACCACCGGCACGCCCGCCAGGAGCGCGACCGCCGCCTTCTCGGCCAGTCCCCACGCCGGGAAGTTGAACGCATTGACGTGGACGGCCACGCCTCGCCGGGGCACCATCAGGTGCTGGCCGTGGAAACGCGGGCTGCGCGCGAGGGAGATCCCCTCGCCGTCGACGAGGAAGCGGACCTCGCCCAGGCCCTTGGCGAGCTCGGCGTAGGTGCTCAGGGTGAAAGTGCCGCCGTCTACGTCGAACTTGGCGTCGCCGCGCGTGTTGCCGCCGTTGCGGACGGCGAGATCGAGCAGCTCGTCGCGATGGGCCTGGAGGGCCTGGGCCATCGCCGCCAGGAGCAGCCCCCGCTGCGCG
>Ga0210378_10000684_pt1 | contig 17519 bp, 18 predicted proteins | sample PLM1_60_b1redo_FD_155465 | JGI IMG/M metagenome (GOLD analysis project Ga0210378, IMG submission 155465) | Groundwater sediment microbial communities from an aquifer in East River, Colorado, USA - PLM1_60_b1 redo | ecosystem: Environmental > Terrestrial > Soil > Riparian zone | place: USA: East...
TTTGATATAGTGCATAAAATGTAATCGCAGTCATTGTGATAGCAGAGATGTAGAATACGATAAGGTATACAGTTCTGGCACTTGTCCCTTTTTCAATAGAATAGTACATTATGCTTATTGTATTATCTGACACAGGTTATTAAATATAAAATTATACTTGGAAATCAAATTAATTACGAAATTGATTCAACTAAATGTAAATATTTTAATCGAAGGTAAATATCTTATGTCTATTTTATGACAGAAGATGACAACTTGCCAACACGACACGACACGACACTACACTAGATACATATTCAGTTCAATTGTCTGATCTGATAAATGCGTGTCATAATATGCACTCATGAAGCAGATATAGATGGCATGTATTCTGCTTCCGTTGCCTTGATGAGATTTCCCAGATCTAAAGTATCATTTTATAATTATGGACGAGATAATTTTAAAAAAATGTTTGATTACTTAAAATATGAATCCAAAACAAAGGACGGACTTGCTATTATTTCGGACCTTGGCATTAATGATGATAATGTATCCGATTTATGCGTAGAATCAATACAATATCTGAAAAAGAGACACTGGTCTGTAATATGGGTTGACCATCATCCATGGCATAGAAAATCATTGATGTCAATTAGAAAGCTGGTTAAATTGTTTCATGATTCATCTGGGAAAAAATGTGCAACAGAACTCATGTATGAAAAATTCATGTACAAGAATAAAAATGCAGAGCAGTTAAAGTCGATAGCACATAGCTCAGACTTTATGAGCAATGTCAAGAACCATGATTTCAGACTCTCAGAATTAATCCATTTTTATAAAAATAGTGCAAATTCCAAACAAAGTCTGGAATCCCTAGTTCAAAAAGCATCGAAGGGAATATTGTGGGATTCAGATATGCAAAAGGATTATACAAAATTCATAAAGACTAGCGATTTTCAAAAAAAAGAATCGTTGAAGACGCTAACAATAAAGAAAATTTTGTCATTAAAAGTCGCCTTTGCTTTTACATATCCTTACGTTCAAACAAGCCTATTTTCTCATGAGCTATTCTCTAACCCGAAGATTGACCTGGCTATGCTCTTTAATAGACGTGGAAAAGTTAGCATCAGAAGAAATACAGACAGAATTTCATGTAATAAAATAGCATCTTACCTTGTTGAAGGCGGGGGTCATGATTTTGCTTCAGGGGGAAAGTTGCAAAGCAATCCTAGAGATATTAAGGCCTGCATAAAAGAGATGGAAGAGGCGATAATAAGGACTTTGACCTGAATTTTGAATTTAAGAAGTAAATTACCCAATCTTGATTTGCTTCTAATCCAAACCCATTAGAATTTACAGAAAAACAAATAAATTTCAATCTATACAATGGTAATTGTGGAAAGCGAAAAAACCATCGGTAATGTAATATATGAATGTATGAGATGTGGGACGCCGGTTTCTAACGAAGAACTTTCCAGGTTACCAGAAATAAAGTGCATTTGTGGATTTCGAGTGTTCCGAAAGGCAAGACAACCAATAGTAAAACAATTAAAGGCAATTTAATGGCATATCAGAATATTATTAATTTTCTGGTCTGTCAACGCTTAATTGTTAGAATCTAGATAGTAATATCATGAAGATTGTGTGTCCGGATTGTAAGAAGCCTGCCGAGCTTACTGATGATTTCAGCTTTGTCAAATGTGAATCCTGTAAGTTTGAAATGACGTATGGGGAATATGTAAAGTATATTGCATATAGGGATGTAAGATACAGGGATATCTTGAATGATTATAAAAAGTAAATTTCCTAATTTGTCAATTCAAGGGATAGAAAACAAGGATCTTGCTAATTTGAAGGATTCTAATTTTCAATAATCTAGATATATCCAGCATGTCAGTTTGAAAATTTCTTCCGGCGCTTGGGTCGGACCCACTTAAAATTTTTAGTGATCTTGAATAATGTCATTTCAGATGCCGACACATTCGGTTTCCTTACGCCAACAGGTTTCTAGATTTCGATCTGAATATATCTTTGGTCCATACGAAACCGAGAGCAATTGCAATATCCTGCTTCATTTCAAGATTTTATTTTTTTATCATGGTTGAAACTATAGATAGTACGTCCCTGTCCTTTACTTGATATTCACCTGGTAATCTTAAACCGTTTCTAACATCGACAGCATAAACAATACCTTTTGATAACTCGGTATGTATGTCATTTGCAAGATCCTGTACAGTGGAGCCATTTTTCATGAGAAAGGCATCAGGAAGTACGTTACCTTTTCTATCAGACAATTTGTTTGGGTCTGATACCGGATAAACGACGTTCATATTTAATAACTTGAAAACAGCAATATTTAATGCAAATTGTACTCCAGTTCTAAGATATTCACCCAAGACATCCTTCCTTATAAAATTAAGTGCCCACTTTTGTTTCTCATTTAGCACAGTATTTTCATAAATATCGAATATTTCATCTCCAGAGGAATATTTTATCAACCCCCTGTTCTGGGCCCTCCTAAGAGTTAGCTCAGCATCAGCACTTGAAGGAATTACAAACATATGTTTATTGTGTTCACGAAGTCTCTTGAAATTTTCTGCAGCAGGATGAAGATCTATTTTATTTGCAACTATTAGCGAAGGTTTTGATATCTCCCTCAACGTAGAAACAAATCTTCTACTCTCGTCAGAATCGAGTTCATGTATGTTCTTATCAGCAAGATTATTTTCACTGATAGATTTTTTTACATGCCATTCCTTGACGCCTATACCTCCAAATATTTCAGTAACCGCATGCGCTGTGTCTACACCTGAATTGGTCATCCTTGAAATTTTTTCTCGATTTCCTTCAAATAATTTCAAGTACCATAAAACCAGTTCCTCTTCTATATCTGATACATCTGCAATTGGATCTCCCGCGCCGGCTTCTGCTATTTTTCCAGACGCATCTATGCTTCCAGAAGCATCTACTATATGGAGCAAAACATCAGACTGTGCGGCAACAGATAAGAACTGGTTACCAAGACCCTTACCCTCCCATGCGCCTTTAATAAGACCGGGAAGGTCTATCAATTCAACAGGAATAAATCGCCATCCATCTTTACAAAGTGAATTCCTTGGATTGTCCACTACCTCGAATTCTTTATGAACGCATAAGGTAATCACATGAGCATTTCCATGAATTGGTTTTTTTGTTGTAAATGGGTAATTTGCTATTTCTTCATTTCCTAATGTAGCTGAGTTAAAGAAAGTAGTTTTACCAGTGTTTGTTTTACCTATTAAACCAATTCTTATCACACATCTATTAATTTTGTTTGATTATTTATATCTAGCAAATAAGCACTATCAAAAATGAGAGTTAAGAAGATACTTGAAAAATATAGTAATTCTAGATTTGAGGTCGGTAATCTTATACATAAAGTTCTATATGAACTACCTAGAAATTTCTTTAGTGATTAACTTACGTTCTATTCCATCTCAAGGCTTTAATAATTATATTTTGAATCCTTAATATCAGCAAAAATGCATATAGAATTAGAGCCTCAGATAAAGAACGTATTGGTTATAGGCCTTGGGCAACTTGGCTTGCCTGTTGCAAAGTATGTAAAAGAAAGTGGATTTGAAACCTTTGGATATGATATCAATCCGCTAAGAGAAGAAAATGCAGAAAAAAATTATGGAATTAAAAGTATTGAACGGTTTGATGACATTGATGTTTTTATCTTGTGTGTATCTACTCACGATCCAAATGACGAATATACCCCCTATGTAGATGGCCTTTTTTCACTCGCGCAAAAAATCTCAAGAGAAGCGAAAAATGGTTCGCTTGTTTCCATAGAAAGTACAGTCCCAAAAGGGACTTCAAAAAAGATATTTGAAATATTAAACCACAGACTTCACGTTGCACACGCTCCTCACAGGTGGTATGCTCTCGAAGAAGACGTGCATGGAGTCAACCAAATTAGGGTAATCGGTGGGGTGAGCGATTGCTGTCTTAAAATAGCTCTACAATTCTATGATAGTGGTAACAAAGTTCTAGGGCTAACTCACAACGTTACCAGTAATAAAATCTATGATGCCCCCAAAACTAGTCTTGGTATCCCAATGCACCCTGTATCTGAAATAGAGATTGCTGAGTTGACAAAAATAATAGAAAATGCTGATAGATATATGCAGATAGCATTTTCTGAGGATCTCTATCTGTACTGTCAGACAAATAATGTTAACTTTGGGGATTTAAGAGAAGCCTTGAACACTAAATGGAATGTAAATATACTAGAACCCCGTGATGGTGTGGGAGGACATTGTTTACCCAAAGACACAAAGATGTTTTTGCAATCGTCAAAATCAATAAAAAGCAAGATATTGATGGCAGCAATGGAAGTTGATCAGGATTACAGAAGATTCCGAGAGATGAGAAGTTACAGATTGGTTCCGCCAGCCATCAACAGTTCATAAATAGGGAAATTATCTTAATCTGGGTGTATGCAATCTAAATCAATTCTAGTATTTGGAGCACATCCAGATGACCTGGAAATCGGTATGGGAGGCACCATAGCTAAACTCACTTCTATGGGTTATGAGGTTCAGCCAGTCATAGCTACGTTACCAAATTATGTAAAATCTGATACCAAGGAAGGAAGAAAGTCCGAATCCATGCTATCAGCTAAAGTAATGGGATGTAAATCTCCAATATTCCTTGACTTATCTCCGGAGGAAATGGTATTCGGAAGAAAATTGGTTACTTTGATAGATTCATTGATTACTAATAACAAACCAGATTCCATTTTCACACAATGGCATGGAGATTCTCATCAGGATCATCAAAATTTAACAAAAAGTGTAATTTCAGCGTGTAGAGATCAAAATAACATATTAATGTATGAAACAACGATCCCAGGAGGCATTACTGAAAATTCTTTCAGACCCCAATTGTTCGTAAATATTACTGAAATGATTGAAATAAAGAAAAATGCTCTAGAGTGTTTCCAGTCTCAGTTTGTTCGTTGTGGTGACATTTGGATCCCTGCGATTCTTGGAAGATGTTCTTATAGAGGATATCAAATTAATTCCAAATACGCCGAAGCCTTCGAAGTGATCAAAGTTATAAAATGGTGAGATGTACGAGTAATAAATCTCATTTTTTATCAGATTTAGATACTACATTCAAATTAAATCAATTTGGAATCTAGATGTGCTTTCAACATATGACATTCTTTGCCCAAAAATGATTCCAGCATAAATTCAATTTAATTCAAATCTCCTTTTTGCATTGATGTCCTGAAAAAAGAAAACATTTGACGTTTTGAACAGTTTATAAGTGAATATTTTATTTCCTTTTTTGCAAAGGATTTGCTAAATAATGCAAAGCCAATGGGCTCGTAGCTCAGCTTGGATAGAGCGCCTGCCTTCTAAGTTTAACAAAGAGAGCCGGAAGTCGAGGGATCGAAGCCCTCCGGGCCCGTGCTTGTATTGCGGGATGAACACAGGTTACCTAATTGATAATAGTGATGACAGTTACACAAGCATTCTGTATTATCTTGGTATTCGTTAAGCCAACTGTTGCAAATAGTTAGTTTTAAACTGAAAATTATAAAATCTGCGTATACAACTCACGTTTATAAGTGGCTTAAAATCTAAAATTTTCAACTATGCTTGATGATAATCAATTAAAAAATATAATAAAAAATGCACGAGATGGAATTATAAAGCGCAATTTCAATCAGTCTGCAGAATTGACCCTCATATTAAAGGACATTGATGTTAAAAAGGGATTTAGTATAAATGAAGTTGTAAATCTTCCTAACAAGGCAACGAAGACTTCAAGCATATGTGTATTTGCGTCTGGCGATATGGGAATGAGAGCTAGAAAGGCTGAGGTTGATAGAGTTATTGAGCCAGATGAACTAGGCAGGCTTGCTACTAATAAGAAGGATGCGAGAAAGGTTGTAAAAGCCTATGATTTCTTCTTTGCTGATACTTCACTAATGTCCAATGTTGGTCGCTCTTTAGGACAGTTCATGGGACCCAAGGGCAAAATGCCTTCGCCTATTACCTATGGAGCCCCAATTGAGAATATTGCCGAAAGATTTAGGGGTTCTGTCAGAGCGAGAGCAAAAAATCAACTTAACATTTCTGCCAAGATAGGCGACGAAAAAATGGAAGACGAACACATTGTAAATAATGCACTTGCTGTAATATCTGCAATTGAAAAAAAATTACCACAGGGAGATAAGAATATTCGTAATGCGATAATAAAGTTCACAATGAGTAATCCCTCCAAGGCTTCGGCATTAGGAGAAAAACAAAAGTAAGGCGATATACTATGACTAGTCAAAAACACACTAGAACAACCTATCCGAAAGGAAAACAAGAATTATATCAACAAATGCTTGAACTTCCAAAATCTTACAATGTAATAGCACTTTCAAAGGTAAATAAGGTTCGAGCCACGCAATTAATGAAGATAAGGAAAAAATTCCACAAAGAAATTATCATCAAGGTAATCAAAAATAGGGTAACACAAAGGGCATTTGAAAAGATATCAGATCTGCAGGGTATTGATAAATTGAGCTCCCAGTTGGAGGGACAATGTGCGCTTATGTTTACCAATATTAGTCCTTTCAAACTCAACCTTATTTTCGATCAAAATAAGGTATTTCTACCTGCAAAAGGTGGAGATATAACAAAAACTGAAATAATGATTCCATCTGGTGATACGGGAATAACTCCAGGTCCCGTATTATCAGAATTCAAAGAAGCAAATGTTCCTACAAAGATAGATCAAGGCACAATATGGGTAAGTAGAGATACAATCGTTGCAAAGCCCGGCGATGTAATATCTACAAAACTTGCGTCTCTACTGTCAAAATTAGATATAAAGCCAATTGAAGCAGGAATTGTAGTAAACTACGCTATTGCAGACAAGTTAGTATTTGCAGAAGATGATCTAAGAATTGATATAAATGAAATCAAAAATGAATTGAGCAGATCATATAATGAATCTATATCTCTTGCAGTTGAATCAAGTTACTTTACAAGAGAATCGATGGGATATTTACTGTCAAAGGCATCCAGACAGGCACAATCTCTGGCACTTGAATCAAACTATTTGTCAAAAGATACCGCATGGCAAATAATTTCAACTGAAGAAATGAAAGCTCAGAATTTGGTCAATAAGTTAAAGCAGAAAGGCTACTCTGTTGGCTGAATAGGATAAACAAAAAATGAATATGCTTTGGTATATCATTGTTAATCCAATTCTTCTCGTAGAAAATAATTGCATGTGTTATACCTACAATAACTCAATTATGAATTTAATTTAAACTACATATCTATGTTCTCAAATCTACGCAGTACGATGAGGGATGAAAATGAGATTCAAAACTCCAATACTTATCTCAAGCACCGAAAGTATTCTTATTATTTATAATTTTAATAATATGATTTTACATTCTAATCCAGTTTAAAGTAAAAACTACAAAGTCAGTGCTAGAATATGATATTCCTGTAGATACACAGAATTAAGCATGAGAGTATTTTAAGTGGATACAAAAATTAACATGAAATATAGATTTATGTTCTGAACAACGCTAAAGTTTATCAAATACCTTTACACAAATGAAAAATCGGTAAAAACCGAGTGATCATAACTATCCCGTATAAGTCAAAAATATTTCTGTAAAAAAGAACAATAATTTGCGAAATAGTGTAAGTTAGACAGGGTGATAACATAGCGAAGTCTAGAACTTTTTACCTTAGCATTAATTTCCATGAATCTCGTTCTTAAAGATTATGCACTATTGTGAGCATAATAATTGCCCGCAGGAAAAAATTACTCAATCGTTAGAGTGGATCAATGTTCACTAGAGTTATCCAAACAAAGAAGATAATCCTTCTAAAGCTTCTTCTTCCTTCTTTTCGTCCTTTTTCTCATCTTTCTCTTCATCATTTGCCTGTGTCGCGCCAGAATCAGCAGCTGCAGTAGCAGGTACGGCCATAGCCATGGGAGTCGATTTTAGTGACTCATCTATGTTTACTTCACTCAAGGCTGCTACCAATGCCTTTATCTTGACTTCATCTGGATTTGCACCAGTAGCCTTTATGACATTCTTTACATTATCTTCAGTGATATCCTTCTTTAGTTTGTGTAGTAATAATGCAGCATATACGTATTCCATTTTATGAATGTTCTACCCATGACCATAATATAAAACTTTCAAAATCACAATATTTTGGTGCTTCTCGCAACAGCATACATGTGATCCTTTAGATCTCTTTCATAAAGAGAATTCATTTTCTCTAATAAAATAGTCCTTGCCTGCATTCTATCTTCATTGGATTTAGCTCTTAATACATTACCAAAGATTTCAGGAAGATTTTCCTTTATCCATCCGTCAAGTACGTGAAACCTTTCTTCATTTATCCACTTTATTTTTGAAGAGTTAATATCAATTACCTCATCAAAATTGCCTGTTTCAACATAATCTATTAACATCAAAATACAATTATTTGGATCGGGATTTTGGAGAACTTCTCTTGGTCTTCCTTCACCTCGTCCGGAAGAAACTTTTTCTATCAGCCCTAATGGAATAACATATGTGCCTCTGATCCTTGCGATTGAATCAGTTAAAGAAATTATTCTTCCAATAACAAGCCTTATTTTTTCAGAATATTCTTGAGTTACAAAAACATAATCTCCATCCTTTATCTTATTCCTTCCAAATAGCATAATCAGAATGAATTTTAGTAAATTATTTATTATTTGCTATAGATTAGCGATAATTTCAATAAATTGAATCGTATACTGGCAAGTCATACTCTATGTATAGATTTGTTCAAATTTTAATATTAGTTAATTAGATAATTTGTTGCAGTGCCAAGAGTATTTGTCGCCGCAGATATTTATAAAAAAAATGAAATTCTAAAGATTCAACAAAATTTGGTCTCCTATTGGAATTTGGATAATAAAAATTTAAAACTGGTGCGGCCAGAAAATTTTCATTTTACGCTTGTATTTTTTGGCGAAGTTAACAATTCGATACTTGATAAGATAGTTACCAAAATTTCTGAGATTGACTTTCACTCATATAAAATTAATTATGGCAAGATAGGAGCGTTTCCAAATAATAATCATGCTAAAGTCGTGTGGCTCGGATTGGATGAAGCAACAGGGCTTGCATTCAACGAGATGTCAGATAACGTGATATCTAAATTAATAGAATTAGACTTAAAGTTAGAAAAAGAGATAGAAAAAGAGATAATACCACACATAACACTATTTAGAACAAAGAAGGTTTCCCTAAATTTGAATCTACATGACATTCAATCCGATATTACTATTAGTGATAGAATTGATACAATTTCTATAAAAAAGAGCATGACTACATCACATGGTCCTATATACGAGAACATAATTTCTGTGAAGGGCAAATGAATAGTATAGATGAAGTTACACGAATGATATCAGAATCCTCCGTTCCACCAAAATCAAAACAGAACGAGTTAGAAAAAATATCAAAAGAAATTCAGAATGAAATAATGAACTTTAATGACAAGAGAATCTTAAAGGTGGTAGTTGGCGGTTCGTTTGCCAAAGGTACGTGGCTTGAAGATGATACTGACATAGACTTTTTTGTAATGATAGAACCGACAGTAGAACGAAATGAATTTGAAGAATTAGGTAAATCGGTCGGTTTCCATGCTTTGAAAAAATACACTCCCTATTTACGATATTCTGAACATCCGTATGTTGAGGGAAAGGTTGAGGAGAAGGCAAATGGAATCAGAATAAACATAGTACCATGTTACAAGGTTCAGCTGAATAAATGGAAAAGTGCCGCAGACAGATCTCCATTTCATACTATTTTCATGGAGACGAAGTTAAACGAATTTTTGAAAAGTGAAGTTAGGGTACTAAAAAAATTCTTAAAATCAATTGGGATATATGGTTCTCAGATATCCGTTTCAGGTTTTAGTGGGTATGTAACAGAAGCACTTATTTTGAAATACGGCTCATTCAGAAATGTTCTCCAAACATTTGCTGAACTCACACCAAACTACATTGTTTCACTTGAATCGCCTGACCAAAGCGCAATCGAAAAATTTCGAAGTCCCATAATAATAATTGATCCCATTGATTCAAATAGAAACCTGGGAGCCGCAATTTCAGCAGAGTCTCTTGCAAAATTTGTACTGGCCTCAAGACTTTTTCTAAAAGCACCTTCCACGAAATTTTTTTTGAAATCGAGCAGGTCTAATACAAAAATTATAAGTGATATCAAATCAAATTTGTTAATAATTGATTTCAAAATCCAGATAAGAAGCCCCGATATATTGTGGGGGCAGCTTAAGAAGAAACTAACTAGCATTTCAAAGCAGCTAGCAAATGCAGGATTTGAAATAATCAAGAAAGTTTGTTTTACAGATGAACAGGAACACGCAGCATTCATTTTTATGATAAAATATACAAATCTCCCAAAAATAAATTTGAACGTTGGACCTAAAATATTTCTAAAAAACGAAACAGATTCATTTATCAAGAAAAGGGGAGAGAAATCTATTATGACATGGACCGACGATATGACAATCGTAAGTATTGAAGAGAGAGAGAAGACGTCAATAAAAGAACATACAAACCAAATAATTCAAAACGACATTGAATCAGGAAAGCCTGTTGGCATTTCACTGGATCTTAAAAAAGGTTATTCTATTTATATAGGAAATGAGAAAAAGTTGAGTAGTTTTATTTCCAGTGCTATTAATCATATGGTTCGCGATGGAGAATTTATTAGACAGTGAAAATAGGGAAAGTCTAAAACTTTTGCTGACTTATCCCTTATTTGATGAAAATACTTATGACACCAGGATGAAAGAGTTGTTAACCTTGGATATTAACTCTGTATTCTCATTTGGTAAAGTGCAAATACACAGAATATGCATACTTGGTAAAGGCTCTGTTGGTTTGGTGACATTAGTTAAATATAGAAAGAAATATTTTGTTTTAAAGATAAGGAGAACCGATGCAAATAGAGCCAACATGTATGATGAGGTGGTATATCAATCGGCTGCAAATTCCATGGGGATTGGTCCTTTTCTTGTAAATTTTTCTGAAAATTTTATATTAATGGAATTTGTCAGAGGTTTCAATATTGTAGATTGGTATGGTTCAAAAAAGACTGCAAATGATAGAATTCTAAAATGTGCTGCTTCTATCCTTCAACAATGTTATGTTCTAGACTGCCTTAAACTTGATCATGGTCAGCTGAATAGACTTGATCGTCACATAATAGTATCGGAAGAAGGGAAACCAACAATTTTGGATTTTGAATCATCTAGTACAGGTAGGAGAGCCAGTAATGTAACTAGCGTTTGTCAGTCGATATTTCTACATGGTCCAATATTTAGCAAACTCAAAGGTTCAATCGATAAGGATAGGGAACTTATCATGAAATGTATTAGGGACTATAAAAGGGACAGGAATTATGAGAAATTCGAAAAAATCCTAAGCTTGCTCATATTCTAAGATTGGATATTGCATTTGATACGGATAATTTAAGAATGCTGATTGATTCTTCCAATCGGTACGTTAAGATTCTTAAATCAGTGTCTTTAGATTTAATTTATGTCAAATTCTCAAATTCTCGTGATTAAATCTCTAAAAAAAATCAATCTCAAAGGTGGAACAGTGATAGATGGGTTTGCCACATCTGGCATTACCAATACCATTGCCTCTGAATGTATTTTACACTCAATTAATACGCAATTAATCGCGACGATAGAATCATCTTATTTTTCTCAGCTATCTGTAATTAGGAATTCTGTTCCTTATTTTCCAGTGAGGATATATGCTAATGAAGAGTTGAAGACGTCAATTTTTATCTCAGAAATAAGCATAGACCCATCACTTTATTTCCTTATTGGAAACACTATGTTAAATTGGGCGATTGATAATGAGTGTAATCTTATCATTAGCTCAAGCAATATAGTTAACCCTCAGCAAGCAAAAGATGTTAATTCAACTAAATATTCAATTGCGGGGATTGGCAATACATCACAAGCGAGGAACAGGCTAAATGATTCGAAAATTTCATTACTAAAAAATGGCACTATAGGAGGGATTCCAGCAGTTCTCCTAAATCAGAGCTCGCAATTAGACATTGACGTTATAATACTGTTGGTGAAAATTATAGAAGGAATTCCTGATTTTAGAGCCGCAGCAGAGTTATCTACAACAATAAGTAGACTTGTTCCAGGGGTGTCATGTAATGTACCATTGCTACTACAGGAAGCAGAAAAAATTGAAAAAGAGATAACCAAGATAAAGACTCAAGACACAGAAAGCGAAATGAATGCATATGGCTAGTATTCAATCGCCTAGTAGTTAGTCATCTTAATATTTGTTACATGACTAGATAATTAGCCGACCGAAAAAGTGGTAATGAACTATTTTGTCGTAATGATTTTTATCAAGCTCCTGACAGTCGCTAAATTTAGGTCAAGCTGTTCAGCTATCATTTCTTCAGATATTCCAGAGTCAAACAAATATCTGACGCTTTCCTTTTTCTCCTGAGTTATATTTTTGACATCAAGCTCAAGATCTAATTCGGTTTCATTATTCTTTATGAAGGATTGTGCTTGTTGGAAGACATCATCAATATTGATATTCCTATCTGTTGAAAAAACAACAATGTGATTTTTTATCGGAATGCTAAACATTACTACCTTATCATAAATGTAAATAATTGATTTAAGGCTCCCCAACTCATTTTCAAATATCTTCCTCAATTCAACTATATACGCCGATTGAGAATAACTTATTTCTGGATTTCTGCCTTTAAGATGTTCACTAATTCCCTGTCGAATCACACTCGCACACAGGTGGCCAGATTTTTCGACCAATCCTAAAAACCTCAAAGATGGATTTATTGTCAACAGGCTGTTCAAGAAATCAACATCATTCATTGGAGATCTAATAAGCCGGAAATATATCTGTGTTTAGGTCAATTTATCAAGCTATGTGGAAGCTAAGCTAATAAGCAGACTGTCAATACTGGAATTGCTACGAAAACAAGATATTGATCTTATTAAAATAATTACTTGAAATAGGATGGCAGAGGATATTTCTTCAACGGCTACGAATACTATTCCTTTTCCCACGCTAACAATAGTATACCTTGTAAATCAGGCTGAAGGTTTGATTGATGAAATAAGTCAAAAGTACAACAATATCACTGTAGAAGATTGTAACGGTTTTTTTAATGATGGGGTTAAAAGAGATTACAAGAAGATAACGATCTGGAGTCAGGGAATTGATAGCCTTTGGTTCAATGCTTTGATAGCTAGGATAAAAGAAGTTGCTAACATAGATGCAGTTCCAATAGTATCCGGTGGGATAATGTACACCGTGTAGTTTTTGAAAATTATTATGCCATCATATCTCAATTAAAACTGAATTAATTATCCAGTATGCGGCAGGGTTGCCAAATTAGGATACAATATCTCAGTCAGAAGTGCTAGACATACTATTTGGTATCAGCTTTTATATCAATCAGAATCTTGTTTCCCACGACTGGGCTGCCTATTTTTTCGTACTTTTTTTTAGACATATTTATCTGAATTACTGTCTTAGGATAAGTCTTGATAACAGTTTGAGGTTGGGATCCCAGAATGGCTTCAAGAATCGGTTTTATCTGCTTCTTAACTTCTTCATCAGATATCGATCTGTCAATAGCTTCTAGCATTAGTTGTTGTTGCGACACGGATTCTAGTTCGATATCTTCAATTAGAGACAGTGTTATGTTAATACCATTATCGGATAATTGAGTTATCTTGTATCTGATTTGGGCGTCTTCCAATCCTGAAAATGTAATAATTTTATTTGCTTATTACTTTTTACATTAGCCTCCCAAAGATCGCATGTAATAAGTGCATGTACGGACATCCATAAGACATATTAAAATTGATTGTGTTTTATAAAAGCATTAAAAATGAAATACAGAAGCCGGACAGATATTTTTGCGTCAATTTTACAATCTGCAAATAACCCCAAAGGAGTTGGAATAACAACAATCATGTACAAATCGTTTCTCTCTCATTATCAGCTCAAAAAATATTTGTCCATAATGCTAGAAAATGATTTAATAAATCTTGAAGAGGAAGAACATTTGTATAAAATTACTGAAAAAGGGCTAAGATTTTTGCAGCTTTTTTCAAATATCAACGAACTTATTGATACTACAAAAGAATATAATCTCTGATTAGTATTTTCGTATTTTTAAGGGTAAAGTTGTACATTAATCGTACAAGTCTTGAAGAATTTATTGTATAGGTTTTAACTTTAAGTTATATTATGTAAAAACTAAAGAAAAAAAGTAAGGCAGTTATTCTAATCTAGCCATACAATCTTTTATCAGCAATAATGATTCTCAGTGCTGCAGAAAAATTATTGATTGTATCCAGTATAACCTTATGTTATATTTTGTTGGTATCAGACAAATTTTACTAAAACTAGAATTAGCCCGGCCCAGATTCGAACTGGGGTCAAAGGCTCCAAAGGCCTCTATGCTTGGCCACTACATTCAGCGGTTTTTAATCTCTACCGGGCTGCCGGGCATTTTTTTATAGAATATGTAATTTATAAAGCTACGAATCTATCAACAATTTTCATTAACTTATTTACTGGATCTTCCATTCGGATCAATATTCGATTGGCATGATTTTTTTGTTTTAATTTAAATGCATTATCATATTGTATATGACGTAATAGTTTCACAACTTGAGATGAATTTGCAACCTTATGTATAAGACGCGTTTTGACTAGATAATCATCAACATAAAATTTGATCGGAGAAATTGAAATAGTCGGTTTTCCGAGCAGTGCCGATTCGGCAGTCATAGTGCCACCCCCGCCAACAAAGATATCGGCAATAGAAATTAGCTCCAATCCGTCAACTACATTCTCTAAAACTCTAATCTTATCGCCATATTTTTCATTGAACTGTCTTATTTGATCGTGATATCTGCATAAGACCAGGATATTTGTTGTGTTATGAAAGTTTTCAACTATAGATTCCAAAATATTATTCACATTGCTTTTCTTGTCTATTAAGTAGGATGCTTTACTCTCTTCAGGTCTAATTACAATAGTATTACTCTTCAAAAGCTGATATTTTTTCCTTAGTTTCCCATCATGTAAGTTTATTGTTTCTCTTCTTATCCACGCAACTGGATCAAGTGCATGATATCGAATTATTTGATTTTTCGACATACCTAAATTTTTCCATGCAGAGTAAGGGATAATCCAAGGACATAGAAGATAATTAACAAATGGAATTGTTAACCTTTTAACAGCAAATGCGTGCGGCGAATCACTAAACGTAATGTGTGGAATTCCCAAACCAAATGCAACTCTTGCCGCCTCCGGTGAGGAAAAGCTAACACACAGATCAGGCTGGAATTTGTCTATCTCGTTTGCCAAATCAAAAATTCTACCGGAACTTGCTCTCAGTTTGGCATATTTTGATGAACCGCCATATTTTCCAACTATTTTTAACTCAAATTTCTTTAGTTTAGATAACTTTACACATTCTCGATAGTGCCTTCCTGTACATAGGAGCTCATGATCCTTTTCTTTTAGAGTTTGCACTGCGTGTTTAAAGAACATAACTTGTTTTGGGGTTAATACATCAAACCAGATTCTCAAGCATCATGTATAAGTAACCTGATGGAAAAAACTTTTCTTCAACCAATCTTAACTTTGGTTCAGGAACAAAAATATGCTATTTGGAGTTGGTATTACCCTTGAGTGCTAAGTCATTGAAGGTAGCAGTTTATGGGCTAAGTACTGAGGGATACAAAATAGCATCTCATATTTCCACTAAAGGAATACCAGTTTCAATTATTGATGACTCATCAGGAATGGCTATTACGCTTAAACCAGATATTGCAAAGACATATTCTAGTGTAACGTCGTTTATTCAGGACGAGACACTTTTAGATTTTGAGCCATTTGATGTTGCCATTAATAATGCTTCTTTTATTTTTTTTACTCCAAGAATAAGAAAATCATGGCCTGATGCAAAGAATCACATAGGATCTAAATTTCAAGATGTGATAAAACATGTCAACAAGGATAGTTCTATTATTTACTCAGTTCCTGCAGGTTTTGGTGTAAATAATGAAAATATAACATTAATTGAACGTCGAACTGGCCTCAGTGTTGGAAAAAACATTTTCTATCATTATATGCCAATCAGTTCCATATCCTCTACTCTCTTTGAGGCCATTATTGGAACTAAATCCCGAGTGAATTCAAACTTGACAAGCTTGTTGAATGGACTTTACCCTAACAATACGATGAAAATAGTAGATATCGAGTCTGCAGAGTACATCTATTGTATTAGGATCTTAAGACACTATGGTTTAATGTCACCTATATTTGAAATTTGTAAATTTGCTGATCATACTTTTCAATCTCAAATAATGGAAAGTGAATCCCTTGATGAGATTTATCTTGACGATCTTGTAGTTGGTTTATTTGACTTGAATACTATTTTATCTTCTTTAGCTGGAATTTCACCACTGACCCTCCTGGTAAAAGGCAATATTGCCACTGTTGACAATTATATAAAACACTTGACAGAACAAATTAAAATTATTCTAAAGAGATTTGAGTTGAAAGCAAGTAAGACAAAAGCGATAATTTCATGGACGTTCGATCCTAATGAAATGAGAGGAGATAGATTGGAAATAATATCTAGATTAGAATCAAGATTGAAAGATTATGTAGGAGATGTGGAAAGGCATGACTCTATTTTTGACTTTTATTCAAGTGAAAAAAAGATCATAGTACTTTCGTGTTCCAAGACTGATTTTGAAAAGCTCAATAAAAATAATCCTAATTCAGAGATCATAATTGTCAAGGCAACACCTCTGCTTGTCCAACCCAGCATCCGGGGATAAACACTTAAACTATAATAATAAGAAAACTCGATTTAGAGTTGTTGCTTGATGCAAAATGCCCCAAGTGCGATAAAAAAGCACAGTTAAATGAGGAAATGACGGCAGTTAAGTGCGAAAATTGTGGTTATTCAGATAACTATGAAAACTATATCAATATAATGAAATCTAAGGCCGAGAATATGGCAGATAATTTTCAGTTTAAGGAAAATGGTTGAAATTAAGTTAAATTATAATTAACTAGTTTAAATCTATCTCATTCAATTTCGAATTCCAGTTATTTAATTTGTTTTTACCAAAATGAACCTTTATCAGAACAGGTCAATTCCGATCCGCAATTTTCACACCTTAGATGACAGCTTTGGATACTAAACATTGCGAATCCGCATCGAAGACACTTTCTTACATTTTCCTTATCCTCTTTTTTCTCGCTTTCCACTTGACATATTTTTCATACAACATTTATTAAAATATTTAAGACAATTCAGGTCGAAAAGATTAATTAATGCTATAATATTGGTTGATTTCATATTGACACACTTTAAAATAATAGTTTCTGATAAAAACGGTAAAAGTATTAGC
>Ga0210378_10000685_pt1 | contig 17517 bp, 13 predicted proteins | sample PLM1_60_b1redo_FD_155465 | JGI IMG/M metagenome (GOLD analysis project Ga0210378, IMG submission 155465) | Groundwater sediment microbial communities from an aquifer in East River, Colorado, USA - PLM1_60_b1 redo | ecosystem: Environmental > Terrestrial > Soil > Riparian zone | place: USA: East...
CCGGTGGCAAGGTCGAGTTCGGCAGCGACGCCCTGGCCGAGGACCTGGTCCGCACCCGGCCGGTGGTGGTGGCCCTGGACGGGCCGGCCGCCCTGCCCTGGGAGCGGGTGGTCGGTCGGCTGCAGGAGGCGCTGGTGGCCGCCGGCGTCGCCTGCCAGGCGGTCGACGTCCGTGGGTTCCTGGCCGGCTGGGACGAGGTGCGGCGGCGCACCGCCGGCTCCGAGCTGTCGGGAGACCCGGTGTTCGCCAGGCTGGCCGACGGCTCGCTGGCTGACCTGTTCGATGGCCTGCCGCGGCGGGTCGCCCGGCCCGGCGCCGAGGTGACCCTGGCCTTCGGCCCCGGCAGCGCCCTGGTCGCCCACGAGCGCCTCTGGTACCTCGACGTCCCCAAGCGGCTCACGCTCCAGGCGGTGCAGCGCGGCCAGGCCGGCAACCTGGGCCAGCCGCCCGGCCAGCCCGGCACCGAGCAGCGCCACCTGTTCGTGGACTGGCCACTGCTCGACCGCCACCGCGACACCCTGGTGGCACGGGTCGACCGCTTCGTCGACCTCACCGACCCGGAGGTGCCCCACTGGCTCGACGGCGGCCCCCTCCGGGCCAGCCTGAAGGCGCTGAGCGTGGCGCCGTTCCGCACCCGCCCGACGTTCCAGCCGGGCTCCTGGGGCGGCCAGTGGCTGCGCCGCCGGCTCGGCGTCCAGACCGACGCCCCCAACCTCGCCTGGTCCTATGAGCTGGTGGCGCCGGAGGCGGGGCTGCTGCTCGGGTCCAGCCCGACCGTCGAGGTCCCCTTCGGGATGCTGCTCGCCGAGCACGCCGAGGCGGTCATGGGCGGCCCGCTGGTCGAGCGCTTCGGGCGGTCCTTCCCGGTCCGCTTCGACTACCTGGACACCGTCGACGGCGGCGACCTGTCGGTCCACTGCCATCCGCTGCCCGACGCCATGCGGTCCACCTTCGGCTGGCCCTACCCGCAGCACGAGAGCTATTACGTCATGGCCACCCGCCCGGGAGCCAGGATCTTGCTGGGGCTGCGCGACCGGGTCGACGTCGACCGGTTCCGCCGCGACGCCGAGCGAGCGGAGGCGGCCGGGCGCGCCTTCGACATCGGACGCTATGTGCAGTCGTTCCCGGCCGCCGAGCACCGCCTGTACCTGATCCCGGCGGGTACCCCGCACGGCAGCGGCGAGGGCAACGTGGTCCTCGAGATCAGCGCCACCCCCTACCTGTACAGCCTGCGCTTCTACGACTGGCTCCGGCGCGACCTTGACGGCAGCCTGCGGCCGGTCCACGTCGACCATGCGTTCGCCAACGTCGACGTCGCCCGGCGCGGCGCCGCCGCGCGGGCGCTGATCCAGCAGCCGCTCCCGCTGCGGGCCGGCCCCGGGTTCACCGAGCAGCTCATCGGCGCCCTGCCGGAGCTGTTCTTCCAGGTCAGACGCCTCCAGTTCGCCGAGCAGGCCAGCGACGACAGCGCCGGGCGCTTCCACGTGCTGAACCTGGTGGCCGGGGAGCAGGTGCTGCTGGAGACCGCCGGCGGCCACAGCCATCCGCTGGCCTACGCCGAGACCATTGTGGTCCCGGCGGCCGTCGGCCCCTACCGGCTGCGCCGGCTCCGCGGCCCCGCCTGCCAGGTCGTCAAGGCGGTGGTGCCGTGAACGGCCCGGTCGGCGTGCTCGAGCTCGGCGGCACCCACGTCACCGCGGCCCGGGTCGAGGGCGACGGGGTCGTCCCGGGAAGCTGGGTTCGCCGGCCGCTGCGTCCCGACGGCGGCCGCGCCGAGCTGCTCGGCGCGATCCTTCAGGCCGCCGTGGCGGCGCACCGGCCGGAGGTCGGCGCCTGGGGGGTGGCCGTGCCCGGCCCGTTCGACTATGAGCACGGCATCTGCACCATCCGTGGCGTCCACAAGCTCGACGCGCTGCACGGGGTCGACCTGCGTGCCGAGCTCGCCGGCGCGCTCCGGCTCGGCGACGGCCGGCGGGTCCGGTTCCTGAACGACGCCGATGCCTTCCTGCTGGGGGAGTGGCTGGCAGGGGCGGCCAAGGGACGGCGCCGCTGCGTCGGCGTCACCTTGGGGACCGGGCTTGGGTCGGCGTTCCTGGCCGACGGGCAGATCTGCCATCACGGTGCCGGCGTCCCCCCGGACGGCCGCCTCGACCTGGTCGCGTTCCGCGGCCGCCCGGTCGAGGAGGCCATCTCCCGGCGTGGCCTGCTCGCCCGCTACCGGGCATGCCGGCCCGGTAGCGACCTCGACGTGGAGCAGGTCGCCGCGCGGGCCCGCGCCGGCGAGGCAGCGGCCCGCCAGACCTTTGCCGAGGTGATGGCCGCGCTCGGGGAGTTCCTGGCGCCCTGGCTGCGCGGGTTCGGCGCGTCCTGCCTGGTGGTCGGCGGCTCGATCGCCCGCGCCTGGGACCTCATCGAGCCGGCGCTCCGACCCGCCCTGGCCGGCCTGCCGCACCTGGAGGTGGTGGCCCGCGCCGCCAACCTCGACGACGCCGCCCTGCTGGGCGCCGCCGCCCACGCTTCCGGCGCAGGAGGTGGCGGTGCCGACGCCTGAGCAGGCGGCCGCCCGGCCGCGGCTGGGCGCACAGCTGTGGGTCGACCAGGACGACGACCCGGCCCGGGTGAGGTGCCTGGTGTCGCGGGCCGCCGAGGCCGGTCTGGGCCTGCTGCGGGTGTTCCTGATGTGGCCGTGGATCGAGCCGGAGCCCGGCCGGTGGGAGTTCGGCGTCTTCGACGCCGCCTTCGACGCCGCCGCCGAGCACGGCATCGGGATCAAGGCGACCCTGACCGCCAACAGCGGCCCCTGGCACGTCGGCACCCCGAGCGTGCTGCACACCAACACGCTGACCCTGGACTCCGGGCAGCGCCCCGCGATGCGCCGGTACATCCGACAGTGCGTGCGACACTACCGGGACCACGACGCGCTGGCCCAGTGGATCATCTGGAACGAGCCGTACAACGGCGTCGTGCCGCCCGGTCATCCGAACCCGTCCCGCTCCGACGAGCAGCGGGCGCTCTGGACGGCGCTCCTGCGCGACCGCTACGACGGCGACATCGGGCGGCTCAACCGGCGCTGGCGCACCGGGTACGCCTCCTTCGAGGAGGTCCCGTTCGCCGAGGAGGTGGCCCACCCCGCCCACCGCGGCAGCGTCTGGGAGAGCTACGGCCCGTGGCTGGACGACTGGCGGCTGCGGGTGCGCGCCCTGCGTTGGGAACTGGAGTGGGTCGCCGAGGTCGTCCGCGCCGACGACCCGAGCACCCCGCTCTGCTTCAACCCGCCGGGCTGCCTGGACAACACGGGAGTGACGGCGTTCGGGTTCACCGAGCTGGCCGGCCTCCCCGATGTGCTCGGGGCCAGCTTCCACGCCTCCTGGCACCTCGCCTTCGCCGACCCGGACGCCCGCCTGCCGGTGCTGGTCGCCGGCACCACGCTGCTGGCCCGGTCGCCCGGCGTCCGGCGGGTCGAGCTCACCGAGTTCCAGCTCGGCAGCACCTACCACAGCGGCCGGGCGCCCCTCGGCGTCGAACCGGGCGACGTCGCCGCTTCGTTCCTGGCCCCCCTGCTGATCGGTGCCGAGTCGGCGACCGGCTGGTGCCTCAACACCCGCCGGCAGGACTTCGAGGCCGGCGACTGGGCCCTGCTCGACGACGACGACGAGCTCGGCGACCGCGCCGCCGCCGCCCGGCGGGTCAGCGAGCTGCTCACCGTCCTCGACGAGCGCACCGGCGGGTGGATTCCGGTGGAGCCGGCGGCGGTGGTGCTCGTCTCCGAGACCTCCCAGGCCATCCAGATGGTGGCCGGCTTCCCGGTCCCGCCCGTCCCGGGGCGCGGGCTGCACGACGCCTCGCACGGGTCGGCGCTGATCGCCGCCGAGCTGCTCCGACTCGGCGTGCCCACCGCGATGGCGCCCACCTCCGGGTTGCACGACTGGCGTGGCGCCGACCCGCGGCTGCTGGTCATCTCCCACATGGCCGCCTGGACCTCGGACTTCGCCGGGGAGGCGCTGCGGCGGGTCGCCGGCGGCGCCACGCTGCTGCTGGACGCCACCAGCGGACACAAGGACCACGATGCGCGGCTGCATCAGCCCTGGCCGGGCGGCCTGGCCGAGGCGCTGGGCTTCCGCTGCACCGGGCTGCGCGTCCGCACCGACGGTTACCCGGTGACCAGCCACCATCGGCCGTGCGGCCGGCTGCCCCTGGTGGTCGGCGCGCACACCTTTTCCGATCCGGCCTGGTTGCCGCACGAGCAGTTCCGCCTCCCGGAGGACGGCGCGGCACCGCTGGTCTGGGAACGCCCCTACGGCGGCGGGCGGGTCCTCCTCGTTGCCGGACCGATCGGCCCGGCGCTGCTGTACGACGAGCAGTTCCGTCCGCTCGCCCGTGAGCTGCTCGGCCACGCGGCCACCGGCATCCCTCGGCCCATCCGGCCGCTCAGCCCCGACACGGTCGCGCTCAGGCTCCGCGGCCACCGCCACGACGCCGTCGGCGTCTTCGCGCCACCCGGCACCGCGCGGCACGGCCAGCCGCTGCGGCTGGCCGTCCCGGCCGGCGGCTACACCGACCTGTGGACCGGCACCACTGTGCGGGCCGGCGCCGGCGGGGAGCTCCAGCTTCCCGCCCCCGACGGCATCGCGGTCCTGGTCACCGACTGATGTCCCTGGCCGATCGCCTGCTCCGGCGCCTTGCCGCTCGCCTGGCCAGCTACGGCGAGGACCCGCTGCGGCGGCCACTGATCTACGGCGACCCGGCCCGACTGCACGTGCACCCGAGCGCGATCGTCAACAACGCGCTCTTCAACCTCTCCTCGGGTGACGTCACGGTCGGCCGGTACGCCTTCTTCGGTCACAACGTGGCGGTCCTGACCGGCACCCACGACGTCACCAAGTTCGGTCCCGAACGCCAGCTGGCGGTCCCCGGGACCGGCCGCGACGTCGTCATCGGGGAGGGCGCCTGGCTGTCCAGCTTCGCCATCGTGGTCGGCCCCTGCTCCATCGGCGAACACGCGGTGGTGGGCGTCGGGTCGCTCGTCCTCCACGATGTCGCGCCCTATATGGTGGTCGCCGGGTCGCCGGCAACGCCACGCAGCGTGATCCCCCACCCTGAGGGGACGGGGACATGACCGAGCGGCCGGCCACGTGTTTCTGGTGCCCCACACCCACTGGGACCGCGAGTGGTACCAGCCGTTCCAGCGCTTCCGCATGCGCCTGGTCGACCTGGTGGACGGCGTGCTGGAACGGGCGGAGGCCGACGGTCGCTTCTGCTTCACCTTCGACGGCCAGACAGCCATGCTCGAGGACTACCTGGCGATCCGGCCCGAGGCCGAGCCGCGCATCAAGGCCCTGCTCGCCGCCGGGCAGCTCGCCGTCAAACCCTGGCGGATCAGGTGGATCGGCGCTTCAACCGGCGCCGCTCTGACGCCCGCACCGTGGAACGGTGGCGACCACCCCAACATGCCGGCCCGTGGTCGATCCTGTCGAACCTATCGACCGCGCTCTGCAGCGTCGGCCGATCCTGGCCAAAGCGTCGAGCCCGCGTGAGCTGTCAATCCCCAAGGCGCACTCGAACCTGATTATCAGTCCCCTGACCGCACGACCCGCGAAATATCGAGGCTAAGCGGTCAGGGGATGAGGCCAAGCCGACGGGCGAGGGCGACCGCCTCCTCACGCGAGGAGACTCCGAGCTTGCGGTAGACAGCCTTGGTGTGGCTTTTTACCGTGTCGCGAGTGATGTAGAGCGCATCTCCGATGGCCTGCTGCGAGAGCGAGCCTGAGAGGAGCCGTAGCACATCGACCTCGCGCGCGCTGAGCGCCTCAGAGGGTTGCGCCATGTGGTGCTCGGCCACGTCTAGGCGCTGCGTGGCCGCCCGCAGCCGCTGTGGCAGGACCCCGAAGTCGGTGCCGGTCGCTTGAAGCCGGTCGGCTTCGGCCATCAGCGCCTCCACTCCCGTGTGATCGCCTCGGGCGAGGCGGGCCGGCAGCAGCTCCACCAGCGCGTGGAAGCGCTCGATGGGATAGCGCTGCAGTGCGTACGCTCGTTCGTGTGCCGCCAGGGCGCCGTCCAGGTCACCTCGACGCCTCCGGATCCTGCCCTGCAGGGTGTAGGCGCACGCCACCGTGGGGCTCTCGGACAGCCCGCTAGCTTGGATCAGCTCGGATGCCCGGCGCTCGAGTGCCGCGGCGGCGTCGCCCTGGCCCTGGTCGTCCTCGATGAGTCCAAGCAGCGCCAGCGAGCGGATCCGGGTCGTGATCACCGGCGAGTCCTCACCGAGACGGACCGCCTCCTCGGACGGTGCCCGTGCCTCGGCCGTCCTGCCGGATAGGTAGAGGCTGTAGCCAAGCGCCCAGAAGGCGCTCAAGCGCCAGGGACTGGCCGGATCGGTCTGCAGCTCCAGCACGCGCCGCGCGGCCGCCAGCTTGGCGGCGATACCCTCGAATCCGCTGATGGCCCGTAACGAGACCATCCCGACTTCCAGCGAGGGGGTGCCATCGGCCAGCGGCCCCTGCGAGGGGAGCTGTTCGGCGATGGCGAGCCAGCGGTCCATCTCCGCGGGCTCATAGAAGGTGAGGGCGATCCAGGCGGACACCAGCGCGAGGACGGGATCTGAACGCACGGCAGCCGGAGGAAGGGCCCGCAGCCAATCCCGCACCGTCGCGACCAGCCAGCGGTCGACGTAGGAGATCCAGTTACGGGCGATGAGTTCGCTAACCTCGTCGAGGTCGCCGGCGGCGCTGGCATGGTGGATCGCTTCATCGGGATAGCCTGCCTGCCGGTACCAGGCGCTCGCCCGCCGGTGCAGGACCGAGATCAGCTCGGGCTCGGAGGTGGCGAGCTCGTGCCGCAGCAGGTCCGCGAACAGATGGTGGTAGCGGTACCACTCCCGCCGCTCGTCAAGCGGCAGGAGGAACAGGTTGGCCCGCTCCAGCTCGCGGAGGAGGCCGGCCGAGCCCTCGCTGTCGGTGACGGCATCGCACAGGTCGGCCGACAGCCGTTCAAGGATCGACGTGCGGAGCAGGAAGCGTCGAAGCGATGGTGGCTGGGCCTCCAGCAGCTCTGCCCCTAGGTAGTCGATCACGTGCCGGTGGCTGCCGGAGAAGCTTCTGACACGGGTGTGGGGATCGGGATGGCCCTTGAGGGTGAGCGCGGCGAGGTGCAGGCCAGCAGGCCAGCCTTCGGTGCGATCGTGCAGGACGGCGAGATCGGCCGGATCGAGCTTGAGCCGGAGTCTGTCGTTCAGCAACGCCGCCGTCTCCTCGCCGGTGAAGCGCAGGTTGGCGCCTTGCAGCTCGAGCAGCTGGCCGCGTGCCCGGAGCCGTCCCAAGGGAAGCGGCGGGTTGGAGTGGGTCGACATGACGAGCTGCACGGTCTTGGGAAGGTGTTCGGTGAGGAACGCGACCGAACGATGGCACTCCTGGTTTTCCACCACCTGGTAGTCATCGAGCACCAGGACCAACGGACGGGCCAGATCGGCCAGTTCGTTGAGCAGCAGTGGCAGCACGACGTCGAGGAGGCTGACCCCAGGAGCCCGCAACGCCGCCAGCGAACGCGCGCCAACGGCCGGGTCAACCCGGTGGAGCGCCTCGATCAGGTAGGTCCACAGGCGTAACGGGTCATTGTCGTCCGAGCCGAGGGACACCCAGGCGCAGGGCCGATCATGCCTCACCGAGGCACACCACGCGGCCAAGAGGGTGGTCTTGCCGAAGCCGGTCGGTGCCTGGACCAGGGTGAGCTGTCGGCCCGCCCCGGCGTCGAGGAGCGCGAGAAGGTGAGGGCGGGGCACGAACGCCGGACTCGGCGTGGGCACGTGCAGCTTCGTCTCGAGCAGCAACGGTCCAGGCCGTCCGAGATCGATTTTGGCCGCCTCCGGACCGGCTGCCTCGACCTCGTGAAGGTGCGAACGCGTCGCCACAGCCCTACCTACCCGGTCGCCCGAACACCCGATCGCAGGGGCGGAAGGCCACCGTCATCACCTCAGCGTTCCCTCGAGTTCATGCCAGGCAGGCACGATAGCAAAGGCCGAGGATCCCCGGACGGGGCCCGTGCCGCCCACGCACTCAGCCAGACCGATGGTCAGATCCGACGGGCATAGGCCTTCCGGCTCCACGAGTGGCGTCGGCGTCGCCGCCATAGCAGTCCATCAGGTCTGGCTCCTCAGGTCCGGCGAGTGAGCCCTGCAGGCCGTCCGTCGTAGTCGTTGCAGGTACCTGCCGGGGCGAGGCTCGTGGTCGGCGCTGGCCGCCCGGCTGCTCGCTATGGTGGTGCACCAACCGCTCCCGGCGGGATTCCCGATCGGGAGCGTTTGGTTCACCCGTCCAACAGTACTGGGAAGGCCGTGCTTGGCGGCCTTCCCAGTACATGCCTCGTGGTTGGTCGTAAGAAGGTTCCAGCCGTTGGCTAGTGGGGGTCGTTGCTAGCGGTCGTGGCGTGACCGGCTGACGCGCCGGCTGTGGCCTCCTGGTTGGCGGGGCTGGTGAGGCGGGTCGCCCCGGTATCGTCCTTGTGGTCAGTGGACCGGTCGCGCTGGTCCTGGGCGGGGCGGTCGTGTTCGTGTTCGACCGGCTGGTCGTCGCGGCCGGGCCGGTACTTGCCGCTGACCGCCCGCCGGGTCAGCTTGCTGTGCCAGCGCTCGCCAAGCACGCCGCCCAGCAGGGCGCCGACTAGCATGGCGGCCAGCGACCCGATCCCGGCCAGGGTGCCGGCCTTGCCCCACTCGGTGCCGGTGGTGGGGATGCCGAGGCTGCGAAGGTTGCCCCCGATCGCCTCGGCGTCGGTCTGGCTGGCCGCGACCGCGGCGACCACGGCCACCAGCACCACGGCCAGGAGGAACACGGCGAGGCCGTTGAGCAGCCCGGCCCGCCGGGCCATGCGCCCGGCGACGTACCCGCCGAACAGGTAGGCCACCAGCAACACCACGGCCACGGCGATGGCGCTGCCGAGGCCGAGGGTGGCCCAGTCATTGCCGGCGAGGTCGGTGTTGAGGCCGATGGCGGCCGCCACCGTGCCGGCCAGGGCGGCCAGCACAGCGAAGGCCCCATAGGCGACCAGGACCCCGGCCAGGATGCTGGGGAACGACAGCCGGCCCAGGCCGGCCTCGCGGACCAGGCTGGCCCGGTCCTTGGGAGACTCGTAGGAATGGTCAGATGCGGTCATGATGCTCCTCTGATCCGGCTTGGTTAGGTGGCTCGTCCTGGTCGCAGGCGGCCAAGCAGGCCGCCGGTGACTTGGGTAGGTCGCTGCTGCTCGCCCATGCGGGCATTGAGGACCAGCACCGCGCCGGTCAGGGCCGGGATGACCCACTGCAGCACCTTGAGCTGGCGCTGGGCCTTGGCCACATCCTCGGGCGTGTCGGTGGTCGCGTCGGTGCCGCCCTCGACCGGGACCTCGCCGGCCTGGTCGAGCCTGGCCCCCAGAACCCGCGACCAGGCGGTCGCGACCAGGGCGGCCCCGGTCAGGGCGGTCTTAACCACGGTGGCCTGGCCCACGCCCTGCTGGCTGGCCACCCGACCCTTGTTGGCGCCGAGCAGCACGGCCCCGCCGGCCAGATGGGCGGCGATGCCGGCCAAGTTGACCGGGGTCCAGCGGTCCCAGCCCGAGTTGGCCACCCGCAACCGCTGCTTGGGCTCCTCGACCTGGGCCGCGGCCCCGTTGAGCCCGACCGCCCCCATCAGCGAGCCACCGAACCAGGCCGCCAGCCCCAGATCGTGCAGGGAACGGGAAACGGTGTTGTCAGCTGTCATGGCGTTGCTCCTTCATGTGTGTCGGGAGAGGAGCAGGGGCCGCCGGCAAGACTGGCGACCCCTGCTTTTCGTTCGTGTTCGACTAGCGCTGGTCCTGACGGGGGAGCTGGTCCTGGTCACCGTCGACCTGGATCTGCTCCTTGCGGACCTCCTCGGCGACCTGGCGCTCCTCGGTCACTGTGTCGGTATCGAGGCGGACCCGCTCCTTGGGCACTGCCCGCTTCTCGACCATGACCTCCTCCTCGCGCAGGGTGACCTCGTGCTCCTCCTCGGAGATGGCCGGGCCGCTGGTGGCGGCGTCGAGGTTGGCGTCGGTGATCGGCTCGCGCTCGACCCGGACCTCCTCGCGCTGCACGGGCACGGTCACCTGCTGGGTCTCGGTGGTCACGTACTTGCGCAGCCGGGCCCGGCCGCGCTCGCGGGTCTGGGTGCCGACCTGGAGCTCCTCCTCCGAGCGGGTCATGGCCTGGTCGGTGGTCGGTCCGGACACATCCCGACCGACGGCGTCGTCGGTGCCGGCGGGCAGGCCGCTGTCGGAGCGGTGCTCGCTGTAGTCCAGGCCGTAGTGGCGGTACAGCTCGGCCTCCTCGTCCTGGGAGAGGCTCCCGTCGGCCTGCGGGCTGGGGGCGTCGGTGACCTGCTGCTTGTCGTAGGGCACCTGGACGCTGTCCCCCAGATCCTGGGCCTGGGCCAGGGGCACGAAGGCGGCCTTGGCCGAGAACACGCCCCTGGTGACCGTGGCCCACTCGGGCTGGCCGGTCTCATCATCCAGATAGATGGCGTCGATCGTGCCGAGCTTGTCACCGGCCGGGTCGACCATGGTGCGACCCTGCCAGCTCTGGACGGTGTCAATGCTTGGTGGCATGCAACTTCCCTTTCTGTGGCGTGTCTGAGTGGCGTGCGATGGCTGGTTGGTTGGCGGACGGGACGCCTCGGCCCGGTGTCCTGTCGAGGCGTCCCGCCGTCTGGGCGGCCTAGCGGTCCCGGCGCGACCGCGCGGTCCGCTCGGCCGCGAACTCCTGGGTCGCGGGCTCGGTGTAGACCGCAACTCCGTTCCCGTCATCGGAGGTGGCCTGCTGGGTGAGCTCGGGGGCGCGCTCCTCGGCCGCGGTGGTGGCCCGCTCCCAGTAGCGCTGCATGGTCTTGATCCCGCCACCGCCGATGGCGACCACGGCCGAGCCGACCACGATGGCCAGGATTGCGTACCACAGGCCGGTCACGATCCGGGGGGCGATCTGCAGCTGATCCAGAGCCGCGAAGGCCCCAAAGACCAGGACCGCGATCCCGGCACCCTTGGCCATGATCTGGCCGCCGGAGACGCTGGAGAGCAGGTTGGAGAGCAGGTCGGTGGCTGCCTTGGCGATGGCGGCCGCGACCACGATGATCACGATGGCCACGAACACGTTGGGCAGATAGGCGATCAGACCCTGGAGCAGGTCGCTGATCGGGTTGGGCCCGAACACCCCAAAGGCGAGCTGCAAGCTGACCAGGAAGAGCAGCCAGAAGGCCAGCTTGGCGATGATGTCGGAGGGGTCGTACTTGCTTCTGGCCAGCGCCTGCTTGAGGCCGCCGCGCTCCACGGCCCGGTCGAACCCGACCCGTTCCAGGACCTTGTTGAGGACCGAGGCGACGACCCTGGCGAGCAGGTAGCCGACCAGAATGATGAGCAGGGCGGCGGCCAGCTTGGGCACGAACGTGATCACGTTCGACCACGCGCTGGAGACACCACCCTGGAAGTCGACGGCTAGTGGCATTGGGAGCTCCTTTGGCTCAGGTTGAGACACGGGCCGTGCACGCGGTCAGTCAGGCAAACCGCGGCGCGGTCGAAACGGGTTACTTGGTAGGTCGAGACAACGCACCTACAGCGACGGTGACGTCGCAAGAAGGATGAGCTGCCCACACGGCCTCGGGATGGGTGATCCCTGCGCCGGCTGGACGGGACCGACCTTCGATTGGAACTCCTCGCGGTTCCGTGATCAGGCCGATGCTCGAGGCCCCGGGGAAGGGGACCAGCTGACCACCGAAGCCTACTGGGAGCCCGGGGATGGCACATCCCCCCGGTGGGGTGAGTCCTGGGGTGAAATCGCTATTCGGGCCGACGGTTCCTGAGGACCCGCAGGACAGCGGGGCGCTGGTGACCCCGGACTCACAGAGCCGTAACCGCTGCGACGGCGACTTCGCCCAGTTGAGGGTGGCAGGAGGCCCACCAAGGCGCGGCACCAGCTCAAGACAGTCACGGCGAACACGAAGCGGCGCTGGCGAGAGCTGCTGGCCAGCGGGCCACCGACCTGGATCTCACCCCAGCAGGGGGATGACCACTCACCCCACTGGGGCCGAAGGTCCCCTTGGAAAGCGACGAAAGAAGCGACAGTGCAACAGGGCGCCACCACCAGTCTCAGAGCGCGGCACGCCACCGGCCAGGACGGTGCGATCGACGACGTCTACGCTGCGCTCAGTCCAATGGTGCTCGGATACCTCCGAAGGTTCGTCCCCCACGACGAGGCCGAAGACGTCCTACAGCGTGTCTTCTACGAAGTCTGGCGCCACAAGGATCGCTACGACCCCTCCCGAAGTCTGGGGGCGTGGGTGTTGGGCATCGCCAACAAACGGGCGATCGACCACGTGCGCCGACAGCGCCGCACGGCGGTCCCGGTCGAAGAGCTGTGCGGCATCGCCGGCGAGGACGGCCGAGAGCTGGCCGAGCGGTACGCGCGGGCGAGCGAGGTCCGCGACGCGCTCAGCCGCCTGCCTGACGAGCAGCGCGAGGTACTGAGGCTCGCCTACTTCGGCGACTGCACCCAGTCCCAGATCGCCGCCCAGCTGGGAGTTCCTCTGGGAACGGTCAAGGCACGCACGTTTCGGGGGCTGCGCCGCCTTGGCCAACTCCTGGCGTCGGATCATCAGTAAAGCCAGCCACCTCCTCGACGTCGCGGAACACGACCGTCCGGAACCCGTCCCATTGGGCTCGAAGCTGTAGGACCCATCAGGTAGCTGGGCGACCGGTTTGGCCAGCATCGGCGCCACGGGCGGCATCACCGGAAGATCCATGCCACTAGTGTCCAGCAACTGGCGTTCGTCTTGGATGGCATGGGCAGGACTAGAGCAGGGCGACGGCCAGCTTCCTCCACTGCCCTAGAGGCATGCCATGGGGCTCCGCGTCGAACACTTGGACACAGACGTGGTCCGCTCCTGCGTCTAGATGGTCCTTCACACGTTCGCTGACGGCTTCCACATCACCCCATGCGACGAGCGCGTCTACTAGACGGTCGCTGCCCTGCCCCACGAGATCGTCGTCGGTGAAGCCGAGGCGCCGCCAGTTGTTGGCGTAATTCGGCAAGTCGAGGTATCGGGAGATGTGCCGCCGGCCGATCGTCCTGGCTTGGTCAGGGTCTGTCTCTAGGACCACGGCTTGTTCCGGTTCCTTGGGCTTGCGGGTGGCATGGACGGCCCACTTGACCAGCCGCGGCGTCCGCTCCCGGCCCTCGGCCTCCAGCCGTTCGACCTCCAGGTCGATCTGATCAGTGCGCTTGGAGAACAACCGGACCAGCTCCTCGGGCATGCCCTGGAGCTCCCGGTTGCCGTGAGCGTCCGCCGGCGTCCACTCGGCCCCGAGCGACCGGGACAGCTCCCGCTGGTAGCTGGCCCGGTAGACGGCGTCGGCGGCCAGGCGATGCCGGTACAGGTCCCGGCCGTCCAACGCTGTCCAGCGGCCGTCCGGGCCCTGGACCCGGTTGGCCACCACCAGGTGGGTGTGCAGCAACGGATCACCCTCCCGGCTGGTGCGATCGTCGAACCCCACCGCCAGCAGCCCTCGGCCTGACATGCTGGTGGCCGCCGTGGCCGCGGCGGGCCCCAGGTGCTCGTCCAAGTAGGCCGTCGCCTCGGCTATGCCGGCGTGGTGGGCGTCCAGGACGACCCGGCCGGTCACCGGGTCGCCCAGGCCGTACAGCACGGACACGCTCTTGGTCGGCCGCAGTACGACGTCGAAGGCCGGGACGGCGTTGCTGCCGTGGGGGCGGCCGAGGAGCTCGCCGTTGTCTGGGTGGCGGCCCTCGAACATGCGCTGGAACCCCGCCGGCGATGCTTCGCCCTGCGGCCCGAGGGAGGTGGCGCCGGCGCCGTACCAGCGGCCTGGGGACTCGCCGTGGCCGGACAGGTACTGCTCGTGGTCGGTGGCCAGCTCGCGGGTGTAATACTCCTCCCGACCCACCGACAGCTTCGCGATGTCGGCCACCACCCCGCCGCCTCCTCCTCGCCACCTTTGGCGCCAGCAACGCACCCGTGGTGCATTGCTCTCCTCGGACGATTTCGGGTCGAGCGTAGGCCGAGCGGGGAGGCTTCATCCGTTATGACAGAGGAGTGTGCGGCCGGTCGCTGTGCGAAGCAGATCGCTGTGGTGCTCAGGCGAGACCGGTTCGAGCAGTGTCCGGCTCAGGTGAATCGGTTACGGACGCTCTGCGGGGGGGCGCCCAGCGGTGCCGTTTCTCGCCTGGCTTGGGCACAGCGGTGAAGAAGGGCCCAGCCCAGCCCGTTCGATCGCAGTCACGATCTTCGATGTGGACCTTGAGCGGGCGGACCTGGTCGAGCCCGCCGACGGGGTCCGAATCAGGCGTCGCGGATCAGTTGCTCGGTCACCTCCCGGGCGCCGTCCTAAGCCGCGTATGGGTTGGTTGGCCGCACCCGCTGTTGGTCGATCTGGAGATCGCCACGAGGTTGAGGTGGAACGACTTGGCTGTTCATCAGTCGTCCGGTAGAGAGCGCAGCCGTTCGGCTGCGCTCTCAGGGGTGATGTCGCGCTGTGGCTGTGCCAGCAGTTCGTAGCCGACCATGAACTTGCGCACTGTGGCCGACCGCAGCAGCGGCGGATAGAAGTGCGCGTGCAGGTGCCACTCCGAATATGGCCCCCCGTCGGTGGGTCGCTGGTGCCAACCCATCGAGTACGGAAAGGTCACGCCAAACAGCCGATCGTACCGTCGGGTGACCCTGCGCAGGATGGCGGCCAGATCGTCACGCGCGTCGGCGTCCAGGTCCGGTAGGGCGCCATGGTGCCCGACTGGCAGTATCAATGCCTCGAACGGCCATAGCGCCCAGAACGGCACCAGCGCCACGAAGCGCTCGTTCCGGCAGAAGATGCGTTCGCGCTCCTTTAGCTCTACGGTCAAGTAGTCGCAGAGCAGGCACCCGCCGTCGGCCGCATACGCCCGCTGCTGGCGCAGCTCCCGCGCCGGCTCGTTGGGCATTCGCTCGTTGGCCCAGATCTGCCCGTGCGGGTGTGGGTTGCTGGCACCCATCATGGCGCCGCGGTTCTCGAAGATGAGGACGTGGCCGATCCAGTCGATACCACCGAGTTCGATGTACTGGTCGGTCCAGGTCTGGACCACCTGTCGGATCGCGCCGTCCTCCATCTCGCCGAGGGTGAGGTCGTGGCGCGGAGAGAAGCAGACCACCCGGCAGATACCCCGTTCACTCTCGGCCGCCAGCAGCCCGTCACCGTTGTGCGCTCCGCTGGGCGTCTCTGGCTTGAGCGCTGCAAAGTCGTTCTCGAAGACGAAGGTGGAGCTGTACCGGGGCGTGCGTGCACCGCCCGCCCGCTGGTTGCCGGGGCAGAGGTAGCAGGTGGGGTCGTAGGCCGGGCGCCGCTCGTCGACCACGTCCTCCACCTGCCCCTGCCAGGGACGCGCTGTGCGGTGCGGGGACACCAGCAGCCATTCGCCGGTCAGCCGATTCAGCCGGCGGTGCGGCGCACTGAACATGCCAACCCCCAGGTCATTGCGCGCCGTCGCGCCTGCGAAGAATCGCGATGCAGGCGCGACGGCGTCGTATACGTCCAGCTCTGCCCGTCATCCAGCACAACTCGGCTCGAATTCACGCCCGCTCCCGTCCGTGCCCCAGCAAGCAGGCCCACGCATCGACGACCATGTCGTCCAGGGCCGGCTTGTGCGGGGTCCAGCCGAGTTCCTGACCGATGCGGGCGCTGGAGGCCACCAGCACGGCCGGGTCCCCCGGCCGACGCGGCGCGTCCACGGTGGCGATTTGGCGGCCGGTGACCCGCCTGGCCGCCTCGATGACCTCCCGGACCGACGAGCCGAGCCCGTTGCCGAGATTGTAGATCGCATGGCGGCCCGGCTTGCTGGCGTCCAGGGCGAGCAGGTGCGCCCTGGCCAGGTCCTCGACGTGGATGTAGTCGCGGATCGCGGTGCCGTCCGGGGTCGGATAGTCGGTGCCGTAGACCTGTACGTGGGCCCGCCTGCCCTCCGCGACCTGGAGCACGATCGGGATCAGATGCGTCTCGGTGGCATGCCGCTCTCCGAGATGGCCGCTGGCCCCGGCCACGTTGAAGTAGCGCAAACTTGTCGCAGCGAGCCCGTGGGCCAGCGCGAATGTCCCGATCATGGCGTCCACGGCCATTTTTGATGCCCCGTAGGCGCTGGTCGGCCGGGTCGGCGCGGTCTCCAGGATTGGCACCTGGTCGGGCTCGCCGTACACAGCCGCGGTGGAGGAGAACACCAGCTGCGGAACCGAGGCGGCCACCATTGCTTCCAGCAGCTCGAAGGTACCGATGACGTTGTTGCGCCAGTAGTGCTCGGGGTGTGCCACCGACTCGCCGACCAGCGACTTGGCGGCAAAGTGGAGGACCCCGTCGAAGCCGTCCGCGAACACAGCGGCCAGCACGGGGGCGTCCAGCAGCGAGGCGTGCACGAACCTGGCGCTCCCCGGCACTGCGTCGGCGTGGCCAGTGCTCAGGTCGTCGAGCACGACGACCTCGTGTCCGCCGGCCAGGAGCTGGGCCGCGACCACGCTGCCGATGTAGCCGGCGCCGCCGGTGACCAGGAGCCTCATGCCAGCCGCCTGGCGCCGTGAGCCGGGTGGACAGCGAACACGGTCGGTGCCCGGAACCCCCGGCCGGCGAAGGCGGCCGTGACGATCCGGGTGACCGCGCCAGCCTCGACGGTCGGAGCCAGGGCAAGGGCACACCCGCCGAACCCGGCCCCGGTCATGCGGGCGCCCAGGGCCCCGGCTCTCAACGCGGCCTCTACGGCGGTGTCCAACTCCGGCGCGCTGACCTCATAGTCGTCGCGCAGGGACACGTGCGAGGCGGTCAGCAGCGGGCCGATGGCTTCCAGTCGGCCGGCACGCAGCCGGTCGACAACCTCCAGCACGCGGGCGTTTTCCGTGACGACGTGCCTGGCCCTGCGGTGGCGCACCTCGCCCAGCAGGTCAGCGGCGGCGGCCACGTCGGCCTCGGTCGCGTCGCGCAGCGCGGGCAGCTCGAGGAGACGGGCCGCCGCCTCGCAGGCCCGCCGTCGCTCGGCGTAAGCGCCGTCGGCCAGGGCATGCGAAACGCCGGTGTCGATCACCAGCAGGGTCAGCCCGGCTGCGTCCAGGTCGAAGGGGACTTGCTCGGCGGCCAGGGAGCGGGTGTCCAACAGCAGGACATGCCCAGTGATGCAGGCCATGGAGGCCATCTGATCCATGATCCCGGACGGGACCCCGACGATCTCGTTCTCCGCCCGCCGCGCGATCAGGGCCAGGCGGCCAGGATCGCCAGGACCTCCGTACAGGTCACGGGTGGCAAGCACGGTCGCGCACTCCACCGCCGCACTTGACGACAGGCCCGAGCCGACCGGGACGTCGCTGGTCAGGGCCAGGTCGAGCCCACCGACCTCAACGCCCTCGCGGGCCAGCGACCACACGGCCCCGGCGACGTAGCCAGCCCAGCCCTCCACCAGGCCAGGGCCGATGTCGGGCAGGGTCAGTTCCCGCTCGCCCTTCTCCAGCGAGAGCA
>Ga0210378_10000686_pt1 | contig 17516 bp, 17 predicted proteins | sample PLM1_60_b1redo_FD_155465 | JGI IMG/M metagenome (GOLD analysis project Ga0210378, IMG submission 155465) | Groundwater sediment microbial communities from an aquifer in East River, Colorado, USA - PLM1_60_b1 redo | ecosystem: Environmental > Terrestrial > Soil > Riparian zone | place: USA: East...
CATGGGCCGGGTCGAGGACTGCCTGCGGGCCCTGCAGCGCGCCCAGCAGCTCCATGCCGAGGGGGGCGACCAGCGGCGGGCCGCGCGCTGCGCGTTCTGGGTGGGCTTCCTCCTGGTCGACCGGGGGGAGCTGGCCCAGGGCAGCGGCTGGCTGGCCAGGGCCAGGCGGCTCCTGGAGCACCAGCCGCCGGACTGCGCAGAGCAGGGCTACCTGCTGCTTCCAGCGACCCTGGAGCAGCTCCAGGCCGGGAACCACGCCGAGGCGCAGGCGACCGCGGAGCAGGCGGCCGAGATCGGCCGGCGGGCCGGCGACGCCGACCTGGTCGCGCTCGCGCTGTTCCACCAAGGCGCCGCCATGGTGGCGGACGGCGGTGTCGGCCAGGGCCTGGCGCTGCTCGACGAGGCCATGGTGGCGGTGGTCGCCGGCGAGCTCTCCCCCCAGGTCAGCGGCTGGATCTACTGCGGCGTGATCGAGGTCTGCCACGACGTCGCCGAGCTGCGCCGCGCGCAGGAGTGGACCGAGGCGCTGACGGCATGGTGCGGCAAGCAGCCGGGCATGGTCACCTTCACCGGCCAGTGCCTGATCCACCGGGCCGAGATCCTGCACCTGCGCGGAGCCTGGCCGGAGGCGGTCGAGGAGGCCAAGCGGGCGGGTGAGCGGTTGGCCGAGGCCGCCGACCAGTCCGCCACCGGAGCGGCCCTGTACCAGCAGGCGGAGGCCTACCGGGTCCTCGGGGAGTTCGCGGCCGCCGCGGACGCCTACCAGCAGGCCAGCCGCTGGGGGCAGGAGCCGCAGCCGGGGCTGGCCCTGCTGCGACTGGCCGAGGGCAGGCCCGAGGCGGCCACGGCGGCCATCCGCCGCGTCCTCGGCGAGACCACCGACCGGCTCAGGCGGGCCAAGCTGCTGCCCGCCGCCGTCGAGATCCTGCTCGGGACCGGCGACCTCCAGGCGGCGCGGGAGGCGGCCGCCGAGCTGGACAGGATCGCCGGCGCCTACGACACCCCGGCCATGCGCGCCGAAGCCGACCGCGCCCTGGGCGCTGTCATGCTCGCCGCCGGTGATGCCGGGGCCGCCGTCCTGGCCTTGCGCGGCGCCGGGCAGGCATGGCGGGAGCTGGAGGCGCCGTATGAGGCCGCGCGGGTGCGGGTGCTGGTGGGGCTCGGCTGCCGGGCGCTGGGCGACGAGGAGGCGGCGGTGATGGAGCTGGACGCCGCCCGGTCGGTCTTCGCGCAGCTGGGTGCCGCACCCGACCTGGACCGGCTGAAGCGGCTTGCCCAGCGCGAAGCCGCCCAGGGGGCTGGCGGGCTGACCGCGCGCGAGCTGCAGGTGCTGCGCCTGCTGGCGACCGGCAAGACCAACCACGCGATCGCCAGCGACCTGTTCCTGGCCGAGAAGACGATCCACCGGCACGTCAGCAACATCTTCACCAAGCTGGGCGTCTCCTCACGGGCCGCGGCCACCGCCTACGCCTACCAGCACCGGCTCCTCTGATCGCCACGCCTGGGGAGAACTACCCACGGTCTGGTCCACCGGAGTGGGGTTTCTCCCGAAGCCGCCCGCCGTCGCGCCCCCTAGCCTCGAGCCAGACGAGCGAAGGAGACGGCGATGCACTCCGAGACGGTGATCATCGGTGGCGGGCAGGCTGGCCTGGCGGTGGGCTACCACCTGGCCAATCGGGGCCGGCCGTTCGTGATCCTTGATGCAAACCAGCGGATTGGCGACACCTGGCGCAGGCGCTGGGACTCGCTCCAGCTGTTCACCCCCGCCCGCTACTCGGGCCTGCCGGGGATGCCGTTCCCCGCACCCCCCTGGTCCTACCCGACCAAGGATCAGGTGGCCGACTACCTGGAGGCCTACGCGGCCCGATTCGAGCTGCCGGTCCGGACCGGCGTCCGCGTCGACCGGCTGTCCAGGGACGGGAACCGGTACCTGCTGGATGCCGGCAGCGACCAGTTCGAGGCCGACCAGGTCGTGGTCGCGTCCGGCGCCTACCAGCGGCTCCGGGTCCCCGCCTTCGCTGCCGAGCTCGACCCGGGCATCGTGCAGCTGGATCCCAGCCGGTACCGGGATCCGTCCCAGCTGGGGCCTGGCGGCGTCCTGGTGGTCGGTGCCGGCAACTCCGGCGCCGAGATCGCCTTCGAGGTGGCAGCCACCCACCCGACCTGGCTGTCGGGCCCGGACGCCGGCCGCATCCCCGTTCGCACCGGGAGCACGTGGGACCGGCTGCTCACTCCGCCAGTCTGGTTTCTCGCCTCGCACGTGCTGACCGTGAACACCCCGGTCGGCCGGAAGGTCCGACCGAGGGCCCTGACGACCACCGCGCCGCTGGAACGGGTCAGACCCAAGGACCTCGCCGCGGCCGGGATCCAGCGGGTGCCGAGGACGGTCGGGGTGCGGGACGGCGCCCCGGTGCTGGAGGACGGAGACGTCCTGGACGTGTCGACGGTGATCTGGTGCACCGGGTACCGACCGGACTTCGGCTGGATCGACCTGCCGGCCTTCGACCAAGACGGCGCGCCGCTGCACCAGCGCGGCGTCGTGGGGTCCCAGCCCGGCCTGTACTTCATCGGACTGTTCTTCCTGTCCAGTTTCACCTCGGCCCTGGTCGGCGGGGTCGGCCGGGACGCCGACCACATCGCCGACCGGATCGCCGCCTCCACGCCGACCCCGGCCGGGGTGGCGTCAATGCGGTCCCGGAACGCTGGCCGCCCATCATCGGAGGCGTGGACACCAAACCGATGACCCACCGCCCGCGCGGCGACCGGGACGCCGTCCGTAGCGGTCCCGGGACGGTAGGGGCGGTTCCGGGGTGAGCGGCTAAGGTAGGGGCGAACACCCGGGCATCGGGAGCGTCCTTGCACCAGATCGAACCGCTGCTGCTGGCGTTGATCGTTGCCGTGGCCGGGCTGAGCGTCCTGGCCCGCTCGGTCGGCGTGCCCTACCCCATCCTGCTCGTCCTCGGCGGGCTGGTCATCGGGTTCGTGCCCGGCATGCCGGCGGTCGAGCTGCCGCCGGAGCTGGTCCTGGTGGTGTTCCTGCCGCCCCTGCTGTACTGGGCCGGGTTCTTCTCCTCTCCGCGCGACCTGCAGTCCGACCTGCGGGCGATCTCGACGCTGGCGGTCGGGCTGGTGCTGGCCACCATCGGCGTCGTGGCCGTGGTCGCGCACGCGATGGTCGACGGGCTGCCCCTGGCGGCGGCGTTCGCGCTCGGGGCGATCGTCTCGCCGACCGATCCGCTGGCCGCCACATCCATCGGGCGGCGGCTGGGCGTGCCTCGCCGCATGGTCAACCTGCTGGAGGGCGAGAGCCTGGTCAACGACGCGACCGCGCTGGTCGCCTACCGCATCGCGGTGGCCGCCGCGGTCGGTGGTGGCTTCGTCGCCTGGCAGGCCGGCCTGCGCTTCGTGGTCGGCACGGCCGGCGGCGTGGCCGTCGGGCTGGCGGTGGGGTGGCTGGTCGCCGAGCTGCGCCGACGGCTCGACGACCCGGTGACCGAGATCGTCGTCTCGCTGGCGACCGGCTTCGCCGCCTACCTGCCCGCCGAACGGCTCGAGCTGTCCGGCGTCCTGGCCGCGGTGACCGCCGGCCTCTACGTCGGCTGGCGCGCACCCGAGCTGGCGTCGGCGTCGACCCGGCTGCTGGGCTTCTCGTTCTGGGAGGTCCTCGTCTACCTGCTCAACGCGGTGCTGTTCATCCTGGTCGGCCTCCAGCTGCACCCGATCCTGAGCGGGGTGAGCGGGCGGTCGGTCGCCAGCCTGGTCGGGCAGGCGGCGCTGGTCAGCGGCGTGGTGATCGCCGTGCGCGTCGCCTGGGAGTTCACCGTCCCCTACCTGATCCGGCTGCTCGACCGGCGGCCGGCGCAGGTCATGCGGCGGATGGGCGCCAGGGAGCGCCTGGTGCTCGGCTGGAGCGGGATGCGCGGGGCGGTCTCGCTGGCCGCCGCGCTGGCCCTGCCCCGCGACTTCCCCCAGCGGGACCTGCTCGTGTTCCTGACCTTCGCGGTGATCCTGGCCACCCTGGTCGTCCAGGGACTGACCCTCCCGGCGCTGATCCGCCGGCTGCGGGTGCGGGGCGACGACGCCGAGGAGCGAGAGGAGATGCGGGCCCGCCTGGCGGCCACCGACGCGGCGCTGGCCCGGCTGCAGGAGCTCGCCGGTGCCGAATGGACCCGCGAGGACACGGTCGAGCGGCTGAACGGCGTGTACCAGTTCCGCCGCCGGCGCCTCAAGGCCCGCGCCGGCATCTACGAGGACGAGGGCTTCGAGGACCGCTCGCTGGCCTACCAGCGGCTGGTTCGCGAGCTGCTCGAAGCCCAGCGCCACGCCATCGTCCGCCTCCGCAACCAAGGAACGATCAGCAACGACGTGATGCACCGCATCGAACGCGAGCTCGACCTGGAAGACACCCGCCTGGAGATCTAGCTCTCAAGCCCGCCAGCGCGCCCCCATGGGCGACACGACGTTCGGGGGTGCTGGACGACGGCAGGCCCGTAGAAATGTGCAGACGGCGTAGTCCGCTACGCGATGTTCCGTATGGGGATCGTGCGAGTGCATCGTTTCCCCGCATCGGGTTTCTGTGAGAGTCGCAACGTGCGCGGCGTCGCTCGGCATCGGCCGCTGCACTGTGCCAATACCAGGGGGGGAACGTATCTTGCGTCGAATCTTGGGTCGAAGACTGCTCGCCGTTTCGGTTGCACTGGCCGGGGTCCTTGCGCTGGCGTCGCCCGCCAACGCGGCCTTCGAGCAGGCGGTTGGCGCCTGGCAGATGAACGAGCCGGCCGGATCCCGCAGCCTGCAGGACAGCTCCGCCAACCAGATCGACGGCGTCATCGGGACCGACGTACTCACTGGCATCGCGCTGTCGGGCGGCGGCACCGGGTACCGGTTCCCCTTCGTCAGGCCCAACCAGCCGCCCGCCAATCCCCAGCGCCTCGTCCAGGTGCCGCACGACAACCGGCTCAACCCGGGCACCGGGAACTTCGCGGTCGAGCTCCGGATGCGCACCACCAACTCGTTCGGCAACGTGATCCAGAAGGGACAGGCCGGGTCGCCAGGCGGCTACTGGAAGTTCCAGCAGCCCAGCGGCAAGATCTCCTGCCTGTTCCGGGGGTCGGCCGGGAGCAGCACGGCCTCCTCAGGCACCGTCCGGGTCAACGACGGCGCATGGCACACGGTGCGGTGTGAGCGCACCAGCTCCAGCGTGGTCATGACGGTGGACGGAGCGGTCACTGGTCGCAACCGCAACGCCACCGGCACCATCGCCAACACCCGGCCCGTGACCATCGCGGGCAAGCTCAACTGCGACCAGGTCGAGATCACCTGCGACTACTTCGCCGGCGACATCGACTACGTCAGGATCGAGCGCTAGAAGCCTGAGGCCTCGTATCTGGATCGCGTCTTCGCGGGGTCCGGGTCGTTCTCCTGCGTGATCACGTACGTCTCGAGACTCTTGCCGTTGATGGTCAGGCTCTGGAACGTCTCACCCTCATTGCGGGATGCCAGCGTGTAGATGATGGCGCCGTTCTCCCTCACGCGGGTGAGGCTCGCCTCAAGGTCCGGGATGTCCATGGTGTCGTGCAGACGCCACCTGGGCTCGGTTCCGTTGATCAGTAGATACGCGGGCACCTGAAGGCCCCCTTCGTCTTGGTCGGCCTCACAGTGGGCCATGCCGGGGCGGCACACAAACTGAGCGACGGGACCCGGCGTGATCCCCGAGGCGTCAGGCGGGCGACGAGCTGGTCGTCGCCAACGCATCGGCGAGCTGGTCGACCTGGTCCAGATCAGCGACGGTGGGGTCGAAGATGAGCTCGTCAATCCCCAGCTCCTCGAACGCCTCGGCCCGTTCGCGAACCGCCGCTGGGGTGCGGGGCGCGCCCATGGCGACCCCCTCGGCCCAGTCGCCCAGGAATCCGTAGTAGGTGCGCAGATTGTGGAGCGACTCCTCGGTGTGCTCCTCCCCCAGCGAGAAGTAGGAGAGGACGACGATCCGCGGCTGCCCGTCCCCACCGGCCGGTTCCCACGCCGCCCGGAAGCCCTGGATCACGCCGGCGGCCATCTCCGGCGGGGCACCCCCGACGGTGAAGCCGGCGCCCCACCGGACCGCCCGCCCTATCGCCAGCTCCGGCTGCCCGCCGATGAGCAGCGGGATGCGGCCCCGCGTGGTCGGTGGGCCGACCGGGAACGGGCTCCCGGCAACCGGCTCGCCCGCCCAGGCCTGGTGCAGCAGCTCCAGGTCGGCGTCGAACCGCTGGCCGCGATCGGCGAACGACCGGCCGACGACCTGGAAGTCGTCGGGCCGGGCGCCCACCCCAAGGCCGAGGGTGAGACGGCCCTGCGACAGCTGGTCGATGCTGGCCGTCACCCTGGCCAGCAGCACCGGGTTGTAGGCGGGTTCGAGCAGGATGTTGGTGAGCAGGCCGATCCGTTCGGTCACGGCGGCCGCCGCGGTCAGGGCCGTGAGCGAGTCGTAGCTGGGATAGGCGATCCGGTCGATGGTCGCCAGGCTGGAGAACCCTCGGTCCTCGGCCCGCCTGGCCCAGGCGACCAGCAGCTGCCCGGTGACGTCGAGCACGGGGTTCGGGAGGCCGATACCGATCCGCATGTCCTGCTCCTCTCATCGCCGCGATCGCTGACGAACCGGCAGCCGGGATGGCCGGGGTCGCCTCGAGCAGAGACCACGGGACGGCCGGGCTACTCGAGCGCTTCACGGAGCTCGGCCTCTACAGATCTGTGCCGCCCGGGATCGGATGGAATGGCCGGCCTTGCACGGTGACGGGCGGCGGTGGAGAGTGTCCCTCCGAGGCCTCGGAGGGATCATGACGACAGAGAACGACGACGGCAACTACACGGGCCTGCATGCGTTCGTGTTCATCAACAGGGTTGACGCCGGCCGCAACATCGCGGATGTGATCGACGACATCGGGGGGCCCGGCGGCGCCGAGCTCCCCAACGGACGCGTCCTGTTCGCGTCGGTGTTCGTCGGGTCCTACATCGGGTTTGCGCACGTCCGCACCGGCGACGGCGACCTGGCGGCGTTGCAGCGGCTCATCTACCACGACCTGGGGGCCAAGGGCGTCCACTGTGAGCACGCCGTCGAGGGCCCCGTCTACACACCCATGGGCGTGAACGCGTTGCCCAAGGGCCCGAAGCGCAGGAGCCCGCCGTTCTGCGCCCTGGTGCGGGTCCGAACCGACGACGACCCGGCCGCGGTCATGCACGAGATCGCCGCCCGGTTCGAGGACAGCGACCCGTTCCAGGGCGCATCGGTCATCTTCGGGACGGCCGACCTTCTGATCGAGCTCGCGGGCGACACGCTTGCAGCGGTGAGCACTCCGGTCCTGAACGTCATCCGGGGTGCGCCGGGAGTCGTCTGGACCGAGACGTCGTTCGCCTACTCCGAGCCGTGGCGACCTCGGCCGTAGACTCCCGCGCCCACGCCGCCCGTGACGGCCGATAGCCCCACGAGCGCCGGGTCGAGCGGCGAGCGAAAGCTGGTCGCGCTGGTCTTCGCGGACCTGTCTGGCTTCACCGCGCTCGCGTCCTCGCTCGACCCGGAGGAGGTCTACGCCTTCGTCCAGCCGGGCCTGGCCGCCATGGAGCGGATCGTGGAGGAGCTCGGCGGGAGCGTGCCCCATGTGATGGGAGACGGGTTCATGGCCGTCTTCGGCGTTCCCACCGCGCACGAGGACGACGCCGAACGTGCCGTCCGGGCGGCGGTGGCGGTCAGAGACCACGCCCGGGCGCTGAACCGCGACCGGCCTGGCCTCCGCTTCCCCGACGTCCACGCCGGCGTCAACTCGGGCGAGGTCATGGTCACTCCCTCCCGGGAGCCGGGCGGGTTCTCCGTCCTCGGAGACACCGTCAACGTGGCCGCCCGCCTCGCCGACCTCGCCCGGGCCGGGGTGGTGCTGGTGGCCGAGCAGACCAAACGGCGGACCGAGCACGCGATACGGTTCGGGCCCGGCCGCCCGTACCGGGCGAAGGGCAAGCCGAAGCCGGTCATCGCCTTCGAAGCCATCGAGGTCCGCTCGGCCCTCCCCGCCGGGCGGGCAACCCCCATGATCTCCGGTGGCTTCGTGAATCGGGTGGTCGAGATCGAGACGCTCGAGCGGGCGCTCGGGGACGCGGTCCGCGAGCGTCGCTCCAACGTCCTGGTGGTGACCGCCGAGCCAGGGGCAGGAAAGACCCGGCTGGCGACGGAGTTCACCCGGCGGCGACCCGACGCCATCTTCCTGACCGGCCGCTGCACCCCGTACGGGCAACGGCTCCCCCTGTTACCGATCGCCGGCGCGGTGCAGGACCTGATCGGTCTTCCGGCCGGCGCGCCCAGGACCGTCGCCGACCGGGAGGTGCGACGGCTGGCCGACCGGGTCGCCGGGCCGCGCCGGCCACGCGACCTGATGCGTGGACTCAGGCTGCTGCTGGGCACCGCCGAACCGCACGCGGTGCGGGATCCCGGCGGCGCGGCCGGGGAGGCGATGCTGGCGGCGCGGGCCGTGGTCGAGGGCCTGGCCCGTGAAGCGCCGGTCATCGCGGTCGTCGACGACCTTCACTGGGCCGACGCGCAACTGCTCCAGCTGCTCCGGACGACCAGTGCCAACCCGTGGTCGGGGCCGGTGCTCTTCCTCGGCCTCTCCCGTCCGGAGGGGCTGGAGCCCAGAGACCCGCTGCCGACCCTCGAGCTGGGGGCGCTCCCCGAGCAACGACTGCGGGAGCTTGGGGAGCTGGCACTCGGTCCAGGAGCGCCGGCCCAGGTGCTCGACCGGATGGCCCAGCGGGCCTCCGGGAACCCGTTGTTCCTCGAGGAGAGCCTGAGCATGCTGGTGGAGTCGGGCGCCCTCGTCCAGCGAGCCGGCGGCTGGATCGTGGCCGACCCTCAGCTCCTGGAGCAGGTGCCCGCCACCATCCGGACCCTCATCGCCGCCCGCCTCGACGGCCTGCCACCTGACGAGAAGCGGATGCTGCGGGAGGCCGCGGTGTGCGGCGAGGTCGCCTGGGACCGGCTCCTCGAAGGCATCTCGGGAGCCGACGACGTGCGGTCGGTCCTCCGGCGCCTGGTGCAACGGGACCTGCTCCGTCGACGACCCGGTTCACGTGTGCCAGGAGCGGAGGAGTACGGGTTCAAGCATGTGCTCATTCGGGAGGTGGCCTACGAGTCGATGACCAGGCGGGATCGGTCCGCCCTGCATCTGCGGGTGGCAACCTGGCTTCGGGAGATGTCGGGCCTGCCTGAGGATCCGCTTGCGGATCTTGCCCACCACTACGAGCAGGCATGGCGGCTCAGCCAATCCAGCGCCGCGGGAACCGCCGACCAGGGCCTGGCCCGGCTCGCCGCCGAGCACCTCGGCCGATGGGCCGACAGGACGTTCACCTATCAGGCCCGGTTGGCCGAGTCCCTGTACGCCAGAGCCATCGTTGCCGCGGGACCGTCCACCGGTGAGGATCCTCGGCTGGTCATCGGGTTGTCGCTGGGACGAGCCGAGAGCCTCATCGAGCTCGGTCGACATCAGGAGGCGGTCGAGCCGGCCAACACGGCGCGGGAGCTGGCGACGGGCACAGGTGACGAGCACCTGGAGGCGCGGGCCCTGCTCGCCCTCGGGCGCATCGAGTCCGATGTCGGTGACCTCGAGGTCGCGCGTCGCCTGCTCACCCAGGCCCTGTCGTCGTTCGAAGCGGTCGGGGATCTCGGCGGGCAGGCATGGGCCAAGCACCGGCTCTCCGAGGTCTGGGCCCCGGAGAACTACGCCCGCGAGCTCGAGCATCTCCGTGAGGCCTATCAGCTGTTCGACCGGGCCGGCGACCGCTGGGGAAGGGCGATCGCCGCCCAGGATCTCGCCTATCTGCTGACCACGGTCGGGGGCGAGGAGTTCCATCACTGGCACGGGCAGGCGCGCCGCCTGGTCGAAGGCGAGGGGGACCTCAGATCACGGGCGGCCCTGCTCCGAACGTGGGGCTTCTTCAGCTACTACCGCGGGGAGCACCGCGAAGCGATCCGGGCCATGCGCGAAGCCAGGCCGATCGCCGTCGAGGCTGGCGACCGGTACGCGGAGGCGGACACCTTCCTGATCGAGGCGATGGCCGCATCCCTGGTCGGGACCCCCACCGACGCCGGACGGCTTGCCGCCGAGGTGGTCCGGCTGGGCAGGGAGATCAGCTCCCTACGCATCACCGGGCTGGGCCTGGCCGCCGGCGCCCGTGCGTGTCTCAGGGAGGGGAACCCGTCACGCGCGGCCCGGCAGCTGTCCGCGGCACGCCAGACGCTGCAACGTGGCGGCGTCCGCAACGAGATGCTGGAGGTCGATTTCGTCGACGCCGGGATGCACCTGGACCGCGGCAACTGGCGGCGCGTGCCGGATCCGGCCGAGCGAGGGGCTGCCGGGGCCAGCGCCAGCGGGTGGGTGCTGTACGGGTCGATGCGGCCGCTGCTGATCGGACGGGCCCTGCTCGGGGCGGGCCGCCTCGACGAGGCGATCACCGAGCTGGAGCACGCACGGACGTCGGCGGAGGACGCCGGCGCCGTCGGGGTGGTCGCCGTTTCCGCGGCGGCGTTGGAGCAGGCGAGGATCCTGGCCGGGCGGCCCCCGGCGGGCCTGCCGCCGCCGGCGCCGCCGAACGAGGTCGAGGTGGAGGCAATCCAGACCGAGAGCAACGGGCTGGCCGCCCTGACGCAGGGACACACCGAGGAAGCGACGGCGGCGTTCTCGCTCGCCGTCGAGCGATGGCAGCGGCTGGGGTTCACGGTCTGGCTCGGACGGGCACTCTCACTCCATGCGACCGCGGCCCGGCAAGCCGGCGACCATCCCGCCGCCGAGCAGCTCCTCGCCCGGGCCGGCGACGTCCTCGACCGGATCAAGACCCCGGCCCGCTCCCGACCCGGCGTGCTCGCCCCGCTCGACCGACCGACCCGCGGGCGCTGACCTATGCCGGATGTGACAGGCGACTTCATGGGGTTCCTCGGGATCAGCGCCCTGGTCATCGTCACGCCGGGGAGGATCCGCCGCGTCCTGGACGGCCTGACGGGCGCCGTGCTCCTCGGGCTGGGGCTGCGGCTGGTGAGCGAGCAGCGCTAGCCCGGCGGGCGTAGCGCCCTGGTGGCGCGGCCGAGCGCGTTGCTGATCCCCCACCTGGCTCCGAGGTCGGCAACTGCGCTGTCGTCTGGTGGGGTGTGCGGCAGCGCAGCGTCAAGAGTGGGGAGGGCCAGCGCCCGGGCCGTGCGGACGACCTCGGGCGCTCGAATGAGGTAGTCCCTGGCCGCATTGAGCTTGCCCGCGACCTGGGCCAGACGCGGATCACCCCTGGCGGTGGCGTCCAGGAGCGCTTCCAGCGTGCCGAATCTCCGGAGCAGGCTGGCGGCGGTCTTCTCCCCGATCCCGGGCACCCCGGGCAGACCGTCACTAGGGTCTCCCCGGAGGGTGGCGAAGTCGGCGTACTGGGTGGGGGCGATGCCGTACCGTGCCATGAGCGCGGCGCCATCCATGATCTCCAGCTTGGCCACGCCACGCGCGGTGTACAGCACGCGGACGGTGCGGGCGTCGTCGATCAGCTGGAACAGGTCACGATCGCCCGTGACCACATCGACGGGCATCGTGGCCTGCTCCGCGAGCGTGGCGATCACATCGTCGGCCTCGTGCTCGGGGGCTCCGACGGCGGCGATGCCGAGGACGGCGAGCGCGTCGAAGATGATCGGCACCTGTTCGGCGAGCCCAGGCGGCTCAGCCTCGCCAGCTGGCGCGCCGCCCGAGGGCGCCGCGTCCGGCTCGGCGAGCCGGTGCGTCTTGTAGGAGGGGATCAGCGCGACACGCCAGGCTGGGCGCCAGTCCTGGTCGACACAGGCCACCATGTGGGTCGGACGAAACCGCGTGATCAGCGTCGACACCATGTCGAGGAATCCGCGTACCGCGTTGGTCGGCGTGCCATCCGGCGCGGGCATCGCGCTCTTCACGCCGTAGAAGGCGCGGAAGTACAGGCTGGCGGAGTCAAGAAGCATCAAGGTCACGCCTGGTCTCCCCGTTTGGGTGCTGCCGGGAACGTTAGACTGCCTTGCCAGCAGCCGCACCATGGAGAGACGGGAACAGCCGCATGGCCCAGGCGTCGTCCGCGCATGCCCCAGCCACCGCCAACTTCATCAACCCACCGGCGATGCACCGTCCCACCGGCTACACCCACGTGGTCGAGGTGACAGCGGGGCGGCCGGTCTACATCGCCGGCCAGGTCGCCCTCGACCCCGCGGGCGAGCTGGTTGGCCAAGGCGATGTCCGCGCCCAGGCGCGGCAGGTGTTCGAAAACCTCCAGACCGCGCTGCAGGCGGTCGGGGCCAGCTTCCAGCAGGTGGTCAAGCTCACCCTCTACCTGGTGGACGCCACCCAGCTGCCGGTGGTTCGCGAGGTCCGCGACCAGTACGTCAACACCCGGCAGCCGCCGGCCAGCACCGCCGTCGAGGTCAGGCGGCTGGTCCGCGACGACCTCCTCATCGAGGTCGAAGCGGTCGCGATGATCGCATCGTCCCCGTCCATGAGCGTTGCCGGATAGGCAGTCGCCGGCCACCCCGGTCGAGCTGCTGACGCCCCCGGCGACCGCTGCGACAATCGCCTGTGGCTACCGGCCGCTGGTCCACCCGAGCGCCCCGGCTGTCCCCCTCGTGGGGCTCCGACGGCTGTGAGGATGTCGAAACCAGGTCCTCTGGTTCTACATACCCTATGAGCGGCGCCCACAAGGGGCCGCCCAAGCCAAGGAGCGCACGTGCACGACCGCCTCGACAGCATCCGAGTCGTCGGAGCCCGAGAGAACAACCTGAAGGACGTCTCGCTGAGCATCCCGAAGAATCGGATCACGGTGTTCGTCGGCGTGTCGGGTTCCGGGAAGTCGTCGATTGTCTTCGACACGGTCGCCGTCGAGGCCCAGCGCCAGCTCAACGCCACCTTCCCCTGGTTCATTCGCAACCAGTTGCCGAAGTACGAGCGGCCACACGTTGACGCCGTCGAGAACTTGACGACTCCGGTCATCGTCGACCAGCGGCCGCTGGGCGGGAATGCGCGCTCGACGGTCGGAACCATCAGCGACATCTACTCGATGATCCGTGTGCTCTTCGCGCGGCATGGAGAACCGAGCGTGGGGCAGCCGTCGGCGTATTCGTTCAACGACCCGAAGGGGATGTGTCCTGAGTGTGAAGGGCTCGGCCGGGCGCTTCGCGCCGACCCCGACCTGATGCTGGACCAGACGAGGTCGCTCGACGAGGGCGCGATTCTCCTGCCGGGGTATCCGGTCGGGAGTCCGGGCAGGCTCCAGATCAGCGACCTGATCGAGCTCCTGGCCACGATCGAGGATCAGACGCCGACGGCGATGGTCGGGGCGATCCGAAACGCGCTCGAGCGGATCGCGGCGATTGGGCTTGGTTATCTCAGTCTCGACCGGACGACCTCGACCCTGTCCGGCGGCGAAGGCCAGCGTCTGAAGCTGGTCAAGCACCTGGGCAGCGATCTGACCGGACTGACCTATATCTTCGACGAGCCCAGTGTCGGCCTGCATCCGCGCGACGTCGGTCGGCTCAACGACCTGCTTCGTGCATGCTGAACGGCATGGTCGATCGAGGCAACACCGTGGTGGTGATCGAGCACAACCTCGCGGTGATCGAGCAGGCGGACTGGATCATCGACCTGGGCCCGGACGGCGGCAGGAACGGGGGTGAGATCATGTTCACCGGGACGCCGGAGAAGCTACTCGCTGCCGAGAGCTCGCTCACAGCCGAGTATCTGCGGCGTCACCAGTCAGCCTGAGCGACAAACCAGAGGGGAGCACCATGTTCGAGCACACCAGGGCATTCAGCGGCTTCTCCGTCGACGACATCCCGAAGGCCAAGCAGTTCTACAGCGAGACGCTCGGCCTTCGGGTGTCCGAGGAGCACGGGATGCTCCAACTGCATATCGCCGGCGACCGGGACACGCTGATCTACCCCAAGGAGGACCACACGCCAGCGACGTACACCATCCTGAACTTCCCGGTCGACGACATCGACACGACCGTCGACCAGCTGGCCGCGCGCGGCGTGCGGTTCGAGCGCTACGACGGCGCCGACCAGGACGAGAAGGGCATCTTCCGCGGCGAAGGCCCGCCGATCGCCTGGTTCAAGGACCCGGCCGGCAACGTCCTCTCCGTGCTCCAACAGGACTGACCCACCGGCCCGGGTCGACCCGACGAGCGCGGACGGTGGACGATGGTGTGGTTCAGGTGAACGGGCACCGAAGCTCCTTGCCCCGGTGGGAACCGCCGCCGGACTTGCCATTGCAACGAGTTTGGCCAGAATACCGGCATGGCTTCCTACTCGGTCAATGAGCGCGCCGTGGCGCGAGCCAGACAGCTCATCGATTCGCGCCAGTACGTGCTCGACAGTGTGTGGAGCGAGGTACAGCCCAGCGCCGACGACGAGAACGCCTTCTTGGAGTCGCACTCATGGGATGAGTACGCCGAATGGCATCTGGGGCTCACGGACGGTGCGGCCGACCACACCAAGGCCAGATACGCCTTCGTCTATGGGGACTTCCGGCGCCTCCATCGGATGGGGCTGATCGCCTGTGTGTACCGGGCCGCCGAGTGGCGACACAAGGAGGTCGAGCTCGCCGCCCATGAGCTCCTGCAGCACCTCGACAACACGCGAGCCTGAACCCTCGGCGATCGTCCGCCGCACCGAAGGCTCGGCACGACACAGGAGCAAGAGATGACCAAGCTCACCCTCGACATCACCATGTCCCTTGACGGCTTCATCGCCGGGCACACCCCACGCGCCGAGCAACCGCTGGGCGACGGCGGCGAGCGTCTCCACGAGTGGATGTACGGGCTCGAGGCCTTTCGGAAGCGCCACGGCCAGGTCGGCGGCACCACCAACCGGGACGCGGAGATCATCGAGGAATCGCTCGCCGGCACCGGCGCCGTGATCATGGGCAGGGGGATGTTCGGAGGCGGGGACGGCCCCTGGGACGAATCCTGGAAGGGCTGGTGGGGCGACGAACCTCCCTTCCGCCAGCCGGTGTTCGTCCTCACCCACCACCCTCGCGAGCCGCTGGTCATGCAGGGTGGGACCACCTTCAACTTCGTCACCGACGGCATCGGGTCGGCACTGGAGCAGGCTCGGTCGGTGGCCGCTGGGAAGAACGTCGCGGTGGGCGGCGGGGCGAACGTCGTGCAGCAGTACCTCAGGGCCGGGCTGCTCGACGAGCTCCAGGTCCACGTGGCGCCGCTGCTGCTGGGCCAGGGCGTCCGGCTGTTCGACCACCTCGGCACCGATCCCACCGAGCTGGAGGTCATCCGGGTCGTCGAATCCCCGGCGGTGACGCACCTCAAGTACCGCCCCGTGCGGTAACCCCGAGCCGTAGACCGTCGCACACCGCACGCGTCGGTCGTCAGCCGGCCGCGGTCGGTGTGGTCTCCCTCATCCCGAGCGGTCGCTGGTTCGTTGGGCCTTCCCGAGCAGGAAGTAGGTGACCATGTCGCCCTTGCCCTTGACCTGGATCGGCCCCGCCGCTCGAACCGGTCGGCGGCCTGAGCCTGGACGTAACCGGATGCATGCAGGCGTGTAACACGCTGGCAGCCTTCGCCAGGCACTATGTGACCGTCTTCACATACGATGGGACACGCAGCAGCGACCAGGAGAGCAAGGAGAGGAGCCATGGGCCCCGACATGCAACGCCCCGCTGGCACTGCGACCACCTTGCAGCGTGAGGTGTGCGACAAGTGTGGGTCGCAGATGGACCTGCACGGCTCGGGCAACGGATTCGAGCGCTGGTGGTGCGCCAACTGCCACCAGGTCGTCGGCATCGACCGCGATCCCGAGGTCGGGAGCCGCTTCCAGATCGCCCGCGGGCAACCGTGGAACTACTCGCCCGACGTCTTCAAGAACTGACCCGTCGAGTCGCGCAGCTCCCTCAGCACGTTCGCTCCCGCGACCCGGAGGAAGCCGCCGGCCTCGACCCCGCCCGCGCCGGACGACGAGGGCTACGAGCAGGTTCGAAGGGTCTACAACGCCATGATCGACCGGCGGCCGGCGGTGGTCGTGCGGTGCGCGAACGCGGGTGACGTGGTCGCAACGGTGAACTTCGCCCGTGAGCACCAGCTCGACTTGGCCGTGCGAGGTGGCGAGCACAGCGTGCCCGGCTTCGGGACCTGCGACGGCGGTGTGGTCGTCGATCTGTCTGGCATGCGGGGGGTGCGGGTGGATCCTGCGGCCAGGACGGCACGCGCCGAAGGAGGCGCCACCTGGGGGGACTTCGACGCCGCGACGCACGCGTTCGGACTTGCCACCACCGGCGGGATCATCTCCACAACCGGCGTCGGTGGGCTCACGCTCGGCGGCGGCATCGGCTACCTCGCCCGCGGGTGCGGTCTGTCCTGCGACAACCTGGTCTCGGCCGACGTCGTGACCGCCGACGGCCGGTTCCTGGTGGCGAGCGAGGACGAGAACGACGACCTGTTCTGGGCGCTTCGTGGGGGCGGCGGCAACCTCGGGGTCGTGACCTCGTTCGAGTTCCGGCTGCACCCCCTCAAGGACATCTACGGCGGGCCGATCTTCTACGAGCTGCGCGACGCCGGTGCGGTCCTGCGGTTCTTCCGGGAGTTCATCGCCGACGCGCCCCAGGAGCTCGGGGCATTCTCGGCCTTCCAGATCGCGCCTCCACTGCCGTTCATCCCCGAGGACCGACACGGCGACCCGTTTCTCGTGATCGTGGCCTGCTGGGCCGGGCCACTGGACCAGGGGGCGCGCGCGCTGCAGCCGTTCCACGACCTGGCGCCGGTCGCGGCCGAGCTCGTCGGCCCGATGCCCTATCCCGCACTCAACAGCGCGTTCGATGGGCTGGTCCCGCCCGGCCTGCAGCACTACTGGAAGGCCAATTTCGTCACCGAGCTGACCGACGAGGCGATCGAGGCGCACCTGGAGCACGGGCCGAAGGTTCCCGTTGTCAACTCCACGATGCATATCTACCCGATCAACGGCGTGTGCCACCTGGTGGCGCCGGACGCGACAGCGTTCGCCTACCGCGACGCGAACTTCGCCACCGTGATCGCTGGGATGTGGCCAGACCCCGCCGACAACCAGGCCAACATCAGCTGGGTCCGTGACTACTACGACGCCACCGCCCCCCTCTCCGAGCAGGGCGGCTACATCAACTTCATGGCCGACGACGATCAGGACCGGATCAAGGCCAACTACCGCGGCAACTACGAGCGGCTGGTCACCGTCAAGCGCAAGTACGACCCAGGCAACCTGTTCCACCTGAACCAGAACATCAGACCGTAGGCTCGGCCGCGATCTGCCTGGTCACATCGACTCAGGCGCTCCACCGGAACGGGACGAGCAGCTCGACGTTGCGGTCGAGTGGGCCGCCAGGTCCGACAACGGTCCTGGCGGCGGGATCGCGGGCCTGCCAGTGGTTGGCGGCGATCTCCCGGGACAGCGCCGCGAGAGACAGCACGCCGTCCCCGCCGTCGTGACCGACGGGAGCGGCGCTGTCGAGCACGGTGGTGCAGAC
>Ga0210378_10000687_pt1 | contig 17501 bp, 12 predicted proteins | sample PLM1_60_b1redo_FD_155465 | JGI IMG/M metagenome (GOLD analysis project Ga0210378, IMG submission 155465) | Groundwater sediment microbial communities from an aquifer in East River, Colorado, USA - PLM1_60_b1 redo | ecosystem: Environmental > Terrestrial > Soil > Riparian zone | place: USA: East...
CGGGAGTATCCGGTCGATCCGCTCTCGTCCGACGACGCGGTCGCCTTGTTCACCGAGCGGGCGCGTACGGCCAAGCCGCACTTCGACCTCACGCCCGAGAATGAGGCCGTCGTGCGGGAGATCTGCGGCCGACTCGACGACCTTCCGCTCGCAATCGAGCTTGCAGCTTCACGCGTCAAGCTCCTTCCACTGCAGGCTCTGCGCGACCGCCTCAACGAGCGCCTCTCGCTTCTCACGGGAGGCGCGCGTGACGCTCCCGAGCGCCAGCGCACGCTGCGCGCGGCGATCGATTGGAGCTTCAGGCTGCTTGCGGAAGACGAACAGGCGCTCTTCGCTCGCCTCGGCGTTTTCCCGGGCAGCTTCTCGCTTGAGGCGGCCGAGGCGATTACCGGCGGCGACCTGGAAGGCACCGCGTCCCTCCTGGACAAGAGCCTTCTGCGTCAGGCGAGGGCCCTGCCTCGGAGCCGCGCTTCTTCCTTCTCGAGACGATCCGGGAGTACGCGTACGAGCACCTCCGCGAGCGCGGCGAGCTCGACCACTTGCGGGGCCGCCACGCGGAGCACTTCGTCTCGTTGGCGGAAGAGGTGGAAACTCGCGGCCGCGGCTCGGAGCAGGCTCTGTGGATGGCCCGGCTGCGCGCCGAGCGCTCGAACCTCCGTGCCGTTCTCTCCCGGGCTCTCGAGACGGAGGAGCTCGAGCCTGCCATGTGGCTCGTCGGCCTGCTTTGGGGTTGGTGGGAAGCTCTGGGCTGGAGCGAGGAGACGCGTGCTTGGCTCGACCAGGCTCTACCTCGCTCGACTCGACCGACGCTTGCGCGGTGCGTTGCCTTGATCGAAGCCGCGCGCCTCGACGATACGGCGGGTGAGTACGAACGCGCCGTCACGCGGTACGAGGAAGCGCGTCGGATCGCGGAGACGGAGGACGAAAGCAAATGGGAGGCCGTTGCGCTGGCGGAGCTCGGCTGGCGCCTCGCGCACAGCGGGAGGGTTAGCGAGGGCCGAAGCAGGTGCGAAGAGGCGCTCGCGCTCGCTCGCGAGCTCCCGGACGAGTTGACAATCTCAGGCGCGCTGAACAATCTCGGTGGCGTTCTCCTCGTCGAAGGGAATGTCGCTGGAGCGCGATCGCTCTTCGAGGAGTGCCTCGCTCTGCGGCGCAGCGCGGGCGCGCAGTTGTCGATCGCCAACGTTCTCGGCAACCTCGGCTGGGTCGCGATCCATCAGGCCATGTACGCGGACGCCGCTGAGTTCCTGGAAGAGGCCCTTGCGATCGCTCGTGAGCTCGGCGACTCGTGGCACACCGCGGTGATGCTCGTCAACCTCGGTTGGGTGGAGCTGCTTCGAGGCTCGGCAGCCGACGCGGAAGCCCTCTTCGTCGAGGCGCTCGCGGGACTGGAGGAAGTGATCCGCGAGCCACGCGCCAGTGCCGAGTGCTTCCTCGGCCTGGCCGGCTCCGCGCTCGAACTCGGCGATTTCAGGCGTGCTGCTCGCTTGGCAGCCGCGGGTGACGCGCTCGTCGAGCGGCTTGGCTCGACGCTCGCCGAGCCGGAGGTGAATGTCCGTGAACGAGTCCGGACGGCGGTCGAGCGCGCTGCGTGGGCGGAAGGGCGAAGAATGACCCTGGACGAGGCTGTCTCGCTCGCTCTCAACACGGCCGGCCGCTCGCAAGCGCGTTCCCGCTGAGCCGCTCCGTAGTGTCGACCATGGTGCGGATCCATTACGTGGAGGGGTCGGCCGGGGCGGGATTTCGTTTCTCGTAGAGCGCGCGTCTTCGCCGCGAGCGTGGTCAGAGGTACGGCTCGATCATCGCGCCGCGCCGCTTCCGCTGACGTTCGCTCGCCCCCGGGATCGAGGACCGTCGGAGCCACGCATGAAAGGGATCCCAGGCGAGTGGCATCTGCACGCGGTTTCCGGCTGAAAGCATCTACGAGATCCCTCCCGGCCGAAGGTCGCGCGAGGGGCTCCCTGGGTCGTCGTTGCCCGCCTCGGCATCATGTGACCGTGCTCGGGTCGCTATTCGACGTCCGCCGTGGGCACGTTCCAGAAATGGGCATTGACACACACAGGGGGTTCAGTCAATATCGGGAGCTTCCCGACCGGCTCTCGAAAGGAGGCATGGCGATGGAAAACCTCTGCATCACGCCGTCATGGCTTCGCCGCATGCCGGTCTTCGGCGGCTAAGCCGCACGCAGAAGCCCTCGTAGGTATCCCCGGCCGCGACGCGTCGTAGCCGGAATCACCGACCGGCACGAGGGTGCGGGACAGTCCACGACCTCACAAGGAGGCCACATGAAAGTTCGCTGCTTTTGCACTGGAACCGCCAATTCGTCCATCTCGATCCGGGAAAGGAGGAGCGATGTCTGCATACGACCTGGACTCTCGCCGCCTATACGCGCGTGAGTACATCGAGCGGCTGAAGCGCGATGCGCAACAACCGCTGCCGCGTCGCCGCCGTTGGCGGTTGCGTCAGAAGTTGCTGCAGAACGAGCTGCCGTTGCTGTCAGCCGCCCGCCGGCGAGCAGCGTCGCTGCGTCTGAGCAGCTGAGGATGCATCGAGAGCATGACAAGCGACGCCGCCCGAGGATTCCTGCCCCGGGCGGCGTCGCTGTTTTCCGGTCGCGAATCGCCGGCGCCGCAACTCACGCCGCGGCGCACGGCACTCGCAACTGCCGACAGTCCGATGTATAAGAAAGTTCCACTCGAGGCACGTTCCGCTACCCCTCGGGGTAGCGAACCGTGACGGTGAACGTGACGGTCGGCGAGACGTTTCCGCTCCGGTCGCGGGCGAAACACCCGACCGTCGTGGTCCCGACACGGAAGAAGGAGCGCGACGGAGGTTGGCACGTCGGCTCGATGAGGCGGTCGACTGCGTCCCTCGCGCGCGGAAATCTCACGTACGTGCCGCTGCCCGAATCGATGTAGACCGTCCTGTTCGAGATTCTCAGTCTTGGCGCTGTTGTGTCCCTGATCGTTACTCGGAGCGTGGCCGTGCCGCTGTTTCCGCGACGGTCGGTCGCCGAGCAGGTGACCGTGCTCTCGCCGAGCCGAAACGTCGACCCTGAGGGGGGCAAGCATGTCGCGCGGACGGCGCCGTCGACGGCGTCAAGGGCTTTCGCGACTCCGTAGCGGGCGAGCCCGCCTGCCGGTGAACTTGCCTCGGCGGTGACGTTCGCGGGCGGGAAGACTTTCGGGCCCGTGGTGTCGGCGACCGTGACGGTGAACCTCTTCTCGGAGGTGTTCTTTCGCTGATCGACCGCCCGGCAGGTGACCGTCGTGTCGCCGAGCGGGAAGGTCAATCCGGAGCGCGGCGAGCACGCCACTTGGACGGTGCCGCCGACCGCGTCCCGCGCGCGTACCTTGTACCTGACTGGCGCGCCGGAGGCCGACCTTGCTTCGGCTGTTCTCCCGCCGCGCACCTCGATGACCGGCCCGGTCGTATCTCTGACCGCCACTTCGAAGTTCGCATCGGCTGAGTTGCCCGCGCGATCGCGGGCGGTGCAGCGAACGTCCGTCGTGCCGAGCGGGAAGACGAGACCCGATCGCGGCATGCAAAGCGGGGCGATCTTCCCGTCGACGACGTCCTGCGCCGAGACGACGTAAGGAACCGGGGCGCCGTTTCGGTTTACGGCCTCCGCGACTTGGTCGCCGGGAACAGTTAGCGTCGGCGAGCGGGTGTCGGAGACGAGCACCGAAAACGAGCCGGTGTCGAGGTTTCCCACGGCGTCGACGGCCGTGCACCCGACGCGCCTGCCCCCGAGCGGGAACAACGCACCCGACGGCGGTGAGCACTTGACGGACGGGTCGTCGTCCCGGTTGTCGTCTGCGTCGACGTCGTACGTCACGATGGCGCCCGCAGCCGACGTGGCCTCGACCTCGGGGCTATCGGGCAGATCGAGTTTCGGCGGGGTCGTATCGTCGGAACGCACGACCGTGACGGTGAAGCGGCCGCGTGCACGGTTCGCGTGGGCGTCCACCGCGGAGCACTCGACGGGCGTCGCGCCGACTGAGAATCGGGATCTGGAGCGTGGCGAGCAGTTGGCTACGACCTCGCCGTCGACCCGGTCGGACGCCGACGCCGTGTACTCGACGACACGGTTCGTCCGCGCTGTCTCGGCCCGAACATCGCCGGGTAACGTCAGCCGCGGCGGCGTCTCGTCGGCGACGACCACAGGGAATTCTCGGGTCGCCGTCTGGCCTCCTGCGCGGGCGGTACACGTCACCGTCGTTCGTCCGATCGGGAAGGGCGATCCCGAGCCGGGCGAGCAGGTGTGCGTGACGGCCTGACCTTCGGAGTCGCTCGCCGTCACGACGAATTCGGCAACCGCCCCGTCCGGGCCCGTCGCCTCGACCTCGACGCGCTCCGGGAAGCGCATTCGGATCGCCTGATCGCTGCGCTCCAGGACGGTGACGGTGAACGCACCGCCCTTCCGGTTCCCCGCCTCGTCGACGGCCTCGCAGCGTACAGGCGTCCTGCCGATTGCGAAGCGAGCCCCCGACCGAGGGGTGCACACCGGTTTGACCGGACCGTCTCGCCGGTCGACAGCCGAGACGGTGAACCAGACCTGCCGCGGCCCGCGAGACTCGATGACGATGTTCGCAGGTACCTTGAGCGTAGGCGCGAGGACGTCCGGGGGAATCGACTTCTCGGCGGGGAAGAACGTCAGGCGCCGGTCCGCCACGAGCGAGTTGCCGCTCACCGCCTCGACGGCGGTGAAGCCTGCGACGGTCACTGCCGACGCCACAGCCCCGGTCACGAGCAGCGCGCGTCTGGCGATGGGGGCGTCGAAAGGGTCCGGCGGCTTCCATGGCTGCGCCCGTCGCCGCCTCACCGCCGCGACGGCTCGCTCGACGCCGTGGACGAGGAAAAGGAGCAACGTCGCGAGCAGCAGGTGACGGCGACGCAGGCCCCGGCGTTCGACGGTGGCCTTGATCATCTCCGCGAAGATCGGCGAGACCGCGGCGCCGAACAAGGCGATGCTGGGATCGAAGCCGAGCCGCCCGAGAACGACGGTCGTTGCGGTCGCGGTGAAGATCTTCAGCGCGACGTCGTCAGACAGCGCCGCGAAGCGGCGGTATCGCAGCTCGCCTCCTTCGGGTTTAGCCGGCGCCGCGGGTTGCGCGTGCGTGGACATCGGGCGGGCCGCTCAGCCTCGAGACTCTCGAGGACGCGGGCGCCGCAGCAGACAGAAACGTCGGAAGACGAGCACCGTCCCCTCCATAGTCCGCTGCTAGTAACTCCAGTCAGGCTACTCTTCGGCGTGCCGGCGGTCTAGGGGTCCGTTTTCGCTCCGCGACGGGCTATAGCAGACACGTCCGTTGTTGGGCTACTGGGAGCTTCGTGCGGCCGACTAGAGTCGGATCAAGGCATTCCAGCGCTACGTCTGAGGGAGCGGGGCCCGCCAGGTCGCGAGCTTGGTGGCGCGGGCCTGCTGGCGCTCCGATGTGCGGTCGACGACGACGTATGCCAGCACGCCTGAGAGCACCCCGAGGAAGTCGCCGCTGATCTCGACCAGGGCGGCGAGCTCGAGCTGCGAGAAGGTCTCGGCGCCGTCCCACATCTGCGAGCCAACACCGACCAGGAATCCGGACGCGAGGAACGTCAGCCACCAGAGACCGAGGAAGGCCGGCACCTTTCCGCGCCGCGAGCCGTCCGATTGGTCGGGCTCCAGCGACGGATCGCTCCCCCGCCAGATCTCGTCGGCGATGCGCTTCGGCCAGAAGAGCGACACGATCGGCACGAACCAGGCGCCGATCGCCCAGCCCGTCCGATGGTCGAGCTCGTCGATGCCGACCGCGGGAGGTTCGCGTAGGCGCGGTAGAACCAGCGGATGAAGACGACGCCGGCAACGAGGTAGACGCCCATCTGGATCAGGATCACGAGGTCGTGGCGATCCTCGGCGACCTGGAACTGTTCAAGTGTGACTTGTCCCCGACGGCGCCTTGCCGGCCAGCTTGTAGAGCGCGAATCCCGTCAGCACCGCCACGATGTCGACCGCCCCCGCGAGCAGGAGGAGGCCCTTCGCCCACGAGGCGCGGGACGCCAGCGGGCTGTACGGGGAGTCGCGGGGAGCTTCCACGGCAGTAGTCCTTGGTTCGGCCGCACATCCCCGAGACCGAACACTCGTTCAGGGGACGCGCAGCGAGCCGATGCAAGTGCAATCGTGTGTGAAGGCACGCCAGGGTCCGGCAACTGGCGAGCGCGGCACAGTCGACGGCAGGTGGCCTCGTGATCACGCTGCTTGAGATACGTCAGCTTCAGGAACGACGCGCGCAGACCGATACGGGTCCCGTGAGGATCCCGGTCGGCGCGCTTGTCTGTCTGTTGCTTCTCCCCGCCTGCGGAGCGCACACGGCGGATCCCGTGGCCGCCACCGGCGCGAGCGGCGCGAAGGAAGGCGCTCGCGCACACCTCGACACCATGGTCGTGCCTCAGGAAGACATCGGCGGGCTTCCGCTGGGCCTGCGCGTGGCCCCTGATTCAGGTTGGAGGGACAATCGGGTCGAGGCAAAGAGGTCGGTCGATCCGAGCGACTCCTTGGCGTCGCTTGCCGACGCCGGACGCATCAACGGCTATGAGCTCGCCTACTATGACCCGACGCGCGCCGCGATGCGCTCAGGCAGCGGCGTGGACGCCGTCATGACCTGGGTCGCGCTCTTCTCGAGCGAGAGCACCGCGTCCCACTATCTGCGCAACCGCATCCATTACGCGCGCGGTCTGGCGGGCACCTCGCCGCAAAAAGGCGTCACGTTCCGGGCGGTCACGCCGTTCGATGTTCGCGTGGCCGATGAGGGATTCGGCCTCCGCCAGTCAGTCGTCTTCGGCAGTGACCATATTTTCCGGACGCTTATCAGCTTCCGGCGCGCCCACATCGTCGCGGGCGGCATGGTCATACGCGCCGACAGCGGAGGCGCATCGGTCGACGTGGAGCGCATAGCCGGCATTCTCGACTCCCGCATTCAGATCGCTCTCCATGGTGGGCCGGCGAACGGGAAGCCGGTTCTGATTCCGAAGATCGGCGTCCCGCTCGATGGCCAGCAGCCAACCGCGGAGAGACCTCGAGGCGCACCCGATCTCGCGGCCATCGCTCTCGGTCCAGCTGATCTTGCCCCGGGGATCCCCTGCGAGCCGGGTCGCTACACCCATACGACGCCTCCGAGGATCACGTTCCGGCGCTCATTTTGCCCGCGGGGCGCGGCCGTCGGCCACACACGCCTCGTCGCGCTTGCCAGCGAAGTGAGCGTCTTCGAGTCAGAGGTAGCGGCCAAGACATCGCTGAGCCTGACCGTCCAGGCCGCGATGAGCGCCCAAGGAGCCAAGGCGCTCGCCGCGAACTTCTCCGGCACATCAGGTGCGGTGGCGATGAACCTTCACAGACGCCGGTTGGAGCTCAAGGGCGGAGGCGTAGGCTTGCTCACCACGTTCGACACGAAGGCAGGTCGCGTGGCCGACTTCTACGCGCTTGCTCAGAGCGGGCGCGGACTCACCACCATCGACGCGATCGGGCCCGCGGAGGGCTTCGACCACCGAGACTTGCTCCCGCTCCTGCAGGCTGTCGAGCGACGGCTCGGCAGGCTCGGCTAGTCGACGACCACCACTCGTTACTCGCCCGGGTGGCGGGGCCCCAATCGTCTCGTGGGAGGTCTACGGGCTCGGGCTCACCACCATCGCGCTCCCGCCACCACGACGCACGGGCTCGGCCGCGGCGAGCAGGAGATCGCCTCCGAGGAACTCGATTCCGGTGGCGGCCCCGATCTCGGGATTCGAGCTGAACACATGCCCTCGCGCTCTCAGCGCCGTCGCGTCGGGGGTCGCGAGGAAGGCCGGCTCCGCCTGCGTCGTCGCCGTGTTCCGCTGGGTCAGCCGCGGGTCTGCAATCGCCTGGGGAAGCGTCAGACCGAGGTCGAGCCGGTCGATCAGGATCTGGAGAACGGTCGTGATGATCGTCGACCCGCCCGGCGAGCCCACCGCGAGCAGCGGATCGCCCTCGCGAAGCACGATCGTCGGGCTCATCGAGCTACGCGGTCGCTTGCCGCCCTCGACCCGGTTCGGGTGGGTGAGTGAATCGAAGTTGAAGTCCGTGAGCTCGTTGTTCGCGAGGAAGCCGAACCCCGGGACGACGAGGCCGGCGCCGCCGGTGGACTCGATCGTGAACGTGTACGAGACGACGTTTCCCCAGCGGTCTGCGGTCGTGATGTGCGTGGTCGTCCCGGCCCGCGTCTCGGTCGCCGAGGCCTGGACGCTCGCGCCGCCGGCGCCGTTGAACGGATAGGGATCCCCGGGCGCGACCGGGCTCGTCGCGGCCGTTCCCGTGATGAGAGCGCGCCGCGTGGCCGCGAACCCGTCCGAGAGCAGCCCTCTCAATGGGACGTCGAAGTACGCCGGATCGGCGAGATATGCGCCGCGGTCGGCGAACGAATAGCGCGAGGCCTCGAGGAAGTAGTGGAGCGCCGCCTCCCTGGTCATCGTCGAAAGCGCGTAGCCCTCGAGGATGTTCAGCGCCTCGCCCACGGTCGAGCCCCCGCTCGAGGGCGGGCCCATGCCGTACACGTCAAGCCCGCGGTAGCTCAGGTACGTCGGGGCGCGCTCGGGTGCGGTGTAAGTGTGCAGGTCGCGCATGGTCAGGAGCCCCGGCCGCCACGTGTGATTGGCGGTCGGTGACACCACCGGGTGCTGCACGGTCTCGACGAGCGCGACCTGCACACTTACGCGGTAGAAGCCCTTCGCCCCGAGGTGCGCGATCCGTGCGTACGTGCGCGCCAGGTCGGGATTGCGGAAGACGGTGCCGACGTCGTGCGGGGTGCCGTCCGCGTCGAGGTAGAGGGCCGCGGTCGCGGGGATGTCGTTGAAGTAATCGACGTTGCTCTGTGTCTGATCGAAGAATGTCTGGTCGACGACGAAGCCGTCACGGGCGACCCGGATCGCCGGGGTGAGGGCGTCCGCAAGTGAGATCGTGCCGTAGCGCGCAAGCGCTTCGTCCCACGTCTCAACGGTCCCCGGCGTCCCAACGGAGAGGCCGCTGTAGCGCGCGTCGTTGAAGGGAAGCGGCCTTCCGTTCTCCCAGAAGGAGCCGGAGCGCATCGCGGCCGGCGCGCTCTCGCGGCCGTCGATCGTGGTCACCTTGCCGTCGCTCGCCCGATAAAGGACCATGAAGCCACCGCCCCCGACCCCGCACGAGAACGGCTCCGTGACGCCGAGGACGGCGGCCGCAGTCACCGCTGCGTCGACGGCATTGCCGTCTTCTCGCAGGGTGTCGACGGCGGCCTGCGTCGCTAGCACGTCGACCGTCGCGGCCGCGCCTCCCGTTCCGATCGCGGTCGGCGGCCCGTGCAAGCCCGCGTCCCCTCGGGCACCCACCTCGGCGGCAAGCGCCGCGACCCCGACGACGAGCAGAACGGCGAGCGAGCGAAGCGGACGGCTGCGCATGGATTCCCCTCTCCTCGGTGTCGAGCCGAATCTATTCCTCGGCCGTGCGCATCTCAAGGCGCGGTCGTCGATCGAGCGGCTGGAGGCTCGGTGGCCGACGGTTTGGCTTTTCGGCAGCGGAGTGGTATGGGAGGTGGTGCCGCAATTCAGGGAGGTGCCGTGGCGGCCGCACCAACGTCAGAGAGTGCCGGCGGCGTCGTCGGCAGGGAGGAGGAACTCGAGCTCCTGCGCGGGTTCCTCGCCGACACCGCGGCAGGGCCGCTCGCTCTCCTGCTCGAGGGTGAGCCCGGCATCGGCAAGACCACACTCTGGGCGGCGGCGGTTGCCGATGCGCGTGAGCGTTCCTACCGCGTCCTCGCCTGCCGGCCGGCCGGGGCGGAGGTGCAGCTCTCCTTCGCTGCGCTAAGCGATCTGCTCGCGGACGTGCTCGAAGAGACGCTGCCCGAGCTCCCGAGGCCCCAGCGCCGCGCGCTCGAGGTGGCGCTGCTGCTCGAGGAGGCTCGAGGGCCGCCGCCCGACCAGCGCGCGATCGCGCTTGCCTTTCTTGGCGTCCTGCGTCTGCTCGCCCGCTCCGGGCCAGTGCTCGTCGCGGTCGACGACGGGCAGTGGCTGGACACGCCGACGGCGGCGGTGCTCGAGTTCGCGCTCAGGCGGCTCGGGAGCGAGCCGATCGCGCTGCTGGCCACGTTCCGGCGGGAGGAGGGCCGGGTCGTCCTCCTCGAGCTGGAGCGGGCCGTCCCCGAAGGGCGCCTGCGCCGGCTCGCCGTCGCGCCGGTGAGTGTCGGAGCCCTGCAGCGGCTCCTCCGTCTTCGTCGCGGCGCAGCGCTTTCGCGCCCGACGCTGCTTCGCGTGCACGAAGCCAGCGGCGGCAATCCCTTCTACGCGCTCGAGCTCGCGCGAGCGCTCGAGCGGCAGGGCAGCGAGCCGGAGCCCGGCCGACCGCTGCCGATTCCCGAGAAACTCCACGACGTCGTTCAGGAGCGGCTCGCGGAACTGCCCGAGCAGGCCCAGGACGTGTTGCTCGCAGTCGCGGCGCTGGCTAGCCCGACTGTCCCGTTGGTGCGAGCGACCGTGGGGAGCCGCGGTCGGCCTGCCGCGGGCCTCGAAGCGGCCGAGGCGGCGGGATTGATCGAGCTCGAAGGCGAGCGAATCAGGTTCAGCCACCCGCTACTCGGCTCGACCCTCTACTCGCGGGCCGAGCCGGCGCGGCGAGGCCGGCTGCACCGCCGGCTGTCCCGGGTCGTCTCGGATCCCGAGGAGCGCGCGCGGCACCTCGCCCTTGCGGCATCCGGATCCGACGAGGGCGTGGCGCAGGCCTTGGACACGGCAGGGCGGCATGCGTCGGCCCGGGGGGCTCCCGTTGCCGCCGCCGAGCTCGCTGAGCTCGCAGTCGAGTTCACTCCTGAGGGGCGAGACGGCGGTCGTCGCCGTCGCGCGCTCGAGGCGAGCGACTACCACTACGCCGCCGGAGCCCCGATCCGCGCGCACAGCATCCTCGGGGCGCTCCTCGACGAGCTTCCCCGTGGCCGCGCGCGCGCCGAAGTGCTGCTGCGGCTTGCACACACGAGCGAGGAGCAGGAGAAGGCCGCCGAGCTCTGCGAGCGAGCGCTACGCGAGGCCAAAGGCGACGACCGGCTGTTGAGCCGGGTGCATGCGGCACACACCGCCTCCTGGCCTGTTCGGGGCGGCAGCCGCCATGCGCTCGCGCATGCTCGTTCCGCGCTCGAGCACGCCGAACGCGCCGGCGATCGACGACTTACAGTCGCCGCCCTCTCAGGCCTCGCGCTCTTCGAGATCTGGGCCGGCCAAATTACCTCCGGTCTGTTAGAGCGCGCGCTCGCGCTCCAGCAGCCGGGTGACCAGTTGCCAGACTACGCGAACCCGAAGCGGATCCTCGCGCTTCGGCTCTTCTACCAGGGTCGGCTCGACGAGGCGCGGGCGCTGTTCGAGCGCGTCCTCGCGGAGGCCGCCGCTCGTGGCGACGAGCCGACGTGCGCAATGGTTCGCCTCCGCCTCGCCGACGTTGAGTGGCGCGCGGGCAACTGGGCGCAAGCGGCGGAACATGCCGCCGCGGCCCACGAGGCCGCTGAGCAAATCGGGCTCGAGCATTTAGGCCACCAAAGCCTCTACCGGAAGGCGCTCGTTGACGCGTACCGCGGACGCATCGAAGAGGCCCGCGCCGCCGCAGAGGAGGCTGTCGCGCTCTCGGAGGTTGCTCAGCACGCCTCGGCTAGAGCGATTGTCTTTGGCGTCCTCGGCTTCGTCGAGCTCTCCCTCGGCGATGCAACCGCGGCCGATCGGCACCTGAGGCCCGTACTCGCGTGGCTCCACGAGGGAGATATGGCTCTCGCTCCCTTTCCGGCTTCGCCGTACGCTTTGGAGGCCCTGATCGGAGTCGGTGAGCTCGAACAGGCGCGCGAGCTCGTCGCGCAGTTCGAGCGCGAGGGGCGGGAGCTCGAGAGCCCCTGGGTGCTAGCGGTTGCGGACCGTCTTTGCGGCTTGCTCGAGGCGGCCGCGGGCGACCTCCCGAGCGCGCTCGTCTTCCTGGAGCGCGCGCTCGCCAAACATGAGGGGATGGGCTGGCCGTTCGAGCGGGCGCGGACGCTGCTCGTGCTCGGCCAGACCCAGCGCCGCGCGAAGCAGAAGCGCGTCGCGCGCGAATCGCTCCAGGCCGCGCTCGCTGTCTTCGAGGAGCTCGGTGCGCCTCTGTGGGCGGAGAAGGCGCGCGCAGACCTCCTGCGCCTTGGCGGCCGCCCTCGGGGCACGGGCGAGTTGACGCCGACAGAGGAGCGAGTCGCAGCGCTTGTCGGCGAGGGGCGAACGAACCGGGAGGTTGCGGCCGCGCTCTACGTCACCGAGCGCACCGTCGAGGGCCACCTGACGCGGATCTACGCCAAGCTCGGAGTCCGCTCGCGCGCTGAGCTCGCGCGTCGGCTCCGGAGCGACGCTTCGTAGCGGCAGCGAGATAGTCAGGGGGTTTCCACCTTTCCTCCCAGGAGGGCGGGCACTAGCGTCGAGAGCAAGTTCACGACGCAAAGGAGCGGCCCCCGTGCCCCAGTACCTCGTCGAGGTGTACCACTCGAAGGCAAGGCCTGACGAAGCCATGCTCGCGGCCGAACGCGCCTGCGCTGCGGCCGAGGAGATCGCGAGCCGCGGGACCGCCGTGCGCTACGTGCGCTCGCATTTCGTGCGCGAGGACGAGACCTGTCTTTACCTCTTCGAGGCGCCGCTCGCCTCGGCGGTGCAAGAGGCATGCCGGCTCGCAGGAATCGCCGGCGACCGCATCGTCGAGGCGGCCGACATCACCCTGCCAGAGGCACAGATCCCGGGGGGAGCCCATCCATGAAGCGCGCGACCCTGGAGCCACGCGAAGTTCTCTCGCCGGGGGCCGGGCTCGCGGTCGAGGTCGCGCTCGAGCCTGCGGGCGAGCTGGGCGAGATCACGGAGGTCAAGGCCCGTGGCTACTGGGAGCAGGTCTGGCGCCGGTTCCGCCACGACAGGCTCGCCATCGCCAGCGGGATCTTCATCATCCTGCTTTTCGTCGTCGCCTTCGCCGGCGCGCCAGTGGCCGCCAAGCTCCTCGGCCACGGGCCGGACGACATCTATCCGACCGCAGGCGTCAACCAGGAGACGCTCGCTCCGGCCGGGCCATGGCACACGGGAACCGACCTCGAGGGCAAGGAAGTCTTCTTTCCGCTCGGGGGCGCGGACACGCTCGGCCGCGACCTGTTCCTCCGGCTCCTCTATGGCGCGAGGGTCTCGCTCGAAGTCGCCATCGGCGCCACGCTCATCGCAATGACGATCGGCGTCCTACTCGGAGCCACAGCCGGGTACTTCCGCGGCTGGATCGACGCCCTCATCTCGCGTTTCACCGAGATCACGATGGCGTTCCCGCAGCTCCTGCTCATCATCGCCCTCGCCGCGACGGCCGGAGACCGTCTCAACAACATCACCTTCGGAATCTTTCCGAGAGGCGTGATCACCCTCGTCCTCGTGCTCGGGATCTTCGGTTGGTTCTTTCCGGCGAGGATCGTGCGCGCGCAGGTGCTCGCGCTGCGGGAGAAGGAGTTCATCGAGGCGGCGCGCATGGTTGGCTCGAGCGACTGGCGCATCATTCGCTCCCATCTCCTCCCGCACCTGGTCGGGCCGATCATCGTCTACTCGACCCTGATCGTCGCCCAGTTCGTGCTCGCCGAAGCGGGCCTGTCCTTCCTCGGCCTGGGCATCAAGCTGCCGACGGCGAGCTGGGGCAGCCTCCTCTCGGTCGCACCCGACTTCTACACGCAGCAGCCGTGGCTGATGGTCTGGCCGGGACTCGCGGTTCTCTCCACCACGCTCGCCTTCAACCTGTTCGGAGACGGGCTGCGCGACGCGTTCGACCCGCGCGGCGCGGCCCACAACTAGGAGGAGCACAGACATGTTCGAGACGTATCGGATGCTCGGAGAACAGCGAGAAGCTGAGCTCTTGCGCGAGGCTCGGCGGCTCCAAGCGGGCGCTGCGATTCGCTCGAACGCGCGGCGACATCGTGCCCGTCCCTTTAGCGGCTTGCTCCACAGCCGCGGCAGACGAGCCTCAAACGCAAGCAACCCCCGGCTCCCGGTCGATGGGCTCTCAGCCGCGGCGATCGAGGTCGGGACTGAGAGACCCAGTTGAGCCAGAAGCTGTAGTTCGCCGCGAGATGACAGGGATAGTGGCCATCTCGTCCCCGGTGGCCACGGGCGGGCGTACCGATCGGCGGCGGCACCGGACCAACCGAGCGTCCGGTGCCCGCCTCAAACCCGGTCGGCGGTCGCGGCTACTGCCACTCGCGGTCGATCGCAACTTCGTACATCTCGACCGACGTTCGCCTTCCGGTCATGTCGGCAGGTGGCGTCATCTCGTTCAGCGCTTCGTCGCCGCGGCGCATGGCGTCTTGGGTGTCGAAGAACGTAAGGCCCAAGCCTGCGCCGGATTGCCGATCGACGAGCATCATCGAGCGGAGAGCATCCTCGAGCCCGGGGGGAGTTGACCCCTCGTCCATCATCGAGCGGACGCGAGAAATCGATTCGTCCACGTTCGACGGGTCGCCCTCGAAGCGTGCGATGCGTACGAACACGTCTACCTCCTTCGGTTGATGGACGGAGTTTCGCGTCCAGCGCGGCGTCGTGCATCCGTCTCCGCAACTGCACGGCCAGCGCCAACTCTAGGTCGCTGCCACCTGCGCGGGGTGGTGCTTTCCGCGAAGCGCGTAGGTCCAAAGCGCACAAGAACTGCCGAGCGCCCGAGGTCCGTGAACTACGGGACGATGCTGATCGGGGTGCCGAGCCCGACGCGCGCACGAAGGCGGAGGATGTCGCGGTTCGACACGCGCACGCAGCCGTGGGAGACGGCTTGACCGAGGAGTTGTGGCTCGTACGTTCCGTGGATTCCGACGATGCCGCCGCCGGGCCACTCCGAGAGCTTCGAGTACGCGCTCGTCTCGAGGGCAAACACGCCGAGCGCCGACCCACGCGGGACCAACTTCCAGGTCACGTAATAGAGCCCGAGCGGCGTCTCCATGCTCGGGCGGCCGACTGCCACTCTCGTCTTCAGGACGCGGCGCCCCTTGCTCCAGAGCTCGAGCGTCTTCGCGCCGCGGTCGATGTGGATGAGCTCGCGGACTGGATGGAGATCCGCTGCGGCGGCGGGGATCCAACCCGTCCGCCCGTTCGGCCGGCCTGGGACGCTGATGCGATACCAGCTCGGCTCACCGGTCGTCGGATCGGTGCGCTGCGAGAGGGCCAGGACGACCTGCGGGCGGTAGTCGGGGCGGAACTGCCGCAGCAGGGAGACCCGCCGAGCACCACTGCGCGGAGCGGCCCGGACGGCGACGTCCCAGTTGAGCTCGCCGGAGCCGACGACGGAGATGCTCCTGCCGACCGGCAGCGCGGGCCGCGCCAGCGCCACCGGCGCTACTGGCGTGAACGCCAGGAGCGCCGGCAGCGCCGCGAGAACGGCCCTTCTAGCCGGTGAAATTCGACTCGTACGCACCGACCACACCGATCCGCTTGCCTCCGCAGGTGAGCTTCTGGGGCACGGTGATCGTCACGATTCCAGCCCGTCGCGGGATAACCCGGATGCGCGCGAAGCCTCGGGCGTTCGTGCGAGCGCTCTTCACGATGCCGGCGCCCTTCACGACCACCTTCCTCCCCTTCACCGGCTTGCCACCCGCAGTGACGTGCACCACGATCGTCGCCCGCTTCCCAACTCGCAGCGACTTCGGCGTGGCCGTGAACGTGTCGCACACGGCCGCCTTGGGCCTGCGCACGATCGGTGCCGGCACCAACGTCGTTGCCGTTGCCTGGTTGTTGGCCGTGTTCGGCTCGGGCTCGTTGCCGACCACCGTCACCGTGTTCGTCAGCACGCCGGACTGCAGTGCGGTCACGACGAGCGTGATCGTCACAGTCGAGCCGGCGGGCATGGTTCCGAGGTTGCAGCTGATGAGCACGCCGCCCGTGCAGGTGCCCTGTGTGGTCGACACCGAGACGAAGCTCGTGCCGGCAGGCAGCGGATCCGCCAGGGTGACCTGGGTGGCGGCATCCGGGCCGTGGTTGCCGACGACGATCGTGTAGGTCAGCTGGCCGTTCAGCTGAACCGGATCGGGCAGGTCGGTTTTCGTTACCCAGAGATCGATCTGCTTCGGCACCACCGGTGCGGGTGTGATCGTCACCGTCGCGTCGTCGTGAGCTGTCAGCGGCTGCTCGTCGTCGTCGTGGCCTGTGACCGTGACGACGTTGGTGTGCGTCGAGCCCGCAGTTCCGGTCACCGGGCCGATGAACGTGCACGTCGCCTCGTCTGGCCCGTCGGCCGCATGGTCATCGGGCTGGAGCACCTCGCCGATGAGCGTGCCGCATGTGCCTTTGGTCGCCAGGTCGCCGTAGATGCTGTCGACGACCGTGTCGATCGTGATCGCGTCGACCGGCGACGTGTTCTTGACCGCGACAGTGAAAGTCACGTCGCCGCCCGGCTCCTGGACGGAGCTCGGTGTCGCCGATTTTTCGACCGAGATCGATGACGCGACGTCGGTGATAGTCACCTCTGCGTCGTCGTGGTCGCTGACGCTGTGCTCGTCGTCGTCGTGGCCGACCGCGGTCACGACGTCGACCTTTACCTCACCGGCGTTGCCCGTGATCATCCGTGAGAACGAGCAGGTGTACGTATCGCCCGGTTGGATCACCTGTGGCACGGAGCATGAGCCCTGGCCGTTCAGGTCGATCGGATCCGCCGGGCCGGCGCCGTCGGGATCATCCACGAGGGATGTGATCGTCACCGGGTCGGACACAGAGGTGTTCTCGACGTCGACTGTGAACTCGACCGAATCGCCGGGCTCCGCCACGGTGATCGGATTGGCCGTCTTCGTCACTTCGATCGAGGGCGCCACGTCGGTGATCTCGACATCGGCAGAGTCCTCGGCTGTGACGGGACGTTCGTCCTCGTCGTGGCCTCCGACGCTCCCGATGTTGTGGTGCGAGTCTCCGGCGTTGCCAGACACCAGTGCGGAGAACGAGCACGTCGCCTCGTCTGGGCCGCCGGCCGCGCCGTCGTCCGGGGCGAGCTCCTTGTTCGCGAGCGTGTTGCAGTCGCCCCTGAGGAACAGGTTGCCGTAGACCGAGTCCGTCAGCGCGTCGATCGTCACGATGTCTGCCGACGAGGTGTTGTGCACCCGGAAGGTGAACGTCACGTCACCGCCGGGCTCGGGCACTGAGATCGGCGAGGCGACCTTGTCGATCGTGATGCTCGACGGCTTCCGTGTGTTCGTGATCGTGCACGTCTTGGTCTCGCCGTACGCGATCGAGCCGTCCTTGCAGTCCGCCGAGTAGGACGCAACGTAATGCGAATCCTCAACTTCGGAGACGTCATAGCCACCCGGCCCGAGCGTCACGACGGTTCCGCCGGCGCTGCCGGGGAAGCTCGACGGGCTCGGGCTGTCACCCGAGACCGAGATCTGGAAGTCGCTCGACGACTTGGCTCCGCCGACGACCTGTTTGATCACGACCAGCTGCGGCAGCTTCGAGTTCGTGATCGTGCACGTCTTGGCGTCGCCGTAGGCGAGGCTGACGTT
>Ga0210378_10000688_pt1 | contig 17498 bp, 19 predicted proteins | sample PLM1_60_b1redo_FD_155465 | JGI IMG/M metagenome (GOLD analysis project Ga0210378, IMG submission 155465) | Groundwater sediment microbial communities from an aquifer in East River, Colorado, USA - PLM1_60_b1 redo | ecosystem: Environmental > Terrestrial > Soil > Riparian zone | place: USA: East...
CGTGGGCTCTCGGCAGGTGTACGCCAACGCCTGGATGACGGTGCGCGAGGACGCGGTACGGCGCGGCGACGGCTCGCGCGGCGTGTTCGGCGTGGTCGACAAGCCGACGTACGCGCTGGTGGTCCCCGTCGACGGCGACCGGCTGCATCTCGTCGAGCAGTTCCGCTACCCGCTCGGGCTGCGCCGCTGGGAGTTCCCGCAGGGCACCGCGCCCGACCGGGCCGACGTCGACCCGGCGCAGCTGGCGGCCCGCGAGCTGCGCGAGGAGACCGGGCTGGTCGCCGGCCGGATCACCGAGATCGGGGTGGTGGACACCGCGCCGGGGATGTCCTCGCAGCGCGGCCGGGTGTTCCTGGCCACCGAGCTGACCGCCGGCCCGCCGCAGCGCGAGCACGAGGAGCAGGACATGCGCTCCTCGTGGTTCACCCGCGCCACCTTCGAGGCGATGGCGGCCGCCGGCGAGATCACCGACGCCCAGTCCCTGGCCGCCTACACCCTCCTGCACCTGCACGAGCGCGCCGCCCGCAACTGCGACGATGTGACATCGCCCCACTTCTAGCGTGGAAATTCCACATCGTCGCGACGACGGGGCCCGCGACGACGGGGCCCGCGACGACGGGGCCCGCTACGACGGCCAGACGGGGTGGCGCTTGGCCAGGAAGGCGGCCATGCCCTCGGCGGCTGCCGGCGACTGCGACGCCTCGGCCATCACGGGCAGCGCCACGGCGTACGCGTCGGCCTCTGGGCGGTCGAGCTGCGCGTAGAGGGTGCGCTTGCCGATGGCCTTGGAGGCGCGGCTGCCCCTGGTGGCGCGGGCAAGCAGGTCGTCGACCGCCGCGTCGAGCGAGGCGTCCGGCACGGCGCGGTTGACCAGGCCCCAGTCGGCCGCGGTCCTGGCGTCCACCACGTCGCCGGTCAGGGCCATCTCCATGAGCCGCTTGCGGCCGATGGCCCGCGCCACCGGCACGGACGGGGTGTGGCAGAACCAGCCGCCCTTGCCACCTGGTAGGGCGAAGCCGGCCGACTCGGCGGCGACCGCGAGGTCGCAGGACGCGACGAGCTGGCAGCCGGCGGCGGTGGCCAGCGCGTGCACCCGCGCGATCACCACCTGCGGCACGGACTGGATGGTGCGCATGAGCGCCGTGCACAGCTCGAGCAGGTCGCGCACGCCGTCGGCGTCGCGGGCAGCCACGTCGGCGAAGTCGTGGCCGGCGGAGAACACCGGCCCGTTGCCGGCCAGCACGACGCCGCTCGCCTGGCTGTCGCCGGCCTGGGTGAACGCCGACAGCAGCTCGGCGAGGTGGTCGGCGGAGAGCGCGTTGCGCCGCTCCGGCCGGTTCATGGTGATCCTGATGGTGTCCCCGTCTGCCTTGACGAGCACGTGCCGGTAGTCGCTCACGTCCTGGGACGCTACGCCGCGGACTGCGCCCTCGGCACCCGCTGGCTGGCCGCCGGCTCCTCGACGTCCGGTGGCACCGCGCCACGGCGGCGCCCAGGCCAGAGCAGCACCACGAGCCCGGCGGCGGCCACCCCGGTGAGCACCCACAGCGCGGCCAGCACGTCCGGCGGCACGGTGTCCAGCATGAGCAGGCTGCGGACCGCTTCGGTGGCGAACCGGATCGGGCTCCACGACCACAGCAGCACGCGGTAGGCGGGGTGCAGCAGTTCCGGCACCTGCCCGGCCACCGCCGGCGCCATCAGGTACAGCGGCGCGAGGATCGCCATGCCGGCCAGACCTGTCAACCGCAGCACCGCGCCCTGCACCGCGGCGAACGCGAACGCCACGAGCAGCAGGAACCCGACCAGCTGGCCGTCGATCTGCCCGCTGCGGAACATGCCGGAGTCCCAGAGCGCCATCAGGGCCAGCACGGCACAGGTGGCCCCGACCGCCACGCCGACCGCGGTCGCCAGCCGCAGCGGCACCGTCGTCGGCCGGTGAGCCCGCCCGCTGACCACCACCAGCAGCACGCTGCCGACGAGGGTGCCCAGCCACAGCAGGGTGCTGGCGGCCAGCGGCGCCGTCCTGGCCGCGGCCGTCGCCGGGTGCACGGTCTGCACGGCCACCGGCTGGGCAGTTCCGCCGGCCGCCGCCGACGCGGCCTGGGCCGCGGCCGTCAGCACCTGCTGCGCCGCCTGGGTCCCCGCCGGGTTCACCGCGCCGGACAGCACCACGGTGACCGGCAGTTCGAGTACGCCGTACACCGTCTTCTCGTCGAGCAACCGGCGGGCCTGCGCCGGCGAGGTGACCCGCCAGGACACCTGCTCGCCGCCCTGGCTCGCGACGCGCTGCGCGGCCTGCTGCAGCGGGGCCGGCGCGCCGTCCGGCACGGCGACCGCGAGCGGCAGGCCGCGCGGCTCGACGGTGGCCTGTACGCCGAACGTGATGAGGCCGAGCACGATCGCCAGCGCCGTGCCGGCGAGGACAGCGATCACCACCAGCACCGGTGGCCGTGGCCCATGCATCCTGTTACCTCCTGTAGACCCTCCGACAACTCAAGGAAACTCAACGCGCGTTGAGTATACCCACCCTGTGACGTCGTAAGTCAACGTTTGTTGAGTTACCCTAGCTGGGTGATGAGCACGACGGACCGCCGCACCGGGCGCCGGCCGGGCAACAGCGGTAGCCGCGCCGCGATCCTGGACGCCGCCAGCGCCCGGTTCGCCGGCCACGGCTACGACGGCGCGACCATCCGCGGCATCGCCGCGGACGCCGGCGTCGACCCGGCGCTCGTGCACCACTTCTTCGGCACCAAGGAGCGGCTGTTCATCGCGACCATGCGGCTGCCGCTCGAGCCGGCCACGCTCATCCCCGAGCTGCTCGCGCCGGGGGTGGAGGGACTCGGCGAGCGGCTGGCGCGGCACTTCCTCCGCCTGATGCGCGAGCTCGGCGAGGCCAACCCGATGATCGCGCTGATCCGCTCAGCGGCGGCACACCCGGACGCGGCCAGGATGTTCCGCGAGTTCTACACGCGCGCCGTCCTCGAACGCCTTGCCGCCGAGCTGGACACCTCGCGGCCACAGCTTCGCGCGGCGCTGTGCGCCTCGCAGATCCTCGGGCTGGCCGTCGCGCGGTTCATCATCGGGCTGCGGCCGCTGCTCGACGCCGACGACGAGACCATGGTCGCGGCGTTCGCTCCCGCCCTGCAGCACTACCTCGTCGGGGACTGGCTCACAGGCGATTTGCCGTCCTGATCACGTCGACGATGTCGTCCATGATCCGGGTCAGCTCGAAGTCCTTGGGGGTGAACACCTTGGCCACCCCGCGCTCGATCAGCCGCTGCGCGTCCTGCGGCGGGATGATGCCGCCGACCACGACCGCAACGTCGTCCGCGCCGGCCTCGCGCAGCCCGTCCACCACGGCCGGCACCACCTCGAGGTGCGAGCCGGACAGCACCGACAGCCCCACCACGTGCACGCCCTCCTGGACGGCCGCCGCCACGATCTGCGCCGGGGTCAGCCGGATGCCCTGGTAGACGACCTCGAAGCCGACGTCCCGGGCCCGCACGGCGATCTGCTCGGCGCCGTTGGAGTGCCCGTCCAGCCCCGGCTTGCCGACCAGCATCCGCAGCCGCCCGCCCAGCTCCTCGCCGGTGGCGCGGACCCGCTCGCGCACCGCGCCGATCGCCTGCGCCGCCCCTGCCGATCCGGACGCGGCCGATCCGGCGGACGCGGCCGACACCCCGGTCGGGGCGCGGTACTCGCCGAACACCTCCCGCAGCGCGTGCGCCCACTCCCCGGTGGTCACTCCGGCCTTCGCGCAGGCCAGCGTGGCGTCCATCAGGTTGGCCTCGGTCTTGGCCGCGTCCCGCAACGCGCTCAACGCGTCGTCGGCCGCGGCCTGGTCGCGGTTCGCGCACCAGGCCTGCACGGCGCGGGCCGCCGCTTTCTCCACCGCGGGGTCGATCACCTCGATGGCCTTGGCGCCCTCGGCCTGCAGCGGGCTCGGCTCGGTGGTGTCGAAGCGGTTGACGCCCACCACGACGTCCTCGCCGGCCTCGATGCGACGGCGCCGCTGCGCCAGCGAGGACACCAGCTGCGACTTCATGTAGCCCGACTCGACCGCGGCCACCGCGCCGCCCATGGCCTGCACCCGGTCGATCTCCTCGCGGGCGCCGGCGGCGATCTCGTCCACCTTGGCCGCGATCACCCGCGAGCCGTCGAAGATGTCCTCGTACTCCAGCAGGTCGGTCTCGTAGGCCAGCACCTGCTGCATGCGCAGCGCCCACTGCTGGTCCCACGGCCGCGGCAGCCCGAGCGCCTCGTTCCACGCCGGCAGCTGGACGGCCCTGGCGCGGGCGTCGCGGGACAGCGTGACGGCGAGCATCTCCAGCACGATGCGCTGCACGTTGTTCTCCGGCTGCGCCTCGGTCAGCCCGAGCGAGTTGACCTGCACGCCGTACCGGAACCGCCGCTGCTTGGCGTCGGTGATGCCGTACCTGTCCCGGCACAGCTCGTCCCACAGCACGCCGAACGCCCGCAGCTTGCACAACTCCTCGACGAACCGCAGCCCGGCGTTGACGAAGAACGACATCCGCCCGACGACCTCGCCGAAGCGCTCCCGCGGCACCTGGCCGCAGTCGCGCACCGCGTCCAGCACGGCGACCGCCGTGCACATCGCGTACGCCACCTCCTGCACCGGCGTGGCGCCGGCCTCCTGCAGGTGGTAGGAGCAGATGTTGATCGGGTTCCAGCGCGGCAGGTGGTTCACCGCCCAGGTCACCGTGTCGGTGATCAGCCGCAGGCTCGGCTTGGGCGGGTACACGTAGGTGCCGCGGGACAGGTACTCCTTCACGATGTCGTTCTGCGTGGTTCCGGTGAGAGCGTCGAGGTCGGCGCCGTGCTCCTGCGCGACCGCCACGTACAGCGCGAGCAGCCACATGGCCGTCGCGTTGATCGTCATCGAGGTGTTCGCCTCGGACATCGGGATGCCGTCGAACAGCTGCCGCATGTCGCCGACGTGGCTGACCGGCACGCCGACCTTGCCCACCTCGCCGCGGGCCAGCTCATGGTCCGGGTCGTAGCCCGTCTGGGTCGGCAGGTCGAACGCCACGCTGAGGCCCGTCTGCCCCTTGGCGAGATTCCGCCGGTACAGCGCGTTGGACGCGGCGGCGGAGGAGTGGCCGGCATACGTTCGCATGACCCACGGGCGATCGCGCTCGCGGTCGGCCGGATACGGCATCCTCGGATCGTACGTCCCGGTAACCGGGACCGGCCCGGTGCCGTAGCTCACACGCTCCGGCGTTCGGTGGCCTCCAAGTACCACCATTGCGCCGAAGTTGGCCCTTTAAGTACAGCCATTGGCCGGGCGCGACGCCCCGTGGTGGTGGTAGTTAAAGGCCCATTTGGGGCCTGATGGTGGTACTTGGAGGCGCGCCATTGCGGCTTGGGCCTACCGCCGTGGCGCGGCGAGCACCCGTTCCACCTGCGCGCCGAGCCGGTTGAGGTCCTCCACGAAGCGCGGGTAGCCACGGTCGATGTGGAAGACGTCCCAGATCTCGGTGACGCCGTCGGCGCACAGCCCGGCCAGTACCAGCCCGGCGCCGGCCCTGATGTCCGACGCCCACACCGGCGCGCTCGACAGCTGCGGCACGCCACGGACCACGGCGTGGTGGCCGTCGGTGCGGGCGTCGGCACCGAGCCGCACCATCTCCTCGACGAACCGGAAGCGGGCCTCGAACACGTTCTCGGTGATCATCGAGGTGCCCTCGGAGATCGCTGACAGCGCGATCGCCATGGGCTGCAGGTCCGTGGCGAAGCCCGGGTACGGCAGGGTGACGAAGTCCACCGCCCTCGGTCGCGCCCGCATCACCAGCCGGAAGCCGTCGTCAAGCACGGCGACGTCGGCGCCAGCCATCCGCAGCTTCTCGAGAACGAGATCGAGGCGGTGCGCGTCGACGCCGCGCACCCGCAGGTCGCCGCGGGTGATGGCGGCGGCGATGGCCCAGGTGCCGGCCACGATCCGGTCGCCGATCACCCGGTGCTCGGCCGGCTGCAGCGCCTCGACGCCATACACCGTGAGCGTGGACGTACCGGCGCCCTCGACCTTGGCGCCCATCTGCTGCAACAGCAGGCAGAGGTCGACGATCTCCGGCTCGCGGGCCGCGTTGTCGATCACCGTGGTGCCGCTGGCCAGCACGGAGGCCATCAGGATGTTCTCGGTGGCCCCGACGCTGGGGAAGTCCAGCCAGATCTGCGCGCCGTGCAGGCCGGCCGCCTCGGCGACCAGCCGGCCGTGCTCGATGGTGCTGTGCGCGCCGAGCTGCCGCAGCCCGTTCTGGTGCATGTCGAGCGGCCGCGAGCCGATAGCGTCCCCGCCGGGCAGCGGCACCACCGCGCGCCGGCAGCGGGCCACCAGCGGGCCGAGCACGCACACCGAGGCACGCAGCCTGCTGACGCTCGCGTAGTCCGCCTCCGGCGCCGGCATGGCCGGCGTGGTGATCGCCACCGTGTCGTGGTCGATGCTCACCCGGCAGCCCAGGCTGCGCAGCACGTCGGCCATCAGTGGCACGTCGAGGATCTCGGGGCAGTTCGTGAGCGTGGTGGTGCCCTCGGCCAGCAGCGCGGCGGCCATCAGCTTCAGCACGCTGTTCTTCGCGCCGACCACGCCGACCTCGCCGACGAGCCGCGCTCCGCCGTGCACCCGCAAGTGCTCCCTCACGGGCGAGCAGCCTACGGGTACCGCCGGCGCGCTAGCGTCCAACCCATGGCCGTGCACCTGACCCGCATCTACACCCGAACCGGCGACGACGGCACCAGCGCGCTCGGCGACTTCTCGCGGGTGTCCAAGACCGACCCGAGGCTGGTCGCCTACGCCGACTGCGACGAGACGAACTCCGCCATCGGGGTGGCCCTCGCCCTTGGCTCGCTGCCTGCCGAGCTCGTCGACGTGTTGCGGACCGTGCAGAACGACCTTTTCGACGTCGGCGCCGACCTGTGCACGCCGATCGTGGAAAGCCCGAAGCACCCGCCGCTGCGGGTCACCGACTCCTACGTCGAGCGGCTGGAGGCCTGGTGCGACCGCTTCAACGAGCGGTTGCAGCCGCTGAACTCCTTCATCCTGCCTGGCGGCACCCCCGGCGCCGCGCTGCTCAACGTGGCCCGCACGGTCGCACGCCGCGCCGAGCGCAGCGTGTGGGCCCTCATCGAGGTCGACGCCGCCCGCACCAACGTCCTGGCCGCCAAATACCTCAACCGCCTCTCCGACCTCCTCTTCATCCTCGGCCGGATCGCCAACCCCGACGGCGACGTCCTCTGGCACCCCGGCGGCTCTTCTTCTGCGACGATGTGACGTTGCCGCAAAACGACGTCAGGAGGCCCAGGGCACGGCGCGGCCGGGGGGTGCCGATTCCAGCCAGGAAAGGAAGCCGGTGAGGGCACCGGGGGCCATTGCGATCTCGAGCTCGCCGTCGAGGATGCGGCAGCGCAGCACGGTGGCGCCGGTGGGCATGGCGTAGGCCTCGGTCCCGGCGGGGGTACGGCGCGAGAGGATGGCGAGGCTGCCGCGGCGCACGACGGTGTCGGGGCCGGCGCGCAGGCTGGTCAGCCGGTACCAGGCGAACTCCTCGCCGTGGTAGCGGCCGACGCCGAGGTGCCACCGGGACGAGGGCTCGTCGGGCCGCGAGCGCAGCGCCACGTCGACGCCGCCGCGGCGGATCAGGTGTACCTGGCGCCAGGCGAGCAGGCCGACGACGAGCACGACGGCGAGCACGCACGCTCCGGCGATCACGACGCCGTCCACGCCCACCGTCCGCCGCCGTCCGTGCCGCCGGTCTGAGTCAGACCCGGTGGCCGGCGGCGCGCAGCCGGGCGGCCGCCCAGACCTTGGCGTCCTCGTCGTCGTGGCGCAGGTCCTCCTCGGCCTGCGCGACGTCGATCTCCTGGGACAGCTGCGCGCTCTCCGCGAGAATGCTCACCCGGTCCTCGGCGACGGAGAGGAAACCGCCGTGCACGGCGGCGGTGACGTCGGACCCGTCGGTGGTCCGGATGGTCACCACACCGCCGTCGACGAGCTCGCCGAGCAGCTGGGTGTGGCCGGGCAGGATCCCGAGCTCGCCAACGGTGGTCTCAGCGATCACCATGGTGGCCGTGCCCGACCACAGGCGGCGCTCGACGGCCACCAGCTCGACGGTCATCTCGGCCACGTGTGTCTCCCAACCAGCTCAGCCGAACTCACTGTTGCAGATCGTAGGTGACTACGACCGCTTGGCCAGCTCCTTGTGCTTGCGCTCGAGGTCGTCGATGCCACCGCACATGAAGAAGGCCTGCTCCGGCACGTGGTCGTACTCGCCCTTGGCGATCTTGTCGAAGGCCTCGATGGTGTCCTTGACCGGCACCGTCGAGCCCTCCTGGCCGGTGAACGCCTCGGCGGCGTACATGTTCTGCGACAGGAAGCGCTCGATGCGCCGGGCCCGGCCGACGAGCACCTTGTCCTCCTCGCTCAGCTCGTCGATCCCCAGGATCGCGATGATGTCCTGCAGGTCCTTGTAGCGCTGCAGGATGCGCTGCACCTCGCGGGCCACCCGGTAGTGGTCCTCGCCGACGTACTGCGGGTCGAGGATGCGGGAGGTGGAGTCCAGCGGGTCCACCGCGGGGTAGATGCCCTTCTCCGTGATCGGCCGCGACAGGTTCGTGGTGGCGTCCAGGTGCGCGAACGTGGTGGCCGGCGCCGGGTCGGTGTAGTCGTCGGCCGGCACGTAGATGGCCTGCATGGAGGTGATCGAACGGCCGCGGGTCGAGGTGATCCGCTCCTGCAGCTCGCCCATCTCGTCGGCCAGCGTCGGCTGGTAGCCCACCGCGGACGGCATCCGGCCGAGCAGCGTGGACACCTCGGAGCCGGCCTGGGTGAACCGGAAGATGTTGTCGATGAACAGCAGCACGTCCTGCTGCTGTTCGTCCCGGAAGTACTCGGCCATGGTCAGCGCCGAGAGGCCGACCCGCATGCGGGTGCCCGGCGGCTCGTCCATCTGGCCGAAGACCAGCGCGGTGTCCTTGAGCACGTCCGCCTCGGCCATCTCGACCCACAGGTCGTTGCCCTCGCGGGTCCGCTCGCCGACGCCGGCGAACACCGAGGTGCCACCGAAGTTGCGGGCCACCCGGCGGATCATCTCCTGGATCAGCACGGTCTTGCCGACCCCGGCGCCACCGAACAGGCCGATCTTGCCGCCCTGCACGTACGGCGTGAGCAGGTCGAGGACCTTGATGCCGGTCTCCAGCATCTGGGTGCGGCCCTCGAGCTGCGCGAACGGCGGCGGCTTGCGGTGGATCGGCCACCGCGGCGCGTCGGAGGCGTAGCCGGGCTGGTCGAGGCAGTCGCCGAGGGCGTTGAACACGTGGCCTTTCACGATGTCACCGACCGGCACGGCGATCGCCTTGCCAGTGTCGGTGACCGCGGTGCCGCGGACAAGCCCGTCGGTCGGCTGCATGGAGATGCAGCGCACCAGGTTGTCGCCGAGGTGCTGGGCGACCTCCAGCGTCAGCATCTTCTTCATCGACTCCAGCTCGATGTCGACGTGTAGCGCGTTGAACAGCGCTGGCACCTCGTCGCGGCCGAACTCGACGTCGACCACCGGGCCGATCACCCGTGCCACGCGACCGGTAGTTGTGGTTGCGGCTGTCATGTCTCACTTCCTCCGGCAGCGGCGAGCGCGTCGGCACCACCGACGATCTCGCTGATCTCCTGGGTGATCTGGGCCTGGCGGGCCTGGTTCATCTCCCTGGTCAGGGCCTTGATCAGGTCGTTCGCATTGTCGGTCGCGGCCTTCATGGCGCGCCGGCGTGCGGCCGACTCGGACGCGGCCGCCTCGAGCAGCGCGGCGAACAACCTGGTGTTGATGTACTTCGGCAGCAGCGCGGCGAGCAGGGTGTCCTCGTCCGGCTCGAACTCGTACAGCGGCCGCGGCCCCTTCGACTCCTCGTACTCCACGTCCATCGGCGCGACCCGCTTGGCCACCGGGGTCTGGGACAGCATCGAGATGAACTGCGTGTACACCACGTGCAGCTCGTCGACGCCGCTGTCGTCGCCCCCGCTCTGGAACGCCTCGACCAGCGCCTCACCGGCCTCGACCGCGTTGACGTAGTGCGGCTGCTCGGAGAAGCCGGTCCACGAGTCGGCCATCGGCCGCTGGCGGAACCGGTAGAAGTTCACGCCCTTGCGGCCGATCACGTAGAGCACCGGCTGCTTACCCTCCGAGCGCAGCAGCGCGGCGAGCTCCTCAGCCCGCTTGATCACGTTGGAGTTGTAGCCGCCGCACAGCCCGCGGTCGCTCGTCACCACCAGCACGGCCGCCCGGCGCGGGTTGTCCCGCTCGACGAGCAGCGGGTTGTCCAGCCGCGCGGTGCTCGCCAGCTCGGAGAGCACCTTGGTGATCTCGTCGGCGTACGGCTTGGCGGCGTTCACCCTGGCCTGTGCCTTGGCGATGCGGGAGGTCGCGATGAGCTCCATCGCGCGGGTGATCTTCTTCGTCTGCTGGACCGAGCGGATCCGGCGGCGTAGGACTCGCAGTTGGGCTGCCATCGGCTACCAGCTCATTCCTTCACCGGGGCCGGGCGGCGCACGTGGACCGACTCGTGGCCCACCTCGGCGGCGGCCAGCGGCGTCGCCGCCGGCTCCTTGACCACGACCGTGCCGCCGCCTGACGGTGCGAACACCCCCTTGACATGATCGACGGCCTCCACGAGGCGCTTCTCGGTGTCCGCCGTCAGGTCGCCGGTGTCCCTGATCTCGGCGAGGATGCCCTCCTGCTGGTGGCGCAGGTACTCGATGAACTCCGTCTCGAAGCGGCTGACGTCCTGGACGGGCACCGAGTCGAGGTGCCCCCTCGTGCCGAGCCAGATGGAGACCACCTGCTCCTGCACCGGGTACGGCGAGTACTGGCCCTGCTTGAGCAGCTCGACCAGCCGGGCGCCGCGCTCCAGCGTCGCCTTGGACGCCGCGTCAAGGTCCGAGCCGAACGCGGCGAACGCCTCCAGCTCGCGGTACTGGGACAGGTCCAGCCGCAACGACCCTGCCACCTTCTTCATAGCCTTGATCTGCGCGGCGCCGCCGACCCTGGACACCGAGATGCCGACGTTGATCGCCGGCCGGACGCCGGAGTTGAACAGGTCGGACTCGAGGAAGCACTGCCCGTCGGTGATGGAGATGACGTTGGTCGGGATGTACGCGGCGACGTCGTTGGCCTTCGTCTCGATCAGCGGCAGGCCGGTCAGCGAGCCGCCGCCGAGGTCGTCGGAGAGCTTGGCGCAGCGCTCCAGCAGCCGCGAGTGCAGGTAGAAGACGTCGCCGGGGTAGGCCTCGCGGCCGGGCGGGCGGCGCAGCAGCAGCGAGATCGCGCGGTAGGCCTCGGCCTGCTTGGTCAGGTCGTCGAACACGATCAGCACGTGCTTGCCCTGGTACATCCAGTGCTGGCCGATGGCCGAGCCGGTGTACGGCGCGAGCCACTTGAAGCCGGCCGAGTCGGATGCCGGTGCGGCGACGATGGAGGTGTACTGCAGCGCGCCGGCGTCGTCCAGCGCCTGCCGCACGCTGGCGATCGTGGAGCCCTTCTGGCCGATCGCGACGTAGACGCAGCGCACCTGCAGCTTGGGGTCGCCGGACTCCCAGTTCTGCTTCTGGTTGATGATCGTGTCGACGCAGACGGCGGTCTTGCCGGTCTTGCGGTCCCCGATGATGAGCTGGCGCTGCCCGCGGCCGATCGGTGTCATCGAGTCGATGGCCTTGATGCCGGTCTGCAGCGGCTCCTTGACGCCCTGCCGCTGCACCACGCTCGCGGCCTGCAGCTCCAGCGAGCGGGACTCCTCGGCCTCGATGTCACCGAGGTCGTCGATGGGCTGGCCGAGCGGGTTGACGGTGCGGCCGAGGAACGCCTCGCCCACCGGCACCGAGAGCACCCGGCCGGTGCGCTTGACCTGCTGACCCTGCTCGATCTCCTCGTAGTTGCCGAGGATCACCGCGCCGATCTCGCGGACGTCCAGGTTCAGCGCGACGCCGAGCACGCCGCCGGGGAACTCCAGCAGCTCGTTGGTCATCGCCGACGGCAGGCCCTCGACGTGGGCGATCCCGTCGCCGGTGTCGGCGACGATCCCTACCTCCTCGGCCGAGGTCTCGGGCGTGAAAGAGGAGACGTAATTCTCGATCGCGCTCTTGATCTCGTCTGGTGAGATCGTCAGCTCCGCCATGCTCTTGCGTCCCTGCTCTCGTGTCTAGCCGGTTTCTTCCATTGTGCTTGCCGGTGCGCTTGTCGGGCACCGCCGCCGAGTGCGGCTTTCTAGCGCGGCAAGCGCTGCCCCGCGGCAGCCAGCCGCCCCGCGATGCTGCCGTCGATCACCTCGTCGCCCACCCTGACCACGAGGCTGCCAATCAGGTCCTCGTCCAGCTCGACCTGCAGCGACATCTGCCTGCCGTAGATCCGGGACAGCGCCGCCGCCAGCCGCTCCAGCTGCTCGTCGGTCAGCGCGACCGGCGTGCTGACCCGAGCCACCGAGCGCTCGCGCCGTTCGGCGGCAAGCGCGGCCAGCTGCTCAGCGGACCGGTCGAGGCCGATCCCGTGCGGCGCCTGCACCGCGCGGACGAGCAGCCGCTGCGTGGTCGGGTGCACCTTGCCGGAGATCACCGCGCGGAGCAGCTCCACCCGCTTGCCGGCCGGCACGGTCCGGTCCGCGAGCAGCGATCGCAGCCGCGGCTCCCGGTCGACCAGCCGGCCGGCCCTGAACAGCTCGTCCTCGACGTCCTCGATCACACCCTGCTTCTGCGCGACGACGAGCATGGCCAGCCGGCCGAGCGTCTCAGCGGCTTCCATCAGGTCGCGCGGCTGCGACCATCGCGAGCCGACCATGCCCTCGAGCACCTGCATGGTCGGCTTGCTCAGCAACCTTGCGAAGACGGCGTTGAGCAGCCGCTTGCGCTCCTCGCCGTCCGTCGCGGGGTCGGCGAGGTGCCTGCGCAGCACCGGCTCGCCGGAGAGCAGGTCGACGGCGGCGAAGAGCTCCTCGCCCAGCCGCGCGGCGTCGGCCTCGGTGGCCCCGTCGAGGTAGCGGTCGAGCCGCTGCCGAGCCTCGGCGATGGCGCGCCGGCTGGCCGCCCGCAGGTACTGCATCAGGCCTTCCTCCGCCCGCCGGCGCCGCTGCGCGCCGCCGGCTTCTTGCCGGTGTCCTGGCCGGCTTCGGCACCCACTTCGGCGCCGTCTTTGGCCGGCAGGGCGTCCAGCTCCTCGATGAACCGGTCGACCGTGCCGCGCCGGCGCGCCTCGTCGGCCATCGACTCGCCGACGATCCGGCCGGCCAGGGTCACGGCGAGGTCGCCGATCTCGGACCGGAGCTGGCGCAGCACCTGCTCACGCTGGGTGGCGAGCTGCTCCTCGCCGCGCTGGCGGATCTGGGCGACCTCCCGGTCGGCCTGCTCGCGGAGCTCTGCCTTGATCTTCCCGGCCTCGGCGCGGGCCTCGTCGCGGATCTTGGCCGCCTCGGTGCGCGCCTCGGCGAGCACCTCGCGGTACTTCGCGTCGGCCTGCTCGAGCAGCTCGTGGGCCTTGCGGTTCTCCTCGATCTGCCGGCGGATCATCTCCTGGCGACCGGCCATGGCCTTCTGGACCGGGGGCACCACGTATCGCCAGAACACCGCCAGGATGATCAGGAAGATCACCAGCTCGACGATGAAGGTGCCGTTGGGGACCAGGAAGTTGCTGCTGCTTTCCGCCGCAAGCACGCGTTCAGTCATGTCGCCGTCCCGCCGTCAGGACTGAGCGAAGACGAACAGCGCCATGAATGCAAGGTTGATGAAGTACATCGCCTCGCACAGACCCACGGTCAGCAGGAAGATCGTGAACAACCGGCCGCGGGCCTCCGGCTGGCGGGCGACGCCCGCGATGGTCTGCGCACCGGCAAGGCCGTCGCCGATTGCCGCGCCGATGGCACCGCCGGCCAGCGCAAGGCCGCCGCCGATGAAGGCGCCGGCCTTGATCATCGGGTCGGTGCCGCCCTGCGCCGCGGCGAGGACGATCTCATTGAGAGCCATTTCTCTCCTCTTGTGGTGAACCGAACGCGGAAATCAGTGGGCCTCGTCCCCGGTACCGACGGCGAAGCCGAAATAGATGATGGTCAGCAGCGCGAAGATGAAGGCCTGCAGGACCGCGACGAACAGGTCGAACAGCTTCCACAGCGAGCTCGGCAGCCATTCGATCCAGGCCGGCATCAGCGCGATGACGGCGACCATCACGCCGCCGGAGAGGATGTTGCCGAACAACCGCAGTGCCAGCGTGAACGGCTTCACGACCTCGGTGATTACCTCCAGCGGCACCAGGAACGGGTACGGCTTCGCGAAGTGCCCGAAATAGCTCCTCGCTCCGCGAATCCTGATCCCGGTGAGGTGCACGACGATTATCACGAAGAAGGCAAGCGCGAACGTCAGGTTGACATCCGACGTCGGCGGCCGGACGTACTCCTCGAACGCGTGCGGCACGATCGACAGCAGGTTCGAGATGAGGATGAAGAAGAACAACGTAAGAGCCAGCGGCACCACGAACGGCGCGGTCTTCACCCCGATCTGGTCCTCGACCTGCTCCTCGATCTGCTCGGTCACCGTCTCGAACGTCAGCTGCAGCCCGCTGGGCACGCCGGAGGTCGCTCGCACCGCCATGTAGATGCCGATGCCGAGCAGGATCCCGGCCGCGATCAGCGTCGAGATCACCGTGTCGGCGTTCACGGTGAGGCCGAGGACGTGCCATTGCGGGTGGACGCCGACCTCGACGCTGCTGTCGGCCGCGAGAACGTGGTTGCTCATTCCTCGGTTCCTGCCTGACGAAGATCCTTGAGCAGCGGCACAAGGGCGACCCCGACCAGGAGCAGTTGGAACAGGGCAAGACCGATGAAGACGCCGACCCCGGCCGGTTGGACCAGCACCCCGATGGCCAGGGCCGCGGCGGTGATCACCGCCAGCCGGCCGAGCGCGCCGAGGGCGAACCTGCGCTTTCCTTCGCCGTCCGCGGAGGCGAACTGCCCGGCGGCGCGGCGCAGCAGCAGGGCGTTGAGCATGCCCAGCCCGAATCCGACGACGAGGAACAGCCCCGTCAACGGCCGGCCGACCGCGACGAGCGCGACCACCCCGGCCGCGGCGAGGCAGCCCGCAATGATCGCCACTCGCCGCAGGTCGGCGGCGGTGCTGATCGGGCCCATGACTCCGGGGCTCACTCGTGACCTCTCACGTGCCGGCTAATCCTTCATGAACTTCTTGAACTGGACGTAGACATACCCGCTGGCGCCGACAACACCAAGCGCCAGACCGACCATAAGAAAGACTGGGAGGCTATCGAACGCCTCGTCCACCAGCCACCCGAGACCCAACCCGACCAAAAGAAACGCTGCCGTCGTGGCACCCAGACCCAGCAGCGTCGAAAGTTCGGGGCCATCGGGCTGGCTCACCGAGCACCGGCCTCAGATGGTCCGCGGTGCAGGCCCGGCATCATCGCTCATGGGCGCTCCTCCTAGTCCAGAGACGGCGTGCCCGAGGATCGAGGCAACGCCGTCGGTGGGCTTGCGTTACCCACTCCGGGTGGGAACAGGCCGAACGCTATCACAGCGCAAACACCCCTCGTGACACGGGCCAGAGGCCTTCTACCTGCGGTTCTTCCGCTCTGTGACGATCACCTCTGGCTCGCCGGTGCGCTAGATCGGGATGATCTCGACGTAGGTGCCGGCCTCGACGGCCAGCGGCCGCAGATCCTGCGGATCAGAGGTGAGGATCCGGTCGTCGTCGGCGGCGAGAAGCACGACAGCCGCGTCGATCACGTCCCTTGTGCCGGTCTGGCCGAGCAGCACCCCAGCGCGCTTGCCGAGGTCATCGTCGAGCGGCACGACGTGGACGCTGGCGAGTGCTCGGGCAAGCGGCGCCTGACGCCCCGCCCCGCCACGCCAGACCTGTCCGATCACGCCGCCGTGTGTTCGCGGCGGCCGGCCGGCCAGCCACTCCTCTTTGATCAAGGCGACGATCTTGCCATGACCCCGCTCGACGGCCAGGAGTGCGCCGGCATCGAGCACGAGCGTCACGCAGCTCCCCGGCCCTTACCCCGCACGACGATCGCACGCTCGCGGGCCCATCTTTCGGCCTCTTGCATGTCCTGCTCGGTGATCTCGCCGTGCTCGGCCTCGTACGCCGCGATGAACTCGTCGAGCGCACGCAGCTTCTGCTCATGCTCGGCCTGGCGGTGAAGGGCGGCGTTCACCCAGGCGCTGAGGCTTTCGGCGTCACCGCGGGCAACGGCCTCCCGGCCGGCCTTGATCATGTTGGCGTCGACCGAGGCGGACAGCCGTCGTTTCTCTGTCATACATTCATGCTACCGCGCTGCCACAATCGTGGTACTCGTTATCTGACGTGCAGCCGGGGGATCGCGGAGGCGAGGAGGGCGACGAGCAGGCCAACGCCGACGCCCCACGCGACCACGAAGGCGTCGAGCATGGTGAGCGCGACCGCGCCGAAGGCGAGCACGGCGGCCCAGAGGTAGATCAGGAGCACGGCCCTGCGCTGCGAGTGGCCGATCTCCAACAGTCGGTGGTGCAGGTGCATCTTGTCGGCGTGGAAGGGGTGCTGGCCGGCTCTGGTACGGCGCAGCACGGCGAGCACGAAGTCCAGCAGGGGCACGAACAGCACGGCGGCGACCACCAGCAGCGGCGAGAGCAGCGCGAGCGCGTCGCTCGCGCCGTACGCGGTCGGGTTGATCCGGCCGCTGGCGCTGGTGCTGGCCGCGGCCAGCATGAGGCCGATGAGCATGGAGCCCGAGTCGCCCATGAAGATCCGCGCCGGCTGGAAGTTGTGCGGCAGGAAGCCGAGGCACGCGCCGGCCAGGGTGGCCGCGATGAGCACCGGCGGGTAGGCCTCGACCGAGCCCTGCGCCTTGAGCTGGCCGAGCGAGAACGCCCCGATGGACGCCGCGGCGATCAGCCCGATGCCGGCGGCGAGGCCGTCCAGCCCGTCGACGAAGTTCATCGCGTTGACCAGCACCACCGTCATCAGCACGGTGATCAGCACGGCCTGGTCCTGGCCGAGCACCAGCACCGAGCCCTTGCCGCCGTCGGAGCCTGCGGCCCAGGGCACCCAGAACAGGAACCACTGCACGCCGAAGAGCACCAGCACGCCGGCCGCGGTCACCTGGCCGGCCAGCTTGGTCACCGCATCCAGGTCGAAACGGTCGTCGAGGGCGCCGACCAGCACGATCAGGCCGCCGGCCAGCAGCACGGCGACCGCGTCGAGCGAGGTGAACGCGCTGCGCAGCACCGGGAGGTGGTTGGCAAGCGCCATGCCGGCGATCACGCCGCCGTACATGGCCACGCCGCCGAGCCGCGGGATGGGGGTGACGTGCACGTCGCGCTCGCGCGGGTTCGCCACCGTCGCCGTGCGGATGGCGAACAGCCGCACCAGCCCGGTGAGCAGGAACGTCACCGCCGCGGTCGTCAGCCCCACCAGCAGGTACTCCCGCACCGGGACGATGTCCAGGTCGAGCGGGGGTGCGGGC
>Ga0210378_10000689_pt1 | contig 17490 bp, 13 predicted proteins | sample PLM1_60_b1redo_FD_155465 | JGI IMG/M metagenome (GOLD analysis project Ga0210378, IMG submission 155465) | Groundwater sediment microbial communities from an aquifer in East River, Colorado, USA - PLM1_60_b1 redo | ecosystem: Environmental > Terrestrial > Soil > Riparian zone | place: USA: East...
AACAGCCGGCGGGCCGGAACGGCGACGACCGGACCGCACGCGGGCATTCCGACGGGCGCTCGGCTCGGCGCTGCGCTGGCCGCCTGGCTCTCGATCGCCATCGTGCTGGGCGGTTGGCCGGGCATCGTGCTGGGAGGCGTGACCGGCGTGGGGGCCGAGAGAGTTCTGCGCCGGTTGGAGCCCGCGGCAGTCACTCGTCGGCGTGCGCGCCGTGCGGCCGACCTGCCGGTGGCGCTGGACCTGCTCGGGGTGTGCCTGCGGGCCGGGACTCCACTCGTGGCGGCCTTCGAGATCGTCTCCTCCGCTCTGCAAGGGCCGCTCGCCGAGGACCTCAGGGTGGTGGCGGCGATGCAACGCCTCGGTGCGAGCACCGCTGCGGCCTGGGCGGACTACGCCGACGATCCGGTGCTGGCGCCGACGGCCGCCGCGGTCGCCCGGTCCGCCGAGAGCGGCAGCCGGCTTGCTGAGTCGTTCGAGCGACTCGCCGCGGACCGCCGGGCCGAACTCGTCTTGGACGGCGACAGCCGTGCTCGCCGAGCTGGCGTTCTGGCGATGGCTCCCCTGGGCCTGTGCTTCTTGCCGGCCTTCGTCTGCCTCGGCATCGTCCCTCTCGTGCTGTCCATCGCCACCAGAGTGTTGGGGGGTGTCTGATGGATTTCCGACCGCGGGGGACACTGAGCCAAGGATCGGCGGCACTGTCGGCGTTGCCAACACCGTGAGGGGCTCCTCCTCCGCCCTGCCGGCGCCTCGACGCAGCCCGCATCCACCACGTGCGTGACACCTTCCGGCGCTGGGTAGGTCCGTTGGCGGTCGCACGCGACCGCGCGGCCGCTTTCCGCGAGGAGACGGCCCGGCACGACACCGATATCGGGCCCTCCGCCGCGGCCTGACGGCCTGCACGAACGGGTGACGGGCCGGTGGGCCTGCGCGCTGCAGACCGCGGTGCCGGCACGGTCCGATCTCGCGTGCTATTGGCGTCAGCGCCTCGCGGTGACGCAGGGGCCGCCATGCCTCGTGTCACGCCATCTGCCGACGTCAGCCGGGTCGCCGGGTGGCCCGATCGCGGCTTCATGCACTCGGCCGACGCCTTAGCACAGAACGGCGGCTGTGTCACCTGCCCATCCACAGTGGATGGCTCTGTCCACAGATCGAGACAGCCCTCTCGCGCACGACCGCGACACACCTGAGGGTGGCAGGCGAGGCCGCCGCGGCTGGCGCGGCGGGTAGAGCTAGGGGGCAGGCATGCGTGGACTTCTCCGCCGGCTGCGGGACGACAGTGGGATGGCGACGGCCGAGTACGCCGTGGGCACGATCGCCGCGGCCGCCTTCGCCGCTGTTCTGTACAAGGTCGTCACCAGCGGCAGCGTGCTGAGCGCGCTCGGCCGGATCATTCGCTCCGCGCTGGAGGCGCACCTGTGACCCGTCCGGACCTGCGCGCCGACCGCGGGGCGGCCACCGTCGAGATCGCCGTCGCGTTGCCGTCTCTGGTCGTCATCGTCATGGTGGCCGTCGCCGCAGTGACGGTCGTGACCGCCCAGCTGCGGTGTGTGGATGCGGCGCGTGAGGGCGCTCGCGCCGCCGCCCGTGGGGAGGGTGCCGCTATCGTGCGGGACATTGCAGGGCAAGTCGCTCCCGGTCGAGCCGGCGTGACCGTGACAGTGGAGGCTGGCCGGGTAGCTGTCGGCGTGTCGACGACCATCCGGCTCCTGTCCGGCCGGGGTCCATCCATCACGGTAGTGGGACGCGCGGTCGCGGCGGCGGAGCCGGGGGTCGGTCCATGAGTGGCGAACGGGGCAGCGGCACCATCTGGGTCCTGGCCATGTGCATGGTGATCGCGGTCTCCGCGGTCGCCGGCGGCACGTGGGGACTCGCCGCCGCGGCTCGTCATCGCGCTGAGACGGCCGCCGACCTCGCTGCACTGGCGGCGGCGGCCGACCCGCTCGGCGGTGCACGCGCATGCGCGACGGCAGCGCGAATCGCCGAGCAGAACGGTGCTCACCTCGTCGAGTGCCGGCTCGCCGGCGATGTCGTGGAGGTCGAGGTGAGTCGACCCGTCACGTTTGCTGGCCTGGGCAGTTGGGCTGCCTTCGCCACCGCACGCGCCGGACCGGCGTCGCTCTGTTCCGGGTGCCCGGCGCTGTCACGCCCGGCACCCGGACGAGGCAGTCGTCAGCTGCCGGAGTCGCTGGTCGCCCGTGCCCGACCGGGGCGCATCGGGCGTTCGAAGCCCTCGGCGGCAGACCGTTCCTCCGTCCCCGCCGCCGGTGGCGGAGTGGTCTCGGCCGTCTCCCAGTCGTACCGGCGCGTCGCGTCAGGACCGCTTGGCGCGGGGCCAGCGGCCGGACCCGCGGTAGCGGCAGGGTCGGCGGTCCGGTCCGGTGGCTCGGACCGTCGCCTCCAGACTCCCTGGGTGGGAGCCCGGCTGTCCGTGGGAGCGCCCCCGACCTGCTGCGCGAGCCTCTCGTTCTCCCGGCGCAGCACCCTCCGCTCCTGCCGCAGCCGCCGACCGCGACGAAGCGCGGCGGTCAGCAGCACCAGGCCAGCCACGCCGACGAGCGTCGTCAGCATTCCAGCGACGAAGACCGCGCCGAGCGAAAGGTTGGAGATGGTCGTGCCCCACAGGTCCGTCTCGATGGCACCCGTGTTGCTCGTCACGACCGCCGCGGTCAGCACGCCGGCAGCGACGAGCAAGATCAGACCGAGCACCGCCATAGCGCTCAGCTCCTCTCCAGATTGGGGACGTTCAATCCGCCCCTGGATGTCGACATACCCCTCTCGTGCTGCAGGCATGCCGGGACGGCCGTTCCCTCAGCCCTGCAGAGCTGTCAGGACGACGTCGAGCAGCCTTACCGCGCCCGCCTTGTCGAGCGGCTCGTTGCCGTTGCCGCACTTGGGCGACTGGACGCAGGACGGGCAGCCGGCTTCGCACTCGCACGCGTCGACCGCGTCGCGGGTTGCCCGCAACCAGGCCTCGACCTGGTCATATCCTCGGGCAGCGAAGCCGGCTCCGCCGGGATGCCCGTCGTAGACGAAGACGGTCACCCGTCCGGTGTCCTCATGCAGCGCCGTCGAAACACCACCGATGTCCCATCTGTCGCACGTCGCGAAGAGGGGCAGCAGGCCGATGGCCGCGTGTTCGGCAGCGTGGGCAGCGCCCGGTATGTCGGCCGAACCGAGCCTGTGGCGCGCCACCGCTTGCGCCGACAGCGTGTACCAGACCGCACGCGTCCGCAGTTGGCGCGCCGGCAGGTCCAACGGCGTCTCGTCCAGCACCTCGCCGGTCGCGATCCTGCGGCGGAGGTAGGAGATGACCTGGTTGGTCACGTCCACGGTGCCGAAGTGCAGCGACACCTCGTCGAGCCGACGCTCGCGCAGTGTGGAGACGATGCGGATGTCGGTGATGTCACGCGCCGCAGTCGTCCAGTCCGGCTCCTCAGGATGGACGAGCGCCACCGCGTCGGCCAGATCGAGCAGGTCGACGACATAGGACGTGCCCTGATGCAGGTAGACGGCGCCAGGATGAACGCTGCTGTGGGCGGCCCAGGCGTCCACCGTGCCAAGCATCCGGCCGGTCTCAGCCTCGACCACGCGGATCGGCTCGCCGCCGGTGCCGCGGATGTCGACATCGGGACGGCCGCGGCCGGTCCAGTACCAGCCGGTGGGCCGGTGGCGGAGGACGCCCCGCCGCACCAGGTCGGGCAGCAGGGTCTCGGCCACGTCACCGAACAGAGGCAGGTCGCTCTCCGTCAGTGGCATCTCGGCGGCGGCACAGCACAGCTGCGGACCGAGCACGTGGGGGTTGTCAGGGTCGAGCACGGTCGCTTCCACAGGGCGGCCGAACAGCGCCTCGGGATGGTGCACAAGGTAAGTGTCAAGCGGATCGTCGCGCGCCACCAGGACGGCGAGGGCGCCCTGTCCGGCTCGCCCGGCTCGCCCGGCCTGCTGCCACAGCGACGACAAGGTGCCGGGGAATCCAGCCAGGACGACGGCGTCGAGCCCCGAAATGTCGACCCCCAGCTCGAGCGCATTCGTGGCCGCGACGCCGAGCAGCTCACCCCGGGCGAGCGCGGCTTCCAGCGCCCGCCGCTCCTCGGCCAGGTAGCCGCCGCGGTACGCCGCAACGCGGTCGGCGAGCTCCGGCGCGGCGCTCGCGACATGCCGCCGAGCGCTGAGTGCCACCACTTCAGCCCCGCGTCGCGACCTGACGAACGCCAGCGTCCGCGCGCCTTCGACGACGAGGTCGGCGAGCAGCCTCGCCGCCTCCGAGCCGGCAGTACGCCGGACCGGCGCCCCATGCTCCCCGGTGAGCCCGGTCAGCGGTGGCTCCCAAAGCGCGAAGGCGGTGGCGCCGTGCGGAGAAGCGTCGTCGGTGACCTCGATAACCTGCACGCCAGTGAGCCGCGAAGCCGAATTCGCCGCCTCGGCGACCGTCGCCGAGGCCAGCACGAACGTCGGGGAGGCACCGTAGCTGGCACAGACCCGCCGGAGGCGCCGGAGAACGTGCGCGACGTGCGAGCCGAAGATCCCGCGGTAGCCGTGGCACTCGTCGATGACGACATACCGCAGCCGGCGGAAGAACGACGACCACCGCCCGTGGGCCGGCAGCAGGCCGCGGTGCAACATGTCGGGATTCGTCAACACCAGCCGTGCGTGGGCGCGTACCCAGTCGCGTTCCTCGACCGGCGTGTCACCGTCGTAGGCTGCCGCCCGTACCGATGGGAGCACCAGCGAGCGCAGCGAGCGCAGTTGGTCGGCGGCCAGCGCCTTCGTCGGTGCCAGATACAGGGCGGTGGCCCGCTCTTCTTGCAGCAGAGTCGCCAGGACCGGCAGTTGGTATCCCAGCGACTTTCCCGAGGCGGTCCCGGTCGAGAGCACGACCGACCGACCGGCGAACGCGTGCGCCGCGGCCGCCGCCTGGTGCTCCCACGGCCGGAAGACTCCCCTGGCGGCGAGCCGATCGACGAGCAGCGGCGGCACCCAGTCCGGCCAGTCGACGGTTCGTCCTGGCCGCGCCGGCACGTCCTCGACATGGGTGAGCGGGCTCGGCCGGCCGGCGGTGACCCGCGCCAGAAGATCGTGGCCGAGCCGGCCGCCGCCCCTCGCCACTCCGATCCGACCCACGCCGTTCACTCTCGCACGTCGCCATTTGGTTAGATCGGTCCAGCACTTGACTCCCAACGACCCAGACCATGTCCGTGTCGTGGACTACGCGGAGGTATGCCGTGGACCTCAGCCTGAACACTCGAACCCAGGGCGAGCACACCGTGCTCGACGTTTCCGGCGAGGTCGACGTCTATACGGCCCCGGCCCTACGCGACCGCATCACCGACCTCCTTGACGCTGGCCAGCACTTGCTCATCGTCGACCTCGGCGGGGTCGAGTTCCTCGACTCCACGGGACTGGGCGTCCTGGTCGCGGGGCTGAACCGAGCGAGGGAGGTGGGCGGCAGCTTGGCGCTCGTCTGCCCCCAGGAGCGCGTGCTCAAGCTCTTCCGGATCACGGGGCTGGACGAGGTCTTCACCGTGCACGGCACGGTCGAAGAGGCGCTCGCGAGCCCAGCGGCAGGCTGACTCCCGTGTCGCGTCCGGACATCGACGCGATGGCAACCGTCACGCTGCGGCTGCCCCCGAATGCCGCGCATGTGCGCACCGCTCGCTTGGTCGCCGCGGCCATGGCCCGGCGGAGCGGGGTCAGTGAAGAAGTGCTCGACGAGGTACGGCTCGCGGTCGGGGAGGCGTGCGCACGAGCGGTGCGCCGCCACAACCGATACGGCGTCAGGGAACCTGTGACGGTCGAGTTCGTCGACCGGGACCGGTTCAGCGTCACTGTGCTCGATATGGCGCCGGCGCCGGGCCACGAGTCAGCCGAGAGCGCGAACAAGACATTTCTATACAAAACTGGTGATCTCGATCTTGGAGCCTGGACTGATCCGACGGCCGAGGCCTTGGGGTTGGCGCTGCTGGGCGCGGTGGTGCACGACCTGGAGGTGGTGGACGAACCCAACGGCGATGGCACCCGCTTGACCATGTCGTGGCCGCTCGAGCACTGAGCGGCCAGGATCTGCAACGTAGTGTCCTGCACGGGCGCCGGCGACCGCACACGCCGGCGAGGTGGCGGGTACGCGCTGTCACCGAACGGGGTGCACCGGCGGCGTCCAGCCCTGAGGTGACGCCGGTCGCAGTCACTCGACCCCGTGTTGGACCGGGGTGGCTGCTCCCGTAAACTCGCCGCGATCTGCGCGGACCCGCGGAACGACCGGCCCTCCGCGTTGGATGCGACCAGCTCCACCCGCCGCCTTGGCGTCCGGTGGCTGTTCGCCACCGCCGTCGTACAGGAGGACGCATGCCCCGGCTTTCCCTCGCGGAGGCCCCCAAGATCGCCGGCTTCGGCGACTACTTCACTGTCGTCATCATCATGGCGATCGCGCTCGGGGCGCTGGCATTCGCCTACTTCCTGGTCAAGGAAGTCATGGCCGCCCCGCAGGGGACAGCGAAGATGCAGGACATCGCCAGAGCCGTCCAGGAGGGCGCGGCAGCCTACCTGAACCGCCAGTTCAAGACTCTTGGGGCATTCGTCGCGATCGTCTTCTTCCTCCTCCTCCTGCTGCCTGTCAACGAAGGTGGGGCCGGCGTCCGCATTGGTCGCTCCCTGTTCTTTGTCGTGGGCGCTTCGTTCTCGGCGCTGGTGGGCTACATCGGTATGACCCTCGCCACTCGGGGCAACGTCCGGGTCGCCGCAGCGGCCCAGGAGGCCGGCCGCAGAGTGGCCATGCGCATCGCGTTCCGGACCGGCGGCGTATGCGGCATGGTCACCGTGGGACTCGGCCTGCTCGGCGCCTCGCTGGTCCTGCTCGCGTACAACCAGAACGCTCCGACGGTCCTCGAGGGGTTCGGCTTCGGCGGCGCTCTGCTCGCCATGTTCATGCGGGTGGGCGGCGGCATCTTCACCAAGGCGGCCGACGTGGGCGCCGACCTCGTCGGAAAGGTCGAGCAGTCGATTCCCGAGGACGACCCTCGAAACGCCGCCACTATCGCCGACAACGTCGGCGACAACGTCGGCGACTGCGCGGGCATGGCCGCAGACCTGTTCGAGTCGTACGCCGTCATGCTGGTGGCCGCGCTGATCCTGGGCAAGGCGGCGTTCGGCTCCGAGGGTCTGGTCTTTCCACTGGTCGTGCCCGCCATCGGCGTGATCACCGCAGTGATCGGTATCTTCCTGACCGAGCCGAGGGAGTCGGACCGAAGCGGCCTGGCCACGATCAACCGCGGCTTCTTCTCGTCCGCGGCGATCTCGGCGCTGCTGGTCGCCGTCGCGGCCTTCGTCTTCCTGCCGGGCAAGATCCGCGAACTCGGTGGGGTCACCGAAGAGGTCGCCGGGCAGGTCGGAAATCGTGACCCGCGGCTCATCGCCATCGGGGCTGTCCTGATCGGACTGGTTCTGGCCACCGCCATTCAACTGCTCACCGGCTACTTCACGGAGACGAACCGGCGGCCGGTCCGGGACATCGCCCGCGCGTCGCTCACCGGCCCCGCCACGGTCATCCTTTCCGGCTTCGCCGTGGGACTCGAATCGGCGGTCTACTCGGCCCTGCTCATCGGGGCCGCGGTATACGGCGCCTTCCTGCTCGGCGGCGGCTCGATCGTCGTCTCGCTGTTCGCGGTCGCCCTGGCCGGCACCGGCCTGCTCACGACTGTCGGCGTCATCGTGTCGATGGACACCTTCGGACCGGTCAGCGACAATGCGCAGGGCATCGCGGAGATGTCCGGCGACATCGACGAGCGCGGAGCCCGCGTGCTCACCGATCTCGACGCGGTCGGCAACACCACGAAGGCGATCACCAAGGGCATCGCGATCGCCACGGCGGTGCTCGCCGCGACAGCGCTCTTCGGGTCCTTCACCGATGCGGTCCGCGGAGCGGTCGCAAAGGCCGGTGGAACAGGTGCGCTTGCCGGGCGCAACGAGTTCGACCTGCTGCAGTACACAGGGGTGTTGAACGTCGCCGACCCACACAATCTGGTCGGCCTCATCATCGGCGCCTCGGTCGTCTTCTTCTTCTCCGGCCTGGCGATCAGCGCGGTATCCCGCGCTGCCGGACGTGTCGTCTTCGAGGTGCGTGAGCAGTTCCGCACCAAACCCGGAATCATGGACTACACCGATCGTCCAGATTACGGCCGGGTGGTGGACATTTGCACGCGAGACTCCCTGCGGGAGCTCGCTACTCCCGGCCTGCTGGCGGTGCTCGCCCCGATCGCGGTCGGCTTCGGGCTGGGAGCGGGCGCGTTGGGCAGCTATCTCGCCGGCGCCATCGCCGCGGGTGTGCTGATGGCCGTGCTGCTGGCGAACTCGGGTGGCGCCTGGGACAACGCGAAGAAGTTGGTCGAGGAGGGCGCGTACGGCGGCAAGGGCAGCGAGGCCCATGAGGCGACCGTGATCGGCGACACGGTCGGCGACCCGTTCAAGGACACCGCCGGGCCGGCGCTCAACCCGCTGATCAAGGTCATGAACCTGGTGTCGCTGCTCATCGCGCCGGCCGTGGTGCAGCTCAGCATCGGCACCGGCGCCAACGCAGGGCTCCGCCTGACCGCTGCCGCGCTGGCCGCGGCCGTCATCGTCGGCGCTGTGGTGGTCTCCAAGCGCCGCTCGGTCGTTCTGGGCGCCGAGCCCGCGAACACCGAGGTCTGAGCGGCGCGCACCCCGGGGACACCACCCGGGGAGACCGGGCCCGAGTTGGCCAAGGGGCGGATGGTTGGCCCGGCGGGCGTTATGGTGCCTGCCGTGCTCCGTAGCCCGGTCCGCGGCGCATTCACCGCGCTCGCGGTGGTCATCCTGGCCGCTGGATGCGGACCGTCCAACGGCGGTGCGGTCGAGGCAAAGGACTACGCCAAGGCGGTTTGCGGGCACCTGCTGCGCTGGAAGCAGGGAGTCGCGAGCGACGGCGCGCTGCTCTCCCAGCAGCTTCGGGCCAAGTCGGCGGACGTGGCGACGGTCAAGGCGAAGTACACCGCGTTCTTCCACGGCGCCGTCGGCCGGCCGGACACCCTGCTTGAGGGCCTCGATCGGGCTGGTGCCCCCAAGGTCGAGGACGGGGTCGACTATGCCCGGGACCTTCGGGCCGCCCTGGCCGTGACGCGCACTGGGCTGGCCGACGCACGTGCGCGGTTCGCCGCGTTGCCGACCGGCGACCTGCGGTCCTACGCCGCCGGCTCGGCGAAGATCCGCGACGAGCTGGGCCAGGCGTTCGTGGGCGTCGGCGCGGCCCTCGACCGGCTCGGCCGGAGATACCCGGACAAGGCCCTGAACAGCGCCCTTCGACCAGCAGCCCGAGTGCAAGAGGCTGACCTGACCGGGCGTAGGTGAAGCCGGGCGCGCCGCGCCGGGCGCGACACGTACTCCGGCCTGTGCCGTCGTACGTCCTACCCTGCGCCGTGTGCCGGGTCAGCTGTCGTTCTTCACCGCGGGCGCCGAGCCGCCTGCGGTCGCCGACCTGGAGGGTCTGCTGCTCGGCACGGCTCAGGTCGTGCGGCTCGGCAGCACCGCACGCATGTCGGTCCTGGTCGACGAACCATGGCGGGCGGACGCCGTGCTCGCCGCGTACGAGGAGCGGGGCCTGCGCGGCGAGAGGGCATCGACGGTGGATGGGCGAACATCCGTTCGGACCCCGTTCGCCCGGGCCATGCTCCCGGTCGCGGAGCGGTGGGCGCGTGGAGCCGTCAAGGCGATGCCCCGCCGTTGGTCGCTCGATGGCACCCGGCTGCGGCTCTGGGCGGTCGCCGGCGGCCGGGTCCATGAAAAGGGCTACCTGCTGCAGCTCGGTCACAGTGACGCCGCCGTGTGGGAGCCGGCCGGCGCGGCGCTCGAGGCCGTCGGCCTGGCGGCCAGCTTCGTCGCAACCCGAGCCGGCGGGCCGGCATACCGCCTGGACGGCCGTCGGCGGCTTGCTCGGCTCCGTGAGTACGTCGGCGATCCACCGCAGGGTGCCCCAGCCGGCAGCTGGCCCGGCTGACCCGGCTGACCCGGACCGTATCTCGCTGCTCCACTCCGTCGCTGGGTCCGCCAGAGCACCCGAAGACGATGCGCGTTCCTGCCGGGACCCCGAGCCGCCGTGCGCTGCGCCCTCGCGGGGCCGGTGATGAGGCGCCATAGGTCTGCTCCGCATGCGGCGCACGCTCGCACTCCGAAGATGCCCGGGACAGTCCTGGTGGGCAATCTGTGGACAACGGCCTGGCCTGTGGACAGCGTGTGGCGAATGTCGGGGCCGGTGTCTACCGTCGCGGCCATGTCGATGGGAGTGGTCACCGCCTGGCTTCGTCGCGCCGAGCAGGCACAGCGCGTGCTCGTCGATCGGTACTGGGACCGGCGGCGCCGACTGTTTCGAGTGACCGCCGGCCGGGGCTTCGCCGCTGCGCGGTGGCACTACTGGTGGCAGGCGCACGCGCTGGACGCCTGCATCGACGCCGCCGAGCGAACGGAGTCCGCCGACGCCCTCCAGCGGGTCGCCGACCTCGTCGAGGGCATCGTGCAGCGCAACGGTGGGGACGTCGTGAACGACTACTACGACGACATGGCATGGATGGGCCTCGCGTTGCTTCGGGCCGACCAGATCGGGGCGGTGAACGCCGGCCCGCTGGTGAGGCGGCTCTGGACGGAGATTCGGGGCGGCTGGGACGGTCGGCACGGCGGGATCGTCTGGCGGCGCGGCGACACCTACACGAACACGCCGTCGAATGCGCCGGCGGCGATGCTGGGCGCCCGCCTGCACCGGTACGCCGGCGCCGCCGACGACCTCCGGTGGGCCCGCCGGATCGTCGATTGGCTGCACGACACGCTGGTCGACCGGGAGACCGGCATCGTCTGGGATGGCGTCCACCCGGATGCCGGCGAGCGGCTGAGCCGGGAGCTCTACACCTACAACCAGGGGGCGGTCGTCGGCGCGGACGTCGAGCTCCACCGATCCACGGGCGACGACAGCTACCTGCGCCGGGCCGAGCTCACCGCCGGCGCGGCGGTCACCCGGCTGGCCGACCCAGTCACCGGTCTGCTGCCACCCGAGGGCGATGGCGACGGCGGGCTGTTCAAGGGCATCCTGGCGCGTTACCTCGGCGAGCTCATCGCAGCCGTCGGGCGCCCAGCCGTCGGGCGCCCAGTCGTCGGGCGCCCAGCCGTCGGGACGGCGGGAGAGGTCGTGTTGGCCGCCCTGCACCGAAACGGCGCGGCGGTCGGCGAGGCGGCCGGCATCGGTACGGTCGGCCCGGACTGGTCGCGCCCGGCGGCCGGGCCGGGGAGCCTGTCGACTCACCTGTCCGCCGTGCTCCTGCTGGAGACCTTGGCCCGGCTCGACATGCCGCTGCCCGCGGAGGTCGCTCGACCCCCTCCGGCGGCCGAGCCAGGCCTCTCAGTGCCTCGTCGCGGGCATGTCGCGGGCATGGGGACCGCGACGGCGCCGGCACCCGGTTTGACAGAGTGCGGAGGTAACCCCGCACACTGCGCGCTGACACTCAACAACTCAACGCATCTCTCATGTCTGGAGCACCGTGGCCAGGACCGACACCGACGCACCCGCCACCTCGGCCCGACGGGGGCGGTCGCGCTCAGGCGGGCCCGGCGGCCTGCGGCTCGTCATCGTCGAGTCGCCAGCCAAGGCGAGGACGATCTCGGGATACCTCGGCCCCGGTTTCGTGGTCGAGTCGAGCATCGGCCACATCCGTGACCTGCCCCGCAACGCCGCCGACGTGCCGGCTAAGTACAAGGGTGAGCCCTGGGCCCGGCTTGGCGTCGACGTCGACCACGGCTTCGTCCCGCTCTACGTGGTCAGCCCCGACCGCCGCCAGCAGGTCACGAAGCTGCGGGATCTGCTCAAGGGGGCCACCGAGCTGTACCTGGCGACGGACGAGGACCGCGAGGGCGAAGCGATCGCGTGGCACCTCGTCGAGACGCTCAAGCCGAAGGTGCCGATCAAGCGGATGGTGTTCCACGAGATCACCCCGCAGGCGATCCGGCTCGCCGTGGATAACCCGCGCGACATCGACGAGCACTTGGTCGACGCGCAGGAGACGCGCCGCATCCTGGACCGGCTGTACGGCTACGAGGTCAGCCCGGTGCTCTGGAAGAAGGTGATGCCGAAGCTGTCGGCCGGCCGGGTGCAGTCCGTTGCCACCCGCATCGTGGTCGAGCGCGAGCGAGCGCGGATGCGGTTCCGCAGCGCGAGCTACTGGGACATCGAGGGAACGTTCTCGGTGCAGGTCGGTCGGGGCCGGGCCGCCGCGCGCGCCGAGGGTGAGCCGTCCAGCTTCACCGCGACGCTGGTCGGGCTGGACGGAGACCGCATCGCCACCGGTCGGGACTTCGATCCAGAGACCGGCCGGACTCGCACCGACGTCGTTCACCTCGACGAGGCCGGCGCCCGTGGGCTCGCCGCGCGGCTCGCCGACGCTCGGTTCACCGTCGCGCGAGTCGAGGAGCGCCCCTACCGCCGGCGGCCGTACCCACCGTTCATGACCAGCACGCTGCAGCAGGAGGCGGGCCGGAAGCTCCGGTTCGCGGCGGACCGGACGATGCGGGTGGCGCAGCGGCTGTACGAGAACGGCTATATCACCTACATGCGGACGGACTCCACGAATCTCTCCGATGCTGCCCTTGCCGCGGCCCGGCAGCAGGCGCGCGAGCTATACGGAGACGCTTTCGTCCCGCCGGAACCGCGGCGGTATGTCAAGAAGGTGAAGAACGCCCAGGAGGCGCATGAGGCGATTCGGCCGGCCGGGGATGCCTTCCGCACGCCCGGACAGGTGGCCGGCCAGCTCTCCGCCGACGAGTACCGCCTCTATGAGCTGATCTGGCAGCGGACTCTCGCCTCCCAGATGGCCGACGCGGTGGGCACCAGCGTGTCAGTGCGACTCGCCGGGACCAGCGCGACCGGCGAGCGGGCCGAGTTCGCGGCGACCGGCAAGACGATCACGTTCCCCGGCTTCCTGCGCGCGTACGTCGAGGGCAGCGACGACGACGCCGAGCAAGACGACGCGGAGAAGCGGTTGCCGCGGCTCGAGCGGGACCAGCCGCTATCCGCCGACCAGTTGGAGCCGCAAGGCCACACCACCACCCCACCGCCTCGCTACACCGAGGCCAGCCTGGTCAAGGCGCTGGAGGAGCTCGGGATCGGCCGGCCGTCGACCTACGCCTCGATCCTGCAGACCATCCAGGACCGCGGGTACGTCTGGAAGAAGGGGAGCGCGCTGGTCCCGTCCTGGGTGGCGTTCGCCGTCATCGGGCTGCTGGAGCAGCACTTCGCGCGGCTCGTCGACTACGGTTTCACCGCGTCCGTGGAGCAGGACCTCGATGACATCGCGGGTGGCGAGGCGAAGTCGGTCGACTGGCTGACAAGGTTCTATTTTGGATCCGACCGGGGCCACGAGGGCGGAATCGCCCGTGCCGGCGGCCTCAAGCGGCTCGTCGCCGAACGGCTCGGCGACATCGACGCCCGGGGGATCAACTCCATCCCGCTGTTCGACGGGGTGGTCGTGCGGGTCGGCCGGTACGGGCCGTACCTCGAGCGCTCGGACGATGGCGCTCGCGCCAGCCTGCCGGAGGATCTGCCGCCGGACGAGTTGACGCCGCCGAAGGTGCAGGAGCTGTTCACCGCTCCCAGCAACGACCGGACGCTCGGCACCGACCCGGAGACCGGGCTCGAGGTGGTCGCCCGCGCCGGCCGGTACGGGCCCTACGTGGCCTCCGGGGACCGCACGGCCAGCCTGTTCTCCTCGATGTCACTCGACACGGTGACGGTCGAGGACGCCCTTCGGCTGCTGCAGCTACCACGGCCGCTCGGGACAGCGCCGGACGGTGAAGAGGTCACCGCGCAGAACGGCCGCTACGGCCCGTACGTGAAGAAGGGCAAGGAGTCGCGCTCGCTCGACAGCGAGGAGCAGCTGTTCACCGTCACGCTCGACGAGGCGCTCGCGCTGCTCGCTCAGCCCAAGCAGCGGGGCCGTCGGGCGGCGGCCCCGGTCCCGCCGCTGCGCGAGCTGGGTGCAGACGCCGAGAGCGGCAAGCCGATCGTGGTCCGGGAAGGACGGTTCGGGCCGTACGTCACCGACGGCGAGACGAACGCCAGCCTGCGCAAGGGCGACTCGGTCGATGACATCACCCTGGAGCGAGCGGCGGAGCTGATGGCCGACCGGCGCGCCCGGGGCCCGGCGAAGAAGGCGCCGGCCCGCAAGGCGGCAGCCAAGCGACCGGCCAAGAAGAGCTGATCCCCACCGCGCAGCGGTTGCGAGCTGAACCTGGCGCTGCCTACCCCGCCAGGCCGGCGGGCTTGGCCATCTCGGCCATCCCGAGGAGACGGCATGGAGCTCCAGCAGTGTCGGCCCGGCTCCCGCCGGCGCGGCGAGCTGGACGTGGTGCAGCGCCTGGACTGGGCGACCGACCGTCACGGCAGCCGCTGTGCCACGGCGAAGAGCCGCCGGAAGGGCAGGACGGTCCCGTGCGGCCCCGGCGGGTACGCCGAGCGCAGTCGCGCGCCGTACTCGGCGAGGAACTCGGCTTCCGCCGTCGGATCGTCGGCGAGCACCGTGAGCACCGGTCGCAACGCCGTCCCGCGGACCCACTCCAGCACCGGGTCGGCACCGTGCAGCACGTGCAGGTAGGTGGTCTCCCACACGTCGACGGCGCAGCGCGACGCGGCCAGCAGGTCGAGGTAGGTCTCCGGCTCGAGGACGGGTGAGTTGCGCCGGCCCACGGCACCGAGGCGGTCACGCCATCGCGGCGCCCCGCACACGGCGGCCATCTCGGTGTGGGTAGGCGAGTCGAAATTGGCCGGCAGCTGCACCGCGAGCCACCCTGCCGGTGCCAGCGCGGCAACCAGGCGACCGAGCAGCGCCCGATGCCCGGGCACCCAGTGCAGGGCGGCGTTCGAGACCAGCACGTCCACTGGATGCTCCGGCCGCCACTCCTCGATGGTGCCCAGCCGAAAGCGCAGCCGGCCGGGCACGGCGCGGTCGGCCGCGCGGGCCAGCATCTCCGGGGAGGAGTCCACGCCGAGGACGCTCGCCTCCGGCCAGCGGTCCAGCAGGGTGGCGGTCAGGTCGCCGTCGCCGCAGCCGAGGTCCGTCACGTGCCTCGGCCGCTCGGCTCGCACCCGGGCGAGCAGGTCGCGGAACGGGCGGGCCCGCTCGTCGGCGAACAGCCCGTACTGGCTCGGATCCCACACGCCCGACCGCCTTTCTCTCGGTATCGAGATAATAGCCGTCTCGATACCGAGAGACCGTGCTGCGGCCCACCCCCGTAACCTGGACTGCCGTGCAGGACGAGGTGGAGCGACTGGTCGCGGCGTGGCGGCGAGAGCGGCCCGACCTCGACGTGGAACCGCTGGCCGTGCTCAGCCGGGTGAGCCGGCTGGCCAGACATCTCGACCGGGCCAGGCGGGCGGCGTTCGCCGAGCACGGACTGGAGGCGTTCGAGTTCGACGTGCTGGCCGCGCTGCGCCGCGCCGGCCCGCCATACGAGCTGTCGCCCGGCCAGCTGCTGGTCCAGACGCTGGTCGCGTCGAGCACCATGACGAACCGGCTGGACCGGCTGGAGCATCGGGGGCTGGTACGCCGGCGTCCTGACCCGGAGGACGGCAGGGGTGTCCGGGTGCGGTTGACGGCCCGCGGCCGCGCTCGGGTGGATGCGGCCGTCGACGACCTGCTCGACCGGGAGCGCGCCCTGCTCGGGGAGCTAGACCGGCAGCAGCGGGCGACGCTGGCCGCACTCCTGCGCACCGTCCTCGCGCCGTTCGACACCGCGGAGGCGGCCGGTGCCGGCGCCGACTAGCTCTGCTGCCCCGCGGGGACGCGCGTCGAGGAGCACGAGAACATTCCGGCCGATCCTCGACGCACCGTTTCGAAAGTCCTGTCAGTGCCTGTCGATAGAGTGTCGCCGTAGCACGGCAGCATACCCACACCCGGCGGCTGGGGGTCCCCGATCAGCTCCGACCATTCCGACGACACCGCACGACCCGACCCGTCCACGCGGTCGTCGCGCGGCGAGTCGATGGTGCAGGTGAGCGCCGAGCGGCCACCCATCCTGGTCTCGTCGGCCAGCAAGATCCGCGGCGTGCTGCGCGGCCGCGACTTCCGCCGGCTTTGGCTGGTCATGTCGTTCTCCAGCTTCGGCGACTGGCTCGGCCTGCTGGCCACCACGGCCCTCGCGGCGGACCTGGCCAGCAGCTACCAGGGGGCGAACTTCGCGCTCGGCGGGGTTCTGGTGGTGAGGCTGCTTCCGGCGGTCCTCTTCGGGCCGATTGCTGGGGCGTTCGCGGACCGGTTCGACCGCCGGCGGACCATGGTGGTGTCCGATATCTTCAGGTTCCTGCTCTTTGCGTCGATCCCGTTGATCGGCGAGCTGTGGTGGCTGCTGGTCGCGTCGTTCCTGATCGAGTGCGCGAGCCTGTTCTGGACTCCCGCGAAGGAAGCATCCGTCCCCAACCTGGTGCGGCGCGACCAACTCGAGTCGGCGAACCAGCTGAGCCTGTTGACGACGTACGGCATCACCCCGGTGGCCGCCGCCGGCGTGTTCTCGCTGCTCGCCTTCGTCAGCCGCCTGCTCGCCGAGTCGGTGCCGTTCTTCCGCACCAACCAGGTCGACCTCGCCCTCTACATCAACGCGCTGACGTTCCTCGTCTCTGCGCTGACCGTGCTGCGCATCCGGCGGATCAGCCGCGGCGGCTGGCGCCCGGTCGACGGCTCCCGGCCAGGGCTGTTCCGGCTGCTGCGTGACGGGTGGGTGTTCGTCGGCGGCACCCCGTTCGTACGCGGGCTCATCATCGGCATTCTCGGGGCGTTCGCGGCCGGCGGTGCGGTGATCGGGACCGGCAAGACGTACGCGGCGAGCATCGGCGGTGGCGACGCGACCTACGGCCTCCTGTTCGGCGCCGTCTTCGTCGGCCTCGCGCTCGGCATGGTGCTGGGTCCGCGGTTCGCCCGTGACCTGTCCCGGCGGCGGCTGTTCGGACTGTCGATCATGTTCGCCGGCGCCTGCCTGGTGGTCGTGTCGTTCATGCCTCACCTGGTGCTGAGCGTGATCGGCGTGATCGGCGTCGGCTTCGGCGCCGGCACCGCGTACCTCGCCGGCGCCACCCTCCTCGGCGCGGAGGTGGCCGACGAGGTCCGCGGCCGGACATTCGCGTTCGTCCAGTCGCTGGTCCGCGTGGACCTGATCCTCACCTTGGCGGCGGTGCCGTTCCTGGTAGGGCTCGTCCGCCAGCGCGAGATCAACATCGGCGCGCTCGAGTTCACTGTGGACGGCACTCGCATCCTGCTCGCGTCCGCCGGCCTGCTCGCGGTCGTGGGTGGCACCGTGGCGTACCGGCTGATGGACGACCGCCGCGGTGTCCCGGTGGTGGCCGACGTGTTCACCGCGGTCCGTGGCGACACCACCGCGCGGCGCCGGCTGTCCCAAGGCGGGATGCTGATCGCGTTCGAGGGTGGTGAGGGCTCGGGCAAGTCGACCCAGGTCGAG
>Ga0210378_10000690_pt1 | contig 17483 bp, 12 predicted proteins | sample PLM1_60_b1redo_FD_155465 | JGI IMG/M metagenome (GOLD analysis project Ga0210378, IMG submission 155465) | Groundwater sediment microbial communities from an aquifer in East River, Colorado, USA - PLM1_60_b1 redo | ecosystem: Environmental > Terrestrial > Soil > Riparian zone | place: USA: East...
CCGGGTAGCGCGGCTACTGGCTCGCGGCGGCGGCCCGGGCAGGGAGAAGTGAAGGCCGGGCCCGCGGGTGCACCATTTCCGCGGGCGGCACGGTCGAGGGGATGATCCGATGGGAAAGCTGCTCACCTACTTGGCCGTGCTCGCCCTGCTCCTCGTCGCTCCGGTGGTTGTCTCAGCGGTTGCGTATTTCTCCGCCCGCTGCGTCTGGATCTATTTCAAGGTGTTTGCGCGCACCCTTGGCATCGGCGGAACGGCGGCACCGCACCGAGACCCTCCGCGCACCCGCACCGACGGCGTCGAGCCTGCCTACCAGCACTACCTGTTCGGGCAGGCACTGCGCGACCTGCGGCACGCTCAGGCCGGCACCATCGCGGAAGGGATGGCGGCTGCACAGCGGTCGGTTCGACGGATCACGGTCGCCTGGTTCGGCCGATCGCACGGGACTAACCAGCTTACGTTTGCCCGGGGGTTGTTCGGCACACTGTTGATTGCCGGTCTGGGTGCCGGCACTGCCGGCGGGATCGTGCTGGTGGCCGCGCTGTTCCTGCTGCAGGCCGGCACCCTGGGTGTGCTGCTGGCCGGCGGGCTGGCGGTGGCGTACGGGCTTCGCGGGGTCGACACCGTGCTGCTGCGGCTGCGCGGTGTCCGCATCCTCTGCCCGAGCTGTTACGACGTCGTGTACCCGTCCTACGGCTGCCCAGGGTGTGGCACCCGGCACCAGGATGTCCGTCCCGGCCGGTACGGCGTGGCTCGCCGGATCTGCGCCTGCCACCACCGGTTGCCGACGCTCCTGCTGCTCGGCAGTCACCGGATGACCGCGTACTGCCCGAGGCCGGGCTGCAGGGCACGGCTGGCCGATGGCATCGGCACTGCCCGGGAAATCGTCCTGCCGCTCTTCGGCGCTCCGAACGCCGGAAAAACCCGGCTGATGGCAATCATGGTCAAGGCGTTGCTGGAGACGTCGAGCTGGCGCGGGCCAGCGGCGACGTTCGCCGACGCCGACGCCGAGCGGCGCTACCGGGAGATCGAGCCTGCCCTCGTCGCGGGCGGTCCCACCGGGAGGACCCTCCGGCGGGCGCCACGCGCCTATTCGCTGTACGTCAAGCCAGCAACCGGTTCGCGCCGGCTGGTGCACCTGTTCGATCCGTCCGGCGAGTATTTCAACGAGTCCGAACGGCTCCAGGAGCTGAAATACCTGAAGTCAGCCAAGACTTTCGTGTTCGTCGTCGACCCGCTGTCGATCGACATGCTCTGGAACGCCCTGTCCCGCAGCGAGTTCTGGAAAGCCCTGCCTCCGCGCGAGCAGGACCGGCTCAGCTCGCTGCGGGCGTCCGAGCCGCCGAACTTCGTCTTCGAGCAGACCCTGCACAACGTCGAGCAGATGGGAGGGGCGCCGAAGCGGAAGCGGCTTGCGGTGGCGATCAGCAAGACCGACCTGCTGGCCGCCGGGATGGCCGCCGGGATGTCCGACGAGATGGCCGGTGACCTGTCCGCCGACAGCGACTCGATCGCCGACTGGCTGGAGAGCCTCGGCCTGGACAACATGGTGCGCGCGATGCGGCACGCCTTCGGCGACATCCGCTTCTTCCGGACCACGGCGATGCTCTCGGGCGCGCAGGTCGACAGCAGCGTGGAGAATGTCGTCAAATGGGCGCTGTACAGCTGAACGCGAGCGGCGTACGGGTCGGTCCGTCGCATCGGCCGGCCGGGTAGCCGACGGGGACCGACGCGGACCGACGGGAGGGGGCGACGGGATGCCGTACCGGTGGTGGCGGCTGTTCTTCTTCGGCGCCACGGTCCTCATCGTCATCGCCTGCATCGTCGCGCTCGCCGCTGTGCTGACCCGACTGACCCGCTGATTTCGATTTCAGCCGGGCCGCGGCGCCTCCTGGTGGGTGCGGGTCAGGTGAGGTCATCGAGGCGCCGCAGGCAGTCGGCGACCGTGGCCGGGTCCGGCGGCGGCTGCTCGGCGAGCGCGCGGGCGTCCCGGTACTTCCGCGCGGCCGTTGCCCGGTCACCCTTCCCCTGCGCGACCGCACCGAGCCGGAGCAGGACCTGGCAGCACAACGAACGGTGCCCGAGCCCTTCGGCGATGTCGAGGGCCATCTCGAACTTCCGCTCCGCCCGCTTCCAGTCGCCGCGGCGCAGCGCGATGTCGCCGTCGCCCAGGTGGCAGTGCGCGATGCCGATCTGGTTTCCGCTGAGCATGGCCAGGTCGAGGCAGCGCTGGTAGATCCCGGCCGCGGCGTCGAGGTCGCCGCGCTGCCGGGCGACCTCGCCGAGCCCGAGCCGGCAGGTCACGGTCAGGGCATCGTCGTCGAGTCGCTCGGCGATCTCCAGCGCGCCGCGGTATTCCTGCTCGGCCTGGCCCGCCATTCCGCGGCGCAGCGAGAGCGCACCCGACCGCTGGTGGGTGCCGGCGATACGCTTCTGGTCGCCCAGGCTCTCGGCGATGTCCAGCGCCTTGCGATTCCATTCGGCGGCGCGGTCGAGGTCGTCCTGGTGTTGGGCCAGCTCGCCGAGGTGTTGGTAGCAGTCCGCGACACCCGGCCGGTCGCCGAGTTCGTCGGCGACGTCCAGGTGGTCCGCGTAGCACTGGTACGCGGAGTCGTACTCGCCGGACCGGTGGTGCAGCCGGCCCATCGTGAGCCGGCAGCGGGCGACCATCAACCGGTCGCCGAGGATCCGGCCGACCTCGCGGGCATCGTCGAGCATCCGCTTCGCGGTCTCCGGCTCGTCACGCAGCAGGTACACCCGGCCGAGCTGGTGCAGGGAGTCACCGGCCACCCGCAACAGGTCGACCGACTCCTCGATCGACGCCGACGCCAGCCCGGACAGTGCGGCGGCCGACACGGTGTCGCCGCGGGCGCCGGCGATAGCGCCGAGACTGAAGCTGCCCACCGCCACCTTCCGGCGCTTGTCTAGCTGCTCGGCCTTGTCCAGGGCGTTGACGCTCCAGTTGAAGGCCGCTTCGACGGCGCCCGCGTCCAGCTCGATCGCACCGAACCGCTGGTAGCACCGGGCCACCAGTGCGTCGGCCGGCACCGTGCGGGCGATGTCCAGCGCCTTCCGGTACGCGTCCCTGGCGTCCCTGGTCCGGCCGCGGGCCTGGGCGATCACTCCGAGCTGCTCGTGGCACAGTGCGACGGTGGCGGCGACCGCGTGTCGCTCGGCGACCGCGAGGCACTCCCGCCGCAGCGACTCGGCGTCGTCGAGCCGTCCCCGGGTCTGCGCGACCAGGCCGAGCCGGTGCAGGAAGGCCAGCGCCTCGGCGGAGGTCCGACCGGCCCACCGCAGGGCTTCCTCGCAGAGCTGTCGCTCCCAGTCGAGGGCGCCCAGGTCGTGCAGCAGGGAGCAGACCGGTGCGGTGGTCCGCACCGCCGCCGCGATCTCCCCGGCATGCCGGTAATGGTGCCGGGCCTCGACCAGGTCGCCGATCACGTCCGGCCACAGGGCCGCGCGCCACTCGAAGTACGCGGCCGCCCGCCGGTGCGCCTCGACCAGGTCGTCGGGCTCGATGTCCCCGGCCTCGGCGAGCTTCCGCAGCTGGCGCGCGGTCCATCGGTGCACGACGTACCGGCCTTCGGCGTCCCCCTCCTCGCCCGGCAGTTGGACCTTCGACAGCAGGCCCAGGTCGAGCAGCGTCGCGGTGGCCCGCTGCAGGCCGGGCCGGTCCGACGGCCGGCTCTGCGCAGTCAGATCTCGGTGGAACTGCGCGAGCTCGTGGGATGGCAGGTTCAGGTCGTCGACCGACAGCGCATCCCCGCCCTGGTGCGCGTCGCGGAGCCGCTCGAACACGTCGCCGAGCCGTCCGTCCCGGGCCGGGTCGCGGGCCGGCTCCCGGGGCTCGGCCACCACCCAGTTCAGCCCGATCGAGTCGACTGGCTCCCGGAACACCGACGCGGCGACGAACAGCTGCCGGGCCAGCGGGGACGACGACTGCAGCCGCACCAGCAACCGGTCCAGCAGCACATCGTGGGCGGCCAGCGTGACCGCATCGGCGAGCGCCCGGTCGACGTTGCCGGCGGTGTCCTCGGACCGCCGCGACGGGTCGATGTTCTGGCCGCGGGGCGGCGCCTCGTCCCGGTCCCGGGGCGGCGCCTCGTCCCGGCCGCCGGGCGGCGCCCAGTTCTGGGCGCGGGGCGTCGCCTCCATCCTTTCCACGAGGTCGTGGAACTTGGCTCGGCCCAGACCGAGCAGGGCGTCCACGTACTCCAGGGCACGGGGGTGCCCTCCGACGTCGGTGTAGACCCGGGCCTGGTCGTCCGGGCTCAGCGCGTCCAGCGCCGGCAGCCGCCACATCAGCTTGGTCGTCTCGGCCAGCGACAGCGGGCCGAGGTGATGAGTCGTCATCCGGGAGGCGACCTGCGGCGGCAGCGGCAGCGGGTGGCGACCGGTGACCAGCAGCCGAGCCGTGGCAGGCAGCTCCACCCAGGCCGTCAGCAGGTCGGCCAGGCCGGCCGCCGCCAGCACCGGAGCGAGACCACCACCGCCGTCGTCGTCCGCGTACTGCTCGGCATTGTCCAGGACCAGCAGCACCGGGCGGCGGGGCAGCACCGCGTCGCGCACCAGCTCCAGCTTGTCCTGCCAGGAGTCGGTGCCGTCCTTCAGGCTCCGGCTGACCTCCCGCAGCGGGTCGGCCTGATCGAGCCGCATTCCCGGGCAGGCCGTCCACAGCCGGAGACCCACGGTCCGCATGATCTCGTCGGCCGTCCGCTGGCCACGCACCGTCACCAGCAGACCGGCGTCGGCGCCCAGTGACAGGACCAGCTCGCGGGCCAGCGTGGTCTTGCCCACCCCGCCGATTCCGTGGATGAGCACCGCCGGCCGCCGGCCGCGAAGCACCCGGAGCAATGCGCGCAGCTCGGCGCGGCGTCCGACGAACTCCCGCACGCCGCTGACGGCTATCTCGGCACCGAAACTCGGTTCTGCCGGCCTGTGGACCGGCTCGAACGGCACGCTCGGGTCGAACAGCGGGCGCGGGTCGCCGCGGAGGAACAGCGTCGGGGTCGGCCATTCGCTGACACCGGCCGCTGCCTGCGTTGCCTTCCCTGGAGGCGCCGTGCCGGGCTGCTGCTGCAGTGCCCGGCGCGCGTCGGAGACCGCCGCGAGCGCGACCGGCGCGGCCCGGCGGTCGGCGAGGCCCTTGTAGAAGCGACCAGCCAGGTCTATCGCATAACGGTCGGTGACCGGCGCGGTCATCGCCAGCACCGCGGGCACCCCGTGGGCGAGCAGAGCGTGCGCCAACCCCGGGAGCGCGGCCTCGCCTGCCCCGCGCCCGGCGCGCGCCGCCGACGCGGTCGAGCAGCCGGCCAGCACGACCAGCGGAACGCCGCTGCCCGGCACCAGGATGCGCCGCACGAACCGGGCCGCGTCGACCGGGTCCGGCCGCCCCTCGTCGGTCTCCAGGACCAGCCGTCCAGGCTCAGCGTGGCAGCAGATGTGCAGCACGTGAAATCGCTCTTGCAGCAATGCGGAACGGATCTCGTCGAGCGTGCCCCAGTTGAGGATTCGGACATGGGCCTTCTCGAGCCGCCGAGCTGGGTCGACCGCTCCGACGATCCGGTTCAGCTCGGCCTCGGTGTCCAGCAGCTCCCCGCTCCCGCGCTCCGGGTTGGCGATGACCGCGAGAATCCGCAGCGGGCCGGGAACCGACATCGCAGGCGCCGGCCCGAGACCGGGAACCGACCGGTAGAGCTGCAGGCGGGGATGCAGGGCCAGCGGCTCGGCGTGCCCCGGCAGCGCGATGGTCTCCCACGCCACCGCCTCCAGCTCCGGATCGTCGGCGACTTCGACGGAGAGCCGGAGCGCGGCGTTCCCCCGGTCGGCAGCGGCCAGCTCGGCGGCGAGCGCATCGCCGATGCCGCCGCCCAGGAAGGCCGCTCCCAACGCCTGGCCGAGCCGAAGCAGCGGGTCCTCGACCGGGTGAGCGGCCACCGCCGTCGGACCAGCGGCGCGGGTCGTGCCCTGCCCGCGCCGGCGCAGCATGTCGACCAGCCATTGCGCCTCCCGCACCGCGTGTGGTACGCCACCGTGTGGTCGCTGGACGACGGCGGCGGCGGACTCCACGGTCACCGTCCCGGTGCCGATCCGCAGCGTCACCTGGCGGGGTCCGCCGACGACGTCGCCGGGATAGACGATCCGGCCCGGATCGGGCGTCGGGTGCGGGCGCCGCTCGTTTCGAAGGCCGCGGGCCAGCTCCTGAAACCGTTGCCGGTAGGAGTTCTGGTCGTCGGCGCACCTGAAGTCCACGTACTCGAACGTCTCCAGCACCGGCGGCAGCTCCGCTTCGCCGATCAGCACCGGTACCAGGCGCAGCTCGCCGGAGATCGCCCGCTGCACCAGCGCCGCGTACTCCGTCAGCACCCACTCCCGGGTGAGCGTTGTGCGGCCCACCACGATCACCGCCGCGGTGGCCCCACCCAGCGCGTTGTCGATCTCCTGGACCACCCGGTCGCCCGCGGAGATGTCCCGCCGGTCGAAGAAGGTGCGGAAGCCGTCGAGCGCCAGATTGTCGGTCAGCACCTTCACCCAGGCGAAATCGTCGTACGCGTACGAGACGAAAACGTCGATCGGCTCGATCACGCGCGATCACCCTTCGCACCGGCCGGCCGGCGGCGAACTCGAAATGCCCGTCCCTCAACCTACCGGACCACGGACCGGACTGCGCGCCGGACTACGGACCGGGCCGGCGCGGGCCGGCCCGGCGGCGGGGCACCCGGCACAAGGGTTCGGAAAGGCTCCTGACGAGGGCAACCGGTGTGCCACTATCGGGGTGGACCACCGCGCTCGGACAAGCGCGCCCAGGACCGGCCGTGACCCCAGTGGGAGCACTGACTGTGGCTTTCCGGCAGCTGTACTACACGTCGTGCGAGCACGGGCTCTCCGGCTACCCGGGTTACCAGTTCAACGCGGTCACCCCCGGCCTGGGCGGGGAAGTGCTGCGCACCGTGGAGATGCTCGTCGCCTACGAGCCGCCCCCGTCGGTCGGCCACAACCCCACGCCAGCCGCCATCGACAGCGCTCCGATCAACCTCTGCTACCGTCGCGGGGACGACGCCACGGTCATCGCGAACGTCCACTTCGTGGGAGCCGATTTCTCCCAGCGGTCCGGCAACTATTTCGCGCACGCGCTGGTCACCACCGACCCGGATCGGGACCTCGACGGGATACTGCCGATCGAGCTGTGGGCGGCCCGGTTCTGGGCGCGTGAGCCGGTCAGCTCGACCGAGCCGACGGAGTTGACGGAGCTTTCCGCGGCCGTGCTCTGCGCCGCGGCCGGCGCGGTGACAAACCGGGCGGCGGTAGCCCGGTTCCTGGCCGACCACCACGCAGCCGGCCAGCTGCCCGCCCTACTGTCTGCAGTGGACCGTGCAGTGGACGTCGGCGACCGGTCGGTGGTGGTGGTGGAGACCGACGCCGACCGGGCCGCCCTCTGGATCGGCGCCGCGTCCCACCTGCTGCCCATGCCGCTGGCCCAGCGGATGTCGTTCGCCACCTATCTCCACCAGCCGAGCTACTCGCGGCTGCACCTGATCGGAACCGTGCCCGATGCGGACATCGTGCGGGGCGAGGCCGGACTCGACGAGTTCTACCTGTTCGACATGACGTCGGGGGTGGCGACGCCGGTGGATGTCCACCCGGCGGCGGAGCTACTCTGCGAGCTGGGGACCGTCGCGGCCGGCCGAGTCTGGGAGCGGGCTGCCTCCGTCGCCGAGGGCGGGGAGCTCACGCTGGCGGAGTGGTATCCGGTGGTCGTGACGGCCGCGCTGCTGGACGGCTTCAGCCCACCCGAACGGCACTGGGCGGACGCGGTGGCCTGGCTCGAGGGGCAGGCGAAGCGGCTCGGCCCGGAGGTGGTCGACGCGTTCGGTGTGGCGCTGGTCGAGCGGAGCCGGAGCGAGCCCGGGTCACAGGCGCGGACGCTGGTCCGGCTCTTGGCGGCGCTTCCCCCGGATCTCGCGGCCACCGGCGTGCTCGCCGAGGTGCTCTCGGCGGCACTCGTCCGGCCGCCACCCGACGACGGCGGCCAGCAACTCGACGACCACTTGCGGCTGTGGCAGGCGCTGACCACCCACCCGGTGCGCGGGCAGCTCGGCCGGGACGCCCGGATCGTGCTCAACCAGCTCCGCTGGGTGGACGAGAAGGAGCGGTGGCGGCGGTCGCGGCGGTCCTTCGCCGCGGTCGAGACCGCGGCAAAGGATTTCATCGCCGGCTACGACGTGCTGTACCCGGCGGTCCAGGCACACGTGCGGGCACACGTGCGGGCGCATCTGCAGGTGCTGCTGCGCCGGCTTGCGCCGGCCGTGCTCGCGGACGTGCTCGCCGGCTGCCCTCCGCCGATCATCACGGCGTTCGCCGCCGACCTGCGGGATGTGCTGACGGCGGACGCCACCGGGATGCCGGACCCGACCGGCCCGATGGCTGCCGCGCGGGCCTACGCCACGATGTGGCACCTGGACCGGGACGGCGCGGCCGAGCCCGGCGACGCCGTCGGGCACGCGCTCGCCAGCGGGCTGGCGGAGTGGCAGGACCGCGAGCTGGCCGAGGTTCCGGCACTGATCGAGGAGGACTATCCAGCCCTCGCTGCCGACTTCGAGGTCTGGTGGAGGCGCCAGGTGTCCCCATGATTTTCTTGGTCCGCGGAGTTCGGATTCGAGTCCGCCTCGCTCGATGGGATCGATGCGGTAATCGTCGATCCTGCCCGACGGGCCGGCGGCGTCGAAGCGTGCGGTCCCGCAGCGTGTACCGAGCCGGCGGCCCCACCTGGGTGGCGGGGCCGCCTGCTCGGTTTCGGGGTGGCTACCCGACCGGCCGGTGGATGACCCGGATCGCGTTCACGATCGGAGGGGCGTATCCCCTCCGCTCAACGAACCGGATGTTGAGCTGCCCGTCCGTGACCCGGAGGCGGAACGTGTCGCGTACAACCGGACCCGCTGGCGGGACGGCCGGGTCGCGGTCTGGCTCAGCGCCCGCCGGGGCACCGGCCGCGGCTCCGGTTCCAGCGGCCTGCGCTTCGACTTCCTCTCCGACACCTGACGGGTGCTGCCGCGTTGTCGAGGTCCGTGCGTGGCAGGTTTGGTCACGCCCGCGGTCACCGAGACGTTCGCCGCAGGGGCTAGAATGCCCGCCAAGCCCATGGCGAACTGTGGCCTCGGTGGGCAGGTTCGGCGGCGGAGAGAAGATCGTGACGCGCAGGTTCCCGTCGATGCTGATCCGGCTTATGGCCGCCGGGATGGTCGCACTGCTGTCCGCGCAGCCGTCTGCTGCCTCGGCTGCACCGGGCGAGCACATCCGGGTCCGGGTCTACGTGCTCGACTTCGACCCCCTCATGGACAATGGAGTGCCCCTGTCCGCCGATCGCGGCTGGAACGACCCCCTTGCGCTTGATGACGAGTACCGCTCCGACGTCGACGCGGCGAGCGCCGGCGTCGTCGACCAGCGAGTCGTCCGCACTTCGATCGTTCGGGCATATCCTACCAAACCGGGTGATTTTACGTTCACCAACGGTCAATACCTCGGCTGCCTCGTCGACAGCAGCCCGACCTACTGCTCAGCTCTCATCGACTACTCGCGTGTGTTGAACACGCCGTACGACGCGCGTTTTGGCACTGCCTGCGACGCCCTTAGGCAGAAGCGGGTAGACGAGGTATGGCTGTGGGGCGGACCGTGGTTCGGCTACCTGGAGTACCTTGCAGTTGCCGCGAACACCAGTTGTGCACAGGTCTCCCGACCGTTCGTTGTGATGGGCTTCAACTATGAGCGCACCGTCGCGGAGATGCTGCATGACCTGGGGCACCGGTCTGAGGCACTGATCCAGCGGGGAGTCGGCTTCGCCCTGTGGGACCGGTTCGACGGCCAGCGCGGCCGCTACGCCGAGGACTTCGGATGCCCGGCCCAACCTGACGCCGCGCATCCGGAGGTGGATGCCACCAATGCTCATGCCGGCAATGTCCACTTCCCACCCAACGCCTATTGCCACTACCAGTACGACCGCGACTACCCCGTTCTCTCCGACGCCGACGACTGGGCGAGCTTCCCGAACCTCACGGGACGTCAGACGGTCGTTAACGCCAGCACGTGGGGTGGCACCCAGCGCGGCTTTCTCATCTGGTGGATGGGGCGTTTTCCGAAGAATCCGGGCAGCAGTCACGGAGTCCAGAACGACTGGTGGCGCTACGTCTTTCCCGCCGGCCGCAGCCATCCACCGCCGTGAGGCCCCACCCGGCCTCTGCCTCGCCGTGCCGCAACCCGCACCGGCGGCGGCCGTAACGCTGGGGCCGGCGCCGAGGCACGTCAGCCGGAGGTGCCGGAGTCGGTGGGAGCCGCGCCGAAGGCGACGCCGAGGCCGGTGAGGTCGACCGGTCGCCTGGCCTCCCCTGGGACCTGGTCGACGACGGGCCTCAACGTCTCCAGCGCGTCCAGGATCTCCCGGCCCACCTGCTCGGCCGGGCGCATCGCGTCGACGGAGACCACGATTCCGCGTTCGGCGTACCAGGCCACGATGGGATGGGTCACCTCGTGGTAGACGACCAGCCGCCGTCGGATGACCTCTTCGGTGTCGTCGGAGCGGCGCTCGAGCGCGGCCCGGGCCAGTAGCCGGCGCGTCACCTCGCTGTCGTCGGCCTGCAGGTGCAGTGCGACGTTCGGGATCATCCCGAGCCCTCGGGAGATCAGGTACGTCGCGCGAGCCTGATCCATGTTGCGCGGGATGCCGTCGAGTACGTACCCGCCGCCGGCGGCCTTCGCCGCGACGATCGCCTCCAGCACCATGTCCACCACGATCTCGTCGGGGACCAGATCACCGCTGTCCAGATGCTGCTGGACTGCCCGGCCCAACTCGGTGCGCCGGGCCACGTGGTCGCGCAGCAGGTCGCCGGTCGCGATGCGCGGCAGTGCGAAGTGGGCGGCGATCAGCGCCCCCTGGGTTCCCTTGCCCGCGCCCGGCGGCGCGATCAGCAGCACTCGCATGCCCCGTATCCTCCCCTGTCCCAGCGACGCCTGTCACAGCGATCGTCGAAGCGGGTGGGAGCGTCCGGATGAGCGTCGTCATGACGACTGAATGCCGCTCGACACCGTCGTCCGCCGATGGCACTGTTCGTCCCATCTCTTCGACCCCAGGGAGTCGCGCATGCGAACCATCCGACTCGTCATCGCGACCGCTGCGGCCGCGACGCTGGCCACGATCGGCCTGGCGCCAAGCGCCCACGCGGCCACCACTGTGTTCACGGTCTACGGCTGACAGGTCCGCGGGTTGGCCAAGACGTGCCACTATTGTTCCCTTGAATGAGCGGTGCGAAGCGGCAGCGGGGAGCCTTCAGCAGATGACAGAGCCGTCCGGCGGCCGGCGGATGACGCGACTCGACGCGACCGCTCCAGCCTTGGTCCGGTCGGTGGCGTTCGGCACCGGCTCGAACGGTCGGCTGCTGCTGGCCTCCGTCGGCGACGACGCCACAGTCCGGGTGTGGGCTGTACCAGCTCCGCTGAAGGAGTGCTACGGATGACCTATCAAGAGGACGAAGCGCAGTCGGTGACGCAGGGCGGGACTGGGCAGAATGCCATCGACGGCGAGGCGCCCGCGGCACGCTACCTTGACGACAAGGCCACGACGATGCCAACTCAGCGCGATCCCGCTAACACTCTGCGCGGGTGTCAGCGGATCTTGGTTCTAGGCAGGACCGGTTCGGGTAAGACCACGCTAGCCCGAGAACTGGCAGCTGCTATTGGTGTGCCGCACGTGGAGCTCGACGCGTTGTACTTCGGTCCAGATTTCAGCACAGCACCCCTGTCCGTGCTGCGGGAGCGCACGAGCGCCGCGATCGCAGGAGATCGCTGGGTAACCGACGGCAACAAGAGCGCGGTGCGCGACCTCGTCTGGCCCCGGGCGGATACGGTGGTCTGGCTCGACTATCCTTTCGTGGTGTCCTTATGGAGGCTCGGGAAGCGGGCTTTATGGCGCACCTCCGTCCTCAAAGCGCAGGCGGCAGAGGGGGGCGGAAAGACGGGCCTCCCCAGGCAGCTTCTCTCGGCCGCGAAGGGGGTGCTTACAGCGCTCCGGTCGCACCAGGGCCAGCGTCGTGAATATCCCAGGATGTTTGCCGAGCAAGAGAATCAGCACCTCGCGGTTGTGCGCCTTCGGTCCCCGCGTGCTACTCGCCGCTGGCTGGCTCGTCTACCTAGCGGATGAGGCACCAGCTTAGCGGGCTGTGGACGACGAAGTCGTCTTGATCCGGTCAGGTTTCAGGCGGCGAGGCCGGTCTGTTGGATGAGGTCGTTGGGGGCGGTGTCGTAGGCGTGGGCGGCGTGGCGGAGCGGTGCGCCGACCCGGTGTCCGGGAAACTGGTAAAAGATCAGCTGTCAAGACTGTATCCGCTACGGCAGCCCGCCGCACTGTAATAGCAGGGCTGAGCCGTCCTGGCCGGCCTTACCACTGCAGGAGGAAGAAGTGGCAACTGCCAACATCAACATCGGCCCCCCTCTCACCGGGCAGTTCACCGCCCTGGTTGTCGATCCCGCCGACCCGCCGTCCGACGTAGTCCGGGTGAGCGACGACTTCCGCATCGACTGTACCTGGTTCATCCAGGGCGGTCTCGCCTCCTCGCTCGGAGGGCAATGGTATGTGCAGGCGGCATTCGAGGCGATCGGTCCCGGCGCCGAGTTCCGGTCGGCGGAGATCAACTTACCGCTCACAGGTAAGACCGGCTCGGCCAACCCCTACACCGCCTCGCTCAGCTTCCCCGCAGGGGCGGACTTCCCCAATGGCGGCCCGCCGAAGGTGCCAACCGGTGAGCGGAACGCCCCCTATGAGGTGACTGTCCTGCTCAGCCACACCGACGTGGCCAGTAACCCTGGGCCGCTGGCCGCTAGCGTCAACTTGGAGAACCTGACGATCTACGCCTAGTCCAGAAGTCGAAACCGTACCCGACAGCGCGGCAGAACAACGCTGTGGACCCGTCGTTCCCCAGGGACGCGACGGGTCCTCCGCCACCTGGGCTGGGACCCGCGTGATATGGCGAAGGCTGGATTGCTTGAATCGCAGTCCCTGGAATATGGAAGGACGCGTCCGTCGGAAACGACGCAGTGCGGGCATCCGTGCTACCACCCAGCCCCGAAGCAGACGAGCGGTGCTGGGTCGTTGCCGTTCGCCGAGGTCATCGCGGCGGACAGCGCGGCGGCCGGGCTGAGACCGGCGCTTAGCCCGGCATGGTGCGCGGCGCCGACCGTGCAGGCGGCCGTGTCGGAGATCCGGGCCACTCCCGCGACGACGCTGCCGGCGCCGCCGTGCAGCAGTACCGCTGTCATGCCGAGTGACTCCTCGCCACGTCGGGCTTCGGCCTGCCCCAGCTCGCACGCGGACAGCACGACATGGGCGGGAAGCCGTGGGAGCACGCCGAGCTCGTAGCCGAACAGTGGCCCGTCGGCGAGCTCGAGATGGGAGAAAAGCGGGTTGTCCGGCTCGTGCACCCCGTGCGCGGCCATGTGCAGGACGTCGGCGCGGCCGGTGGCGGCGCATACCGCTGCGGTGGTGGCCCGGTCGCCGGCAAGCGTCGACGTTCGCTGCCATTGCTCGGCCACGAGTCGCAGCTCCTCCACCCCCCGGTCTATGCGGGGACCGGCGGCGAGCACAACGGCGGGGTCGTCCGGCAGCGTCACCTGCTCGCGTGCTGCCAGCCACGACGTTGCCGACGGGACCACGGTGACCGGGCGACCGTGCGCGGTCGCCAGCAGCGTCCACGGCAGGGCCACCAGCCGGGCCGCTGGCACGAGAAGCAGCGGACCGTCGGACAGCAGCGCGCGCACCGGTCCGAACAGCAGGTCGTCCAAGCGGTGCAGCGCGTTCCGGCTGGCGGCGTGGACGGTGTCCCGGACGGGACCGGGGATGTTGTGGGCCGCCAGCAGGTCGAGGTCCGCTCGGAGCCGACGCTGCAGCTCGACGACCGGGTCGGCCGGGCCGAGGTCCCGCAGCGCGCGCCGTCGTGGACCAGCTACCAGGCCGTACACACGGTTGTGGCAGACGAGATGGGCGACCAAGGTTCCGCCGACGGTGGCGACCTGCTCCTGGACGAGGCCGAGTTGGGCCGGCTCCGTGGTGCGGCCCTGGCCGGTGAGGTACCAGGAGCGTTGCCGGACCAGCCGCTCGAGCTGACGCCGGCGCCCCCGTAGCCCCGGATCAACCGGACGCCGGGCGACCGCCTGCTCCGCTATCTGGGCGCTGACCTGCCGCAGTTCCTCCAACGCACGGGCGGCCTCGGGGTCGGCCGGCGGAATGACTGCGGGCAGCCGGGTGGACAGGGCCCTGGACCGCTCCGCCCAGCCGAACACGGCGGCGGGTCGACCGCCTGCAAGGGCGCTGGTGAGTCCTTCTTCGGCGACCCGGTCCCCGTACCCGCTGACGGCCGCTTGTAGATCCAGGCTGCCGAACAAGGACTGGTACCGGTGGAGTTCGCGGAGAGCCGCCCGCCGCTCGGCTTCCGCCCGCCGGGGCTGACCATCGGCCGCCGCCAACCGGGCCCGCACCGACCGCGCCAGCAACCGGGTGGCGAGCGGGTCGTCCCTGTGTAGCCGGGCCGCTCGTTCGCTGGTTAGGCGGGCGCCATCCGGGTCGCCCAGGGCGACTTGCGCAGTCGCGGCGGTCAACGCCGCCCGGCGGGCTTCGTCCTCGAGCCCGGCTTCAGCCAGGACCGCCGCCAGGTGCCGCGCGCCGGCGGCGGCCTGAGCGAGACCACGACCGCTGCCGACGTCCGCCGTGACGGCGACGAGCTCCGCCAGCAGCGCCCACGCCTCGGCGCCGCGGCGATGGAAGCGACGCCGCGCCTGGTTGGCGAGGCGTCGGGCATCGGCCCACTCCTCGATGAGGCAGGCGACCTCGGCACGAGCCAACTCGGCCTGCGCCTGGTCCTGACGATCCCGACCGGCGGCGAACAGCTCGATCGCCTGAGCCAGGTCCCCGTCGGCCTCGTGGGTGAGGCCGGCGGCCAGCAGCACGTGCGCGCGGTCCAGGTGGCAGACCGCTGCGAGCGTCGGCGACAGCGTGGCCAGCTTTCGAGCGGCCGAGTCCAGCTGGGCGAGCGCGTGCGGCAGGTCGCCAGCCAGCCGAGCCAGGACCCCGAGGTTGTACTGGGCTTTCGCGGCGAGTATGTCGCTTTCGCGGCGAGTATGTCCAGCCCGTGCCGGGCCGCGATGTCGGCGCAGCGGAGGTTGTCGGCCCGTCCCTGGCTCAGGCTGCGGCGCTGCTCATGTACCTGCGCCCGGTTCAGCAGAGCCCGGCACATATCCTCCGGCGCGGACTCGTCCAGCTGACGCAGCGCAGCATCGAAGCTGGTCAACGCGTCGGTGAACCGGGCGGCCCGCATGTACAGCATGCCCCGCTGCGCGGCTACCAGGCCGCGCAGCCGGCGGGGCAGGTCGGGCCCTTCGGCGTCCGCCAGCATGGCGAGGCCGGCAGACAGGTCGCGGCGCTCCGCCTCCTGGTACGCGAGGCTGACCAGGATGTGGGCTCGGCGGGCGGGGTCGGGGCCCGCGCGGAGCGCCATCGCCAGCAGCCGGCGGGCGGCGGCGTGCCTGCCCCGCGCGGCCTCAGCGACCGCGCGATCGTGCAACTCGGCTGCGGTTGCCGCCGGCACACGCCCAGTATGCGGCCTGGTTCCGGCTGGTTCAGGGCTGAGACGGAGACTTCGGTCGCCGCAATTTCGTCACGTGCTCGAGTGCTCGCCATCCCCGCGCCAGCGCGTCCTTGCCATCAGGTAGATCCAACGATAGCTCGTGATGGCTGCTGGAGTTGTCGATCAGCCGCCGCAGGACTCGACCCGCCAGCACCGGCGCGGCGTAGGAGGTGCCGCTGTGCGTGGCAAACCCGGTGAAGCTGTCCGGGTCGAGTGAGCGGCGCGGCTGCCCGCTCGGGTCGACCATCCCGGCGGAGGGGTTCGCGCCGGCGTTGAACACGGGCATGGTGCTGACCACCGAGACGGCGACCTCCCAGTTGTGCACCCAGTCACCGCCATTGCTGAACAGCGCGATGCTCCTGTCCGGGTTCCGGGCGCCGACGCTGACCAGCGGCACCCGGTCACGCTCAGGTGCCGTGTTCGGCCCCGCCGGGTTCGGGGTGAACGCCGCAGGGAACAGCTGCCGCCGGGTGCCGTCGTTCCCGGCCGAGGCGACGACCACGACCCCGATCCGGCCGAGGTCGGCGAGCACCGTCGCGATCGCACCCTGGGAGAGCGGGTCTACCAACTCTTCCGGGTAGTAGCCAAGGGAAAGCGACAGCACATCGACTGGATGCCCGTTCGGGAGCCCCCGGACGTGCCTGCGGGCCAGCTCGTAGACCTGCTCGAGGGCGTCGATGAGATCCTTCTCGTCCATGACCCCGTCCGGCGCCACCGCCTGAACCGACAGGACATCCGCGTCTGGGCAGGTCTGCCGGAGCAGTCCACAGTTGAACGTGCCGTGGCCGAACGCCCACGGCAGGGTGCCGTCCATCGGCCCCACCGGATCCGGGGTCACCTCCCACCCGGAGCCTCGACCGGAGCCCGGGAAGCCGATGCGCGTCTGGCCGAGCATCGGAACCCGATCGACGTCGCACAGCCATGGGTGTTCGGCACAGCCGGTGTCGATCAGGACGGCGACCGGCCGCCGCGAGCCGAGATCGCCGTGGTTGCGCCGGTGCGGCGGCCGCCCGACGTAGGCGACGCTCGTGCGCCCGCCCCAGCCGGGAACGTAGTACTCCGAGATCGCGCCGCCCTGGTACAGGGCGTTCGGCGAGACGCCACCACCATGCGGCTCGGACATGCCGATCGGACCCGCCGTTGCGAACACCAGGTGGTTCAGGCTCACCCTGGCAAGGCCATCGGAGGCGCCAGGACCCGCGCTGGAGGCTTGGACATCGGGGCCAGGTTGCCTCGCGAGCGCCCGAGCCGTCTCCAGCACCTCCCACGCGTCCGGCTTCACCGCGCGACGGTCAGGCTCCAACCTGAGCCGCTGGACGCCGCGCCCGCGCTGTATGCCAGTGGGTGGCTGATCAATGTTATCGGAGATCCCGAGGCCCAGGTTTTCCGCCGCCTTGCTGACCAGCCGAGATATGTTGGCGTCAGCGGGTATCAAGAGTTCGGCTGCCACGTAGGCGGTCGGTCGGATCGTCCGTGCGTCCATGCGAACGGCGTCCTGCGGTTCGAGCACGCGAGCCTGGTACCGCGCCAGTACGTCCCGGTCGGGCGGTGGGGGATCCACGTCGCCGGGGATGGGGGGCAATGAGGGTTGAGGACGATGGTTCGTCGGCACGATCGACTCCTGTCGTTGTGGTACACGCGCGGCTGAGTAACGTGGGCGACACAGGAAATGCGGCCGGGGCGCCGCCGACCTGCTTGAGACCGGTGCGTTCAGAGTTGTATGGCCGGGGTGATGACCGACCGAGCGAGGTTGACCGCGGTGTCCTCAGTCGGATACACGACGAGTTGGATTGGGCCGGCTGGGGTCTCCGGGAACGCGAA
>Ga0210378_10000691_pt1 | contig 17476 bp, 16 predicted proteins | sample PLM1_60_b1redo_FD_155465 | JGI IMG/M metagenome (GOLD analysis project Ga0210378, IMG submission 155465) | Groundwater sediment microbial communities from an aquifer in East River, Colorado, USA - PLM1_60_b1 redo | ecosystem: Environmental > Terrestrial > Soil > Riparian zone | place: USA: East...
TCGGCGTCACCGTGCTGGCCGCGCTCGCCGGTGGCCTGCTCGGCGCCGTCTACCGGGCGGCCAGGCAGCCGGACGCGGCTCGGCAGCTCGGCCAGCTCTGGGACCTTGCGTCGTTCTGGCCGCGGGAGGCGCACCCGGCCGTCCCGCCCGCCTACCCGCTCAAGGTGGTGCCCGAGCTGGTACGGCGCGCCCGTGAGCACCTCGCCGACCAGGGCACCAGGGTGGTGCTCGTCGGGCACAGCCAGGGCAGCCTGCTCGCCGCGGTGGCGACCGCCCGGCTACTTGCCGAGCTACCGCCGGCCGACCGCGAGCGGGTCGGCCTTGTCACCGTGGGATCGCAGCTGCTGTGGGCCTATCCGCGGGCGTTCCCGTCGGTGGTGCCGCACTCGTGCCTCGCGGAGCTGTCCGGGGCGCTCGGCGGGCGGTGGCGCGCGCTGTGCCGCGGCACCGACCCGATCGGCGGCGGGGTGACCACCTGGCGGCGGCAGTCCTTCGAGGGCTCCCTGCTCGGCATCGGCTTCCGCGCGGACGGCACGGAGGGTGCCCTGCCGCCGGCCACCGCGAGCCCGGACGGCGCACTCGTACTCGGCGGCGACCACTGGCTGCCCGACCCGGCCCGCGGCCCGTCGGCCGGGCGGCGCTGGCACCCCGGCATCCTCGGGCACAGCGACTACCAGGCCGACCCCGAGTGGGACCGGGCGGTGGCAATGGCGGCCGGGCTGGGCGTGGGCAACGGCCTTGGCAACGGCTTGGGCCTCGGCAACGGTCGGCACGCGGCACCCCCCGCCGCGCCGGCGGCCCGGCCGGTGGACTGATGCCGGCCGCAGCGCCGTGGTCGCAGGTGTGCGCGCACCGGCTCGCCGCGCACTCGCTTGACCGGCCGGCCCACCGGACGCCCTGGTGGACGTGGTGCGGGCCATCTGCGGCGCGCACGCCCAGGTGGCGCCGGCCGCCGAGCTGTCGATCGGGATACGGGTCGCCGGCATCACCCGTGACCACGTGCGCGACGCGCTGAGGGAGCGGCGCAGCCTGGTGCGGACCTACGGGCCGCGGGGCACCGTGCACCTGTTCCCAGCCGATGAGCTCGGCATGTGGCTCGCCGCGGCGCCCTTTCACCATGCCGGCCGACGGCCACGCCGCGCTCGCCACCGTGGCGCTGCGGTACCTCAGCACGTACGGGCCGGCCACCTCCGCGGACTTCGCCCGGTGGCTCGGCATGCTCCCGACGCCGCCGCCGCCCTGTTGCCACCCGCGACCCATGGTCTTCCCCGGCGCTGCCGCGGAGCGGGCGCTGAACCGCGGCGCGGCCGGCCAGGTGCCGGTGCTGCTCGTCGACGGCGTGGTGGCCGGCCGGTGCCAACACCGCAGGTCCGGCCGCCGGGTGACGGTGACCGTCGAACCGTTCGCCGCGTTCGGCGCCGCCAGGCTGGCGGAGCTCGACCGGCAGGTCGAGCGCATCGGCGAACATCATGCACGCCGTACCCACCCTGACCGTCGGCCCGGTCAGCGCGCGCCCGCACCGCTGACCGGCCGGACGCGACTCGCCCTCGCCGACGTGACGGTGCGTTACCAGCCGGGGAGTTGGGGTCTCTTCACAGCAGGATTGACGGATCCGTCAACTTCTCGTCGGTTTCTTGACTCGTCAGTCAATTCTGCTGGGAAGGGAACCCCGGCCCTCGCCCGTTACGGTCTGTTACCGAGACTGGCCAGGAGGGTGTCAGCCGTGGCCTCGTGACCGGCGGCGGTGAGCAGGCCGGCGGGGCGAGCACGTGGACGGTGACGGCGCGGCGTGCCGCAGGATCGGGCGGAGCACCGGGTCGGCGCGCAGGGTGGCGGTGACCGCGGACAGCGCCGCCGGGTCGGCGCGCAGGGTGGCGGTGACCGCGGACAGCGCGGCCGGGTCGGCGTGCCGGAAGACGCAGCCGGAGAGCACGAGCAGGCCGGCACCGCGAGGGCCGAGCCGGTTGTCGATCATCCGGAGGTGCCGGCGGACGGCGAGAACGGCGGCCAGCCGGGCGTCGACGGCAGCGGCGGCGTCCGCGACCACGCCGGGGGCGGAGATCCGCATGCCGAGGTCACCCTCGACGGTTCGCCGCTGCGCCGGCAGCGCGACGGCGTGCTGCTCGGCGGCAACGTCCGACAACGGTGAGACGGCCGGGTAGACGTCCGTGGTCGCGCCGCCGACGTCGACGACGAGCACCGCGGTGTCGGGCCGGTCGGGCATGGCCGGCACGCTATCGGAGTGACCGGACGTCCCGCGGCTGCTCGACTCGCGGTGTACGTGGTGTTCGCGGCCAACGGCGCGCTGATGGGGTCGTGGGTGCCGCGCATCCCCGAGGTGAAGGCCGAGCTCGGGCTCTCGCCAGGGGTGCTCGGAGTGGTGCTGCTGGCGCCCGCGATCGGGGCGCTGCTGGCGATGCCGTTCGCCGGCAGGTGGGCGAGCCGCCGCGGCAGTGCCACGGCCACCCGCCGGTCCGCGGTGGTGTTCTTCTGCCTCGGCTCGACGATCGGGCTGGCGTTCGACGCGTGGACGCTCTTCGTGGCGCTGCTGGCCTGGGGCGCGGCGATGGGCGTGCTCGACGTGGTGATGAACGCGCAGGCGGTGACCGTGGAGCGGGCGCACGGGCGGTCGTTGATGTCCGGTTTCCACGCGACGTTCAGCCTCGGCGCGCTGCTTGGCGCCGGCGCCGGCGGCGCCGCCGCCCAGCTCGGGGTCGACGTCGGCGTGCAACTCGCGGTGCTCGGCGCGGTGCTGCTCGGCGCGGTGCTGGCCACCTCGACCGGCATGCTGGCTGACCGGCTCGACGGTGTGCCGCGGACGCCGCTGCTGGTGCGCCCGCGCGGGCCGCAGGTGCTACTGGCCGCCGCCGCATTCGCCGTACTGCTGTGCGAGGGCGCGACCGCCGACTGGTCGGCGGTGTACCTTCGCGAGGACCTCGGCGCCGGGCCGGCCGGGGCGGGGGCCGCGTTCGCCGCGTTCAGCGCCACCATGACGGTCGGCAGGCTGCTCGGCGACCTCGTGCTAAACCGCCGTCCCCGGCGGGTCGTGGTGCGGTGGTTCGCCACCGCGGCCGCGATCGGCCTTGCCGCCGGGCTGGCGCTGGCCACCGTGCTGGGTGGCGGGCCGGACGGTGGATCGAGCGCCGTGGTGGCCGCGGTCGGCGGGTTTGCCGTGCTCGGCGCCGGCATCTCGGTGACCTTCCCCGCGCTGCTCGCCGAGGCCGGCGCGACGTCGGACCGGCCGGCCGAGGCGGTCGGCGCCGTGTCCACCGGCGGCTACCTCGGCTTCCTCGTCGGCCCACCCGTGATCGGTGGCATTGCGCAGGTGGCCGGGCTGCCGGTGGCGCTGTGGCTGATCCCCCTGCTGGCCGCGTCGGCGGCGGCCGTCACTGCGGCGCGCTCTGCACCGCCGCCACCACCAGCACCACCACGATGAGCGCGATCACCGCAACCACGCTGGCGATGGCCAGCCCCCAGCCCCACTTGACCAGCCTTTTCGCCGACTCCGGCTCGTGGTCGGCGCGTCCCATGGCCAGCGCGCTGACCACGATCCCGGCGATGCCGAGCGGCGAGCAGCACAGCAGCGTGAGCACGATGTTGGTGACCAGCGCGCCGATCGCCAAGTTCCGCGGGCTCTGCACCGGCGGCGTCGCGTACTCGAATGCGTGCGGCACCGGTGGCATCGGCGGCGGGTACGCGCCGCCGTACTCCTGCGGCTGCGGGTAGGGGTACGGCTGGCCGGAGTACGGGTCGTACTGGTACGGCTGCTGCTGGCCGTACGGGTCGGGGTACTGCGACGGCGGGTCGCTGGAGCTCACTAGCGGAGAGTAGCGGTCCGCACGCCGTCCGGGTGGCGACCACTCAGCGCAGCTACCCGCGCAGCCGGGACACGATGCCGGTGTCGTACTCGCCGGAGGCGAACTCCGGCGAGTCGAGCACCTCGGCCAGGAACGGCAGGTTGGTGGTGACGCCGCCACGCTGCGACCCGTCGGCCTGGGGCCCGCGGATCTCGAAGGCGGCGACGGCGACGCGGGCCCGGTCCAGCGCATCGGCGCGCGACGCGCCGTGCACGATCAGCTTGGCCAGCAGCGAGTCGTACGCCGGGGTCACGGTCGTGCCAGCCGCGTACCCGGCGTCCACCCGCACGCCCTCGCCGGACGGCGGGCGCCATACCTCGATCCGGCCCGGTCTCGGCAGGAACCGCCTCGGGTCCTCCGCGTTGATCCGCAGCTCGATGGCGTGCCCGGACGGTGCCAGCGAGTCCAGGTCGACGCCCGGCGGCAGGCCGGCGGCGATCCGCAGCTGCTCGGCCACCAGGTCCACGCCGTACACCACCTCGGTGATCGGGTGCTCGACCTGCAGCCTGGTGTTCATCTCGAGGAAGAAGAACTCGCCGCTGGCCGGGTCGAGCAGGAACTCCACCGTGCCGGCGTTGCGGTAGCCGACCGCCGCGGCGGCGCGCACCGCCGCGGCGCACATCCGCTCGCGCAGCTGCGGTGTCACGGCCGGCGACGGCGTCTCCTCGACCACCTTCTGGTTGCGGCGCTGCACGGAGCAGTCCCGCTCGCCGAGGGCCACCACCCGGCCGGACGCCAATCCCAGCACCTGCACCTCGACGTGGCGCACCCGCTGGAAGAACCGCTCGACGAACACCCGGTCGTCGCCGAAGAGCCGGCCGGCGAACGCGGTGACCTTCCCGTACTCCTCGGCGAGTTCGTCTTGGCCGTGAACCACGGCCATGCCCATACCGCCGCCGCCGGCCGACGCCTTGATCATCACCGGGTAGCCGATCCTGGCCGCCTCGGCGGCGCAGGCGTCCACGCCGGCCACCGCGTCCGCCGAGCCGGGCGCCACCGGCACCGCGGCGGCGGCCATCCGTGCCCGCGCGGCCACCTTGTCCCCCATCGCCTCGATCGCCTCTGCCGGTGGCCCGACCCAGACCAGCCCCGCCGTGGTCACCGCGCGGGCGAAGTCCGCGTTCTCGGACAGGAACCCGTAACCGGGGTGGACGGCCATGGCGCCGGTCCGCGCCGCGACGGACAGGATCTGCTCGGCGTCCCGGTACACCGCCTGCGGCGGCCCGTCCAGCTGTACCGCCTCGTCGGCCTCGGCCACGAACGGCAGGTCCGCGTCGACGGCCGAGTACACCGCGACGGTGCGCACCCCCTGCTCCCGCGCGGTCCGGAGCACCCGCCGGGCGATCTCTGCCCGGTTGGCCACCAGCAACGACTCGATCACGCCCACTCACCATCCAGGGTCGGCTCGTCACACGCGTGAAAAGGTAACCGCGTCACAGCGGGCCCGTCGCGCCCCGGCCACAGACCGGCCAGACGGCGTGGCGGCCCGACCGTGACCCCGATCGGACCGCCACTCTTACCCCGAAGAACCAAACCCGTTACTTCTCGCAGTCAGCCACCGTTCGACCCGCCGCCGCCGTCGACAGGGCGCCGACAGCACGTGCTGGGTTCGGCGGGTGCGCCGCTGCTAACATGGCTCATCCGATCCACTCCTTAACCCGGGGAGACGGTTTGGATGTTGCTGGGGTCGATGTGCCAGCACCGGCCCCAGCTTCTAGTGAGATGCATTCGCGACAGGTCACCTTCCTCTCATCAGCTCGCCACCTTTTCCGCGGACACCGCGGCGTTCGCGGACGACATTTCGCTGATCAGCGACTCGAGCATGACCTTGCTGTCGTCCGGCGACAGCGACAGGCGCTCCATGTGAAGGAACTTGTCGAGATACCGCGCGATGAGCTCGGTGTCGTCACGAATCGTCATTTGGGTGAAGCTTTCGATGTGCACCAGGTCGTCGAGGTTCGGATCGGCGAACTCCAGCAGGATGAAGTTGCCCAGCATCCCCGGGTGCGCGCCGTGCGCGAACGGAAGGACCTGCACGGTGATGTGCGACTGGTCCGCATATTCCCTCAGCCGCTCCAACTGGTGGCGCATCGTCTGCCCGCGGCCGACGCGGCGCCGGATGGCGGCCTCGTCGACGATGACGAGCATCTCCGGCGGGTCCTCCCGCTCGTGCACCTCCTGGCGGTGCTGGCGCACGGTCCACGCCCGGTCCACGTCCTGCGGGCCGAACTCGGCAGCCTGCTCCAGGATGGCCCTGCCGTACTCCTCGGTCTGCAGCAGACCGGGAACCAGGACCGGGTCGTACTGACGAATGACAGATGCCGACGCCTCGTAGCCCAGGTACTCCTTGAACCCGGGCTTGAGCACATCGCCATACTGGTCGTAGAAGGACGATGACCTAGTCTGCCGTGCCAGGTCGAGCAGCCGGTTTACCAGTGCTGCATCCCGCACGCCATAGTGGCTCAGCAGCGCCTTGAGATCGTTCGTCGAGATATTGACCTGGCCACTCTCGATGCGGATGAGCTTTGACGGTGACCAGTCCATCGCGCGGGCGACCTCCGCCTGTTTCAGCCCGGCCGAGTCGCGAGCCTTCCGCAGCTCGACCTTGAGTCGCCGACGCTGCACGGTCGGATCCTGGACTGTCACCATGCTTGCTGGTCCTCCTCGGTTGTGAGCTGCTCGAATGCCACCTGTCTCTGAGCAGCCAGGCAATTCGTTCGCTAGCCATCTGCTAGGTAGCAAGACACTACCATGCACCCTGCATCTAGCACATCGTGCACCACATGATATCCGGCTGGACATATTGTATTGAGCGTCCTGAGCTGCGCCGATGACACTCAATTGGGGTGACCTGACGCAGATCGCCGCCTGCCGAGGTGCGAGCTGGCACTCTGCTGGCCCACAGTCAGCGTGGCGGCAGTGTGCGACAGCGCGCCATGCCGCACCCACCTGTCAACTCAATGCAATCATCTCGCTAAGCCTAAGGCCGAATTGATCTATCCAAGTCGCCTATAATCGGATTGCCGCAACTGACCTTCCCTGGCTGGGCTTCCAGCCGCGGATCAGGTCGCCCGACGCGCAGCTCGTCGACGCCTTTGGTCCGACGACGATCCACATCGGTGTGGACGCACCTCGACTTTAGGCGTAGGCGGGCGCCGCCGCCGCAGTGAAGGAGTACGACGTGGTCGACGTGCCGCCCCCATCCACCATTGTGTCCTGGCAGAAGAGCAGCGCGTCTGCAAGTTCGGGCTGCGTCGAGGTGGCCCGCTCCGATGAGTACGTCTGGGTTCGCGACTCGAAGAATCGGGATGGGGCGGTTCTCGGCTTCACCCGCGCGGAATGGGCCGCATTTCTCGTCGGGGTACGGCGCGGCGAATTCGACCGCCCCCCAATGCCAACGTGACGGCCCGGATCACGATGCCGCGACGGCGCGAGGGCTAGGACCACGGTGGCTTGTCGCGCCGGCCACCGTCCTCGCCAGACGGCTCGCCGTCCTCCTCCGGGCCGTTGACCCGCCCCTGCATGGCGGCGATCACGGTGGCCGGATCTCCGCCCATGCTGGCGGTGTGCTGCGCGTACGACAGGGTCGCCCGGTGCTGCTCCTGATCGGATCGGACGAGGATCCACGCCTGGAGCGTAGCTGAGGCAAGCACGCCGGCCAGGGTCGCCGCGCCGAGCCAAGGATGACCTAGGGCGATCATCAGGGTGGGCGGCGCGATCTCCAGCGCGGCGGAGATCCGGGGCCGCGGGGAGCGGCCGAACCGTGCCATTCGGATCGCCCCCTTCACCAATCCTATACTTACGTATACTCACGCGGAAGTGGGTTCCATGTAGGGTGAGCCTACGTATACAGTAGGCCGAACGCAACATGGCTTACGTGTTTATACTTAGGCGAATAGGTGTTTGAGGTGGAGGCCACCCTGTGGCGATGAACCAGCTGACGCAACGCGAGCACGAGGTGCTGCAGCTCGCGATCGACGGGCTTACCAATGACGAGATCGCCAGTCGCCTGAACATCTCGCGCCGCACTGTGGAGACCCACCTGCGCACGATCTTCAGCAAGACCGGCGTCACCAGGCGCACGCAGCTCCTGGCGCTGTTCAGACCGGACGGCAGTCAGTCCGACGGCGGGCCTGGGAACGTGCCCGTCGAGCCCCCCGGTCAGCACGATGCAGCGACGACCGGCCAGCGGCAGCAGCGGCGCCTGCAGTTGTACACCGCCGCGCTGCGCCGGCTCGTCGACCGGCAATTCCCCCTGTTCGAGGAGCGGGTGGAGATCATTGTGACGGTCGGTGATCGGGAGGGGCGGGACAGCGTTCTCGAACGGCGCCGGACAACGCCCAAGCCCTACGTCGTCTACCGCGTCCTTCGGCCGATTGTTGCGTGGACCGGCGGGCCGCCGTCCGATCCGGACGAGCTGGCCCTCTGCTGCGATGTGCACGGCGAGGACGTCCGGGTGGACGTCTGCCCGATGCTGGACACCGACGGGCAGCCCCTGGTCATGGTGGTGTTCCAGCCGGGGCTGCAGGTGGCCACCGAATGGGCGCTGCACTATTGCTCCCCCGGGCTGTGGAGCCCGCTGCGGGTGTCCGGCCAGGACACCCTGACGTGGGCCACCGCCACCCTGGACCAACGGCACCGGCCGACCATCACCGAGCTCACGCTCAAGGTCGTCTTTCCGGCCGGCTGGACCGGAGAGGCGGTGACCGAGCAGGCAAACCTCGGCACCACCGACACCGTGCGGCTGCCGGCCGGGCATACCGAGGTGACCTGGCGGCACGGGGCGCCGGTGGCGGCGGCGTACACCTGGGTGCTGCGGGGGCGGCCGGCCTAGTCGGGCAGCACGAACCCGCCGTCGGGGGCACGGGTGATCGGGTGCACTGCGACGACGGCGTGCACCGGCAGGGCGCCGTAGAGGTGCGGGTACGCCTGGCCGCCCGGCACGGCCGGCTCGTAGCGCACCGGCACGCCGCCGAGGAGGGCCGGGTCGACGACCAGGAGCACAAGGTCGTCGAGGTCGGCGTAGCACGCCTCGGCGACGGCGCGCACCTGGTGGCGCAGGGAGCAGTGGATGAAGCCCTCCTCGGCCAGCGACAACCCGCGGGTGGACAGCTCGTACCGGCCGGCCTGCTGCGCCGCCTCCCAGTCGGCACGCTGCGCGACGTGGAACAGGGGCTCGGTCATGCCTTGGACAGGGTGGCGCGGTCGAGGTCCGGCTCGAGGTAGATCAGCCGCGCCACCGGGACCTTGGCGCGGACCCGCGCCTCGGCCTCGTCGATGGCCTTGGCGACGTCCGCGGTGGACAGCGAGGGCGTCAGGGCGATCTTGGCCGCGACCAGCAGCTCCTCCGGCCCGAGGTACTGGGTGCGGATGTGGATGACGCGCCGCACCTCGCCATTGGCCAGCTCGGACACGATCGTGCGCAGCACGCCGGGGCTGGCCCCCTCGCCGATGAGCAGGCTCTTCGTCTCCACGATCAGGATGACGGCGATCACGGCGAGCAGCACGCCGATGCCCACGGTGCCGACGGCGTCCCACACCGGGTCGCCGGTGACCATGGACAGGCCGACGCCGGCGAGCGCGAACACCAGGCCGAGCAGCGCGCCGGCGTCCTCCAGCAGCACCACGGGCAGCTCGGGGGCCTTGGCCTGCCTGATGAAGCCCCACCACGAGACGTCGCCCTTGATGAGCGCGGACTCCACGATCGCGGTGCGGAAGCTGTACGACTCCAGCCCGATCGCGAGCACCAGGATCACGATCGCGACGATCGGCGAGCTCAGCTCGTGCGGGTGCCGCAGCTTGTCCACGCCCTCGTACAACGCGAACACCGCGCCGAGGCTGAACAGCAGCAGCGCGACGATGAAGGAGTAGAAGTACCGGTCGCGGCCATAACCGAACGGGTGGTCCTCGGTCGGCTTGCGCCGCGAGGTGCGGGTGCCGAGCAGCAGCAGGCCCTGGTTGGACGTGTCCGCGATCGAGTGCACGCCCTCGGCCAGCATGGACGACGACCCGGTGATCGCGAAGCCGACGAACTTGGCGGCCGCGATGCCCGCATTGGCCAGCAGCGCCGCGATGATCGCCCTGGTACTGCCAGCAGACACAGTGCCTCCATCAGCCTCGGCTGGAGTGGATCAGCCGACCTTACCGGTGGTGGCCCGGAAGACCCGGCAGTCGTCGCCGGTGCCGCGCACGGTGACCGGCGGGTCCGTGGCGGCCACCCAGGCCGCGGCGCCACGCGGCAGCTCCAGCTTGCGGCCGTCGGCGGTCTCCAGCACCGCCGTGCCGGCCACGCTCAGCAGCACCTGCGGCCCGCGGTCGCGGTGTCCGTGGTCGCGGCGTCTGGGGTCGTGGTGTCGGTGGTCGCGGCGTCCGTGGTGGCGGCGTCCGGGGTCGCGGTGTCCGGTGTGGCCGTCCAGCTCGGCCGGCTCGGTGTCGCCGGCCGCCCAGTCCAGCCGGGAAAGCCGGAACTCAGGCGTCGGCGTCGGGTAGCCGACCTCCCTGGCCGCGCCGGGCTCGCCGCCGTACTCGCCGCGCAGCACCGGGATGTCGCCGGCGGCGAAGTCCAGCACCCGCAGCAGCTCAGGCACGTCGACGTGCTTGGGGGTCAAGCCGCCGCGCAGCACGTTGTCCGAGTTGGCCTGGATCTCCACCGCGGTGCCGTGCAGGTAGGCGTGCAGGTTGCCGGGCGGCAGGTAGATCGCCTCGCCTGGCGAGAGCACAACGTGGTTGAGCAGCAGGCTGGTCATCACCCCGGCGTCGGTCGGGTACGGCTCGGCGAGCTGCAGCACGGTGCGGCACTCGCGGGCGAACGGCCCGCGGCCCTTGATGTGCTCGACGCACGCGGCGAGCAGATACGGCATGAGCTCGGCCAGCGCAGGCTGCGGCAGCGTGATCCACGTGGTGAACAGGGCGCGCAGCCCGTCGGCGTCCGGCTGGGCGTTGAGCAGCTCGACGTAGGCGGCGAGCTGGCGCACGTTCAGCGCGTGCAGCAGCTCAAGCGCGCCCGGCACGGCGCGGAACCCGGCCAGCGCGTGGAACTCGGTGAGGGCGCACACCAGCTCCGGCTTGTGGTCCGGGTCCTTGTAGTTGCGCTGCGGGGCGTCCAGCGGGATGCCCTTGGCCTGCTCGCGGGCAAAGCCCTCGCGCGCCAGCCGTGCCGACGGGTGGGCCTGCATGGACAGCGGCTCGTCGGCCGCCAGCACCTTGAGCAGGAACGGCAGCCGCGGGCCGAACCGCTGGACGCAGGCCCTGCCGAGCTGGCCGTCCGGGTCCTGCTCGACGGCCGCGAGCAGGGACCGCTCCGGGTCGCCGAGCAGCACCGACGGGTCGGTGGGGTGCGCGCCGATCCACAGCTCGGCCTCCGGGTGCGGCGCGGGCACCGGTCGGCCGAGCAGCGACGCGATCGCGGTGCGCGAGCCCCAGGCATACGCCCGCACCGGGTTCCGCAGCAGGTCCACGAGCTCAGACCCACACCGGCGCGGTCAGGCCCGGCCCGCCGAGCGTGCCCGTCGCCAGCCCGAGGTACAGCGCCGCGAGGTCGAAGCGGCTGGACAGCAGCGCGGCCAGCAGCGGCTCGTCGCCGGCCACCTCGTCGCCGGGGGCGAGCTCGTCGGCGGTGGCCAGCGCGCCGGTGGCAGCCTGCCTGGCCACCCCTGCCGCGTCGTCCGCGGCGATGGCCAGCAGCATCACCCGAAGCGGCTGGTCGGACCCGGCGGCGTCGGCGTCGTCGAGGAACGGGTCGCGGAACACGTCGGCCTGCGCGGCGGCGTGCACCGCGGCCTGGTGCAGCGCCGGCTGGGCGAGCATCTCGCGGTAGCCGGTGGCCACCGCGAGCTGCCCCGCGTGCGCGCCGAGGGTTGCCGCGGCATGCTTGGCCACCGCGGTCGCCACCGGGTCCAGCCCGAGCAGCAGCGGCCTGCGCTGCGCCAGCCGTAGGGCCAGCGCCTTGGCCGGGCAGACGAACGACTCGTGCAGCGGGTGGTTGCGCTCGGCCTCGCGGTCCAACTCGTCGGCCAGATCGTCGACGTTGGTGCTCAGCAGGCCGAGCGCGGACGTGACGAGCAGGCCGGTGGTCAGCGCGGCGGACAGCGCGAGGGTCGGCGGCGCGGTGACCCGCGGGACGAGCAGCAGCGCCCTGGCGGCAGCGGCGGCGGCGACCGGGCCATCGGCCGGCGCGGTCAGCACCACCTGGGCGCCGCGGCGGGTGGCCAGGTCGACGGAGTCGGCCAGCGGCCGGTCGTTCTCGTCGGTGCTGTAGCTGACGAGCACGTCGAGCGGGCCCATCCACGGCGGGGTCGAGTCGACCGCGACCACCGGAACCGGGCAGCCGGCGCCGAGCAGCGCGCGGAGGATGCCGGCCGCGGACGAGCCGACGCCCGGCCTGGTCAGCAGCACGAGTGCCCTCGGCCGCGCACCGCGCAGGGCCTCGTCGAGCCCGACCTCGGCAGCGGCCTGCGCGGTGGCCCGCACCTGCGCGCCCGCGGTGGCCGCGGCGCGCAGGAGCTGGCCGGACTCGCCGGCCTGCAACCGGTCCGGGTCGTCCAGCAGCGCTTCGTCCAGCATGGTCACACCGCGCCTACGCGCTGTCCGGCTCGTCCGCGATCACCGTGGTCGGCGGGGTCGCCTCGTCCAGCAGCAGCACCGGGATGCCGTCCGCGACCGGGAACGTGCGCCCACACGCGGTGCAGGTCAGCGCGTCGGCCGTCGGATCGTCCGGCGTGCCCGGCCGCAGCGGCGCGTGATGCGGCGCCGGGCAGGCCAGAATATCCAGCAGCTGCTGGTCCAGCTCGACTGCCATGTGACTTGCCTCCCTTGTCGTGCGGGCTGGCGGGGTCGTGCGGGGCTGGCGGGTCGTGCGGGCTGGCTGGCGCACTAGCTCCGCACCAGCGCGAGCACTTCGTCGCGCAGCGCGGCGACGGCGGCATCGTCTGGTGCTTCAACGTTCAGCCGCAGCAGTGGTTCCGTGTTGGACGGCCGCAGGTTGAACCACGAGCGGTCGGGCAGCTCGACGGTGAGGCCGTCCGTCTCCTCGATGATGACACCGTCGCGCGTCTGGTAGGCACTCCTGACCGCGGCCATCCGCGCGGCCTGGTCGTCGACCGTGGAGTTGATCTCGCCGGACGCCTTGTACCGCTCGTACTGCGCCATCAGCTCCGACAGCGGGCCGTCCTGCTCGCCGAGCGCGGCCAGCACATGCAGCGCGGCCAGCATGCCGGAGTCGGCCCGCCAGAAATCGCGGAAGTAGTAGTGCGCGGAGTGCTCGCCGCCGAAGATCGCGCCGGTGCGCGCCATCTCGGCCTTGATGAACGAGTGGCCGACCCTGGTCCTGACCGGCCTGCCGCCGTGCTCCCTGACGATCTCCGGAACGGCCTTGGACGTGATGCAGTTGTGGATGATCACGGCGCCGGGTTGCTTGGCCAGCTCGCGGACCGCGACCAGCGCGGTGATCGCCGACGGGGACACCGGGTCGCCGTTCTCGTCGACCACGAAGCAGCGATCGGCGTCGCCGTCGAAGGCAATGCCGAGGTCGGCCTGCCTGGCGCGGACGTGTTTCTGCAGGTCGACGAGGTTGGCCGGGTTCAGCGGGTTGGCCTCGTGGTTCGGGAAGCTGCCGTCGAGCTCGAAGTACAGCTCCTCGACGGTCAGCGGCAGGCCGCTGAACACCGCGGGGACGGTGTGGCCACCCATCCCGTTGCCGGCGTCCACGGTGACGTCGAGCTGCCGGATGTGGGACAGGTCCACCAGCGTGCACAGGTGTGCGGCGTAGTCCACGAGCAGGTCCCGGTGGCTCGTCCGGCCGGCGACACCGTCGTGGCGCGGCACGCCCTGTTCGACCATGGTCCTGATGTCGGCAAGGCCGCTGTCCTCGCCGACCGGGTAGGCGCCGGCGCGGCACAGCTTGATGCCGTTGTAGCGGGACGGGTTGTGACTCGCGGTGAACATGGCGCCCGGCAGGTCGAGCCGGCCGGAGGCGAAGTACAGCATGTCGGTGGAGGCCAGCCCGATGTTCACCACGTCGGCGCCCTGGCCGGTGACGCCCTCGGCGAACGCGGCGACCAGTCCGGGTGACGACTCGCGCATGTCGTGTCCGATCACGACGGCCTGTGCCGGGCGTACCAGCCGGGCGAACGCCGCGCCGATCTCCCGTACGACCTGCGCGTCCAGCTGATCGCCGACCACGCCGCGGATGTCGTAGGCCTTCACGATGGTGGACAGATCGCGCACAGCCCCGAGCCTATCGGGCACGCCGTACCTTCGCCGCGCCGCTGTCCACCGCATCCACGGCGCTCAGGCGTTCGGGTCCGGCAGCACCCGCAGGTGGCCGCGCCGGCCCGTCGTGGCGACCCCTGGCGGCGGATCGACCGGGACGTCGGCCCTGCCGGCCTCGCGGACCGCCTCGGCGAGCGCGGTGAGGTCGGTGGCCGCCGCCTCGGCGAAGTCACCCTCGTGGCGGACGACCTCCCAGCCACGGGGCGCGGTCAACCGCAGCGCGTGCCGCTCGCACAGGTCGTAGGAGTGCGGCTCCGCGTAGCTGGCCAGCGGACCGACCACGGCCGTCGAGTCGGCGTAGGCGTAGGTGAGGGTGGCCACGGCGGCGTTCTGACACCCGGTCCGTGAGCACTTCCGCCCGCTGCGCACGAGTCCGCACGATAGCCCCACGACCGTCGTGCGGGTGGCAGGTACGGCTCGACACGCGCTGCTCCGGCGTACCCTCACGCCTATGGTGCTGGCACAGGGTGCGCGGCGGGCCAGGCGACGCGGCCGTGATCGCCGTGGCCGCGGGCTGCGCGGCCCGCTGTACCCGCAGAACACGCCGGCGGCGCGCAGCCGAGCCGAGCGGTTCGACGCCGCCGTGCTGGATGCCCTCGAGCCCATCGAGCAGCGCTGGCACGAGCAGCTCACCAAGCTCGACGTCGCCGTCGACGACGTGCCCGAGGTCACCGAGACCAGCGCCGACGAGCTGCACTGGGGCGAGGACGTCGTGCAGGACGGCAGCGTGCCGCTGGCTAAGCTGGTGCCGGCCGGCGTCGACCGCAAGGGGCTGCCGACCAGGGCGCGGATCGTGCTCTACCGGCGGCCACTCGAAGCGCGCGCCGTGCACGGCGCCGACCTGACCGACCTGCTGCACGACGTGCTCGTCGAGCAGGTGGCCAGCTACCTCGGGCTGGACCCCGACACGGTGGACAACCCCTGAGCCAGACGGCCCTGATCAGACAGCGCTGATCAGCGGCGGTCGCCCGGCGGGATCGCGGTGACCGCGGTGAACAGCGCGACCGCCAATTGCACCAGCAGCAGCAGGCCGCGCACCGTCGACGAGCGCTCCAGCCGCACCTGCGCGGCATCGGCCGGCAGCGGCACGGCGACGAGGTGGCCCCACGCCCTGGCCACCTGGGCGCGCCGCCCGTCGACGGTGGCCAGCCAGCCGTCCTCCATCTCGGCGGCCACCACCAGGGCGCGCCCGTTGGCGCCGCCCTCGGTCACCGCGCCGACGGCCGGCGGCGCGGCCGGCACACCGACCACGCCCTGCCTGCCGTAGTCGGCCGGTGGCGCGCCGCCGGTGCGGGCCCGGTCGGCAACCTGCGGGGCCAGCACCACCACCGGCATGGGCATCGGCAGCAGCCGCACCGTCGGCCGGCCGTCGTCGGTGTCCGGCGCGCCGGCCACCAGCGTGCCGGCGGCCTGCAGCAGCCCGTCCGCGCCCGCCCGGTCCGGCAGCACGACGAACTCGAACCCGGACACCGCGGCCTCCAGCACCGCGGCCTGAGCGGTGCTCTGCTGGCCCGACCGGAACGCCGCGGCCCAGCGGGCCATCCTGGTCGCCGCGGTTGCCACCGGTGCGAGGTCGTCGTCGCCGGCGGCTGGCAGCCGGCCGACGGCCGCGCGCACCGGCTCGCCGGCGGCGCCGAGCACCAGCACGCCGGTGCGGTCCGCGCTCACCTCGGCCTGGATCGGCGGCGCCAGCCGCGGCCGCCTGGTGACCAGCGAGCCACCGGCACCGATCAGCACCACCGAGCCGGCCAGCGCGGCGATCACCACCGTGGCCAGCACCTGGATGGCCCACCGCGACGTCCGCAATTGCGACGATGACTCGGCGCGCGCGGCGGCGGCGCCGGGGCCCGCGCCGGTTGAGAGCGCTGCCCAGAGCAGCCCGCACGCCGCGAGCAGCAGTGCAGCGCCCGGCCAGCCGGGCCGCGCGAGGCCACCGGGCAGCGGCGCGGCGGCCAGCGAGCCGACGACCATGGCGGCGATCATCCCGACGGCAGCGACCGCGAGGCCGGGGACGGCGGCCCGGCGCGGCCGCAGCGCCACCGCGCCGAGGCAGCAGCCAACCACCAGCACGCCGAGCAGCGACGCGATGCCGTGGCCACCGCCGTGGATGCCGCCTCCGGCGTCCAGCATGAGCAGCCGCAGCGGGTCGGGCTGCCGCTGCGCGACGACGACCCCGGCGCCGTGCAGCAGCACCGACGGGTGCTGCACCACCACCGCCGGCCACGGCAGCAGCAGCCCGAGCGGCAGCAGCACGACGAGGAACAGCGCTACGACACGGCGAAGACCCTGACCCCGCTGGCCGGGCACGGCGACGAAGCCGACCAGCACCAGGGCCAGCACCAGCAGGTGCACCAGCGGCGCGAACGCGCTGATCACCGCGAGGCCCAGCGCGGTCGCGCACGCCGATGGCAGCCAACCGCGGGTGCCGCCGCCGACCGACCACCCGGTGAGCACCCCGGCCACCCCGGCCAGCACCGCAGGCAGCAGGACGTGAGCCACCACGCCGTCCAGCCGCCCGTCGACGGCGGCCGCGGTGCCCACCGGCAGCAGCGCATACGCCGCCGCGGCAAGCGCCCGGCCCCGGCGCGGCACCGGCATCCGCCGGGTGGCGAAGTACGCGGACAGCCCGGCCAGCGGGATCGCGCCGAGCAGCAGCAGGGACACCGCCGCCCCCGGGCCGCCGCCGAACGGCCGCACCAGCCCGCCGATCACGCCCAACACCGCGAGCGTCGCCGGCGACGGCGAGGCCGTGCCGCCGAGCACCGGGTGCCATTCCGCGAGGTAGGCCGACCACGTCTGCGCCAGCCCGCCCGACGGCGCGAGCCGGCCACCGGTGAGGTCCAGCCCGTACCTGCCCCGGTGCGCCACGGCCGCCACCAGCACCAGGCCGGCCACCAGCAGCACCGACGGCGCCAGCAGTAACTCGCGGACCAGCCGTGCGCGGCCGACGTCCACCACGATCAGCTCGGGAGCCGGCTGACGCTGCGCCCCGCGCCGCGGCACCGGAGACGGCCGCGCCGCCGGTTCCATCACGTCCGTGCCACCGGCGTCCGGCACGCCCACCCGCTGGTTCGGCCCTCGCGTCCCCGCCGCCGGTTCCACGGCCGGCGTCCCGGCCGCAGCCCGGTCCAGCGTCGCCGGATCCAGCGTCGCCGGGTCCAGCGTCGCCGGGTCCAGCGTCGCCGAGTCCAGCGTCGCCGGGTCCAGCGTCGCCAGGTCCAGCGTCGCCGGATCCAGCGTCGCCGGGCGGGCGGCCGGTGGGTCCGGCACGGCCGGCCGGCCTGACGGCTGGTAGCGCGCCGACGTGCCGGACGTCGCGCCGAGCGCGGCCGACGTAGCCAGCTCGGGCC